>Ga0308171_1002286_pt1 | contig 20798 bp, 19 predicted proteins | sample PhyGR1_FD_202135 | JGI IMG/M metagenome (GOLD analysis project Ga0308171, IMG submission 202135) | Phyllosphere microbial communities from UC Gill Tract Community Farm, Albany, California, United States - DLSLSG.R1 | ecosystem: Host-associated > Plants > Phyllosphere > Unclassified | place: USA... | reverse complement strand
CGCTGCGCCCGCTCGACTTCGCCACCATCGCCGAATCGGTGGCCAAGACCGGCCGCTGCGTGATCGTGCAGGAGGCCCCGAAGACGGCGGGCTTCGGCGCGGAGATCGCCGCGCGCCTGGCCGAGGAATCGCTGTACGACCTGCTGGCACCGGTCGAGCGCGTCACCGGCTATGACACCCACATTCCGTTGTTCCGCCTGGAGATGAAATACCTGCCGAGCGTGGACCGGATCGTGACCGCCGCCAAGCGCGCGGTTGCGGCGGGCTGACATGCGGGCCCGCCTGCTAGGCCCGTACCGCAGCCAGTACCCCAACCCGCTCCGGTTCCGCACCGGCCAGATCGTCGAACTGGGTGTTCGTGACGAGGAATGGCCGGCGTTTGCCTGGGTACGCACCGATGACGGGCGTGCCGGGTGGGCACCGGTGGCGTGGTTGCAGCGGTTGGACGATGGTCGCGCTGAAGCCCTGCGCGACTACGACGCCCGCGAACTGGATGTGGACAGCGGCGAACTGGTCAAACTGCATCACGAACATGGTGGCTGGTGGTGGTCCGAGCGCGCGAACGGCGCGACGGGCTGGCTGCCGGCCCGCGATCTCGAACTGCTGGAAGAGAACTGCACATGAGTCAGAACAAGAACTTCAACCTCCCCGACCTCGGCGAAGGCCTGCCCGACGCGACCATCGTGGAATGGTTCGTCAAGGAAGGCGACGTGATCCGGCTCGATGAGCCGCTGGTGTCGATGGAAACCGCCAAGGCCGTGGTGGAAGTGCCCTCGCCGTTCTCCGGCACGGTGCTGAAGCTGTCCGGTGGCCCGGGTGACATCATCCCGACCGGCGCGGTGCTGGCCCAGTTCGTGCTGGACCCGGCTCTGCCGCAGCGCGCTGATGGCCAGGACACCGGCCACAGCCATGGCCATGCCGCCCCCGCGGCGGCGCCGGCGCCGACGCCGAGCACCGGTGAAACCGCCGCCGCGCAGCCGGACAAGGTAGTCGCCTCCGACAACGGCGGCGAGATCGCCAGCCCGGGCGCCGAACGCGATGACGCCGGCACCGTGGTCGGTGCGATGCAGAGCTCCAACGCCGTGCACGCCGAACAGGCCGTCGCGGTGGGCGGGGTCAAGGCCGTGCCGGCGGTGCGGGCCACCGCCCGCAAGCTGGGCGTGGACCTGAGCCGCGTGCGCGCCACCGGCGCCGAGGGCGCGGTGACCATGGCCGACGTGAAGCAGGCGGCGGCCGACGGCAGTGCCCGGCTCGGCGTGGCGCCGGCCGCCGCGGCACCGGTTGCTGCAGTTGCGGCTGCGCCGGCCCCGGTCGCGCGCGCCGCCGAAGCGCGTACGCCGCTGTCGGCCGCCGGCCGGCCGATGCGCACCCAGCCGCCGGGCGTGGTCGCCAAGGGCCAGCCGGAGCCGCTCAAGGGCGTGCGCCGCAACATGGCACGGGTGATGGCCGACGCACACAGCAAGGTCGTGCCGACCACGCTGAACGACGATGCCGACATCCACGCCTGGTTGCCGGGCAATGACATGACCGCCCGCCTGGTGCGCGCGATCGTGGCCGCCTGCCAGAAGGTGCCGGCCATGAATGCCTGGTTCGATGGCGACGCGCTGACCCGCACGCTGCACAACCAGGTCGACATCGGCATCGCGGTGGATACCGACGATGGCCTGTTCGTGCCCGCGCTGCGCAACGCCGACATGCTCGATGCACGCGGTATCCGCGAGGGCGTGAACCGCCTGCGCGAGCAGGTGGAAGCACGCTCGATCGCGGCCTCGGAACTGAGCGGCTACACGATCTCGCTGTCCAACTTCGGCATGTTCGCCGGGCGCTACGCCACCCCGGTGGTGGTGCCGCCCTGCGTGGCGATCGTCGCTGCCGGCCGTGCCCGCCACCAGATGACCCCGGTCATGGGCGGCGTGGAAGCGCACAAGGTGATCCCGCTGTCGGTGACGTTCGACCACCGCGCCGCCACCGGCGGTGAAGCGGCGCGCTTCCTGCGCGTGATGCTGGACGATCTCGCACTGGCCAGCTGAGGCAGCGCGCAGGCACCGTTCACAACGGCCACCGCAGGGTGGCCGTTGTCGTTTTGGCCAGGCTCAGTCTTCCACCAGCTGCGCCGAGCTCACCACGCGCACGCCGGGGGTGGGTGCCAGCGCCGCCTCGACCATCGCCGCGGCGATCACGTCGGCCGGGTTGATCCGGTAACGGCGCGGCAGGATCGGGCCCAGCAGCCGCAGCACCACGCTGGCCAGGTGTTCCCCGGTCCGCCGCTGCGGCCGCTCGCCGCCGATCAGGCCGGGTCGGACCAGGGTCAGCGAGGGGTAGCCCAGGGCCCGCAGATCGGTTTCCAGCTCGCCTTTCACCCGGTTGTAGAAGATGCGCGAGGCCGGATCGGCGCCCATCGCCGAGTTCAGCACGAAGGTCGATGCGCCCCGGGCCAGCGCCTGCCGCGCGATCTGCACCGGATAGGTGTGATCGACCTCGGCGAACGCCTCGCGGCTGCCGGCCTGCTTGATCGTGGTCCCCAGCGCGCAGATCACCGCATCGACCTCCCACCAGCCGGCCTGGGCCGGCAACCGGTCGAAATCCACCAGCGGATTGGCCAGCGCGCGGTCTTCCAGCTTCAGCGGGCGCCGGGTCGGCGCGATCACCGCTTCGCAGCGCGGGTCCTCCAGCAGCTGCTGCAGCACGTGGCCGCCCACCAGGCCGGTCGCTCCTGCCAACATCACCTTCATCGCACGCTCCGCTCGCCAAAGTACGCCTGCAGCGTACGCGGCGCGGCGTGGAGAGCGCGCCACGTGACATGCTCGCCCCGTGGCCGCCGTGCAGGCCGCGGGCGGAAGGGTTCAAGCCGGGCGCGCCCGCGCCGATACTCTGGAACCCCTGTTTCCTGCCGCCCGGCGCCCGCCGGCAACCCACCAAGGACCTGCCGCATGACGGACCCGCATGACGCCCCACCCGCCCCCGGCACCGCCGTGGGCCGGTTGCTGATCCGCCGTCAGGCCAGCGTCGGCGGCAGCGCGGTGGACACGGCCCCCGGCAGCGCCAGCGTGAAGGGCGGCAGCAGCGCCATGCTGCAGCGCCTGTTCGCCGGTGCCGACCAGCCCGAGCCGCTGCTGGCCGCGTTCGCGCACGGCATGTCGACCCTGCCCGGCGAACTGGGCGACATGGGCCTGCGCCTGCAGTCGGCGCAGCGCAGCGCGGATTGGGTGAGCTACGGCCGCGCGATGCGCCAGCTGATCGACAAGTACATCCGCACCATTGAACAGGACACCCCGGACGGCCAGCCCGACAGCCTGCGCCTGCGCGAGCTGCTGCGGCATACCGTGGGCGTCACCGTGGCCAGCCTGCTGCAGAACATGCCCGAACTGCGCGAGGAACCGGCGCAGATCGCCGGCGAGCTGCGCCACTGGCACCCCGGGCAGCCGCTGCAGCCGATCGAACTGCGCCTGCGCGAGCTGTCGCACCAGATCGGCGTGCGCAGCGACGGCTGGCAGGAACAGCAGGAACTGCTGCTGAGCCTGTTCGACCTGCTGCTGGACAACATCGGCGAACTGCTCGACGACAGCAGCTGGCTGCACGGCCAGGTGCACGCGGTACGCGCGCTGATCGGCGGCCCGCTGGACCGGGATTCGGTGGAACAGGCGCGCGCGAACCTGCGCGAGGTGATCTACAAGCAGGGCCTGCTCAAGCAGGGCATCGTCGAATCCAAGGCGGCGATGAAGCACCTCATGGGCGGCTTCATCGAACGCCTGGACGGCATGGCGGTCAGCACCGGCGAATACCACGACCGGATCAGCAGCTATGCGCTGGCGTTGAAGGAAGCCCGCAGCATCGCCGATCTGAGCCAGCTGCTGCAGGGCGTGCTGCAGGACACCGGGCGCGTGCAGGAGCAGGCGCTGCAGGCGCGCGACCACCTGGGCACGGCACGCCGCGAGGTCGAACAGGCCGAACAGCGCATCGCCGAGCTGGAACAGGAACTGCGCGACGTCGCCGGCCTGGTCCGCACCGATCCGCTGACCGGCGCGCTCAACCGCCGCGGCCTGGATGAACTGCTGGAGCGCGAAGTCGCGCGTGCCGGGCGCCACGGTCATCCGCTGGCGGTGGCGCTGCTGGACCTGGATGATTTCCACCAGACCAACAGCGCGCACGGCCATGCCGGCGGCGATGCGGTGCTGCGCCAGCTGGTGAAGGTCTGCCAGCTGCACCTGCGCACCACCGATGCGATCGCCCGCCTCGGCGGCGATGAATTCGTGGTGGCCCTGCCTGAAACGCCGGGCGCGGACAGCATGGCCACCCTGCTGCGGCTGCAGCGATCCTTGGCGCAGCAACCGCTGACACTGGATGCGCAACGCGTGCCGGTGCACTTCAGCGCCGGCATCGCGCAGTGGCAGCCCGGCGACACCGCCGAAACCCTGCTGCGCCGCGCCGACGATGCGCTCTACGCGGCCAAGCGGCTCGGCAAGAACCGCGTACAGGCTGCCGAGCCACCGCGCTGACCGGGTGGCTGTGATATTCCGCGCCCCGGCGCGAATCACCCGGGTATGGACATGACCCTGCCCGGCACCGCGTCGGACCTGCGTACGCGCTTCGCCGCACTGCTGGAACAGCACCGCGGCATTGTGCTCAAGGTGGCGCGCGGTTACTGCCCCCACCACGAAGATCGGCTGGATCTGGTCCAGGAGATCAGCGTGCAGGCGTGGGCGGCGTTCGACGATTTCGATCCGGCACGCGCGCGCTTTTCGACCTGGCTGTACCGGGTGGCCCTCAACGTGGCGATCTCGCACTGGCGTCGCCAGCAGCACCGCCTGCGCCATCACGCGCCGCTGGAGGAAGAGTTGCCCGCCGCCGGGGACGGCCTGCCGCCCGAGCAGCGCCATGCCCTGCATCAGCTGGAACGGGCCATCCACGCATTGCCACCGCTGGACCGCGCGCTGATGCTGCTGCACCTGGATGACCACGACCATCGCCAGATGGCCGAGGTCCTAGGCATCAGCATTGCCAATGTCTCCACCCGCCTGCACCGCGTGCGCCAGCAGCTGCGCACGCGCTTGAATCCAAACGATTGAGGGAACCGCCATGCACCCGGATGAACTCACGCAGCTGTGGAACCGTGGCAACGAGCGCACGGATGTGCAGGAGGCGTTCGCGCTGGATGCGTGGCGCAGCCACCGGCAGCGCGCCGTGCAGCATCAGCTGGGCATTTTCAGCCTGTGGCAATGGCTGCAGCTGGCGATCTGGCTGGTCGTGTCGGTGTACTGCGGCAGCCAGTGGTGGCAGCAACCGCCGCTGGCGGTGATGCTCAGTGCGCTGGCCCTGCATGCCTATTGCATTGCGGTGATCATCGCCAGCATCACCCGCCTGCATCGGCTTGCACAGCTGCAGCCGACGCAGACCGTGCTTGAGCAATCGCAGCGGTTGGCCGCGCTGCGCTGGCATACCGCACGGACCGAACTGCTGCTCGGCCTGCCGTGGTGCTGGCTGTGGCTGGCGGTGCCGGTGCTGGTGGCCTGGCAGGCGTGGGGGGTGGATCCGGGCGCGTTCGCCGCACCGTGGCTGCTGGTATCGCTGGGGGCGGGAACGCTGGCCATGGTGGCCGCGTTGGTCCTCGCCCGCCGCTGGGCCCAGCGCGCGCCGGCATCGCCGCGGCTGCAGCGCGCGCTCGACGCGCTCTCCGGGCGGCGCCTGGTCCGGGCCCGCGCCGAGCTGGAGGCCCTGCGCGGGTGGGAATCAACCTGACCTGGCCGCACCTCAGTGCGCGGGCGTTTTCCCGCGCAGCTTCTGGAACGCGGTCACGGCCCCGAGCACCACCGCGCCGATCACCACGCCGACGATCACGTTGGCCAGCGCGTTGATCAGCCAGCCCCAGCTGCCGTCGCCGCCGATCTCCAGCACGAAGTGATGCAGCGGCGCGACGGCGTGCACCAGGATGCCGCCCCCGACCAGAAACATCGCCGCGGTACCGGCCACCGAAAGGAACTTCATCAGCCACGGCGCGGCGACCAGCAGGCCACGGCCGATCGCGGCCAGCGCGGCCCCCTTGCGCGAGAGGTACAGGCCGAGGTCGTCCAGCTTCACGATGCCGGCCACCAGGCCGTAGACGAACACCGTCATCGCCAGCGCGATCACCACCAGCGCGGTGACCTGGTTGAGGAACGGCGCGCTGGAGACCACGCCGAGCGAGAGCACGATGATCTCCGCCGACAGGATGAAGTCGGTCCGGATCGCGCCCTTCACCTTGTCCTTCTCCCACGCGACCATGTCGACCTTCTCATCGGCCAGGGCCTGCGCGCGTTCGGCCTTGCGCTGCTCGTCCTCTTCGCTGGAATGCAGGAAACGGTGCGCCAGTTTTTCCACGCCTTCGTAGCAGAGGAACGCGCCACCGATCATCATCAGCGGCGTGATCGCCCACGGCAGCCAGGCGCTGATCGCCAGCGCCGCCGGCACCAGGATCGCCTTGTTGACCAGCGAACCCTTGGCCACCGCCCACACCACCGGCAGTTCGCGGTTCGCGCTGACCCCGGTGACCTGCTGGGCATTCAGGGCGAGATCATCGCCCAGCACCCCGGCGGTCTTCTTCGCGGCGACCTTGGTCAGCACGGCGACGTCATCGAGCAGGGCGGCAATATCGTCGAGCAACGCAAACAGGCTGGCACCGGCCATGGGGATCCAAGGGAAAGAAGGGGGGAGAGAGCTGGATTCTGCCCGATCCGCGCCCGTTCGCGGTAGATGCCGCAGATTCACCGCTCCACCACCGGCTCCCGGCCACACTGCCGGTGATCGTCGCTCCCGGAGCCCTGCTTGAACACCACGCCCGTCCTACCCGGTACGCCCTTGCTGGTTACAGGCATGAACCGCCGCAGCCAGATCCTGCGGCTGCTGCTGCGCTACCGCCATTCGGGCGTGTTCTCGGGCATGAACCTGGACGCCCGCGCCATCCAGGACCTGCCGCCGGAGGGCAATCCGGAGCAGTTCGTCACCGATCTGGAAACGCTGGGGCCGACCTTCGTCAAACTCGGGCAGATGCTGTCCACCCGGCCGGACATGGTCCCGGTCGAGTTCGCCACGGCGTTGGAGCGCATGCAGGAGAACGTCGCGCCGATCCCGGTCGAGCGCGTCGCGGCGATCATCGAAAAGGAACTGGGCGCCTCGGTCAACAAGCTGTTCGCCAGCTTCGACCCGGTGCCGCTGGGCTGCGCCTCGATCGCCCAGGTCCACCGGGCGACCATGCACGATGGGCGACAGGTGGCGGTCAAGGTGCAGAAGCCGGAGGTCGCCGCGCAGCTGCGCTCGGACCTGGATGTGCTGCGCAGCTTCGCGCTGGCCGCCGACCACCTGACCCAGGTGGGCCGCCGGGTGCGCCTGCGCGACTGGCTGAACGAGTTTGCCAAGACCCTGATGCAGGAGCTGGATTACCAGGCCGAAGCGGAGAACCTGGAGCGCTTCGGCAAGCACCTGCGCCCGTTCAAGCCGCTGTGGGTGCCGCAGCCGGTCTGGGATTACTGCAGCCACCGCGTGCTGACCATGGAACTGGCGCAGGGCGTGCGCGTGGACATGATCCCGGACGTGCGCCGCACCGAACAACCGATGGGCCCGCTGGCCGCCGCGCTGATCCGCGGCTACGTGGACCAGATCTTCGTGCATGGCGAAATCCATGCCGATCCGCACCCGGGCAACCTGCGCGTGACCCCGGAAGGCCGGCTGGCGATCTTCGATCTGGGCATGGTCGCGCACATGCCGCCGCGCCTGCGCGAGCGCCTGCTCAAGCTGCTGTTCGCCGCTGTCGATGGCCGCGGCGAAGAAGTGGCCGACGAGATCATCGGCATCAGCACGCGGCTGGAGTCGTTCGATGAAGAACGCTACCTGCGCGAAACCGGCCAGGTGATCGCACGCTACGCGGCCAACAGCAGTTTCTCCGAAGGCCGCGTGGTGCTGGACCTGGTCCGCATCGCGACCGCCAGCGGGCTGCGCACGCCGCCGGAACTGAGCCTGCTCGGCAAGGCGCTGCTGAATCTTGAAACCGTGTGCCGGCTGCTGTCGCCGGACCTGGATACGCGCCGCATCGTGGAAAAGCAGCTGCAGCACGTGATGCGTGCGCGGCTGAAGAAATCGCTCTCGGCGGCCAACCTGGCCAGCGAGGCGATGGAGATGCAGCAGCTGCTGCGCGATGGCCCGCGCAAGATGACCGACATCCTCGCGCTGCTCGCGGAAAACCGGCTGCAGATGAAGGTGACCGGGCTGGAGGAATCCCGCCTGATGGAGAACCTGCAGAAGATCGCCAACCGCGTGTCGGCCGGCATCGTCACCGCCGCGCTGATTCTTGCGGCGGCGATGATGATGAAAGTCGATACCGGCTGGCACCTGTTCGGGTATCCCGCGATCGCCTTCACGCTGATGCTGATCGGCGTGGTGCTCGGCCTGGGCATCATCCTGAGCGCGCTGATCTTCGACAAGCGCGCACGCTCGAAAGAAGAGCGCGGCCACCGCTGAACACGCTGGCACGCGTGCTGCGCGTGCCACACGGCGATGAGGCCGATACCTGAGCGCCGCGCGTAGCATGCGGCGCTCTTCACGCACACGTTACATTCAACATCGCCGTGCGATCAGCGATGTTCGCGCATGTTGGAAACAAACATTTCAGTCAGGTTCGCGCAGGCATGATCCAGTCATCGGCTTGTCATGCATGTGTGGTTGGGACAGCCGGTCGGATGGGAACTACGTCGTCATGACGTCCATCACCACCTGTCTCCACTGCCGAATATGCCCATGCTCTGGATCCTGCTGCTGTCGCTGTTGCTGCTCACCTGGCTGTTCCTCGCATCTGATAAGTGGGTGTGGTGGAAGGCAAGCCTGATGTCGTTGCTGCTGGTGACGCTCAGTACGTGGTGGTTGATCAACAAGCTTTCCGGCGATGGGCTCAACGCCGCCACGCTGTACCACCTCGGCGCGGACATGGAAGGCGCGGGCATCGCCGATTTCAAGGGCTATATCGCCGGTTTCATCGCGCTGCTGCTGGTCTCGCTGTCGCCGCTGCTGTTGACGCGCGTGCGCCGCTGGCGCCGCCCGCAGCATGGCAAGGCGGTGTTCGGCGGGTTCATGGCGATGTGGCTGGTGGCGATCGTGGTCAGCCCGCTCTACAGCGATGGCCAGCGCCTGTACAACCAGATGCGCCCGGTCGACTACAGCATGGTCAAGCAGGAATACCGTGTGCCGCAGCAGCCGCTGACCAAGCCGCGCAACATCGTGTGGATCTATGGCGAAAGCCTGGAACGCACCTATCTCGACGAAAAAACCTTCCCCGACCTGATGCCCAACATCAACCGGCTGGCCGCGCAGTCGCTGGACGTGCGCGGGCTGGTCTCGGCCGAGGGCGGCGGCTGGACCATCGCCGGGCTGGTCTCCTCGATGTGCGGCGTGCCGCTGACCACCGCCAAGGAAGACGAGAACAGCATGGGCCGGATGGGCAGCTTCCTGCCCGAAGCGGTCTGCCTGGGCGATTACCTCAAGCAGCAGGGCTACACCAACCACTACCTGGGCGGCGCCAACGGTCAGTTCGCCGGCAAGGGCCAGTTCCTGGCCACGCATGGCTTCGATACGGTCGATGACCTGGCCTGGTTCAAGCAGCAGAAGATCACCCGCGCGCATTTCTCGCCGTGGGGCGTGCACGATGATGTGCTGCTGGACAAGGCGTACGACCGCTTCGAACAGCTCTCGCGCACGGGCGAGCCGTTCATGCTCACCACGCTGACAATGGATACCCACCATCCGGCCGGTCACCTGCCGGTGGCCTGCAAGGGCACCCGCTACAAGAGCGAGCACGGCAACATCGGCATGCTCAATGCACTCAAGTGCACCGACGGGCTGATCGCCAAGCTGGTCGACCGCATCCAGGCCAGCCCGTATGGCGAGGACACGTTGATCGTGATCGCCTCCGATCACCTGGCCATGCCCAACGATCTCAGCCATATCCTGGCCAAGCAGGAGCGCGAGAACCTGCTGCTGTTCCTGGGCAAGGACATCGCGCCGCGTCAGCTGGCCACGCCGGCCGGTTCGACGCTGGACTCGGGCGCCACGCTGCTGAGCCTGATCGACCCGGCGATCGATTCGATCGGCTTCGGCCGCTCGCTGCTGCACCCGGAACGGTCCGACAGCGCCAGTGCCGCGGTGTTCCGCGACAACGGCAAGGACTATCCGCGCTACCTGGCCTTCTCGCGTTCGCTGTGGCTGGGCGACAAGACCCGCCAGCTGCGTATCGACGATGACAACCAGGTGGTGATCGGCCTGCAGCACGTGCAGCCGCCGGTGCTGCTGGAGTACGACAAGACCTGGGATCTCAAATCGGTCTACCTGGAAAACACCTCCAAGCAGTTCGACCTGGCCGACCCCTCAAATACGCTGGCCTATGTGGATCGCTGCACGGCGTTCGAAGATGGTTCGGCCGACGGCGACTGGTGCGCGATGCTGGTCAACCAGGACGCCGGCATCAAGCTGTACCGCGATGACCAGCTGCGCAGCGGCATCGCCGTGGACGGCAAGCTGGACCCGTTCAACGGCCCGCGCCCGAGCATCCGCCAGGCCCATATGATCACCCAGAAGGGTCGCCGCACCCGCGCCGGCCAGTACATGCTGCAGTTCGTGGCCAAGCAGTCGCCCGACCGTGGTTTCTGGGTCGAGGCGGTGTCCTCGCAGCGCAAGGTGGTGGTCGCCCAGCAGTGGGTGCAGCCCGATGCGGAAGGCCGCATCAGCGTGCCGTTCGGCCTGGATCACGAAGTGGACGATCTGGAGATCCGCGCATGGTTGAACCACGCCGAGAAGCTGGCCGTGGACAACTTCGCGCTGGTGCCATCGCGCCGCGGCAACCGCTCGTAAGCAGCGCGCCGGCCTGAGCTGGGAACCGCCAGCGCCGACGTTCATCGGTCGGCGCTGACCCCATGTTGCGGGCGCGCCCGGGCCTCAGCCCGGGTCTGCCAGGCCCTGCGGCTCGCGTGCGTCGTGCGGGCCCTGCACCAGGTGGATGTCGGTCGGCGAGGACAGCGCGATCCCGGCCGCGGCGAATTTCTGCAGCACCGTGAAGTACAGCTCGCTGCGCGCCCCGTACACGCCACGCGGGCTGGAGACGTAGGCGAAACTGTTGATCGCGATCTGCCCGTTGGCGATGGAATCGATGAACACCGACGGCGCCGGATCGGCCAGCACGGCCGGATGTTCGGCATAGCTGTCCAGCAGGATCTGCCGCAGCGCGGCCACATCGACATTCAACGGCACCGAGAACTGGATCTGGATCCGGCCCTGCGCGTTGCCCATCGTCATGTTGCGGATGGTCTTGGTGATCAGCTCGGAGTTCGGCACGATCAAGGTGGACTTGTCGCCGACCTGGATCTCGGTGGAGCGCACGCTGATCCGCTTGATATCGCCTTCCTGGTCGCCCAGCTTCACCCAGTCGCCGATCTTGACCGGCCGCTCGGCCAGCAGGATCAGGCCCGAGACGAAGTTCTGGGTGATCGCCTGCAGGCCGAAACCGATACCCACCGACAGCGCGCTCACCACCAGCGCCAGCTTCTCGAAGCCGATGCCCAGCGCCGCCAGTGCCCACAGCGCGGCCAGGATGATGCCCACGTAGCGGGCCACGGTGCTGATTGAGTTGCGCGCACCGGCATCCAGCTCGGTCTTGGGCAGATAGGTATCGGTCAGCCAGCGCTGGAACGCCTGCACCGCCGCCAGCACCAGCAGCAGCACCAGCACCGACTGGAACACCTTGCCCGGGGTCAGCGTGGCGCCCCCGATGGTGATGCCCTTGGCCAGCGTATCCACGCCGCCGAAGAACGCGTTGAGGTTGCCGAACGGGGCCGCCAAGGCCAGCAGGCCCAGGCCGATCACGCAGATCCGCAGCACCGCCGAAAGCAGCACGCCGGCCTGCTCCACCCGCGATTCGGTCAGCCCGGTGGTCAGCACGATGGTCTGGCCGACGCGGCTGCTGGGCGCGAGCACCCAGGTGGCCATATCGTCGGCGAACTTGAGCAGCAGCGACACCGCCAGCAGCACCACCGAGCCCCAGACCATCTGCTGGGCCACGAACAACGCGAAATTCAGATAGCCCAGCAGGGTGGCGATGACCGCCGCCGCCACCGCCAGGTGACCGGCCAGGCGCGCCAGCACGATCCAGCCGCTGCGGCGCGGTGCGCCCCGCACCTTGCCATCCCCGCCCGCGCGCGGATCGGCACGCGCTTCGGCCTCGGCGGCTTCGGCGGCCTGCCGGTTGTGCATGCGCGCCAGCGACACCAGGATGGCAATGATCAGCGCCATGTAGGTCAGCGCGATCACGCCATCCACCGCCACGGTGGTGGTTTCACTGGTGCGTGCCGCGCGGTCGATGGCGACCATCAGGATGCTCAGCCAGGTCAGCCCGGCCGCGCCCCACGCGTACTTGCGCAGGCTCAGCGCGGCGCTGTCGTCCAGCGACAGCAGCCGCCACGAGGGACGGTTGGGCACCAGCAGGCAGGCACTGAGCGCGGCGATGAAGGCGGCCACGAACGTGGCGACCTCAAAGCTCTTGGACAGCGCTTCCAGCCGCGGGGGAATCGCGCCGATCGCATCCAACGACGCCACCAGGGCGACCGCGGCCAGACCGGGCAGCAGCGTGCCCACCACCAGCAGCCACACCGCCAGGCCGGAGCGGCGCAGGCGCCCATCCGGTGCGCGCTCGGACGCGGCGAACCGCCGGCCCAGCGCACGCAGCCACAACCGCAGCGGGAAGAACATCAGCAGCGCCACGCCCAGCCCGATCGCCGGCGCGGTCCAGCCGTGCTTGGCGATCGCCTTGCGCGCGGTGGTTTCCCCTTGCCGGTACAGCGCCGCCAGGCGTTTGTAGTCGGCCGGCACATCGGCTGCGAAGCTGCGCCACAGCGAAGGCGACAGCGGCGAGGCGACCTTGCGGCTCAGCTGTTCGCTGAACTGGGTCACCCGCATCTTTTCGATCTGCTCGCCGAGCTGTCTGGCATCCACCGCCAGCAGCTTGGCGCGGGCGATCTCCGAGGCGATGTCCGCACGTTCCTGGCCCAGCGCCTTGCGCTGCTGGGCCACCTCGCGCGGCTCGACCGTGCCTTCGGCCACCGTGCCCAGCTGCGCCAGGCGCATGTCCAGCTGCTTGAGCTGCGGGTCCAGGGTGCCCTGCAGGCCATCGGCGTCGCGCTGCACGGCCAGCGCGCGATCGGAGAGCGACTTCAGCGTCTCCGTCGTCGCGGCATCCTCCAGCGAGGCTTCGATGGACCGGTATTCCTTTTCGGCCTGCACCAGCTGGGCGCCCGGATCGGCGTCCTCGCCAGCGGGCGACTGGGCCATCGCCGGCAAAGCCATGCCCAGCACGGCGAACAACATCAGGCCCAGCAGCGGGCGCAGCACAGGAGACACGAGGCGAAGAGACAAATCCGGCACCACAGCAGTTCGCGCGGACCACCGCGCCTGCCCGCGACTATAAACCCGGCCCCGTTCAGACCGGGTATGCGGCCCCTCAGTACTTCAGGCGGAGTTCCTCGACCTGCGGTTGCAGGCGGGCGTACCAGTCCTGGAATTCCTCTTCGGTGATCTCTTCCGGCGCGTACACCGCCACCTCGTCCCAGGGATGGTCGGTCGGCAGCGGCTGGCGCGGGCCGGCCCGCAGCGTATAAACCACGCCGTCGCGCTCGACCACGTCCTCCACGGCCTCCCAGTGTTCGCGGCCGAAGTCCGTTTCACTCTTGAGCAGAATCACCTGGTACATCCACACCTCCCGTAAAAAGCGGGCACACCGGTGCCCGCGGCCAGCATAGCGCCGTGATCGTGCAGCGGGTGCGCCCATCGCGGCAACGCAGCATCTCGACGCGTTCCTCGCCCCGGCTTCACCCGCCCATGGCAACGCGCGCGGCATCGTGGTCCCGACTTCCCTGAACGTGCAGCGCATGAACACACACGCCGATCTCAAGACCGTCCCCGACCTCAAGCTGCCGCGCTACCTGGGCACCTGGTACGAGATCGCCCGCCTGCCGATGCGCCATGAGCCGGAGGGCTGCACCGATGTCAGTGCCCACTACAGCCTGCAGGAAAACGGCAATGTGCGCGTGCACAACCGCTGCCGCATGGACGGCGAGATCGAAGAGGCGATCGGCGAAGCCAGCGTGGTCGACAACAACAGCGCGCGGCTGGCGGTGAGTTTCCTGCCCAAGGGGCTGCGCTGGCTGCCCTTCACCAAGGGCGACTACTGGGTGATCCAGATCGCGCCGGATTACAGCGTTTCCCTGGTCGGCAGCCCGGACCGCGCCTACCTGTGGCTGCTGGCCCGCACGCCGACGCTGGATGCGACGGTGCAGGAGCACTACCTGGCCCAGGCACGGCTGCAGGGCTTCGACCTGGGCGAGCTGATCCAGACCCCGCACACCGGCCACCCCACCGCCTGAGACCCCCGCCATGGACCTCAAGAGCGGCTATCCCTTCTGGGCAGTACGCAACGGGCTGATGCACGCGTTTCCCCCGCTGCAGCAGGACCTGTCCTGCGAGGTGCTGGTGGTCGGCGGCGGCATCAGCGGGGCGCTGATCGCCGATGAACTGTGCGCGCACGGCCACGAGGTCGCGCTGATCGAACAACGCGACATCGGCTGGGGCAGTACCGCCGCCAGCACCGCGCTGCTGCAGTACGAGATCGATACGCATCTGATCGACCTGGCCGCGCAGTACGGTGAAGCGGCCGCCGTGCAGGCCTACCAGGCCTGCGCCGATGCGCTCCCCGCCCTGCGCGAGGTAGCCCGCCCGTTCTCCGGGGTCGACTGCAAGCCGATGCGCAGCCTGTACTACGCCAGCAAGCGCCGTCACCGGGCGGTGCTGCAGGACGAATTCGAGCTGCGCCGCAAGCACGGCTTCGACGTGCGCTGGCTGGAGCCCGACGCGCTGCATGCCGATTTCGGCATTCTCGCGCCGGGGGCCATCCTCAGCGCGCTGGGCGCGCGGGTCGACCCCTACCACCTGACGTACCGGCTGCTGATGCGGCTGCAGAAGCGCCGCTGCCAGGTCTACGACCGCACCGTGCTGGACACCCTGACGCCCACCGCGCGCGGGGTTACCGCCACCACCCCGGAAGGCATGCACATCCGCGCCCGCCACGTGGTGCTGGCCACCGGGTATGCCGGCCAGCGCTGGCTGAAGCCCTCCGTGGCGCGCAACCGCAGCAGCTACGCCTTCATCACCGATCCGATCGACCCGGCCCTGCTGGGGCCGTTGAACACCACCATGGTCTGGGAATCGGCGCGGCCCTACCTGTACATGCGCACCACCGGTGACCACCGCCTGCTGATCGGCGGCGAGGACGACACGGTGGATATCGCGGCGCGGCGCGATCGCCGGGTCGAGAGCAAGACCGGCACGCTGCTGAAGAAGGCCGCCCGGCTGTTCCCGCAGCTGCCGCTGCGGCCGGCGTTTTCGTGGGCCGGCACCTTCGCCGAAACCAAGGACGGGCTGCCGTTCTTCGGCCCGCACCCGCAGTGGGGGCCGCGGGTGCAGTTCGCGATGGCCTACGGTGGCAACGGCATCACCTATTCGATGATCGGGGCGCAGATGCTGCGCGCGCGGATCGAGCGGCGCCGGCACCCCCTGGCGGGCCTGTTCGGGTTCGAGCGACTGGGCTGAGAGTTCCCCTTGCAACCCACGCCACGACAGGCATCATTCAAACACTGGCTGGTAGCGTCAGCGCTGTCCGCCGTTCCCGCCTGTCCCCCCGGAGCCCCATCATGACCCGCCTGCTTCCTTTGCTGCTGTGCCTGTCGATGCCGGGGGTGGCCATGGCCCAGTCCGCGGCGGGCGCCACGGGGCCGCAATCGGCGACCGGCCTGGACCTGAGTCTGCCCGACCAGCCGCTGCAGTACCTCAACGATCCCTCGCTGCGCGGCGATCCGCCGGGCACCTTCTATGGCGACAAGACCGGGCGGCGCGCACTGGACCGCGACAGCGGCCGCATCGCCGGGGTCACCGATGACAAGCTGCGGGTCAATGGCAGCTTCACCACCGGGATCGGCTATTCGAAGAACTTCGGCAATTCGCACTACAACGAAGCCGAGTTGAACCTCAACAAGAACTACACCACCGACGAAGGCAACACGCACAACGTCAACCTCAACATCCGCGTCAGCGAGGGCAAGGGCCCGGGCTTCTTCGGTCCCTATGGCGGCTACGGTGGCTACGGTGGCGGCTACGGCTACGGCCCGGGTCCCGGCTACTGGGAATGAGCCGCGGCCAGGCAGCCGCGACGCGCGCATGACGACGGCCGGGGCAACCCGGCCGTTCGCGTTTCCGGCCGCTGCTGGCAGCGCTGCGGTCAGTCCAGCCAGCCGTCGCGCTTGGTGCTGAGCACACGGCCGTCATAGCCGCTCAGGCGCACATCCACACGCTGGTTACGGGCGTTGCGCGCTTCCAGGGTCCAGGTGGCACCGTCGCGTTCGATCGATTCGATCCGGGTCAGCCCGGCCTTGCCGGCGGCGGTCAGGATCTGCCCGGCATCGAGCACCGCGCGGCTGCCGTGCGGATCGAAGATCTCGCCGGTGGCCGGGTCGATGATGACTTCATCGATGCTGCCGTCGGCGCGGGTGACGTCGGCTTCCCAGACACCGTCGTCGCGTTCCAGCTCATGTACCTGGGTATAGCCGGCGGCGCGCAGCTTGCTCTGCACATCGGCGGCGGACAGGGTGGCGGCCAGAACCGGGGTCGAGACAAGGGCGGCGGCCAGGGCGGTGGCGGCGATCAGCTTCTTCATGCGGGGTCTCCAGAAAGTCACCGGTCCATTCCGGCGAGGCCAGTCTGGCAAGCCGACTTAACCGGACCATGAGGCGCACTGTTAAAAAGCGTTTAAGTGCCCGGGGTATACCTTGCGCATCCTTCCGGACCCCCGCGCATGTCCCCGCTCAATCTGTTGCTCCCACTGCTGCTCGCCGCTGCCCCGCAGGACCCCATGCGGGTGCTCGATGGCGGCAGCCGCCAGCAGGACGCCGTGCGCCACGCGGTGCAGCAGGGCCGCTACGTGCCGCTGGAGCAGGTGGTGGCCGACGCGCTGCGGCGCTACCCCGGCCAACTGGTGGAAGTCGAGCTGGACGATGGCAACTACGAGATCGAGATCCTCGGCGCTGACGGCGTCGTGATGGAGCTCGACTATGATGCGCGCAGCGGCCGCCTGCTGAAGATGGAAAAAGACTGATGCGCCTCCTGCTTGCCGAAGACGACGCCCTGCTGGCCGGCCGCCTGCAGACGCTGCTGGAAGAGGCCGGCTACGTGGTCGTACACAGCCGCGAAGGCATCGACGCCGAATACCAGGGCCAGGTCGAGGACATCGCCGCGGCCGTGGTCGATCTGGGCCTGCCCGGCCTGGACGGGCTGAGCGTGATCGAGCGCTGGCGCCAGGCCGGCCGCGATTTCCCGGTCCTGGTGCTGACCGCGCGCGCGCGCTGGCACGACAAGCTGGCCGGCTTCGATGCCGGTGCGGACGACTACCTGACCAAGCCCTTCCAGCCCGAAGAACTGCTGCTGCGGCTGCGCGCGTTGATCCGGCGCAGCGCCGGCCACGCCAGTCCGCGCCTGCAGTGCGGGCCGCTGATGCTGGACGTCAATGCCGGGCGCTTTGAACTGCAGGGCCAGCCGCTGGCGTTGAGCGCCCAGGAGCACCGCATCCTCAGTTACTTCATGCACCACCCCGACACCGTGCTGAGCCGCGCCCGGCTGGGCGAGAATGTCTACGAAGACGGCTTCGATCCGGACTCCAACACGCTGGACGTCCTGATCGGCCGGATCCGCAGGAAACTGGGCAGCGACCTCATCCACACCCACCGTGGCCAGGGGTTCCGGCTCTCTGCAACACCATGAACACCGGCTCGCTGCGCACGCGTCTGCTGCTCGCCGGGGGGCTCGGGCTCGTCCTGGTCTCGGCGGTGGCGACATGGTGGCTGGGCGCGCTGTTCGAACGCTCCGTGCGCGCCTCGCTGGACCAGCAGTTGAATGGCGACCTGATCGCGGTGCTGGCCTCGGCCGAATCGGATGCGCAGGGCCGGCCGCAGCTGCGCCAGCCCCCGGCCGACGAACGCTACCGCCGGGTGTTTTCCGGCGAGTACTGGCAGGTATTGGATGCCGCGGGGCAACCGTTGGCGCAGTCGCGTTCGCTCTGGGACGATTCACTCGCCGGGCCGGCCGCGCTGCCGCCCGGCCCGGCCCGCGCCTATGACACCGGCGGACCGCTGCAACGGCCACTGCGCGCGGTGGCCCAGCAGGTCAAGCTGCCGCGCGCCACGCAGCCGGTGGTGGTGGTGGTGGCCCGTGACCGCAGCCAGCTCGATGCCCAGGTCAGCAGCTTCCGCCAGCGCACCGCGCTGGGGCTGGCCGGGCTGATCGCGCTGTGGTTCGCGGTGCTGGTCAGCCAGGTGCATTTCGGCCTGCGCCCGCTGCGGGCGCTGGGCCGTATCGCCGGGCAGGTGCGCAACGGCGAGAACGTGCGCTTCCCGCAGCAGGGCCTGGTGCGCGAGGTGGCGCCGCTGGCGGGCCAGCTCAACGATCTGCTCGATCATCACCAGCGCATGGTCACCCGCGCGCGGCGCAGCGCCGAGGACCTGGCGCATGCGCTGAAGACCCCGCTGACCGTGCTCGGCACCGAAGCCGAGGGCGACGGCAGCCAGTGGCGGCAGACCCTGCGCAGCGAGACCGCGCGCATGCAGGCCAGCATCGATCGCTACCTGGCCGCCGGCCTCGGTGCGGACAGCCAGCAGCGCACGCCGGTGGCGCCGGTGCTGAGCGCGCTGTGCGGGTTGATGCAGCGCGTGCATGCCGCGCGTGGGCTGCACTTCGCATGCGACAGCACTGCTGCGGGCGTGTTCGCCGGTGCGCGCGAGGACCTGGAAGAGATGCTGGGCAACCTGCTCGACAATGCGGGCAAATGGGCCGCGCAGGCGGTGCGCGTGGAGGTCGTCCAGGCGGGGGCGCAGCTGCGCATCACCGTGGCCGATGACGGGCCCGGGCTGCCGGCCGGGCAACTGCAGCGCGTGCTGGAACGCGGCGTACGGCTGGATGAGCGCGCTGCCGGCAGCGGGCTGGGGTTGTCGATCGTGGCCGACATCGCCGAGAGCTACGGCGGAACCCTGGTGCTGGCCAATGCCGCGCCGGGGTTGCAGGCAACGCTGACGTTGCCGGCGGGGTAACGCACGGCGGCACGGGCGAGGGGCTGTCAGGGCCTCGGAGCGCCCCCCCCTACCTGCCGGCGTGCATCCACCAGCAGTCGATCGCATCGAGCACGATGTGGATGATCAGGCCGATGCCGAACAACCGCGTTTTCTTCGGCACGCACAACCCGGCATACACCGCGATCGCCGGGGCGGTATGCAACGGATGGAAGCCGATGCTGCAGCGGTTCGGGGCGTAGATCGGGTCGGCCAGCAGGTGGTCCAGATCGATGCTCCAGCCGAGCAGCAGCAGCACCCAGGCGGACAGGAACCGCTTGCGCCAGAACATCCACGCCAGCAGCGCGGGCACGGCCGCATGCAGGAACAGATGGAAGATCGCGCGCGCGCTCATGTGGATCTCACAGGCCTTGCCAGGATCGCCGGGCCGTGCCCGCGGTTACCGGCGACCGGGTGAGGCCCGCAGGCCATCACCCGTCGCCACCGGCTTACGCCAGCGGCTCGTCGGAGAGGTAGGTATAGCCGGTCAGACCCGCTTCCAGCGCCTCGGACAGTTCCTGTGCGCGTTCGGGCGACAGCTTGGCCGCCGCCACGCGCTCGGCATAGCTGGCGCGCAGCTCGGCCAGGCTGTAGCCCACGTAATCCAGCATCACATCGGTGGTGTCACCGCGGCGCTGCTGGGTGATCGCATAGCCATCGGCCTCGGCGCGCACTTCCACCGCATCGGTATCGCCGAACAGGTTGTGGATGTCGCCCAGGATTTCCTGGTACGCACCGACCATGAAGAACGCGATGCGGTAGCTCTCGCCGGACTTCAGCGCGTGCAGCGGCAGCGAGGTATCCAGGCTCTCGTTCTCGACATAGGTTTTCACCATGCCGTCCGAATCGCAGGTCATGTCGGCGATGATGCCGCGGCGCTCGGGCTGCTCGTTCAGGCGCTCGATCGGCACGATCGGGAACACCTGGTCGATCGCCCACGCATCGGGAATCGATTCGAACACGCTGAAGTTGACGAAGTACTTGTCGACCAGGCGCTCGTTCAACTCGTCCAGCGCCGGGCGATGGCTCTTCTCGTCATAGCTCAGGCGGGCACGCACGGCATGGGCGATGGCGTAGAACAGGTCGTCGATGCGGGCCCGCTGCGGCAGGTCGATCTGGCCCAGCGCATAGCTGGACAGGCCTTCGGCATGGAAGTGCTGCGCTTCCTGGAACAGCTCCACCGCCGGGCGCTCGTCGAGCTCGGCGTGGATCTCGCGCAGGTGGCGGATCGCCGCCGGCTCGTCGTCGTGCTGGTCCGGCACGCGGTCTTCCTGCGCCTCTTCCACCTCCGAGACGTTGGCGATCAGCACCGCGTGGTGGGCGGTCATCGCGCGGCCGCACTCGGTGACGATCCGCGGCGGGGTCAGGCCGTGTTCTTCGCAGGCGTTGGCCAGCGGCTGCACGATGTTGCTGGCGTAGGAGTTCAGGCCGTAGTTGATCGAGCAGAAGCTGCGCGACCGGGTGCCTTCGTAATCCACGCCCAGGCCGCCGCCGACGTCCACGTGGGTGATCTTCGCGCCCAGGCGCGAGAGCTCCACGAAGTAGCGGGTGGCTTCGCGCATGCCGTTGGCGATGTCGCGCACGTTGGAG
>Ga0308171_1002284_pt1 | contig 20806 bp, 17 predicted proteins | sample PhyGR1_FD_202135 | JGI IMG/M metagenome (GOLD analysis project Ga0308171, IMG submission 202135) | Phyllosphere microbial communities from UC Gill Tract Community Farm, Albany, California, United States - DLSLSG.R1 | ecosystem: Host-associated > Plants > Phyllosphere > Unclassified | place: USA... | reverse complement strand
TTTCCGCTATCAACAGTAACGTATTGATTTGTTTGCATTCAGATGCAATAGCACCCTGAGGATCGGTTAATGTCCAGTCGTGCCATGTTTGTCTTTGCGGCTATCAGCGGATTTCTGCTGGTGGCTTTTGGCGCATTTGGTGCCCACGTTTTGAGTCAGTCGCTTGGCGCGGCTGAAATGGCCTGGATTCATACCGGGCTGGAATATCAGGCTTATCACACCTTAGCGGTGATGGGACTGGGTGCCGCGATGTTACGCCGCGCCAATATCTGGTTTTACTGGAGCAGTGCGCTGATGGCGCTCGGCACCGTGTTGTTTAGTGGCAGCCTCTATTGTCTGGCACTGTCACACCTGAAGTTTTGGGTTTTTATCACCCCCGTGGGCGGGATCTGTTTCCTTGCCGGTTGGGTATTGATGTTGATTGGCGCTCTGCGTCTTAAACGAAAGGCAGAACGCCATGAATAAAATTTTACTCTATTGTCGTCCCGGTTTTGAAAAAGAGTGTGCGGCGGAAATCAGCGCCAAAGCGGCGGAACGTGAAATCTACGGCTTTCCCCGTGTTAAAGATGACTCTGGCTACGTGTTGTTTGAGTGCTATCAGTTCGAAGATGCTGACCGTCTGGCGCGTGAGTTGCCATTTGATGAGCTGATCTTTGCGCGCCAGATGCTGGTCGTCGGTGAAATGCTGCGTGACCTGCCACAGGAAGATCGCATTACCCCGATTGTCGGCATGCTGACCGGCGTGGTGGAAAAGGGCGGTGAACTGCGTGTTGAAGTGCCTGACACCAACGAAGCCAAAGAGCTGACCAAATTCTGCCGCAAGTTTACCGTGCCGCTGCGTTCAGCACTACGCGAAAGCAAAATTCTGCTGAATTATGAAAGCGCGAAACGCCCGGTCGTGCATGTGTTTTTCATCGCACCTGGCACCTGCTACGTCGGCTACTCCGTTCGGGAAAACAGCTCGCCGTTTTACATGGGTATTCCACGCCTTAAGTTTCCTTCCGATGCGCCAAGCCGTTCCACGCTTAAGCTGGAAGAGGCGTTCCACGTCTTTATTCCTGCAGATGAGTGGGATGAGCGTTTAGCCAGCGGCATGTATGCCGTGGATCTCGGAGCCTGTCCGGGCGGCTGGACCTATCAACTGGTCCAGCGCAGCATGATGGTTTATGCGGTGGACAATGGACCGATGGCGCCGAGCCTGATGGATACCGGGCAGGTGATGCACGAGAAAGCCGATGGATTTAAATTCCGTCCACCACGTATCAACATCAGCTGGCTGGTGTGTGACATGGTGGAGAAGCCGGTTCGCGTAGCTAACCTGATGACCGACTGGCTGGTCAACGGCTGGTGCCGTGAAGCGATCTTCAACCTGAAATTGCCGATGAAAAAGCGCTATGAAGAGGTTACGCAGAATCTGGCAATGATGCAGGAGCGCTTTGATGAGAATGGCATCAACGTGCAGATTCGCGCCCGCCAGCTCTATCATGACCGCGAAGAAGTGACGGTTCATGTACGCCGTATGTGGGCAGCAATCGGTGGCCGTCGCGACGAACGTTAATCGCCGGGCTGAGTGCAGCTGCACTCAGCCGGTATAACGCAGCGTATTCAGATTCCCCTGCAACACAAGATCCCGCTTCAGCGTAGCCACCTGACGACTGATTTCTGCCATCTGCTGACCTTCAGCAAGCTTTTCCTGCCATTTTGCGGGCACCTTATCCAGTTGCTGATAGATCCCTTCGAGCGAGTGAAACTCGCTCAGCAGCTGTTTCGCGCTTTTCGGGCCGATACCGGTGATGCCCGGAATTTTACTGCTACTGATGCCGCACAATCCCCAGTAGTCGGGCAACAGCTGGGGCGCCACGCCAAACTCAGCGTCGATAAAGGGCAGATCGAGCCAGCGTTTCTGGAAGTAATCACGTATGCGGATCTCGGGTGCCAGCAGCTGACAGTAACCTTTGTCAGTGGAAACAATGGTGGCCTGATGACCGGCCTGGGCCATTTTTACCGCCAGCGTCGCTGCTAAATCATCCGCCTCATCCTCGCCTGCTATCCAGCAGCTTACGCCTGCGGCGCGAAAGGCGTCCTGTAACGCCGGCATCTCTGCCTGTAAATCCTCGGGCATCGGCGGGCGACCGCTTTTGTAGTCAGGAAGCAGCTTATGCCGCCAGCCCTGATGACGCGCTTCGCCATCAAACACCGCCACGGCGTGGGTAGGGTGGGCGTGACCCAGAACCTGGCGCAGCGCAGCCACGCAGCCCTCGACACAAGGTGAACCTTGTACCGCATGCAGACGGCGAATCAGATTCAACGCGTCAACAATAACAAGATGAAGAGCCATGAGAGTATGGGCAGCCCGGGGGCTGCCTCCTGGTTTATTTGATAATTTCGTAGCAGGGGATGTAGGCGGTGCCTGGCAGTTTCATGCGTTGCTGGGCAACAAATCCCTGCAGCAGTTCATCCATGCGGTGCATGATGTCGGGGTCGCCATGCAGTTTAAAGCGCCCCTTCTCACGGATTTCGCGGATGCCCATCTCTTTAACGTTACCCGCGACGATGCCTGAGAAGGCACGGCGCAGGTCGGCAGCCAGTTTTTCAGGAGGCTGATTGGTGTAGAGATTGAGGTTCGCCATATTTTCATGGGTTGGCAGGAATGGCACCTGCAGGTCGGGTTCAATGCGAATCGACCAGTTAAAGCTGTAAGCATCGCCGGTTTCGCGACGGTTTTCTTTCACCTGCGGCATCGCTTTCTTCATCAGGCGCGCCACTTCGGCTGCATCATCAATAATAATCTGATAATGCTTACGCGCCTGTTCACCCAGCGTGTTAACGATGAAATCATCCAGCACGCGGAAGTAGTCGGCGCTCTCTTCTGGTCCGGTCAGAATCAGCGGCAGCACCTGATCGCTGTTGTGCGGATTCATCAGGATGCCCAGCAGATAGAGCAACTCTTCTGCCGTACCGACGCCGCCAGGGAAAATGATGATGCCGTGGGCGATGCGCACAAACGCTTCCAGACGTTTTTCAATGTCCGGCATGATAATTAGCTCATTCACCAGCGGATTCGGCGGTTCAGCCGCAATGATTGAGGGTTCGGTCAGGCCGATAAAGCGGCTGTCACGATAGCGCTGCTGAGCATGACCAACGGCGGCGCCTTTCATCGGTGCTTCCATCACGCCCGGCCCACAGCCAGTACAGATGTTCAGTTCACGCAGTCCAAGCTGCGTACCAACATTGCGGCAATACTGGTATTCAACGGCGTTGATTGAGTGACCACCCCAGCACACCACGGTGTTGGGATACTCGCCGATATGCAGTGCCCGCGCATTACGCAGAATGGAAAAGACGGTGTTGGTGATCGTAGCGGAATCGTTCTCTTCGGCTGCCGTGAAGCGGCCAGGCATGTTGAGCTGGCCGCTGACAAACAGGATGTCACGCAGCACCGCAAACAAGTTTGCCTGCAGGGAACGGATGATGCGGCCATCCACGAACGCCTCTTCCGGTGGATTGATCAGTTCCAGTTTGACGCCGCGCTCCCGGCGCAACACATTAATATCGAAATTTTCAAAGCGGGAGAGCAGCTCCTGGCTGCTGTCAGTCTGGCTGCCGGAGTTAAGCACGGCCAGAGAGCAATTGCGAAATAGCTGATAGAGGTCGCTGCTGGCTGTGCGCTTAAGCATGTCGACTTCCATCTGCGAAAGCAGATCCATTGAACCAAGTGGGCTGATATGGGTAATCAAATGAACTCCTTTACACCCGCCTGGGTGCGTGTTGGCACTGCAAAGGCAGTGACGAAAATCCCTGGTCGGCAACCCGCAGGTTACCGCTATCACCAGAGTAGCCTTGTCGGCCCGCACAGCTCAAGCGGAACTGCGCTTCCTGCATGCAGCCTGCGAGAAGTCTCGCAAACTACTGACGAACCAGCCGTGAAAAACCGGGAGAGAAGGGCACATTGGTGCGCCATGGGTTGATATCCAGCCCGCCACGACGTGTATAGCGTGCATAAACCGTGAGCGCTTCCGGATGACAGAAACGCATCACATCATTAAAGATCCGCTCGACACACTGCTCGTGAAATTCGTTGTGCTGGCGGAATGAGACCAGATAGCGCAGCAGCGCTTCACGGTCGATACGCGGGCCTGTATAGCGGATCATCACCGAGCCCCAGTCAGGCTGATTGGTAATGAGGCAGTTTGACTTGAGCAGATGACTGACCAGCGTCTCTGAAACAATTTCGCTGCCTGTGGCATCCACCAGATAATCAGCATTGAAGCGATAATCCTCGATAGCGATATCCTGCTCATCAATGCAGTAACCCTCAAAGTGACCGATAGGCTGACCCTCTATTTCATTAAGACGGAACAGCGCGACCCGGACTTCACCTTCTGCACAGGCACTCAGATCCCGCTCCAGCGTCTGCCGGACCTCGCCCCAGTCGGCAAAGCGGGTCTGGTTGAAGCTGTTCAGGTAAAGCTTGAAGCTTTTCGACTCGATAAGATTTCGGCTCTGCGCATCCAGCACCACTTCGCCAACGGCAACCTGAGGCAGACCTTTACTGTTGAGCCACGAGAGTTCATACAGGGTCCAGATATCGCTGCCGGTAAAGGGCAGGCTGTCGGGAAACAGGCCAAGCGGTTCACGGTTCAGGCTGCGAGGCACCGACTGCAGTAGGCTGTTGTCATATTGATCGTGATAGGCTGTGGGTTTACCCAGCGTCAGGTTACTGAGTGCCTGATCCTGTTCGTGCGTAGTCATTGCGGTTACCACCAAAATTAATCAAAGTGGGTAAGTGTAACCCATCAGAAGTGAGAATAAGAATGATGCAGCAAACTGCCGCCACGTTGCGCGACTTCACCACCCGATACTGCCAGCACTGGCTTCAGGAGGCAGGACATGGGCCAGCCAGCAGCGATCTTTATGGCGTCCCCTCGCCCTGTACACTGGAGGAACGCGATCAGCGTGTCGTCTGGCAACCGCAGCCGTTTAGTCTGCCACCGACGCTGGATGCGATTGAGCGGGCAATCGACATCCAGCTCCAGCCGTCGATCACGGATTTCTATACCACGCAGTTTGCCGGGGATATGCCGGCTCGTTTTGGTGAGAATCAGCTGACACTGTTGCAGGTGTGGAGTGAAGAGGATTTCCTGCGGTTACAGGAGAATCTGATTGGGCATCTGGTGATGCAGCGCCGCCTGAAACAGTCGCCTACGCTGTTTATTGCCACGACGGATTCAGAAGAGGAGATCATCTCGCTTTCCAATCTCAGTGGCGAAATCATTCTGGAGCAGCCTGGCCGCAAACAGCACAGCGTATTAGCCGAAAGTCTTGAGATATTTCTTAAGTCATTACAACCGGTTATCATCTGATTTGCAGTGATTTGCTGCTTACCTTGTAAGACATCTCTTACATCTGCTGTGAGAGATCGCCATATAACAGTTGAGACACCTGGAAGGCCAGGATGTAAAAATATTGTGAATCATAAACTTAATGGCGTTTATCCTAATTTGCGCAGCACATTTCGTAAAGTTCTGCTGTGAGTACCTTGTGCACGTAACGAGTTCTGTCAAAATGTTTCGCACTGCAGGACGCTCAGGAAACAGATATCGTCAGGATGATGATAAGCCATGAGGCAGGAACGTAACGGAGCTTACGGCACACGGAAGGTTTCAGGACGAAACAGGATCACTCAGGGTTGAGTAAGGGACACCTCCAGGATGGAGAATGAGAACCCCTCAGAAGAGGTGGTGGGCCAGGATGCTAAGGATACATCAGGACGATGCGCGACAGGAGTTCGCACTGGACAAGTTGTCATGGAAGAGCAGGGAGCAAAAATGTAGCAGGATAGCTGCAAACGAACCGGGAGCACTGTTTATACAGTGCTCCCTTTTTTTGTGCCTGTGCCAACAAGTGATATGCTTGCCGCCCATTTTTCACTGCTCGCTGGAGGTGGCGCATGACGCCTGAACAATTGATTACGCAACAGCTGGAGCAACTGGAAGCGGTGATGCGTGAGCACCATCTCTGGCAAAGTACCCCTCCGGCCGGGGGCGCGCTCGAGAGCCGGGAACCTTTTTGTCTGGATACGCTGGAGCCACTGCAGTGGCTGCAATGGGTCTTAATCCCCCGGATGCATGCCCTGATTGCCGCGAAGCACCCGCTGCCGCAAAACTTTGCCGTTGCCCCCTATTATGAGATTGCTCTGGTGCCTGATCAGCCCGGTATTGCACCGCTACTGCTGACCCTGCGTCAGCTGGATGCGTTGCTCACGGATGCTGCCCACTGATGCTGGAAATACTTTATCAGGATGAGTGGCTGGTTGCCGTCAACAAGCCTAGCGGCTGGCTGGTTCATCGCAGCTGGCTGGATCGCCACGAAACGGTGTTTGTGATGCAGACGGTTCGTGATCAGATCGGACAGCATGTCTTTACCGCGCATCGACTGGACAAACCCACGTCAGGCGTGCTGCTGATGGGGCTTTCGAGTGAAGTCGGACGTCTGCTTTCCCTGCAGTTTGAACAGCACCAGATGCAGAAAAGCTACCACGCCGTGGTACGCGGCTGGCTGGAGAGCAGCGGGACGCTTGATTATCCGCTGGTGGAAGAGCTGGATAAAATTGCTGATAAGCATGCCACGGAAGCGCGTATCGCGCAGCCCGCCGTCACCGATTATCAGTCACTGGCCACCGTTGAGATGCCGGTCGGCATTGGCCGTTATCCCACGTCGCGTTACAGCCTGGTTGAAATGGCCCCTAAAACCGGTCGCAAGCATCAGCTGCGTCGCCATATGTCACACCTGCGTCATCCGATTATTGGTGATTCGGCGCACGGTGATCTGCGTCAGAACCGGGGTGCCGCCGAACATTTCGGCGCTAACCGACTGATGCTGCACGCCAGCAGCCTGGCATTGACCCATCCGGTGACCGGTGAACCTTTGCTGATCCGTGCAGGACTGGATGGCGTCTGGCAAAATCTGATGAATCAGTTTGGCTGGCAGGATCAGATCCCTGAGGTGCCGCGGGTTGAGTTTGACGCAGCGCCAGGACAGGATAACGTTTCAGAATAAGGGAGAAAGCAGATGGCAAAGATTGGCATTTTTGTAGGTACGGTATACGGCAATGCATTGCTGGTGGCGGAAGAAGCGGAGCCGTTACTGCAGCAACAGGGGCACAGCGTCACCGTGTTTGATGATCCGACGCTGGCTGACTGGCAGAACTATGCCAGCGACGTGGCGCTGGTCGTCACGTCAACCACCGGACAGGGCGATTTTCCCGACACGATTTCAGGTCTGTTCCATGCGGTTAAAGATAAGCTGGGTCATCAGCCCACGCTGCGCTATGGCGTGATTGCGCTGGGTGACAGCAGTTATGACCATTTTTGTGGCGCGGGCAAAGCCTTTGATGCGCTGCTGCAGGAACAGGGCGCACAGCGGGTCGGTGAGGTATTACTGGTTGATGCCACTGAAAACCCTGAGCCTGAAGCAGTCACTTCTCCCTGGGTTGAAGCCTGGGGCGCACAGCTCTGATAGCGACGCCAGGCTTATCTCTGCTTTAGTAGCATACAGATAAGCCTGGCGTACATCGCGATATCAGGTGACAGGTGCCGGATTAAACACCGCCAGCTGATTACGGATGCCCCAGCGATCGGACCAGGTCTGCTTCCTGCCACTGGCAATGTCCAGAATCAACTCAAACAGTCGCCAGCCCACCTGCTCAATACTCTCTTCACCGGTAGCTATAGTCCCGGCATTGATGTCCATGAGATCGTGCCAGCGCTCTGCCAGCGCATTGCGCGTCGCCATCTTGATCACCGGAATCGCAGCCAGACCGTAAGGCGTACCCCGTCCCGTGGTGAACACCTGCAGCGTGATGCCGGACGCCAGCTGCTGCGTACCGCAGACAAAATCGCTGGCGGGCGTCGCCGCATAAATTAATCCACGCCGCGTGGGCCGCTGGCCAGGTGAAAGCACTTCGACAATGGCGCTGCCTCCCGATTTGGCGATCGACCCCAGTGCCTTTTCTACCACGTTGGCCAGCCCGCCTTTTTTATTGCCTGGAGACGGGTTAGCGCTGCGATCGGTCTGACCCTGGTCGAGGTAATTGTCATACCAGGCCATCTCCTCCAGCAAGCGCTTACCCACTTCCTGATTAATCACCCGCGGTGTCAGCAGGTGAATCGCATCACGCACTTCAGTCACTTCCGAGAACATCACGGTAGCACCGCAGCGCACCAGCAGGTCAGAGGCGAAGCCCACTGCCGGATTAGCCGTCACGCCCGAAAACGCATCGCTGCCCCCACACTGCATACCGACAATCAGTTCTGCCGCGGAACAGGTTTCGCGCTGGCGTTGATTGAGCCGCTGGAGATGACGTTCCGCCACCTGCAGGATCTCATTGACCATCGCACCGAAACCCACCAGCTTTTCATCCTGCAAACGCACGATGTCATGATCGTCCAGTGAAATCGCCTGCACGTCGGGCGTGCCGGTCAGCAGACGTTCTGGCTGTAACTTTTCACAGCCAAGGCTGACGATCATCACTTCGCCGCCGAAATTCGCATTCAGTGCCAGGTTATGAATGGTGCGAATCGGCACGACTGCGGCCGGTGCGTTGATCGCCACACCACAGCCATAAAGGTGGTTCAGGGCGACCACACCATCGACATTCGGATAGCGCGGCAGTAAATCCCGTTCAATGATCTGCACGACATGATCCACCACACCGGCCACGCAGTGGACGCTGGTGGTGATGCCAAGCAGATTACGCGTACCTACGCTGCCATCCGCATTACGGTAACCTTCAAAGGTATAGCCCTCCAGTGGCGGCAAATCAGGGGGAACCTGCGTGGCTAACGGCAGACTCTCCAGCGGAGGGGCTTCCGGCAGCGCCACCAGGGATTCATCAATCCAGCTACCCTGGGCAATATCCCGTAATGCGAAGCCTATGACTTCGCCATAACGCACGATCTCTGCACCCTGGTTAATCGCGCTCAGTGCCACTTTATGGCCCTGCGGCACATGCTCTGTCAGGGTCAGGCCATCCGCAAACTGCGTGCCGGCTGGCAGACCCAGGCTGTTGACCACAATCGCCACATTGTCGTGCTCATGGACTTTGATATAGAGCGGTTGTTCATCTTTATTGGGGTTCATCGCTCACCTTCCTGTCTGTCGTACCGTACTTGTGCGGCACGTTGTAATGTTCTGACCTGTCACACGCTTGTTTGCCAGCTTCAGTATAGGGAGGCGGGGTAAATGGCGCATTGTGCAAATGACCACCATTAAGGTGATTCAGCTCGCTGTTTTGGGTCGGTTATCCAAAAGCAAGTGAAGAGCCTCACAAACAATGCGGGAGAGCGTCATTTGGGACGGTTTTCGAACGGGTATTTGCCACTTTCGTGAGCCACGCCGCAGGCTTTTGTGCATCCGCCAGACATTCAATTCAATAACGCGATTATTCCAGGGCGATTCGCCAATGTGATCGCTAAACCCTGTTCTTATACTGGGTTCCGTTAGCCAAAGTCAGGTTATCTGTCACGACGTATTACTCATCCGCAGAGGTTGAAGTGGCCTGTTACGGCCGCGTCAGCCTGCAGCTGGATGAATAAATAAAGGTTTGCCAAAACAACAAGATCGCCGTGTTTAACCCAACTTCTCTCTGATACCCAACGCGATGTGTATGCAGTCAGAGCGAATGTAGCTCACGCTATATTTCAGGAGTGCATCATGAATAGTTTTAGCCAGACCGCGGAAACGGTGCAGAAACGCACCAATGCCCGTTACTGGATTGTGGTGATGTTATTTATCGTCACCTCATTCAACTACGGTGACCGCGCTACCATCTCGATCGCCGGTTCGGCGATGTCCAAAGATATCGGCCTTGATTCGGTCGGACTGGGCTATATCTTCTCTGCCTTCTCATGGGCGTACGTTATTGGTCAGATTCCGGGCGGCTGGCTGCTCGATCGCTTCGGCTCAAAACGCGTCTACTTCTGGAGCATCTTCACCTGGTCGCTGTTTACCTTTCTGCAGGGATTCGTCGATCTGTTCAGCGGCTTCGGCATTATCATGTCGCTGTTTATCCTGCGTTTCCTGGTGGGGCTGGCCGAAGCGCCATCTTTCCCTGGTAATAGCCGCATTGTCGCGGCCTGGTTTCCGGCGCAGGAGCGTGGCACGGCCGTGGCGATCTTCAACTCAGCACAATACTTCGCTACCGTCATTTTCGCACCGATCATGGGCTGGCTGGTCTCATCCGTGGGCTGGGCGCATGTATTCTGGTTCATGGGCGGCCTGGGCATCATCCTCAGCTTTATCTGGCTGAAAGTGATCCACGATCCTACCGATCATCCTGGCGTGAACAAGGCTGAACTGGAGTACATGGAGCAGGGCGGCGCGCTGATCAATATGGATGTGAAAAAGGATAGCCGCAAAGTGAGCTGGAGCGAGAAGTGGTTCCAGATCAAGCAGCTGCTGACGTCACGCATGATGCTGGGTATCTACCTCGGTCAATACTGTGTTAACGCCTTAACCTATTTCTTTATTACCTGGTTCCCGGTTTATCTGGTGCAGGCGCGCGGCATGTCGATTCTCAAAGCGGGCTTTATTGCTTCGATTCCGGCGGTGTGCGGCTTCCTCGGCGGTGTACTGGGCGGCGTGATCTCCGACTGGCTGATGCGTAAAACCGGCTCGCTGAATATCGCCCGTAAAACACCGATCGTACTCGGTATGCTGCTCTCTATTTCAATGGTGATGTGTAACTACACCGACACCGAATGGGTGGTGGTGTTCTTTATGGCACTGGCGTTCTTTGGTAAAGGCATCGGGGCACTGGGCTGGGCGGTGATGGCAGATACTGCGCCGAAAGAGATCAGCGGCCTGAGCGGTGGTTTGTTTAACATGTTCGGTAACTTCTCCGGCATCGTGACCCCTATCGCCATCGGCTACATCATTGCCACGAGTGGCTCTTTTGAAGGCGCGCTGGTCTATGTCGGCATTCATGCCTTTGTCGCGGCATTCAGCTTCCTGGTCATTGCTGGCGATATCAAACGTGTCGAACTGAAAACCTGGCCCGGTAAGGACGCATCATGAATACGCAAAGTTCACCGGTGATTACTGAGATGCAGGTGATCCCGGTCGCCGGTTACGACAGCATGCTGCTCAACATTGGCGGTGCGCACAACGCCTGCTTTACCCGCAACATCGTGGTGCTCACCGATAGTGCCGGTCACACCGGCGTCGGTGAAGCGCCCGGCGGTGACACCATCTATCAGACGCTGGTGGAGGCGATTCCGCAGGTGAAAGGCCAGCAGATTGCCCGAATGAATCGTCTGGTGCAGCAGGTGCACAAAGGCAATCAGTCGGCCGACTTCACCACTTTCGGCAACGGTGCCTGGACCTTTGAGTTGCGGGTCAATGCGGTGGCCGCGCTGGAAGCGGCGCTGCTCGATCTGTTGGGACAGTGCCTGGGCGTACCGGTGGCTGAACTGCTGGGGCCAGGTAAACAGCGTGATGAAGTCACGGTGCTGGGCTATCTGTTTTATCTCGGCGACCGCTGCAAAACTGACCTCCCTTATCTCAGCGGCGAGCAGGCCAGCCACGACTGGTATCACCTGCGTCATCAGGAAGCACTGACCAGCGATGCGGTAGTGCGCCTGGCTGAAGCGGCACAGGATAAATATGGCTTTAAAGATTTCAAGCTCAAAGGTGGCGTGCTCCCCGGCGAGCAGGAGATCGCCACAGCGGCAGCCCTGAAGCAGCGCTTTCCCGATGCCCGTATCACAGTCGATCCCAATGGTGCCTGGCTGCTGGATGAAGCAATCGCGCTGTGTAAAGGGATGAAGGATGTGCTGAGCTACGCTGAAGATCCGTGCGGCGCAGAGCAGGGCTATTCCGGGCGTGAAGTGATGGCCGAGTTCCGGCGCGCAACCGGCCTGCCCGTCGCCACAAATATGATCGCCACCAACTGGCGCGAGATGAATCATGCGGTGATGGTCAATGCGGTCGATATTCCACTGGCCGATCCTCACTTCTGGACGCTGAGCGGTGCTGTGCGTGTCGCGCAGTTATGTGATGAGTGGGGCCTCACCTGGGGTTGCCACTCCAATAACCACTTCGATATTTCGCTGGCGATGTTTACCCATGTTGGTGCAGCAGCGCCGGGTAATCCTACCGCGATTGACACCCACTGGATCTGGCAGGAGGGCGATCAGCGCCTGACCAAAAATCCGCTGCAAATCCGTAACGGGAAAATTACCGTACCGGATGCGCCTGGCCTGGGCATTGAGCTCGACTGGGAGCAGGTAAACAAAGCCCATCAGCTTTATCAGTCACTGCCCGCCGCTGCGCGTAACGACGCCACGGCGATGCAGTATCTGGTCCCCGGCTGGACTTTTGATCGCAAGCGCCCGGCATTTGGCCGGGCAACAGCATAAGGAGCAGGAGATGAGTTCAACACCGAAAGTGACTGCCATGCAGGTTATTCCGGTCGCAGGCTACGACAGCATGCTGCTGAACCTCAGCGGCGCTCACTCGCCATTCTTTACCCGCAATATTGTGATTATCAAAGATAACGCCGGACACACTGGCGTCGGCGAGATCCCGGGCGGCGAGAAAATCCGCCAGACGCTGGAAGATGCCGCCTCGCTGGTGATCGGCAAAACGCTGGGTGAGTACAAAAATACCCTCAGCCTGGTGCGCAGCACCTTTGCGGACCGCGATGCGAATGGGCGCGGCAACCAGACGTTTGATCTGCGTACCACAATCCATGTTGTGACCGGCATTGAAGCGGCGCTGCTTGATTTGCTGGGCCAGCACCTGGGCGTTAATGTCGCCTCGCTGCTGGGCGACGGGCAGCAGCGCGACCGCGTTGAGATGCTCGGCTACCTGTTCTACATCGGCGACCGCAATAAAACCTCGCTCTCTTATCAGAACCAGCAGGACGATCCGTGCGACTGGTATCGCCTGCGCCATGAAGAGGCGCTCACCCCGGATGCGGTAGTGCGTCTGGCGGAAGCGGCTTATGAGAAATATGGCTTCAACGATTTCAAACTCAAAGGCGGCGTGCTGCGTGGCGGTGAAGAGGCCGAAGCCGTTACCGCGCTGGCAAAACGTTTTCCTGAAGCCCGTATTACTCTCGATCCCAACGGAGCCTGGTCGCTCAACGAGGCGATCATGCTCGGTAAACAGCTCAAAGATGTGCTGGCCTACGCGGAAGACCCTTGTGGAGCTGAACAGGGTTACTCTGGCCGCGAAGTGATGGCCGAGTTCCGCCGTGCTACCGGCATGCCAACTGCCACTAATATGATCGCCACCGACTGGCGGCAGATGGGCCATACCCTGTCACTACAGTCGGTAGACATTCCGCTGGCTGACCCGCACTTCTGGACCATGCAGGGCTCGGTGCGGGTGGCGCAGATGTGTCACGACTTCGGCCTGACCTGGGGCTCGCACTCCAATAACCACTTCGATATTTCGCTGGCGATGTTCACCCACGTTGCCGCGGCTGCGCCGGGCGCGATCACCGCCATTGATACCCACTGGATCTGGCAGGAGGGCAATCAGCGTCTGACCAAAGAGCCGTTCCAGATTAAAGGCGGTATGGTGCAGGTGCCGCAGAAACCGGGTCTCGGCGTGGAGCTGGATATGGATCAGGTGATGCAGGCCAATGCGCTCTATCAGAAGCAGGGTCTGGGCGCGCGTAACGATGCCGAAGCGATGCAATTTTTAGTGCCGGGATGGACTTTCGACAATAAACGCCCGTGCCTGGTACGTTAACCTTTACGGCTCCCCTGCGGAGCCATCGTCACAGGAGTTCAACCATGAGTAATGCAGCCTGGCCCAATGGATTTCGTCGTCGCCTGTTAGCGGGCGACACCCTGATTGGCAGCTGGTGCGCGCTGGCCAGCCCGATTTCGACTGAAATTCTGGGGCTTGCCGGTTTCGACTGGCTGGTCCTGGATGGAGAGCACGCGCCCAACGACATCACGACCTTTGTACCGCAACTGATGGCACTGAAAGGCAGCCACAGTGCGCCCGTGGTGCGGCCGCCCTGCAACGAGCCGGTGATCATTAAGCGTCTGCTGGATATCGGGTTTAACAACTTCCTGATGCCCTTTGTCGAGACCGAAGAGGAAGCCCTGCGAGCCGTCGCCTCAACCCGCTATCCGCCAGCCGGTATTCGCGGTGTCTCGGTGTCGCACCGCAGCAACATGTACGGCACGCTGCCGGATTACAACAGCACCATCAATGACAACATCACGGTGCTGGTGCAGATCGAAACGCAGCAGGCAGTCGACAACATTGACGCGATCGCAGCGGTGGACGGCGTCGACGGTATATTCGTCGGGCCGGGCGATCTCTCCGCTGCGCTGGGCTATCTCGGTCAGCCCGCACATCCTGACGTGCTGAAAGTGATTAAACACATTTTTGAACGTGCCAAAGCCGCCGGTAAGCCGAGCGGCATTCTGGCACCGGTAGAAGCGGACGCGCGTCGCTATCTGGAGTGGGGCGCCACCTTTGTGGCCGTCGGCAGCGATGTCGGGATGTTCCGCAACGCCTCACAGGCGTTATGCGACAAATTTAAGCGCTAATCGATTAAGGGGAAACGCAATGAAAATTGGATTCATCGGCCTGGGCATTATGGGCAAACCCATGAGTAAAAATCTGGTGAAAGCCGGTTATTCGCTGGTGGTACGCGACAACAACGTCGAAAACGAAGCGGAGCTGGCTAAACTGGGCGCAACCGTGGCAAAAACGCCTAAAGAGGTGGCTGAGCTGTGTGACGTGGTGATTACCATGGTGCCTAACTCACCGCAGGTCATTGATGTTTGTCTGGGTCAAAACGGCATTATTGAAGGGGCGAAGCCAGGCCTGGTGGTCATCGACATGAGTTCGATTGCGCCACTGGCGAGCCGGGAAGTGCATGATGCGCTGGCAGAAAAGCAGATAAAAATGCTCGATGCGCCGGTCAGTGGTGGTGAGCCCAAAGCAATTGAAGGCACACTTTCTGTGATGGTTGGCGGTGATAAAGCGGTGTTTGATGCCTGCTATGACATCATGAAGTCCATGGCGGGATCGGTGGTGCATACCGGCGACATCGGTGCAGGTAACGTGACGAAGCTGGCTAACCAGGTCATTGTGGCGCTGAACATTGCGGCGATGTCAGAGGCGTTATCACTGGCGACCAAAGCAGGGGTGAATCCGGATCTGGTCTATCAGGCGATTCGCGGCGGCCTTGCCGGCAGTACAGTGCTGGATGCCAAAGCGCCGATGGTGATGGATCGTAACTTCAAGCCTGGCTTCCGTATTGATTTGCATATCAAGGATCTGGCGAACGCGCTGGATACTTCGCACAGCATCGGTGCGCATCTGCCGCTGACTGCGGCGGTGATGGAGATGATGCAGGCACTGCGTAACGACGGACAGGGTAGCGCCGACCACAGCGCGCTGGCCTGCTATTATGAGAAGTTAGCGAAGGTTGAAATCGCCCGCTAAAACCGGGTACCGGTCTCCCAAAACCGGACTGGTTAAGCGCCATTTCAATCACTCAACTGCGCTCGGATTGCCTATGAAAATCGTAATCGCACCGGATTCATATAAAGAGAGTTTATCCGCCCTGGATGTGGCATCGGCGATTGAAGCGGGTTTCCGTGACATCTTCCCCGATGCGCATTACGTGAAAATACCGGTCGCCGACGGTGGTGAAGGAACGGTAGAAGCGATGGTGGCGGCGACGAAGGGAAAAATCGTCAGGCTGAAGGTGACCGGGCCGCTGGGCACGCAGGTTGATGCCTTTTATGGTCTGTCCGGTGATGAGTCCACTGCCTTTATCGAAATGGCAGCGGCCAGCGGACTGGAGCGGGTGCCTGCTTCACAGCGTGACCCGCTGATAACGACCTCATTCGGCACCGGCGAGTTGATCAGACATGCGCTGGATAAGGGCGTCGGCCACATCATTGTTGGTATCGGTGGCAGCGCCACCAATGATGGCGGCGCCGGGATGATGCAGGCGCTGGGCGCACGATTGCTGGATGATCATGGCAGCGAGATTGGTTACGGTGGCGGTGCGCTCTCTGATCTTGCCAGCATTGATATTGATGCTCTGGATGCCCGCATTCATCAGTGCCGTATTGAAGTGGCCTGCGACGTCACTAATCCGCTAACCGGAAAAGAGGGCGCTTCGGCCATTTTCGGCCCGCAGAAAGGGGCGACACCGGCACTGGTGCAGCAACTCGATCAGGCGCTGGCCCATTACGCCGCGATTATCCATCGCGATCTCGATATTGATGTGCTGCATATTCCAGGCGGCGGCGCTGCGGGCGGTATGGGTGCGGCGCTTCACGCCTTCTGTCAGGCGGAACTGCGGCGCGGCATTGAGATTGTCACGGAGGCGCTGGGGCTGGCTGAAGAGGTGAAAGATGCTGACCTGGTGATTACGGGTGAAGGGCGCATCGACAGCCAGAGTATTAATGGCAAGGTGCCGATTGGGGTTGCCAGTGTGGCAAAGCGTTTTAACAAGCCGGTGATTGGTATCGCCGGAAGCCTGACGGCGGATGTCGGCGTGGTCCATCAGCATGGTATCGATGCGGTATTCAGCGTGCTCTACAGTATCTGCACGCTGGATGAGGCACTTGCCAGTGCCGGAAAGAATGTTGAGATGACGGCGCGTAATGTGGCCGCCACACTTAAAGTCGCCGGGTTTAAATAAGCGGGAAGCGGACGGTCAACTGACCCTTGCGGGATTCAGCAGGCTGAAGGTCTGACGCGATGCGCGCACTCACGACGGCAGCCGGCAATCTTTATTACATCCGGTTGCGGTCAGTCAGCGCTGATCCGCAGCCCGGTGAGCTTCTGCGATAGCGACAGAATCGCAGAAGCCTTACACAATGCCTAAGAACTGCCGGGCTTCTCTGGCAACGTTCTCCATTTCATCCTGCAGCTCCAGCAGTTCCGGCTCCAGCGCGGCAATATCGCTGGCCTCCAGCAGCCCACGCTCCAGCTGATGACAAAGCTGCTTCATACGCGGCACGCCGCTGTAGCTGGCGCTGCCGTGTAGCTTATGAATGATCTCACGCAGGGCATTGACCTCATTGGCCGCCATAGACTGCGCCATCTTCGCATGCACTTCCGGTAAAAACTCCAGCAGCATCCGGAGCAGATCACGCGCCAGATCGGGTTTATTCGCCGCCTGTCGCAGCGCCAGTTGCCAGTCCAGCGTGGGTAGTATCGGCAGCAGTTCCGGCACAGAGACCACTGGCGGTGGCGTATAGCGCGCCAGCAGCTGTCTTAACTTGCTTTCATCAATCGGCTTGGCCAGGTAGTCATTCATGCCCGCCTTGATCAGTTGTTCACGTTCGCCATCAATGGCATGGGCGGTCACCGCTACAATCGGTGTACTTGCGTGATGGGACATGCTGCGAATAATTTCGCTGGCGCGAATCCCATCTATCTCAGGCATCTGAATATCCATCAGAATGACATCCAGCGACTGCTGGCGCGCCTCACGAATGGCGTGTTCAGCACTGCTGCACAGCAGGATGCTCTGCACCTGCTCCTCCAGCAGCGCGCCAATCAGCTTGAGGTTGGCGGGGTTATCATCTACAGCCATCACCGTCAGCGGCAGGCGCGGCGAAAGCGGCACTTCACTGATCTGACGGGTATGCAGATCCAGTAACATCGGCAGGAGTCGCGTCAGGGAGATCGGCTTAGCGATACAGCCATCAATGCCGCGCACCTTCAGTTCATCAGCCAGCAACATCATCGGGCTGGGAAGCGCCATCAGCACATTGTCTGCCCGGTCCAGCAGCCCATTAATCAGGCGCTCATTGAGCAGTTCGGGCTGGCTGATATCGATCGGCATCGCCATCAGCAGCAGTGGGTAGTGAGGCTCTTTCAATCCCTCCAAGGTTTCGCTGTAGTCGATCTGCAATGGCGTGGCGCTCAGCATCTCCAGCGCCGGGCTGGCAACGTTTGCATCCGCTTCCACATAGGCAATGCGCACATTGGAGAGCGCCTCCAGCACGCGTGGCATGCCGGGCGCATTCGGGTTGAGATCCAGCTGCACGCGAATGACAAAGACAGAGCCCTGATCCGGCTGGCTGCTGAAGGTGATTTCACCGCCCATCTCCCGCACCAGTTTCTGAGTGATAACCAGCCCCAGCCCGGTGCCGCCGTGACGACGTGTAATGCTGGCGTCAGCCTGACGGAACGCCTGGAACAGCTGCGTCTGTTGCAGCTCCGAGATGCCGATGCCGGTGTCCTCGACCTGAATCTCCAGCTCGACGCGCGACTGCGTAATTACCCGCTGTCCCACGCGCAGGCCGATATATCCTTTTTCGGTAAACTTGATGGCGTTACCGATCAGGTTAATCAGAATCTGTTGCAGGCGCAGCGCATCGCCAATCACGTTGTCCGGCACGCTGCTGTCACAGACCACCGTCAGCTCCAGCCCTTTTTCATGCGCCGACGGGGCCAGCAGCACCAGCGTTTCATCCAGCGTGGCGCGCAGCGGGAAGGGGATAGCCTCCAGCATCAGCTTGCCCGCTTCCAGCTTCGAAAAATCGAGCACGTCATTGATAATACTGAGCAGATTATTAGCGGAACGTTCGATGGTCTGCATGTAGTCGCGCTGCGTAGTGCGCAACTGAGTTTTCAGCATCTGCCGGGTAAAGCCCAGCACACCATTGAGCGGCGTTCGCAGCTCATGGGACATATTGGCCAGAAACTCAGATTTAATACGCGCCGCTTCCTGGGCACGTTTTTTCGCCAGATCCAGTTCAACGTTCTGAATTTCCAGCTGTTCCAGCGTTTCACGTAAATCGTAGGTCGCCTGGTCGATATTGTGCTGCATCTCTTCGTGATAGGCGGTTAAAGACATCGCCATCGCATTGATACCGTTTTTCAGAATGCTGAGTTCACCCAGCATGTAGCCCTCAACGCGGCTGTCGAGCTGGCCGCGACGAATGCGGTCAACGGTGGTGACCATATTGCGGATCGGTCCGGTCACATCGCGCATCAGACGATAGGCAAAGAGCATGGCGAGACACAGGCAGAAGAGCAGCATCAGCGTGGCGACAAACACCTCTTTGTACTGCTGCAGCCGCACCGACTGCAAATCCAGTTCTATTGCCACATAGCCCAGCGGATTGCCCGATGGCTTAGCATCTTCATCCGGTAATTCATCCACATCGTAACGCTCGCTGGTAATCGGCGTGCGCAGAATAAGTATGTTGCCATGACGCTCCATCGAGACATCATCGGGCAGGCCGCGGATATCATCCTGTTGCAGCAGGCTGAGGTTTTGCTTGTGATTGGAGGTGACGTAGAGCTGGTTATGATTATCAAACACCGAGATCGCCCGGACGATGCCGGAGTGGCGACGGTGCAGCAGGCTCACCAGTTCACGCATGGCGTCACGGTTGTGCCAGGTCATGCTGTATTCACTGGAGATCGCCAGCGGTTCGATGATGTTGGCTCCGGCATCGATCACCTGACGCTGCAGTTCATTGTAGCGATGCACCACAAAAAATGAGCTGAGCAGCAGGCCAACCATCAGCGTGGGTGCCAGAATTAAAATCATCATTCGCGCCCGCAGGCTGTATTTGGTCATAATAGTCGCCTGGCTACTCCGGCATTAACGTCCCTGTGCATGCTGTCGATAAAAACGATGCAGGCCGTTTTCGATAAAGAGAATGAATAACACTATGGCGCAATTCTACGTTGCAAAACAGCGCGTGACGACGCAACAACGGATCACCGTCACCATTGAGGAGCTCGACCCGTTCGGACAAGGGGTGGCGCGCCACAAGGGCAAAACCCTGTTTGTCACGGGTGCCCTGCCGGGGGAACAGGCGGAGGTCATGCTGACAGAGGATAAACGTCAATTTGCCCGGGCGAAAGTCACACGACTGATTAGTCGCAGCCCGGCGCGCGTCACACCGCGCTGCCCACACTACGATCGCTGCGGCGGCTGCCAGCAGCAGCATGCCGATGTGGCGCTGCAACAGCAGAGTAAAGCCCAGGCGCTAAGCCGGATGCTGAGCCAGACGTCGGCACAGAGCGTGGCGGTGGATGAGGTGATTGCCGGTCAGCCCTGGGGCTATCGCCGTCGCGCTCGTCTGGGTCTGCAATGGCAAAATAAAGCGCAGCGGCTGCAGATGGGATTCCGACAGGAAGCCAGTAACGATCTGGTGAATATTCAGCATTGCCCTGTTTTAGCGCCCGAACTTGATGCATTACTGGTTCCGCTGCATCAGTGTCTCAGCGACTTACGTGCCGTCAGGCGTCTCGGCCATGTGGAACTGGTGCTGGCCGACAATGGCCCGCTGATGATTCTGCGCCATCTTGATGCGCTGCATGCCGATGACCGTGAAAAACTGGAACAGTTTTCGCATAAGCATCAGCTGATGCTGTTTCTGGATGCCGGCGATGAAGCATTGATCGCGCTTAGTGAGTCGACGCCGTTTTATCAATCTCATCAGCTTAAGCTAACCTTTAGCCCACAGGATTTTATTCAGGTTAACGATGGTATTAATCAGCAGATGGTGGCGAAGGCGATCGCCTGGCTCGAACTGCAGCCGGAAGACCGGGTTCTGGATCTGTTTTGCGGCATGGGAAACTTCACACTTCCTATAGGAATCTTCGTACATAATGTGGTTGGTGTGGAGGGGATTGCAGCATTAGTGCGGCAGGCAGAGTATAATGCTGATTTGAATAATCTTAAAAATGTAAGTTTCTTTCAGCATAATCTGGAAGAAGAGGTGTCGCGCCAGCCGTGGGCGGCACAGGGTTTTAACAAGGTATTACTCGATCCGGCACGCGC
>Ga0308171_1002283_pt1 | contig 20812 bp, 15 predicted proteins | sample PhyGR1_FD_202135 | JGI IMG/M metagenome (GOLD analysis project Ga0308171, IMG submission 202135) | Phyllosphere microbial communities from UC Gill Tract Community Farm, Albany, California, United States - DLSLSG.R1 | ecosystem: Host-associated > Plants > Phyllosphere > Unclassified | place: USA... | reverse complement strand
ATGAACATCGGCGGATAGGCCTGGGCCCGGACATTGTCATAGGGGCTGTAGCTGCGGATCAGCTCGAACGCCGCCTTGTCCTCGATCGGATTGCCCCATTCGGGCCATTCGCCCGGCGTCAGCGGCAATTCGGCATCCATCATCGTGTTGAGGACGTCGACGAACGGCACGTCGGCGATCACCGCGCCCCAGAGTTCGGGGTCCGAATTGACCACCGCGCCCATCAGCTCGCCGCCCGCCGAGCGGCCCGCAATCGCGATCTGGCCCTTGGCGGTCCAGCCACCCGCGATCAGCCCCTTCGCCACGTCGACGAAATCGTGGAAGGTGTTGGTACGCTTCTCCAGCTTGCCGTCCAGATACCATTGCTGGCCCAGATCGTCGCCGCCGCGGATATGCGCGATGGCATAGGCGAAGCCGCGATCGAGCAGGCTCATGCGGCCCGTGGAGAAGCCCGGCGGAATGGCATAGCCATAGGCGCCGTACGCATAGAGGAACAGCTTGCCCGACCCGTCGCGCGGGAAATCCTTCGGATAGACGATCGACACCGGCACCATCGTCCCGTCGCGCGCGGCAATCTTCAGCCGCTCGGTCCGGTACTTGTCGGCGTCATAGCCCGAGGGGATTTCCTGGACCTTCAGCACGGTCAGCCCGCTGGTCGCCACGTCGTAATCATAGACGGTGCCCGGCGTGACCATCGACTCATAGCCCAGGCGCAGGACCGACACGTCGTACTCGGGATTGTCGCCCAGGCCCGCCGTGTAGCTCGCCTCCGGGAATTCGATCCGCTGTGGCACGGTCGGCGCGTCGTAGCGGTGGATGGCGATCCGGTCCAAACCGTCCTCGCGCCCCTCGACCACGAAGAAGTCCTTATAGCATTCCACCCCGGTCATATAGAAATGCGGGTTCGGCCCGATCAGCTCGTGCCAGTCGCCGGGCGCCTCGATCGAGGCGGTGCACAGGCGGAATTGCGGGTCCACATCGTTGGTGTGGATGAACAGCGTCCCGTCATGCTCGTCCACATCATATTCGCGGCCCTCCTTGCGGGGGGCGACCAGAATCGGTTTCGCAAAGACATTGTCGGACGGGAGCAACCGCACCTCGCTGGTGACATGGTCGCCGGTCGCGATCACGATCCAGTTGCGCGCGGAGGTTTCGGCGACGGCAACGCGATAGCCCTCGTCATCCTCGTGGAACAGCTCGACATCGTCCGCGACCGGCGTGCCCAGCCGGTGGAAGCGCGCATTGTCGGTCCGCCACTGGGCATTGGCCACGCCATAGAGGAACCCGCTATCGTCCTTGGTCCAGACGATCTCCGACAACATGCCGGGAATGACTTCCGCCAGATGCTCGCCGGTGGTCAGGTCCTTGATCCGCACCTCGAACCGCTCGGAGCCATTGTCGTCGATCGCATAGGCGAGGTAGCGGCCATTGTTGCTGATCGAGAAGGCGCCCAGCCGGAAATATTCCTTGCCCTCGGCCAGCGCCGGTTCGTCGAGCAGCAGTTCGTCGGGGCCGCCCGCGACCGGCTTGCGCCACCATTTGCGATATTGCCCGCCCGTCTCGAACGCGGTCCAGTAGAGCCAGTCGCCGTCCTTTTGCGGCACGGAGGATTCGTCCTCCTTGATCCGCCCCTTCATCTCTTCGTACAGCCGGTCGATCAGCGGCTGGCGCGGCGCCATGACCGCCTCGAAATAGGCGTTCTCCGCCTCGACATAGGACAGGACGTCCTTGTCGGTGACCTCCGGGTAAGCAGGGTCCTTCAGCCAGGCATAGGGATCTTCGATGGTGATGCCATGCGCGGTGAAGCTGTGGGCACGGGTTTCGGCAACGGGCGGAGTCAGCGCAACGGGTTCGGTCATCCCCCGGATGTAGCTAGGGTTGAGGTCTGCCGGAAGAGGCGGCGGCTCGGCTATTTCTCATGCCCCACCATCCCCTCGCCACGTGGCTCCCCAACAGCCGTTCACGCTGAGCGAAGTCGAAGCGTATGTTCCGCGCTTGGCCACGAAGGGAATCCCGTGGCCTTCGACTTCGCTCAGGCTGAACGGCGGGCGGGGTTACCTGGCCTTCCACCCATCCGCCAGCGTCCAGCGATCCCGCCAGTGCAGGACCGGCGTCTCGCCCTCCCATTCCACCGGCAGCCAGATATAGCGCCCGTCGATCGCATTTTCCGGCCGCCAGCGATCCGCCATGAAGATGAAGCGCGGCTCGCCCCCCGGCCGCTCGGGCGGCAGGGGCAGGACGAAGGTCGATTGCGAGTGGAAGGTCGTCTTCCGGTCCACCTCGCTGCCGCGCACCGGATTGCCCAGCGAGCGCCACGGCCCCGTGACCGCGTCCGCGACATAGACCCGCCCCGGATTGGGCCGCCACCCGGTCAGGCCCGATGCGAACATGTAATAGCGCCCCTTCGCCTTGAAGAGCGCGGGCGCCTCGTTCCCGCCATCGGATAGTGCGCGGACATAATAGCCGTCATGGCGGGTCCAGTCGGGCGCCAGCCGGGCGATCTGCAGCGTCGCATTCTCTTCCGAGGCATAGATGTGCCACGCGGTGCCGCCGTCGACGAAGATGGTCATGTCGCGCGCCATCTGCCCGCCGGGAAAGTCGCGCGCCAGGATCGTGCCGGGCGCCTTGTCCTCGGCCGTCGCGTTGGCGGGCCAGATGCCGGGATTGACCCGGCCCGCGTGCAGGAAGCGGAACGGCCCCTGCGGCCGGTCGGCCACGGCGACGCCCGCCTGCGCGGCGCCATATCCCCGCCCCTTGAGTTCCAGATGGAACCACATCACGAATTTGCGGGTGCGCGGATTATAGACGACCTTGGGCCGTTCCAGGATACAGCCGCGCGCGATCGGGCTGGCGGGATCGTCGGACACGGACAGCGCGACCCCTTCGTCACGCCAGTTCACCAGATCGGTCGAGCTATAGGCATGGACGCCGACCAGCGCGGTATTGCCGCCTTCGCCCTCGGTCTTGTGCTCGCCATGCCACCACCAGCGTCCGCCGTGCCGCAACAGCCCGCCGCCATGGGCGTTGATCGCCACCCCCTTCGTGTCGTTCCACACTTCTCCGGGGCGGAAGGCGTCCAGCCCGGCCGACCGCGCGCCACCGCCCCCGATCAGCGCCGCCGCGCCCGCCCCCACCAGGATGCCCCGCCGGTCGATCATCATCCGATCCTTCCAAATGCCATTCGCGGCGGATCGTATATCGTCTGACAAATTCCTCAAGCCCCCCGAGAGGCTCGACGCTGTCCGGGCGGAGGGCTAGACCGGCCCCGTTTCCCATTGCTGTCAGGCCGCTTCCCATGTCCTACTCCGCCCGTCTTGCCGCCCTTCGTGCCGAACTGGCATCCCTTGGCCTTGACGGTTTCGTCGTCCCGCTGACCGACGAGCATATGAGCGAATATGTCGGCGACTATGCGCAGCGGCTGGGCTGGCTGACCGGGTTCGGCGGTTCGGCGGGCAGCGCGGTGGTGCTGGCGGACAAGGCGGCGATCTTCACCGACGGCCGCTATACGCTGCAAGTGCGCGAGCAGGTGTCGGGCGACGACTATGCCTATATCCCCGTGCCACAGGACAGCGTGGCAGGCTGGCTGGGCCGCGAGACGGCGGCGGGCCAGCGGATCGGATACGACCCGTGGCTGCACACCCGCCAGCAGGTCGCCGACATGACCGCCGCGCTGGCCGACCGCGACGCGGAACTGGTCGCGGTCGGCGCCAATCCGATCGACGCGATCTGGACCGACCGCCCCGCCCCTTCGCCCGCCGTGATGACGGTGCAGGACGATGCGGTGGCGGGCGAGAGCGCGGCGGCCAAGCGTGCGCGGATCGGCGAATGGCTGGCCGAGCAGCGCGCCGATGCGGTGGTGCTGTCGGCGCTGGACTCGATCGCCTGGACGCTCAACGTGCGCGGCACGGACGTCGCGCATACGCCGGTCGCCCTGTCCTATGCGATCGTCCATGCCGATGGCGAGACCGACCTGTTCGTCGCGCCGGACAAGATCACGCCCGAGGTCCGCGCGCATCTGGGCAATGCGGTGCGGCTGCACGACCGCGCGGCGTTCGAGGGCTATCTGACCGGCTTTGCGGGCAAGCGCGTCGTCGCCGATCCCGAACGCGCGGTGGCGGCGATCGCGCAGGCGCTGGAGGCGGGCGGGGCCAAGGTGCTGGCGCTTCGCGATCCCGTCGTGCTGACCAAGGCGATCAAGAACCCCGCCGAAGTCGCCGGGCACCGTGCCGCCTCGGTCCGGGACGGCGCGGCGATGGTGAAGTTCCTGCGCTGGGTCGAGAGCGAATGCCCCAAGGGCGGGCAGACCGAACTGTCCGCCGCCGCCCGGCTGCTGGCGTTCCGCGAGGCGACGGGGCTGCTCAAGGACACCAGCTTCTCGACCATCTCGGCGACCGGGGCGCATGGCGCGAGTCCGCATTATCACGTCACCGAGGAATCGAACGCGCCCATCGAATTGGGCCAGCTCTTCCTGATCGATTCCGGCGGACAGTATCAGGACGGCACCACCGACATCACCCGCGTCATGCCGATTGGTGCGCCCACGGACGAGATGCGCGACCGCTTCACCCGCGTGCTGAAGGGGCATATCGGGCTGGCGACGGCGGTGTTTCCGGACGGGACGCTAGGCGGGCACCTCGACTCGCTGGCGCGGCGGCCGCTTTGGGAGGTCGGGCTGGATTATGCGCATGGCACCGGCCACGGCGTCGGGGCCTATCTGTCGGTGCATGAGGGGCCGCAGCGTATTGCCGCACCCAACTATCCCGGCGGCGCCGCGATGGAGCCGCTGCGCGCGGGCATGATGCTGTCCAATGAGCCGGGTTATTACAAGGCGGGCGAGTATGGCATCCGCATCGAGAATCTGGTGCTGGTCGAACCGCGCGAGATTGCGGGCGCAGACCGGGACATGCTGGGGTTCGAGACGCTGACCCTCTGCCCGATCGAGCGGACGCTGATCGTGGCGGAATTGCTGACGACGCAGGAGCGGGAGTGGCTCAACGGCTATCATGCGCGGGTGGCGGAGGTCTTGGCGGCCGAACTGGAGGGTGCGGATCGGGACTGGTTGCTGGAGAAGTGTGCGGCGATCTGATTTTTCACGCGAAGCCGCGAAGGCGCGAAGAGAAAGAAGGTTGGTTCGCGCGGAGGCGCGGAGACGCGGAGGTGTCTCGCCCGCCGCGCCAGCGGCCCTCTTATCTCTGGCGCTGACGAATAGAGGGCGCTGCGCGCGTCATGTCCTCTCTGCGCCCTCTGCGCCTCTGCGCGAATAAAATTTCTACTCCGCGTCTCCGCGCGAACCAACCTTCTTCGCGCCTTCGCGGCTTCGCGTGAACGAAAACGCCGCGCGGGAGAGGCCTCCCACGCGGCGTTTTGCGCGCTTCACACGGCAAAGGAACTGGGCCCCGGCCTCCGCCGGGGAACAGGTATTCCCCTCCCCTTACCGGCCGAGCAGGACCCGCGCCTGGCCCGCGATCTGGGCCAGCATCGCGGCGTTGGGTTGGGCCGCCAGGCGGGCCCGGTCGATCACCGCCTTGAACTGACCCACACGCGCGGCATTGCGCTCCAGCCAGGCTTCGACCGCCGCTTCGGGATCGGTCGCGCCCGCACGGCCCAGGAAATCGAGCCGCTGTTGCTGGAAATCGCGCGCCAGCCCCGCGATCAGCAGGCGTTCCCATGGATCGCTCGGGTTGATCCGGGCCGCCTGGCCCTGCGCCCAGTCCAGGCCCAGCGCCTGACCCAGACGGGTAAAGGCATGGGTCAGCCGCGTCTCGTCCAGCGACAGGCGCTGGCCCAGATCGGCCAGCCCGACCGCGCCGTCCAGCTCGGACACCCGCACCACCCGCGCCGCCAGTTCGGCAGGCGCGCCCGCCTCCTCCAGCGCGGCGACGACGCGCGCACTCTGCGCCTTGGCCTCGTCGCGCAGCAGCGCGGGCGTTTCCGCCGCCAGCCGCTCGATGCCCGGCTGCAACCGCTCCAGCGCCGCGCCGGGAGCCGTGCCCGCGGGCATGGCGCGCAGCAGGTCGGCGATCTGCGACCGGGTGGCGCGCGCCACCTCGTCGAACAGCGCGATGCGGGCGGCCTCGGGCATCGCCGCCGTCTCGATCGCGGTCCACAAGGACGGCAGGTCGAACAGCCGTTCGACCACGACGAACATCGCCGCGATATCGGCCATCGCCGCGCCTTCCTCCTCCGCCAGCTCGAACGGATGGAGGATGCCCATCCGGTTGACGATCCGGTTGGCGAGCTTCGTCGCGACGATCTCGCCGCGCAGGCGATGCTGATCGATCGCCTCGCCAAATTCCTTTTGCATGGCGGGCGGGAAGGCCGTGTGCAGATCGGGCAGCAGTTCGTCGTCCAGCGCCAGCGGGCTGGTTTCGATCGCGTCCTGCAAAGTCAGCTTGGCCGTCGCCAGCAGCACCGCCAGTTCGGGCCGGGTCAGGGCCAGCCCGTCCTGCCCGCGCCGCAACAGCACGTCGTTGCTGCCCAGCCCCTCGACCACGCGGTCGAGCCGTCCGGCGCTCTCGAAGATTTCGATCACCCGGACATAGCTGGGCATCGCGCCCGCCCCGTCCGCCTCGGCGATCGACAGGCCGAGCGTCTGGAGCCGGTTATCCTCCAGCACGATATGCGCCACGTCATCGGTCATCGCGGCGAGCAGCGTGTTGCGGTCGTCCTCCGCCAGACGGCCCTCGATCATCTCGCGGTTCAGCGCGATCTTGATGTTGACCTCGTTATCCGAGCAGTCGACGCCCGCCGAATTGTCGATGAAGTCGGTGTTGATCCGCCCGCCCCGCTCGGCAAAGGCGATGCGCGCGGCTTGGGTGACGCCCAGATTGGCGCCCTCGCCGATGGCGGTGACGCGCAGATCCTCGGCATCGACGCGCAGCCGGTCGTTGGCCGGATCGCCGACCTGGACGTTATTTTCCGCCGCCGCCTTGATGTAGGTCCCGATGCCGCCGAACCAGAGCAGGTCGGCCGGGGCCTTCAGGATCGCCGAGATCAGCGCCGCCGGTTCCAGCGACATGGCGGTGATGCCCAGTGCCTCACGCACTTCGTCCGACAGCGGGATGGTCTTGGCCGACCGCGGGAAGACGCCGCCTCCGGGCGAGATCAGGCCGGTATCGTAATCCGCCCAGCTCGACCGGGGCAGCGCGAACATGCGCGCGCGTTCGTCCCAGCTGGTCGCGGGATCGGGATCGGGGTCGAGGAAGATGTGGCGATGGTCGAACGCCGCGATCAGCTTGATCGCCTTGGACAACAGCATCCCGTTGCCGAACACGTCGCCCGACATGTCGCCGCAGCCGACGACGCGGATGGGCTGGCTCTGCACGTCCACGCCCCGCTCGGCGAAATGGCGCTGGACCGAGACCCAGGCGCCCTTGGCGGTGATGCCCATCGCCTTGTGGTCATAACCCTGGCTGCCCCCGGAGGCGAAAGCGTCGCCCAGCCAGAAGCCGCGCTCCAGCGCCAGCGCATTGGCGACGTCGGAGAAGGTCGCGGTGCCCTTGTCGGCGGCAACGACAAAATAGGGATCCTCGCCGTCCAGCACGCGCACGTCCGCGGGGTGCACCACCGCGCCTTCGACGATATTGTCGGTGATCGACAGCAGCGCGCGGATGAACACGCGATAGCTTTCCTTGCCCTCGGCCGCCCAACCGTCACGGTCGGTGACGGGCGACGGCAGTTGCTTGGGGTAGAAACCGCCCTTGGCCCCGGTCGGCACGATGACGGCGTTCTTCACCCGCTGCGCCTTCATCAGCCCCAGAATCTCGGTGCGGAAGTCGTCGCGGCGATCCGACCAGCGCAAGCCGCCACGCGCGACCGGACCGGCGCGCAGATGGATACCCTCGACGCGGGGGCTATAGACCCAGACCTCGCGCCACGGCAGCGGCGCAGGCAGGCCCGGAATCCTGTGGCTGTCCAGCTTGAACGCCAGCGCTTCCTTGCCCGCCTCGGCAAAGGCGTTGGTGCGCAGGGTCGCCGCGATCATGTCGCGGAAGCTGCGCAGGATACGGTCGTCGTCGATCGCCGACACGGCATCTAAGCCCGCCGCGATCGCGGCATCGGCGGCGGCGAGGTCGCCGGTCGCCTTCGGATCATGCGCCGCCGTGAAGCGCTCGATCAGCGCGGTCGCCAGCTTGGGCGCACGGCGCAGCGCATCGACCACGGTGGTCAGCCCATAAGGCAGCCCCGCCTGACGCAGGTAGCGGAACCAAGCGCGGAACAGCACCACCGCCTGCGGGCTCAGCCCCACATCGACGATCAGCCGGTTGAACGCGTCATTCTCGGCCTTGCCCTCCAGCACGGCGGCGATCGCGCCCTCCAGCACCGCCGCGCCCTTGGGCTCGGTGGTCGCCTCGGTCTCGACGATGAAGTCGTGGACGAAGGGATCGGCCTCGTCGCGCAACCGGGTTGGCAGCTCGCCGATCACGCGGAAGCCGAAATTCTCCAGCACCGGCACCGCATCCGACAAGGGCAGCGCGCCGTTCAGCTTGTAGATCTTCAGCTGGCGGTCCTGCCCCGGCTGGACCGGGAACAGGCGCACCGATCGGCTCCCCTCATTCTCCAGCGACGACAGGCGCAGAATGTCGGCGGCGGCTTCGGCCGCGTCACTGACATTGCGGTAATTGGTCGGAAAGCCATTCGCCCAGCGCAGGGCGAGGCGCGCGGCACGCGGGGCGGGCACCTGCTCGGCCAGCGCCGCCTCGACATCGGGCATCCAGCCGCGCACCATCTTGCGCAGCCGCTCGGACAGCGCCGCCGTGTCGGGCAGGCGACCGTCCTGGCGCAGGTCGATCGTATAGCGGATCAGCGCGACGACGCCGTCCTCCAGCGCGATCGACCAGTTGAGCAGCGAGCCGTTCGCCGCCTCGCCCAGCATGTCGCCGATCGCGACGCGCCGCGCGGTGGTCAGTTCGTCGCGCGGCAGCCAGACAAAGGCGAACAGATGCCGCTGCAAGACCGACCGGATCAGCACCAGCTCGGGCCGCGGCCGGTCGGCCAGCGACATGGCGGTCAGCGCCAGCTGCTCCAGCGCCTCGGCCGGGAAGGCCGTGACCAGATCATGCGGCAACGCGGTCAGCGCATGGGTCAGCGCCTTGCCGGTATGACCGCGCGGGTCGAAGCCGAACTTGGCCTGGAGCGCGGCGAGCCGCGTGCGCAGCACCGGCACCTCGTGCGGCGGACTGGCCAGCGCGGCGCTGGTCCACAGACCCGCATGGATCGACAGGCCGACGACGCGGCCCTCCTCCATCACCGGCACCAGCACCAGGTCGAGCGGTACCGAGCGATGCACGGTCGAGATCGCGTTGGACTTGAGCAGCAATGGCGCCGCCCCACCTTGTGCGAAATAGTCCAGTGCCCGCTGACGCGAGGTGTCGGCGAGCAGCGGCACCTTGTGCGGCGTCCGCGCCACACCCAGCGCGGGTGCGTCACGGCCATCCTCGAACCATTTCTCATGGCCCAGCAGCGTCAGCTTGCCGCCGAGGAACCACAGCAGCAGCGCGGCCCCCTCGCCATTCTTCTCGCCCAGCGTGGTCGCATCGGCGGCCAGCGCGTCCTGCAACCCCGACCAGTCGGCCACGGCGGCGCGGACATCGGCCAGCACGGCGCGCAGATCGTCGACCAGCCCGCGCCGGTCGCGCGCATCGGCGCGTTCCATTTCCAGATAGATGAAGGATTCGGACCGGCTGCCGGTGCCGATCGCCTGAAGCTGTCCCTCGGCATCACGGGTCACGGGCAGGACGGGGTGGATCACCCGGTCGATAGCGATCCCGTCCGCACCGACCATCGCCGCGATCGAATCGACCAGGAAGGGCATGTCGTCATTGACGATGGCCAGCCGCATCCGGCGATGCGTGTCGTCGCCCGACATCGGCTCCAGCGCGATCGACGGCTCGCCCGGCGACCGCTGCTGGGCCACGCCCGCGACGAAGGCCGCCGCGGCAGCCACCTCCGCGGGGCCGAACCCCTGCAATTCCGCCGGAAGGGCGCCCTGGGTCAGCCGTGCGGCAATCGCGTCGGCCATCGGATGCGACATATTCGGTGCCATGGATGCAAGTCCTAGGCTTGGGCTTCGCGCCGCTCAACCCTTTGCCGACAGAGAAAAGATGTTGCGCCGCAGCGCAATTTTCATTGCGAGGCGCGCAATACCCTGTCGGCCAGCCGCTCGTCATCGACGACCGATCCCAGGACGGCGATCCGGCCGCCCTGCGTCACCCGCCCGACCAGGACGACCGGGCTTCCGACCGCCGCGCCGGTGTCGAACGCGACATGGCCGAGCGGCGCGGGATCGGCGCGCGCGCGACGCAGAGGCGGCTCGGGAGCCTCGTCCCATAATGCCCCACCCATCGCTGGCGGCTCCGCCTGCGCCATCGAATCAAGCAGCGCGGAATCGAGCGTCGCCTGCAACAACGGATCGGCCAGCTCTTTCCAGCTGACGACGCCGTGGATGAAGTCGATCGTCCGGCCATCGGACGAATAAGGCAGCAGGATCGCACGGTACAGCGTGGTGCGGCCGCGCGCGTTGACGAACTCCGCCTCGAACCCGGCGGGCGCCTTGTCGCTCAGGATCTGGCTATAATGCCCGACCATCCGCGCGAGGAGCGAGCCCTGCGGCAGATCGGCAAGCGTTCCGGGCCGCCCGTCCAGATCGCCCTCCCCGCGCAGGGCCTGGCCGATATAGGCGATCACCGGATCGCCCGACCGCCCCCGAAAATCCAGCAGCACCGAATTGCCGGCGAAATCGCCGATCGCCTCGGGATCGAGCGCGGCGATCGGCGGATAGGGCGCATCGCCCAGCAGCGAGGCCCAATGGTGATAGGCGCGCGCATGCAACCGCCGCTCCACCCCGCCCAGCGCGAACAGCACGTCGTCAGCCTCTCCCACCCCGCTCGTGTCGACGGGGAGAGCCTCGTTCAGATCCGGCCCGGTGGTCATGACTGTCATCCTCGCTATCCGGTCCAGTCATGGCGCCGTTATCGTTAACGACATGTAAAGATGCCAAAGCCGCTTGCCAGCCCCCAACAGACCTGTTAAGCGCCGCCACCTCGACCGGACACCAGCCGGTTCGACCGACGAAGGGCCGCTTTAGCTCAGCTGGTAGAGCATCGCATTCGTAATGCGGGGGTCACAGGTTCGAGTCCTGTAAGCGGCACCATCACGTCCCCTGAACAAACCTGGAAAACCGCAGAAATCTGCGGTAAACTGCCTCTCGGCGGTCCCGTGAAATCTCATTATGTTCCGCCGTGGCCCACTCAAAAGGGGCCACGAATCATGGGGCCACGAACGTTGCAGGAGGCGTGGCCCCATGCTTACGGTTGTGCAGATCCGGGCGCTGAAACCGGCAGAGCGTCCCTACAAGGTGGCCGATTCGGACGGCCTGTATCTGCTGGTGCAGCCATCCGGTGCCCTGCTCTGGCGCTTCCGCTACCGGTGCTGCGGCATCGAGCGGAAACTTTCGCTGGGCAGTTTCCCCGATGTCTCCTTGGTCCACGCGCGCCGGAAGCGCGACGAGGCCAAGGCCGAACTCGATGACGGGATCGATCCGGTCGAGGAAAAGCGCCAGCGGCGACTGAAGGCCGAACTCGCCGCGCAGACAACTTTCGCCCTGGTGGCGGAGGAATGTATCCAGAAGATGGAGCGTGAGGGACGTTCCCCCGCCACCATCAAGAAGGCGCGCTGGTTCCTCGAACTCCTCGATGGCATCGCCAAGCGTCCGATTGCAGCGATCACCCCGCATGAGCTTCTCGACGTGCTGAAACGGGTCGAGCGTCGCGGGCATCATGAGACGGCGCTTCGGCTACGCTCCTTTGCCGGCCGTGTCTTTCGCTATGGTTTCGCGACCCTGCGCACCGAGCGCAATCCAGCCGACATCCTGCGCGGCGCCCTTACTGTTCCGCGCGTCAAGCATCATGCCGCGATCGTCGAGCCCAAGAAGGTCGGCGACCTGCTGCGCGCAATCGACGGGTACACGGGGCGGCCCGAGACCCTGCATGCTCTCAGGATCGCGCCGCATGTCTTCCTGCGCCCGGGTGAGCTGCGGCAGGCGAAGTGGAGCGAGATCGACTTCGCCGAAAAGGTCTGGCGCGTGCCGGCCGAGCGCATGAAGATGAAGCAGCCGCATGCCGTGCCGTTGTCCCGGCAGGTGCTGTTCCTGTTGCAGGATCTGCGGTCGCTGGCGCGGGACAGCGAATTCCTCTTCCCGGCGCTTCATACCACCAAGCGATGTATCTCCGACAACACGCTGAACGTCGCGCTGCGCCGCCTTGGGTTCGAGAACGACGAGATGACCAGCCACGGCTTCCGCGCCATGGCCAGCACGCTCCTCAACGAGTCAGGGCTGTGGCATCCCGATGCCATCGAGCGCGCGCTGGCCCATGGCGAGAAGGACAAGGTGCGCGCCGCCTATCATCGCGGCGCGCACTGGGCCGAACGGGTGCGCATGGCGCAGTGGTGGTCGGATTATCTCGACCAACTCCGGATCGGCGGTGCCGTCATCAAGGGCAAGTTTCGCAAGCGAGCGTAGGACTTGCTACGCCTGCCATATGATGATGGCGTCATTTCTCAGGATCGTAGGAAGCGGGATTGCGCATCCACTCGTCGATGGCCGAGGCACGCCAACCTATGCAGCGGGTGTTGAGCTGAGTGCTCCTCGGAAAGGTGCCGTCGGCCATCTTGCGATATAGGGTGGAACGGCAAAGTCCTGTCTGCGCCAGAACGGCGTTCAGACGGAGAAAGCGGTCAGGATTAGCAGACATGGGTACCACCTTTCGGTTTTTGCGGTTGGGAACCGCTAAGGTCCTGTTTCCCCGCTAAGTGGAGTAGAGCCTCTCTGGGTCCTCCGGGGTGCTCGCGAGGGACATTCGCTACCGTCTCTCGCGATGCTGCAGGAACGGCATCGACGCCGCTGGCGTGGTGCCAAGCTGCCCCCTCTGGGTCCATTCTGTTTTGCAACCCGAGGCAAAGAGCGCGAGTGTCGCAATGCTTGGTGGATATCGACGGCGCCCCGCCCAAACCTGCGCAAGGGCGTGAAGGCAAGGCTGGCAAACGTTGGAATCGCGCGCGTTACATGTCGTCGTCCAGCCATGCTGACGAGAATAGCTCCTCCTCTGGCCGCTACCCTCGCGGACGCGCAATATAGCCCAGAGTCCTTACCGTTGATTATACCCTACAGGGTGTAAATTGCATTTACTCCCTGTAGGGTATAAAGACACAATATGCCCTTCAAGGTATATCGCTAGTTTATCCCTTATAGGGTATGCCGTCACTGAAAGGCGTCTCCCGTGGCCCACATTGCTCGCTCTCCCAAACAGCTCGGAGCGCTCATCCATAACGCGCGAACCAAGCGCAACCTCACCCAGCAGGCTCTGGCGGCCTTGGTTGGCACCGGGCAGAAGACGATCTCCCGCATCGAAAGTGGGCAGACGGGTACGAAGCTCGACACCCTGTTCGGTATCCTGGCAGCGCTCGACCTCGACATGCAGATCGCACCGCGCAGCAAGGGCAGCGCCGACCTGAGCGAAATCTTCTGACAATGGCGCGCCGCAAGACCCACGTTCCCCTGAACGTGCTGATCAATAATCGCCTCGTCGGCCGCCTCGAGAAGGAAACGAGTGGCGCCGTATCGTTCCGCTATGACCTGAGCTGGCTCGAGTGGGACCACGCCTTCGCGGCCTCGCTGTCACTGCCGCTTCGTGCAACCACCTATCGCGGCGCGCCGGTACTCGCCGTTTTCGACAACCTGCTTCCCGACAGCGTAGATATCCGACGCCGCGTGGCGGAGCGCACGGGTGCCGAAGGTACCGATCCGTACAGTCTCTTGGCCCGCATCGGCCGGGATTGTGTCGGTGCGATGCAGTTCCTGCCCGACGGTGAGGCCATCGACGCCACAGGCGATATACGGGGCGAAGCTTTGAGCGACGAGGATATCGAACACCTCCTCGACAATCTCAAAGGTGCGCCGCTCGGGATCGATCCTGGCCAGGAATTCCGAATCTCGATTGCGGGTGCGCAGGAGAAGACCGCGCTGCTGCGCCACGACGGCCAGTGGCTGCGTCCAATCGGAACGACTCCGACAACGCATATCCTAAAGCCTCAGCTCGGCGAGATTCCGACCTCGACCGGCACGGTCGACATGACCGCCAGTGTCGACAACGAGCATTACTGTCTGGAGCTGCTGGGCGCCTTCGGCTTGCCGGTCGCGAAAACCGAGATCGTCACCTTTGGGGCGCGGCGCGCGCTGGTCGTAGAGCGGTTCGATCGCCGATGGCTCGCCGATGGCCGGCTGCTGCGCGTTCCGCAGGAAGACTGCTGCCAGGCACTCGGCGTGCCATCCTCCCAGAAATACCAAAGCGAAGGTGGTCCCGCCGCGGCGGACATCATAAGACTGCTCGGCGGTAGCGACGATCCGACCGAGGATCAGGCGACATTCCTGTCGAGCCAGATCATCTTCTGGCTCATCGGCGCGACCGACGGACATGCGAAAAACTTCAGCCTCTTCCTGCGTCCGGGCGGCGGCTTCAAGCTGACGCCCTTCTACGATGTCCTGAGCGTCCAGTATGCTGTCGATCGCGGACAGTTGGCACAGAAGAGTTTCCGGTTGGCAATGTCGGCGGGCACCAGCCGCCATTACCGGATCGAGGAAGTCCTGGGCCGGCACTTCGTCCAGACCGCGAGAGCCGCGGGTATCGGCCCGACCATTATCGACAAGGTCATCACCGACATTCGCGAAAAAGCCGTCACGGCCGCGGACGTCGCGCGGCAAGCAATGCCGGACGACTTCGCCGACGAAGTCCATGCCAGCGTAAGCCGCGCGATCGCCGATCGTCTGGCACGTCTCGACACGGCGTTTACGGAGCTAAGCTAGTCGCGTTGCAAAACATGTCCGGCATGCCCCTCTCCGCCACTCTCATTGTCGGTCAACCGCTTGAGGCTGCGATACTGGACCAGCGTGGCACGGCCGACCTTCGTCGTCTCGAGGTCGCCCGACTGGATGAGCTCGTAGATCCGCGAGCGGCTGAGGCCGGTGATGCAAACCGCCGTTGCCACGCGGACCGTCAGCGGCTTGATCTTCCTTTCCCATGCCCGCTCGATCATTTCTGCCCCCGTGCTCGCGCGTCGCGCTCGCGCAAGAAGGCCCGATCGCTCTCCAGAAAGGCCGACAACATCGCGGGGATCAATTCGGTGACCGGCTCCTCAATGCCGTAGGTCGAGGCATAGGCCGCAGCATAGGCCTGCAACGACGACTGGAGGTCCGGCGTGATGGTGATGGCCAGCTTGACCGGCGTGCGGTCGGGCAGCTTGCCGAGCTTGAGATCGGCCATGTCAGCTTGTCCTTCTCGGATAAGGGGCGAGGATGAGATCGTGGGTCACCAGCAAGCGGACCGGCGCGCCGGGACGGATCGTGACCGTCGGCTGGATGTCGAGGTTGCGCTGGGTGATCTGGTCGCCGGCCCGCGCGACGTTCATCTGGGCGGACTGGCGGATCGCCTGCACGAGGTCGCTTCCGCCGGAGATTGACAGCTCGGAACCGACGCCGAGCATGGTCGCGATCGCGACACCCTTGAGCAGCGTCCATGTGTGGAAATCGACCCGGTCGGCAAGCCCCGCATAGCCTGCCGTGTCAGTGGCGGGCATGTTGTCGAGCCGCACCGAGCTGCCGTCGGGCAGGATCAGCCGTTGCCAGATCACCAGCGCACGGCGCTGCCCGAACGCGACGACGCTGTCATACTTGCCGATCAACCGGGCACCCTGTGGTACGAGCAGGATCGTCCCCGTGACGGTATCGAACACGTTCTGGGTGACCTGCGCGGTGACCATGCCGGGCAAGTCGGAATTCAATCCGGTGATGAGGCTTGCCGCGATCACGCTGCCCGCCAACAGGCTGTTGGGCGAAGCGGGTGCGATCAGGGCGCTAGGGTTAAGATCGCCGCCCGTGTCCTTGGCCGCGGCGAACTGCTCCTTGCGCGTCCCCGTCGCGGTCGCAGGAATGGCATCAGGGACTTCGGGGCCGACGGAGGAAGCAGGGGTGACCACGCTATGGCCGGTCGTGACCTGCGCCATCAGGCCCGATTCTCGCGCCGCCTTGAGGTCGGCCATCCGCTGCTGCCGTGCTGCCGCGACCGTATCGAGGGACGGAGGGGCAACGGTCGCTTCGGCCCGTTCCTGTGCGCGAAGGATTGGCCGGCCAAGGTCGCCGGGAAGCGGTGGGCCGAGCCTGGGCGCATCGCCATAGCTGGCCGGGAGGCCAGAGAGTGCGTCGGCGGCGGGCTTTGCCATCGGCTGAGACAATTCGCTGTCCTGCGCGACGTGCCGGAAGACCTGCGGCTTCAACGCCATCCAGGCGATACCCATCAGGCTGGCCGAGCCCAGTGCGGCGAGGCCGATGATCGCACCCTTGCGGAAGCGGATCGCGCGTGTCGGACGGGAACGGATGGCCAATGTCTCCGGGTCGACCTTCGGCGACTGGGCGGGCGCCTCGGGTGCGGGCGCGTCGAGCATGGCTTCGGCGGGCGAAGGTGCGTCTGACGAAGGTTCGGCAATCTCGGTCATGCCCCCCTCCGCTGAGCGGATGGCCCGATCCTGTCGATGCGGACGACCTGCTGCTTCTTCAAGCCGAGCCGGAGTTCGGCCGCGTCGAAGATCCTGTCGACGACATAGAAGCGGTCGCGCAGCCGGTAATTGACCAGTTCCACCTTCCCATCTGGGCCGACGACGAAAAGGGGCGGTGCATCACCATTGGCCAGCGAAGCCGCAAACTCGACATAGGTCCTTGTCCCGTCGTCGAACACGCGCAGCGGCCGCCATGGCGGGCGGTCGCCGCTGATCGCGTAGTTGAAATGCAGCTGCTCGACCGCCAGCCCCGTCGCCACCGGTGGCGCACCCTGCGCAGCTTCCGCCTTGCGTCGCACGGCCAGCAGCTCGTCATCCGGATACGTCCAGCGCAGCGAGGACAGCGCCGTTGCCGGGGTGCTGGCGAGCCTGAGATGATAGGCGCGCCGGTCGGTGGTGATGACCAGGTTGGTGAGCAGGCCTGACCAGACTGGCTTGACCAGCACGTGCGTCTGCTTGCCGTCGCCCGAACCGCTCGTCGTATCGCCGATCACCCAGCGGGCGGTATCGCCGCTCGCGACCGCCACGAGGGTCTCGCCGGGCTGGAGCGCAATGTCCGTTACCAGCCCCGGCGCGGCATAGACTTGATAGATCGTGCCGTCGCTGAACGGATAGACCTGCGCGCCGCTGACGAACCCGGTCGCTGCCGGCTCGAGCGTGGCGCTGCGTGTCGCGGATCGCACCGCCTTGAGCGGTGCCGCGGCGCGGTCCTGCGTCCACGCGGGACCGGCCAGGACCATGGTGACCATGGCCGGCAAGATGACGGACTTCATGGGTTCTTCTCCTGTGAGTTGGACAGGCCTGCCGCCCCCGATCGGGTGCCGAGAGCGGGATCGAGCGGCGATCCGAGCGGAAGGTTCGCCGGCGACTGGACGGCGGGGCGTGTGGGTGGCGACGATGGCGCAGTGTCCAATTCGCGGCTCCAGTCGATCGCGTCGACATAGATGCCGAGCGGGTTCTTGCGCAGCACCTCAGCCGATGTCGGCGGGCGCGTGACGATGGTGAGGATTGCTGTCCAGCGCTGGACGCCGACCTGGCTGCCGCGCTCGAACACGGTCTCGGTCCATTTGACTTGGAACGACGTGTCGGACGCGCGCACGACGCTGGTGACCTGCACCGACACCGTCCGGTCGCCGACCTGGGCAAAGGGCGCTGCCGACCGGGCATACTCCCCCAGGAACTGGGCCCCGCGCTGGGTCGCAAAGTCATAGGCCTCGAGCCAGTCGCGGCGCATCAGCACCGGGTCGAGCGACACCGAGCGGATGTTGGTGATGAACCGCGACAGGTGCCACGCCACCTGCGGGTCGGTCGGCCGGTAGGCGACGTCGGCCGGCTGTACCGCGCGCACCTCGCCGAGCTTGTCGACCTCGACGACATAGGGCGTGATTCGGCTCTGCATCGATTGCCAAGCGAGGGCTGCCGACGTGCCCGCGGTCAGGCCCAGGCATCCGAACGCCATCAGCCGCCAGTTGCGCGCCTGAACGCGTGCCGAGCCGATCCGCTCGTCCCATAGCTGCCCGGCACGCTGGTAGGGCGTCTCGGGCGGCGGCGTTCGCCCGTAGCGCTGCACGCTTCGCTTGAAGACCATGGTTCAGTCGTTCCTTTCCTTGATGTCGGGAATGGCGGAGCCGCCGCCACGATCGCCTTGGCTGAGCGCGTGGATCGCGACTTGGCGGCGATGGCGGCTCGTCTGCTGGTCGCGCATCGCCCGCGCCCAGGCGGGCATGCCGCCCTCGGCGTCGTTCGTGCCCGGCGACGCGTCGGAGGTTCGATTGAGCGCCGACCAGGCGGCGTTGCGACCTCGCTCCGCGGCAGCGCCGAGCCCGAGGGTGCTTTCGATCTTCTGGGCCGCCGCGCCCTTGGCTGCCGCGGCCATGCCGCCGACTGCAGAGCCGCCCATCTCACGACCTAGCTGCGCGGCGGTCGAGGCCGCCGATCCCATTGCGCTGCCGGCACGCACCGCCCCCAGCGCAGCGCCGGCCAGGGCGCGCGCGCCGCCTGCCGCCGCGCCGCCCGCCAGCATCGCGATGCCGCCGGCGCCGACCGCACTCCCCAGCGCCGCGCCGGCGCCGAGTTGCGGCGCGCCTGACACAAGTCCCGAGGCGATCGAAGGCCCGAAGATGCCGAGGCCGAACAGCGACAGGCTGGCAAGGACGAGGCTCATCGCCTGGCCGATGTCGGGCTCCTGGCCCCGCAGCGCTTGCGTGAACTCGGCGAAGAAGTTGGAGCCGATCCCGACGATGACCGCCAGCACCATCACCTTCACGCCGGACGAGACGACATTGCCCAGCACGCGCTCGGCGAGGAAGCTGGTGCGGTTCCACAGCGCGAACGGCACGAGGATGAAGCCCGCCAGGCTCGTCAGCTTGAACTCGAGGATGCAGACGAACATCTGCACCGCGAGGATGAAGAAGGCGACGATCACCAGCGCCCAGGCGAACAGCAGGATCATGATCGTCAGGAAATTGTCGAAGAAGGTCGTGAACCCAACCATCTCGCTCGCTTGATCGAGCAGCGGCCACGCCGCCGAGAAGCCGGTACCGGCGAGCCGCCCGGGTTTCAGCAGGTCGTCCGCGGACAGCGTGCCACCGCCGGCGGTCAGCCCGGCCTGCGCGAACGAGCGGAAGATGATGTCGGCAAGGCGAGAGAAGCTGTTGAGGATGAACGCGAAGGCGCCGACATAGAGGATCTTCCTGAGGAAGCGGCCGATGACATTGTCCTCGCCGCCCATCGCCCAGAACAGGCCGGCAAGCGTGATGTCGATGCCGATCAGCGTCGCGGTCAGGAAGCCGACGTCAGGACCGAGCAGCCCGAAGCCGCTGTCGATGTAGGTGATGAACGCCTGGAGGAAGCGGTCGATGACGTTCAAGTCGTTCAAGGCGGTTCATCCTGCGTCGGTAAAGGGATGTCGCGGGGCGCGGTGGGGAGCGGGACCGCACCCCGCGACGGCGACCGATGATCGGGGCATCACCGGCCGCCGGCCGGATCGAGCCTGTCTACGCCGTGGGGCTATTGGGACGTGTAGGCTGATCCGGAGCCGAGGAACTTCCTGGTCGCCACGCGCGCCTCTTGCGCCTGCGTCGCGCGCCGTGCCTGCTCGATCGCCTCGCTACGGAACTGCGCGGCCATCATCTGCTGGAGCTGGAACTGCTGCTTGGCGGTCAAGGCAAGGAGCTGGTTGGTGGCCTGCTGTGCCTGGAGGGAACCTTCCGCGCCTTGGCTGCGCGCGACGATGTCGGCGAGCGCCTGTGTGTCGGCCCGGACGTTCTCGACGACCTGCGCCTGCACCGTCATCGTCTGGCGGAAGGCACCCATGCTGGCATCGAGCCGCGCGCGGGCATCCCGCACGCGGGTGTCGGTGCGGAGCGCCGAGGAGAAGTCGGCGGGAAACAGCGATTTGAACTGGTCGTCGAGCTGGCCGACCCGGAAGTCGATCGCCTGCGCCCGGCCCATCAGCCGGTCGATCTCGGCAAGCTTCTGCTTGAGTGCATCCAGCTGCGGGAAATCGATGCGGCTCAGGTTCTTACCCATGGCAACCAGCATCTGCGCCTCATTCTGGAGCTGCTGGATCTGCTGGTTGACGCTCTGCAGCGTGCGCGCGGCGGTCAGGATGTTCTGCGCATAGTTTCGCGGATCGAACACGATCCCGCCGAACTGCGCATGGGCCGGCGTCGCCGTCGACATGACGCCCATGCTGAAACTGCCGCTGGCAGCGGCGGCGAGCATGGCGGCGATGACGCGGCGGCGGTCGAGGAACGGCATGACGATCTCCAGTGCTTTGGCACCCGCACCCGCGTCGATCGCGGTCGGGCTCGGCATGGAGTGTCGGCCTCTCAGCGCCGCGGCGTCAGATACCGGCTGGGGTCAGCACGGCCCTTTGTGGGGACAGCCACGAAACCTCCCCACAAAATCCGCCAAGTGCGGCTTGCATGTAGAGCAAGGAAGGCTTTGGGCGGGCGGCATTGGACATCCCATTTGGCTCACGCGTGGAGATGTCCTGCTAAACGGACGGGGCATTCTCCTTGGAATGATATTTGGAGAAGCTCGGTAGCGGTCCTCGCGCTCGTCACGTCGATGGAATGTTGATTTCCACTGAGAGCTGACCCGGCGAAGGTATAAATTTCCACCGAGAAGTGACCCGTGTCTCAACCTCACCCCGGCTGGCTGCCTGGGGGTCAAGGAGTGATAGACATGGCGTTACTGAGCG
>Ga0308171_1002282_pt1 | contig 20813 bp, 16 predicted proteins | sample PhyGR1_FD_202135 | JGI IMG/M metagenome (GOLD analysis project Ga0308171, IMG submission 202135) | Phyllosphere microbial communities from UC Gill Tract Community Farm, Albany, California, United States - DLSLSG.R1 | ecosystem: Host-associated > Plants > Phyllosphere > Unclassified | place: USA... | reverse complement strand
GCAGAAGATCTGGATCCTGCGCAAGCTGCTGCATCCGATGGATGAAATGGCCGCGATGGAATTCCTGCTCGACAAGATGAAGAACACCAAGTCCAACGACGAGTTCTTCGGTTCGATGAAGCGCTGACCGCGTTTCAGAAGGACAGTAAAAAGGCCCCGCATCGCGGGGCCTTTTTCGTTGTGGCTGGCGGCCGGCGGCGCCGCGTGCTGCATCGCCGCATGCACTCCGGCGGACACGGGCCACCGCGGCATGGCACCATCGGCCAGCATCGGCCGTGTCGCCCTGGCGCGTGCCTACCCCGATCGGCCTCCAGCACCCCGACCCACAGAAGGATCCGAGCAGCATGCGCAGCCGTATCGAGGATGTCGCCGCGGTCGCCGGGGTGTCGATCAAGACCGTCTCGCGCGTGCTCAACAACGAACCCAACGTGCGCGCGGAGCTGCGCGAGCGCGTCCGCGCGGCGGTCCAACGGCTCGGCTACAAGCCCAACCTTTCCGCGCGCAGCCTGGCCGGCCAGCGCTCCTACGCGCTGGCGCTGGTCTACAACAATCCCTCGCGCAATTACCTGATGGAAATCCAGAACGGCATGCTGGAAGCGTGCCATGCGCAGCACTACAACCTGATCCTCGGCCCGGTCGGCATCGGCCGGCAGACCCTGCCGGACCTGGCCGCGCTGTTCGAGAACGCGCGCCCGGACGGCGTGGTCCTGATCGCGCCGATGACCGACGATGCGGTGGTGCTGGCCTACCTGGAACAGCACGCGATTCCCTTCACCTGCATCGCGCCGCGGCAACCGGCCGGGCGCATCGGCGTGCGCATGGACGAGACCACGGCGGTGGTCGAACTGATCGGCCACCTGGTGGCCCAAGGGCACCGACGGATCGGCCATATCAAGGGCCCGCGCGCGCACGGCGCGTGCCAATGGCGCCTGGCCGGCTATCGGCAGGCCCTGCGCGCGGCCGGGATCGCGTACGACCCGGCGCTGGTGGTGAACGGCCAGTTCTCCTTTGAATCCGGAATCGCCGCCGCCCACGCGCTGCTGGACCTGCCCGCGCCGCCCACCGCGATCTTCGCCGCCAACGACGACATGGCCGCGGCGGTGTACCGCGTTGCCGGGCTGCGTGGCCTGCACGTGCCGCGCGATCTGTCGGTGTGCGGTTTCGATGACACGCCCATTGCCGGCCACATCTACCCGGCGCTGACCACGGTGCGCCAGCCCACCTCGGCCATGGGCCGGTTGGCGACGGAACAGTTGATCGACCGCATCCGCTCGCCGCAGGCCGGTCGCATGGTGACGGTGGAGCACGCGGTCCTGGTGCGCGAATCCACCCACGCACCGCCGCGGCGTTGAGCAGCGCGCGCCGCCCCTCCTGTTGTCCAGCGTTGTCAGCAGGATGGGCCACCCCGCATCGCGGCTACTCGGCACCTGCGCAGTTCCGTTCTGCACTGCACCACGGTGCGATGCGACTGAATGCGCCGCGCCGGCAACCCGCGAAATACGCCTGAAACACCCGTGTCACAGCACTCTGCGCCGCCACCGGGCGGCGCTGCAGCGAGGCCGTGCCTGCATGCGCGCGTGACCACCGCAACGGCTGGAATGGCAGTTTGTTGACAACGCTGTCAACGGTGGCTCCAATCCGCTCCGTGTGCAGTAGATCCATGCAAACACCATCGCTGGACCGCCCATAACGATTTCCCTGGGGAGGGATCTTCCATGAAGACGTACACGGCCGTACCCCGCAAGACGATGCTCACCTCCGCGCTGCTCGCCGCGCTCGCAGGCCCTGCCTGGGCCCAGCAGGTGCCCGCCGGCGACACCGCCGCGAGCGCCGCACAGGGCGTGGATCCGACCACGCTGGATACCGTGCAGGTCACCGGCATCCGCGGCAGCCTCACCTCGTCGATGAACCTCAAGCGCGACAGCCAGGGCGTGGTGGACGGCATCGTGGCCGAGGACATCGGCAAATTCCCCGATACCAACCTGGCCGAATCGCTGCAGCGCATCAGCGGTGTCTCGATCGACCGCACGTCCAGCGGCGAAGGCTCCAAGGTCACCGTGCGCGGCATCGGCCCGGACTACAACCTGGTGCTGCTCAACGGTCGCCAGATGCCGGCCTCCAACCTCGGCCCCGGCGGCGGTGGCGTGTCCGGGTCGCGCTCGTTCGATTTCGCCAACATCGCCTCCGAATCGATTTCGGCCGTGGAGGTCTACAAGACCACCCGTGCCGACAATCCGACCGGTGGCATCGGCGCCACCATCAACATCAAGACCCTGCGCCCGCTCGAATCCGAGCCGGTGATCAGCCTGGGCCTGAAGGCGGTCAACGATTCCTCCAACGACAACCTGCCGCGCACGCTGCAGGGCTCGAACGTCACAGGTGAGCTCTCCGGCATCTTCAGCCAGCGCTATGCCGACGGGCGTTTCGGCGTGGCGCTGAGCGCCAGCCACCAGGAGCGCGATTCCGGTTTCAACCAGGCCACCGTGGCCGAGGGCTGGGCGACCTTCTACGGCGATGAAGCCGAGGACTGGCGCGCCCTGCCCCTGCCTGGCCAGGGCTATGCGGATCGCATCCAGAACCGTCCCGGCCCCGATGACGTGTATGCCCGCCCGCAGAACACGGCCTACAACGTCAACGGCGTGCAGCGCCAGCGCACCAATGGCCAGGCGACCTTCCAGTGGAAGCCGGCCGACAACATCATCACCACGCTGGACTACACCCGTGTCGAGAACAAGGTGCAGCAGCAGCGCAGTGAACTGTCGGTGTGGTTCAACTACGGCCCCGGCGACAGCATCTGGACCAACGGCCCGGTCGCCGCGCCGATCATCTACAGCGAGGACATGGTCAACTCCGACGTGTCGATGGGCGGCATGAAGCTGGCCACCAAGAACACGATGGATTCGCTGGGCTTCAATGTCGAGTGGGAGGTGAACGACGCGCTGGATCTGTCCTTCGACGCCCACAACGCCACCGCCGAATCGCAGCCCGATGGTCCCTATGGTTCGGCCGGCGTGCTCGGCGTGGCCGCGTTCGTGCGCGGTACCACGACCGTCGATTACAGCGGCGACCTGCCGATCATCAACATCGCGCTGCCGCCGGGCGGCGTGCAGGCCGCCGATGCCCTGGTGACCGGCTCGGTGTTCCAGAACAGCTACAACAAGTCCGAGGTGAAGCAGTACCAGGGCCGCGGCACCTTCAGGTTCGCCGACTATTCCGCGCTGGATTTCGGCGTCGGCCACACCCAGGTGGAGAACCGCTCGGCCTCGGCCATCGCCCAGCGCAATACCTGGGGCGGGCTCGGCACCCCGGGCGACTACGACGACAGCATCTGGTACGCCGATGACATGGCCAGGTACTTCAACGCGTTCTCCGGCCACAGCGATCCGCGGCTGACCGGGCAGTTCCTGGTGTTCGATTTCGACCGCCTGCGCGATCGCGCCGCACAGGTCGGCACCGCGTCCGACCCGGCCTGCCCGACCTGCTACGTCGCCCCGACCGAATACTCCGAAGACCTGCGCACCACCGAAACATCGAAGAGCGCCTACCTGCAGTACCGCACCACCTTCGAGTGGTCGATGCCGCTGAACGTCGCGCTCGGCGTGCGCTACGAACAGACCGAGGTGGAATCCACCGCGCTGGTGCGCGTGCCGACCGGGATCAGCTGGAGTTCGGCCAACGAGCTGAACATCGATTACGCCGGCGAACGCGGCTTCATCAGTGACAGCGGCAAGTACGATTACGTGCTGCCCAACCTGGACATGAAGCTGGACATCAACGAGGCGCTGGCGCTGCGCGGCAGCTACAGCCGCAGCCTCGGCCGGCCCGGCTGGACCCAGATCCAGAGCGGGCAGAGCCTGGCCGACATCGTGCGCACCCAGGGCGGCACCGGGTCGCGCGGCAACCCGGCCCTGGAACCGCTGCTGTCGGACAACTTCGATCTGTCGCTGGAGTGGTACTACGCCGATGCGAGCTACGCCTCGGTCGGTTTCTTCCGCAAGAACATCAAGAACTTCATCAGCGACACCGTTGTGCGCGAAAACAGCGGCGGCCTGCATACCCCGGTCGGCGGCGCGTACTGGAACGAGGCGCTGGCCGCCGGCTGCGGGGTGACCGACATGCCCTGCATCCGCGATTACATCTTCACCAACCACGCCGGCGACCCGGGCGTGACGGCCACCGGCACCAACTCGGCCGGGCAGCTCACCGGCACCATTGTCGGCCAGCCCGGCGACCCGATCGCCGGGTTCGACATCACGCTGCCGGCCAACCAGCGCTCGGACCATCTGCAAGGGTGGGAAGTCAGCCTGCAGCACCTGTTCGGCGAATCCGGCTTCGGCCTGGCCGCCAACTACACCAAGGTGAAGTCGGGCCTGAACTTCAACGACCGCAGCCTGGGCGACCAGTACCCGATGATCGGCCTGAGCGACTCGGCCAACCTGGTGGCGTTCTACGACAAGAACGCCTGGCAGATCCGCGCCGCGTACAACTGGCGGGACAAGTTCCTCAACGGCATCGGCGGCCAGGGCCCCAACCCGAACTACACCGCCGCCTACGGCCAGCTGGATCTCAACATCAGCTATGCGGTGAGCGAACAGCTGACCTTGAGCGTGGAGGCCATCAACCTCACCGACGAAACCATGCGGACCTATTCGCGGCACACCAACATGCTCCGCTACGCAACCCAGACCGGCCCGCGCTACATGCTCGGCATGCGCTACAAGTTCTGATGCCGCCCGTGCAGCCGGACCCGCGCGGTCCGGCTGCCTCCGCCGTTCGCACCACCTGCGGCCGTGCGCTACGGTGAGCACTCCGCCCGATCAACAGGATGCCCATGTCCGCCACGCCCGGCCCGATCGAGGAGATCCACGACCTGGACCCGGCGCAGCTGCAGGCGCTGCTGCCCGGCTGGACGACCCCCAAAGTGCTGCGCGGGCTGGTCGCGCACTGGCCGATGGTCAGCGCCGCCCGTGCATCGCCCGATGCGGCCGCCGCACACCTGCGGCAGTTCGATCCCGGCCACATGCCGGTCACCGCGACCACCGCGCCGGCCCATGTGCAGGGGCGGTTCTTCTACAACGCGGACATGAGCGGCTTCAATTTCCGCCGTGAGCAGGTGCCGTTGAACGTGGTGCTGGCGACCCTGCTCAAGTACCGCGCCGACCCGGCGCCGCCCTCGATCTACGTAGCCTCCACCACGCTGGAGAGCTTCCTGCCCGGCTTCACCGATCAGAACCCGCTTGCGCTCGGCGTGGCCGATCCGCTGGCCAGCATCTGGATCGGCAACCGCTCGCGCATCGCCGCCCATCAGGATGTCCCGGACAACATCGCCTGCGTGGCGGCCGGCCGCCGCCGCGTGACGCTGTTCCCCCCGGCCCAGGTCGACAACCTCTACATCGGCCCGCTGGACTTCACCCCGGCCGGGCAGGCGGTGAGCCTGGTCGATTTCGCCGCCCCCGATCCGGCGCGCTTCCCGCGCTTCAGCGCCGCGCTGGCACAGGCACAGGTGGCCGAGCTGGGCCCCGGCGATGCGGTCTACATTCCCTCGCTGTGGTGGCACCACATGGAAGGCCTGGACGATTTCAACGTGCTGGTGAATTACTGGTGGCGGCCGGTGCCGGCCTGGATGGATGCGCCGATGAACGCCCTGATGCTGGCGATGCTGGCCGTGCGCGAGCTGCCGGCCGCGCAGCGCACGCAGTGGCGCGCCCTGTTCGACCACTATGTCTTCCAGGCCGACGACCACACCGCCGCGCATATCCCGGCGCCGTCACGCGGCGTACTGGGGCCCCTGGACGAGACCACCGCCGCCCACGTGCGCGGCGTGCTGCGGCGCCGGCTGGAACGCTGAAACCCGCCGCGCCCGGCGATCGCACTCCCCACGGCCGTCCGGAATCCGTGATAATCCGCGCCGAGATCTGTTGATTGCCCGGGGGCGGGTCGTCGGGACACGGCGCGCGGAGCGCACCGGTCGACGCCACGCAGTGCGCTCCTGCCCGCTCCATCGATGCCGTTCCCTCCGCTGCCGTGGGGGGCGCAGCACTCTGCCGGCTCCCTATCCGCATGCGCCCGTTGTCCCCCCGCCTGAACCTGGGCACGTTGATTCTTGCCCTGGCCCTGCTCAGCGCGATCATCGCGCTGGCCAACACCCTGCACGCCAGCTACCGCGTGCAGCGCGAGCAGTTGATCGGCAATACGCTGGAGGCCAACCGGGTCTATGCCAGCAAACTGGCCGAGACCACCCAGAATTTCATTCTGTCCGCCCAGCAGCAGCTGGCCTACAGCGCCACCACGCTGGGCCGGCGCGCACATGACCGTAGCGAACTGGAAGCAGAGGCCGCACGCCTGCAGCTGCAGACGAACGCGTTCAACTCGGTGCTGATCGTGGATGCCGCCGGCACGGTGCTGGCGACCTCGCCGCAGAGCCTGGCGCTGCAGGGCATCGTGCTGGAAAGCCGTGGCAACGAGGAAGCCCTGGCGCGCCGCGAGCCGTTCATCACCGATCCCTACCAGTCGACCACCGGGCGCCTGCTGGTGGCCATCACCCATCCGATCTTCACCGCGCAGGGCGAGTACCGCGGCTACGTCAGCGGCACCATCTACCTGCGCCAGCGCAGCATCCTGCAGACGCTGCTGGGCAAGCATTACTACCGCGATGGCTCGTACCTGTACGTGGTCGACCGCAATGGGCAGCTGCTGTATCACGTCGAAGCGGACCGGGTCGGCCAGTACGCGCTCGAGAATCCGGCCGTGCAGGCGGTCAGCAAGGGCCACTCCGGCGCGCAGGAAGTGCGCAACAGCCACGGCGTGATGATGCTGGCCGGCTACGCACCGGTGCCGGCCGTGGGCTGGGGCGTGATCGCCCAGCGCCCGACCGCGTCCACCCTGTCGCCGTTGTCCGGCCTGATGTCGGCGGTGATCTGGAACGCGATCCCGCTGGGCCTGCTGTCGCTGCTGATCACCTGGTGGTTCGCACGGCGCATCTCGCGCCCGCTGTGGCAACTGGCGCGCAACGTGCAGAACCGCGACACCGCCATCGCGATCCGGCACGTCAGCGGCATCCGCGGCTGGTATTACGAAGTGGCGCAGCTCAAGAGCGCGCTGCTGTACAGCTTCAATCTGCTGCAGGACCGGATCGGCAAGCTCAACCGGGCCAGCATGACCGATCCGCTGACCGGCCTGCAGAACCGGCGCGGGCTGCAGCAGGGACTGGAAGACTGGCAGGCGCGCGCGCAGCCGTTCGGGATCATCGCGGTGGACATCGACCGCTTCAAGACGATCAACGACCGCTTCGGGCACGCCGTGGGCGATGCGGTGATCCTGCGCATCGCGCAGCTGATGCGCGATGACGCGCGCGATACCGACCTGCTGTGCCGCAACGGGGGCGAGGAGTTCCTGATCCTGCTGCCGGGCATCGGGGTGACCGATGCCGCCGGCATCGCCGAGCGGCTTCGCCGCCAGGTGGCCGCGGAGGTGTTCGAGGATGTGGGCACGGTCACCGTCTCGCTTGGCGTGGCGCACTTCCCCAGCTACCACGACGACCCCCAGCAGGCCCTGCGCCTGGCCGACAAGGCGCTGTACATGGCCAAGGAACAGGGTCGCGACCGCACCGTGGTGTACCCGCCGCCCGCGCCCCCCGGCGCAGGCTGAGCGCGATCGCGATCGCGATCGCGGGCGCGGGCACCGGCCGGGCCGGCAACCGCGACTTGGGATCAGCCGCCCAGCGGTGTCAGCAGGCGCGGGCCCTTGGGCGCCGCATCGGCCATGAACACCCCGCCGGTGGGAAGCAGATCGCCCTCGGCGCCGCCGGCCAATGCCGTGTCCGCACGCCACGGCGCCTGCTGGCGCGGGCCGGGGATATAGGCATCCCAGCGGCCGTAGCGTTGGCGGTCATCGCCGAATGCGAACTTCACCGGCACCCGGACGGTCCAGCTCGTCTCGTCTTTCTTATCGCCCGTGGTGGGGATCTTGAACGTCCATTTGCGTGCGGCGCCGACCGAAGCGCGCGCGAGCGCATCGCGCATCCTGCGCATGCCTGCTTCGGTGCCGATCACGCGCAGGTTGACCTGCTCGGCGACGACATCCAGCACCGTTCCATCGCGGCCGACCTGGACCAGCAGCAGCACGTCGCCCCGTCCGCCGGCGTCGTAGACGCTTTCAGGATAGGCCGGCGGGTTCTTCTTCACGCCCGTCACGCTGTCGGTGGCGGCCGGGTCATACTGCTCGAAGCTGGCCGCCAGCAGCGTGACCAGGCCGGTACCATCGGGATTGTTCTTCGCGCCCAGGCGGACGCTGACCGGCGTGCGTGCCTTGACCGGTCGGCCCTCCACCTGCACCGGCTCGAAACGCCACGTGTTCACGGCATTCTCGACGAACCGCACGATCGACGGATCGACCTGGTCGCGCTTGTCCATCGTGAAGCCTTCCACCTGGCCTTCGGTGCCGATGTCGATGCTGCCGGTCAGCACCATGCTCGCCTCGGCAGACGCGCGCACCTCGCGGCGTCCCTGCGCCTGCACCTCCGGAACGACAGCCATGCCGACGCTGCCGAACGCGAGCGCCAACGCAAGAATATGGATCGAACGCATTTCACCTGCTCCTTGTGAAGTTCCCCAAGCCTAGCCCAGGCACCCCCCTCGTGACCAATCACGCCAACCTATTATCTGCCGCATAAGGCGGCGTATCCTGGATCGCGCCGGCGGCGAACCGCGCCTGCAGGTCCTGCCACCACGCAGGATCGAACAGGTGCGCGTAGTGCTCGCGCACCGCCGCCAGTTCGGCCGCGGGCAGGCCCATGAACATCCAGAAGCGTTCTGGAAACACATCGCGCGGCCCGATGTGGAACCAGGGTTCGTCGGCCATCGCTTCTTCGGCGTTGCGCGGGGCCGGCCACGCGCGGAACGTGCAGTCACTGACCAGGCACAGTTCGTCGTAGTCATAGAACACCGCGCGGCCATGCCGCGACACGCCGAAGTTCTTGGGCAGCATGTCACCGGGAAAGATGTTGTTGCAGGCCATGTCGGTGATGGCCTGGGCGTAATCCAGCGCGGCCGCGCGGCGCGCCTCGGCGGTCTGCTCGCGCAGGTACAGGTTCAACGGGCGGAAGCGCCGCTGCACGTAGCACAACGTGATCACCAGGGCGTCGCCGTCTTCCTTGACGCTGCCGGCGCACTGGCTCAACAGCTCGTCGCGCAGCGCAGCGGAAAAGCGCGCACGCGGGAACCGCAGGTGGCGGTAGGGCTGCGCATCCAGCAGCCGCCCGACCCGATCCAGGTTGAAGACCAGCGCGTATTTTTCTTCGACGTCATCGCGCGTCATCCGCTTCGGCCATGCGAAGCGATCGCGGATCAGCTTGAACACCAGCGGGTAGCTGGGCAGGGTGAACACTGCCATGACCATGCCTGGCGTGCCCTCGGCGTGGACCAGCTGTTCCTCCGCGTGCGCCTGGAAGTGGCGGAAGAACGTGCGGTAACGCTCGGTCTTGCCCTGCTTCGCGCGGCCCAGCACGGTGTAGATCTCATCGACCGGCTTGCCCGGCAGCAGGCTGCGCAGGAACACCACCGCATCGCCGACCGTGGCCAGGTCGGCCTGGAAATAGCTGCGCGAGACACCGAACAGGTGCGCGACATCGCGGCGCCGGGTCAGCACGGCTTCGGCACGCAGGCCGTCGCCATCGTTGACCAGTGCGATGACGCACGGCGAAAAACGATGCTCACCGAACACGCGGCCCACCAGGTAGGCGCGCCGCTCGCGGTAGAACACGGTATCGAGCAGTTCGATGCTGCGCACCGGGTCGCTGCCCCAGTGCGCGAGATCATCCTGCAGCCGCACCGCGATCGCGGCGGCGCAGCGCAGCTGGTGCGCATAGGGCACCTGGAAACGGTAGTCGCCCAGCACCCGCAGGAAGGCATCGGCGGGACGGTCCGGCGCCAGCGTGTAGCTGTGCCGCGCCACCGGATGGGTGATCGCGTCGGAGGGCTCGACATCCATCGCCATGAACTCGATCGCCTCGTCCACACCGCGCGTGGCGAACAGGCGCCGGGCGAGCGTGTTGTAGAACGTCTTATACAGCCCGGCGTCGATCAGGCCGGCCAGCAACGCCGCGTAATCCTGGCGGATCTGCAGCCACAGCGCGCGTTCGCCCACCGCCGCGCCGCCGGTGCGGCGCAACGCATCCACGGTATCGGCGATGCACTGGTCGTACAGCCCGATGCGTTCGACCGCGTCGCGACGGGCACCGGCCCAGTCACGCGTCTCGAACCGGCCACGCGCCCGCCGGGTGATCGCCGCGAAGCGCGCGTGGTAGGCCTCGAAACCGTCGCGTATCAACGCCGCCAGTGTCTGCGCGGGCGCGCTCACCGCCACCCTCGATCGCAGCGGAACAGACAGGAAGGACAACCGAACATGCCGTGCATTTCCCCGGGGACCTGCGGCCACCATACGGCAGCGACGGGTCGCGTGCACAGCCGGCCGACGGTCGGCCACGGGCGCGAAAAGAAACCGTCGGCACCCGTGGGGAGTGACCGACGGCGGAGAGAATCTCAGAGGGCCAGCTGCGCTTCCACGTCCTGCACCTTGCGCCGTGCCAGCGCGAGGTTGGCCTTGTTGCGGTCCAGGACCAGGTACAGGAACAGCCCCTTGCTCTTCGAGACCGGGCGCAGGATGTGGTACGCCTTGCCCAGCGAGATCAGGATGTCCTCGATGGTGTCGTTGAGGTTGAGCGAGGCGGCCGTCTTCATCTTCGCGCGGATCACCTCGGTGTTGCCCGCCGCGGCCACTTCCATGTCCATCCCCGCGCCGGCTTCACCGAGCAGCATGCCGCTTTCGTAATCCACCAGCGCCACGGCCTGGGCGCCGTCGATCGTCATCAATGCATTCAACGTGTCGTCAAGTCCTGCCATGTTGCACCCCCTGGGTTGTCGAGCCCTGTCGTGCCCGGTGGATCGGCTCGTGATCCGCCGAGGTCGGCCAGAATGTTCCGGCCACATTCCTTCGCGCGCCACAGCACATTGCCGGTCACGCTGCGGTGGTCGCATGCCGCCATCAGCAGCAGCGGGCTGGGCTCGGCCGGCAGTGCCAGCATCAGCACCTTGCCGCCGCCGGCTTCGAGCATCAGCACTTCCAGTTCGCCCAGGGCCAGCTCACGGCCCACCGCGACGGCCAGCCCGAGCATCGCGCTGGTCATCGCCGCCAGCCGCTCGCCATTGCCGTGGGTGCCGGCCGCGGGGACCACGGTGAAGCCATCCACGCTGGAGAGCACCGCACTGCGCACGCCGCCGACCCCATCGGCCAGCGCCTGCAGATGCTGGAACAGGCGCGCCCGCAGCGGCGCATCCAGATGCCGTGGGTCGCGCCCGTCAGCCATGGGCGGCCACCAGTTCCTGGGCTTCCATTTCGCTCATCAGCACATCCATCAGGCGCAGGCCCTGGTCGCGGTCGCGCGCATCCACCGGCACCACCGGCAACGGACGTTCGGGACGACAGGCCTGCTGCATGCAGGCCTCCAGATCCAGCCCGGCGGCCAGGTCGAGCCGGGTCACCCCGACCACGGTGGGCACCTGCGCGGCATGCTGCTCCAGCACGTCCAGATAGTGGCCCAGCTCGATCGCGGCGCCGGCGCGCGTGGCATCGACCAGCAGCACCACGCCACTGGCCCCCTGCAGCAGGATCGGCCACAGGAAATCGAAGCGTTGCTGGCCGGGCGTGCCGTACAGGCGCAGCCGGTCGCCATTGGGCAGATCGATATCGGCGTAATCCATCGCCACCGTGGTGGAGGCTTTGTCCGCGCCGCGCCGGTCGCTGTTGTGCACATCGGTATCCACGACCGCGCCATCGGCGATGGCCCGGACCAGCGTGGATTTGCCGCAGCCCATCGTGCCCAGCACGACGATCTTGTGTTCGCGCATGGTCACGCCCCGCGCAGGCGCACGCTGCGCCACATGCGGGCCAGCAGCGAGCCGCCGGAGACCACCGGCCGTGTCACCACCGCCGCCCCGGAACCCGCTTCCAGCGCCGCATAGCCGCACAGGTAGGCGGGGTGCACGAAACCGCGCACCGCCGCGCCGGGCATGTCCAGCAGGCGGCTGCATTCGTCCACGCTGCAGGCCCGCTTGAGCAGCAGCGAACACAACCGGAAGCTGTCGTGCTGGTGACCCAGCACGCGGAAATCCGGCCAGCGCAATAGCTTGACCCGCGCATCCCCGTCCAGCTGGCGGTCAAGATCCTGCCAGTCACCGGACTGCTGGCCCCACTGCCACAGCAGCGGCCGCAACGGCTGGCGCGCCTGATCGGCCGCCATCTGCTGGTAGCGGCGCGCGGAAAGGCCGTGCAGGCTCAACGCCGGGAAGGAACCGGCGAGGGTGCGCGCGACACTGGCGGTATCGGCGCAGGACAGCACGACCATCTGGTCCTGCACGAAATCGATCAGCAGCAGCGCATGCCCGTGCAGGGCCAGCAGCGCGTGGCCCTGGCGGGACTGCAGGCTGCGCCGCAGCGCACCGGTGACCGCCTTGGCGCCGCTGGCCTGGGCAGGTTCCTCGATCGGCTCGGCGGCCGGTGCCGCTGCGGCCGGCATGTGCCGCAGTGCCTGCCCGATCGCGTGATCGTCGAGCACCCCGGCATCGGCCCGCTGCCCATGGCGCAGGTCGCCGCGCTGGTCTTCCACCCAGAACTGGATGCGCGGGCGTTCGCGGACCATGCGCAGGGCGGCATTGCGCAGCGCGGGGGTGTCCTTGATGACGAGCAGGTCGCATTCGTCCAGATCGCGGCAGCTGCGCACGTTCTCGGCCGGCAGCGACGACGCCTGGCGCAGCCGCTGCAGCAGGGCGTGCTCCCCCTGGATATCCGATCCCACCACCAGCACTCTGGCCATTGCACTCCCCCTGTGTGGCTCCAGCCACGCGTGCAGGGTCCCAGCCTATGCCAAGGATTGGACCCCGGCAGTGATGCATCGCACAGATTTGAGGGGACCCCCCTCGGACGCGGAATTCCCTTACAGGCCAAGGGCTGCAAGGCACGCGCCGTGCCCGTCGGGGCGGGCGGCCCTCCCTGCCGATGCCGGCGGCGGCGACCGATGTCGCGTTTCCATCGCCGCGCGCCCCATAAAAAAACCCGCGCCGAAGCGCGGGTTTCCGTCGATCACCGCAGGTGCGCGGGGCTCTGCGTTACAGCGCGGCCAGCGCGCTGTTGAAGGTGCTGCTCGGGCGCATCGCGGCGCTCGCCTTGGCCACGTCCGGGCGGTAATAGCCGCCGATCTCGACCGGCTTGCCCTGCACCGCCGCGAGATCGCCGACGATGGTCTGCTCGTTGTCGGCCAGTGCCTTGGCCAGCGGGGCGAAGCGGGCCTTCAGCGCGGCATCGTCATCCTGCGCGGCCAGGGCCTGGGCCCAGTACAGCGCGATGTAGAAGTGGCTGCCGCGGTTGTCGATGCCACCGACCTTGCGCGAGGGCGACTTGTCGTTGTCCAGGAACTGGCCGTTGGCCTGGTCCAGGGTCTTGGCCAGCACGGTCGCACCGGCGTTGTCGTAGCGGTTGCCCAGGTGCTCCAGCGAGGCGGCCAGGGCGAGGAACTCACCCAGCGAATCCCAGCGCAGGTAGTCCTCTTCCACGAACTGCTGCACGTGCTTGGGCGCCGAACCACCGGCACCGGTCTCGAACAGGCCACCGCCGGCCATCAGCGGCACGATGGAGAGCATCTTGGCGCTGGTACCCAGCTCCATGATCGGGAACAGGTCGGTCAGGTAATCGCGCAGCACGTTGCCGGTCACCGAGATGGTGTCCTCGCCCTTGCGGATGCGGTCCAGCGAGAAGGCGGTCGCCTCCACCGGGGCCAGGATGCGGATGTCCAGGCCGTTGGTGTCGTGGTCCTTCAGGTAGGTCTCGACCTTGGCGATCACCTGCGCGTCGTGCGCGCGGTTGGCATCCAGCCAGAACACGGCCGGGGTGCCGCTCAGGCGCGCGCGGTTGACGGCCAGCTTCACCCAGTCCTGGATCGGGGCGTCCTTGGTCTGGCACATGCGCCAGATGTCGCCGGTCTGCACGGCGTGCTCGAACACCACGGTGCCCGCTTCATCGGAGACGCGCACGGTGCCGTCGGCCGGGATCTGGAAGGTCTTGTCGTGCGAGCCGTATTCCTCGGCCTTCTGCGCCATCAGGCCCACATTGGGCACCGAACCCATGGTGGCCGGGTCGAACGCACCGTGGGTGCGGCAGTCGTCGATCACGGCCTGGTACACGCCGGCGTAGCAGCGGTCCGGGATCACGGCCTTGGTGTCCTGCAGCTTGCCATCGGCATTCCACATGCCACCGGAGTCGCGGATCATCGCCGGCATCGAGGCGTCGACGATCACATCGCTCGGCACATGCAGGTTGGTGATGCCCTTGTCCGAATTGACCATGGCCAGGCCCGGGCGCTTGCCGTACTCAGCGGCCAGGTCGGCCTTGATCGCAGCCTGGGTGGCTTCGGGCAGCTGCGGCAGGCGCGCGGCCAGGTCACCGATGCCGTTGTTCGGATCGAAACCGGCCTGCTTGAGCACCTCGGCGTGCTTGGCCAGCACGTCCTTGTAGAACTCTTCTACGACCACGCCAAACATGATCGGGTCGGAGACCTTCATCATGGTGGCCTTCAGGTGCAGCGAGAACAGCACGCCCTTGGCCTTGGCATCGGCGATCTGCGCCTGCACGAACGAGGCCAGCGCATTGCGGCTCATCACCGCGGCATCGACGATCTCGCCGGCCTTGACCGCGGTCTTTTCCTTGAGCACGACGCTGCTGCCGTCGGCCTTGAACAGTTCGATCTTCAGGCTGCCGGCGTTGGCCAGCGTGGCCGACTTTTCGCTGCCGTAGAAATCACCGCCGTCCATGTGCGCGACATGCGACTTGGAGTCCTTGGACCACGCGCCCATGCGATGCGGGTGCTTGCGGGCATAGTTCTTGACCGACAGCGGCGCGCGGCGATCGGAGTTGCCTTCGCGCAGCACCGGGTTCACCGCGCTGCCCTTGACCTTGTCGTAGCGCGCCTTGATGTCGCGCGCGACGTCGTCGGTCGGCGCATCCGGGTAGTTCGGCAGCGCGAAGCCCTGGTCCTGCAGTTCCTTGATCGCGGCCTTCAGCTGCGGCACCGAGGCGCTGATGTTGGGCAGCTTGATGATGTTGGCATCCGGGGTGGTCGCCAGCTGGCCCAGTTCGGCCAGGTGGTCGGCTTCTTTCTGCTCGTCCTTCAGGTAATCCGGGAACAGGGCCAGGATGCGGCCGGACAGCGAGATGTCGCGGGTTTCCACGGCGATGCCGGCGGTGGCGGTGTAGGCCTCGACGATCGGCAGCAGCGACTGGGTCGCCAGGAACGGGGCTTCATCGGTGAGCGTGTAGAGAATCTTGGGCGTGTTGGACATGGGGAATCAGGGCTCTCTTGCGGATCTCGTGAATGATGGCCGGCAGCGTTGCCGGGCCGCGTGCAACCGTGTCGCGTGCGCGGCTTCGCGGGCGAAGACCGTGCCTTTCCCAGGCAGCGCCAGACACCGGCGCGCACAGCGGGGAACCCTGGCATTGTCGCGTTTTCAGTCCGTGGGAGCAAAGCGGTGCCATACGCGAACGTACTGGAACGCTGTGGTCTGCTGCTGGCCGCTCTACCGGCCGTCCCACGCTTGCGCGGCGCGAAAGAACAGTAACGAACGCAACCATTGGCGCATAAAAAAGACGCAGCCTCGCGGCTGCGTCCATCGTAAGCCTGTACCGGGAGAGAGTCGGTGTGGGCTTACTTGACCTCGAACTCCTGCGGCGTTCCGGCCGCCTTGCCATCCACCATCACTTCGGCGCGGTACTTGCCGGCCGGCCAGCCGTTGGCATTCTTGAAGGAGATGTTGGTGGTCTCGGCACCGGTGGTGTTGAGCGTCTGGTTCTGCTCACCGGCGACCTGGCCATCCTGGAAGGTCAGCTTGGCGCCTACGTTGGCGTTGCTGGCCGAACCATCGGTGCGCACGGAGACGATGATCTCGTCCTTCGGCGCGAACAGCGCGGCCGATGCGACGGTCTTGTCCGCGGCGGCCGTCTTGCCGACCGTGACGGCCGAAACGTTCACGCCGGCGGCGGCGGTCATCGGCTGCGGCGCCGCTTCGGTCATCGGGGCCGGGGCGGCCGGGGTGGTGGCCGCGGCCGGGGTCGCGTTCGGATCGACGGTGTCTTCTTTCTTCTTACAGCCGGCCAAAGCCACGGTGGCAAGCAGGGCAGCGAGAACGGCAGTACTGATAGGCGACTTCTTCATGGAGGTTCCTCCCTTCAATGGATGGGCAGTGCAGATGGATCAGGGTTTGGGCGGCAGCTTCAGGGTCTGCCCGGGGAAAATCTTGTCCGGGTCGTCGAGCACGTCGCGGTTCGCCTCGAAGATGCTGTTCCACGCGTTGGCATCACCGAGCTCGTTCTTGGCGATCTTCGACAGCGAATCGCCTTTCTGCACGGTATAGGTGCCACCGACTTTCTCGGCGGTGGTATCCACCGAGGAGGTCACGCCGGAAAAATCGGCTTTCTCGACTTTCTCGGCGGTGGTGTCCACGCTGCTGGTGACGCCTGAGAAGTCGGCTTTCTTTTCGGTACTCATCCTGCACTCCCGTCTGAGATGACGACATGGGAGCGAAGGTGTCACAGCCTTTGTTAATGGGGCATGGCGCGGATGTGAAGGCGGCCGGAACGCGGCCGGCGGCGGTCTCCGGGCCGGCCGGCAGCGCCACGGCATGCGTGGCGCTACGCGGGTCCCCGGTGCTTACTGGCGCAGATCGCGCACGGTGCGGGCCGGGCGTTCGATGCCCGCCGTCGCCCGCCACGGGTTGATGTCCAGGCCGCCGCGGCGGGTGTAACGGGCTTCCACTTCCAGCCACTGCGGCCGGCAGCGCGCGGTGATCTCGCTGAAAATGCGCTCCACGCACTGCTCGTGGAATTCGGCATGTTCGCGGTAGCTGATCAGGTACTTGAGCAGACCGTCGCGGTCGATGGCCGGACCGTGGTAACGCACGCTCACACTGGCCCAGTCCGGTTGGCCGGTGACCGGGCAGTTGGATTTGAGCAGGGCCGAGCTGAGGGTTTCGGTGACCACCGTGTCCGCGTCGGCGGACAGGAATTCCGGGGCCGGCGGGCCATAGCGTTCGATCGCCACCTCGCGTTCGTCCAGCGATTCGCCCTCGGCCTCGTCCACCAGCGGCGGCACGCCGAACAGCACCGTGACCACCGCGCCGGCGCAGGCCGACAGATCCGTGGTGATGCGCAGGCGCGCGGCGGCGTCGTCATCGAAGCGGGTGCTGTTGAGCGAGTTGAGGTAGAGCTTGAAGGACTTGGATTCGATCAGGTTCGGCGACGTGCACGGCACGCTGATCGTGGCCACGGCCACGCGCGGCTTGCCGCGCCGGTCCAGCCAGCTGAGCTCGTAGGCCTGCCAGCGGTCATGGCCGATGAACGGCAGCGCCGCCTCGTCCAGGCCGATCTCCTCGCGCGCGGCGCGGCGCGGGATGGGGAACAGCAGGCGGGGATCGTACTGCGACGGGTAAGCAACCTCGCGACCGAGGCTGGAGTCCTGGGGGGTATTCATGCGCCCATTTTACGCCCCCGCGCGGCCGATGGCCCCGACCGTTCGGCCGGGGCCTGCCTGGGCAGGGATCAGCCCGCGGCCGGTGCCGGTGCTGCCGTCCCGTTGAGGTAATCCAGGCTCACCTGCAGCAGCGCGCGCAGGCCCACATCCAGCGCCTTCTCATCGAGCAGGAACTTCGGCGAGTGGTTGGCCGGGGCGGTGGCCGGATCGATGCCTTCGCTGGTGGAGCCCACGAAGAAGAACAGGCCGGGCACCTGCTGGGCATACAGCGAGAAGTCCTCCGCGCCCATCTGCAGCGGCGGCTCATACACGTTGCCCTCGCCCACCACGGCCTGCAGGCTGGGCAGCATCTTCGCGGTGAGCGCCGGGTCGTTGACCGTGGCCGGGTTGCCCTCCGCTTCGTAGATCTCGGTCTCGGCCCGGGCGCCGTGGGCGGCGGCGGTGTGCTCGGCGACGTTGCGCAGGTCGGCGAAGATCTGCTGGCGCATGCCCTCGTCGAAGGTGCGGATGGTGCCGACCATCTCCACTTCATCGGGAATGATGTTGTAACGGATGCCGCCCTTGATCGCGCCGAAGGTCACCACCGCCGGCTGCTTGGACAGGTTGGTGCGGCGGCTGACGATGGTCTGCGCGGTGCCGACCAGGTCGGCGGTGGCCACGATCGGGTCCACCCCGTTCCAGGGCGCCGAGCCATGGGTCTGGCGGCCGATCACCTTGATCCCGAAGCGGTCGGAGGCGGCCATCAGCGGGCCGCCGCGGACGGCGATCTGGCCGGCCGGGACGCTGGAGAACACATGCAGGCCGAACACCGCTTCCGGCTTGAACTCGGCGAACAGGCCTTCCTTCAACATCAGGGCCGCACCGCCCTCTTCCGGCGGCGGCGAGCCTTCTTCGGCGGGCTGGAAGATCAGCATCACTTCGCCGGGGAGGTTCGCGCGCATCTTCATCAGCGCGTCGGCCACGCCCAGCAGGGTGGCGGTATGGGCATCGTGGCCGCAGGCGTGCATCACCCCGACGGTTTCGCCGCGGTAGGTGCTGGTGGCCTTGGAGGCAAACGGCAGGCCGGTCTGTTCGGTCACCGGCAGCGCGTCCATGTCCGCGCGCAGCGCGATCCGCGGGCCCGGCTTGCCGCCCTTGATGATCGCCACCACGCCATGGTGGGCGATGCCGGTGGTGGGCTTGAGGCCCATCGCGCGCAGGCGCTGCGCGACCTTGGCCGCCGTTTTCTCCTCGCGGTTGGAGAGCTCCGGGTGCTGGTGGAAATCGCGGCGCCAGTCGATCACCTGGGCCTTGAGGCGGGTGGCCGCGGCGGTGACTTCGGGACGTTCGGCGGGGGCGGCCAGCGCCAGGCCAGGGGTGGCCAGCAGCAGGGCGGACATCAGCAGCGACAGACGGGGCATTGCGACTCTCCACGGATCAGGACAACGGACGAACCTGAATGTAGGGCATCGGCGGCGCGCGTGCAGTGACTTTCGACACGCTGGCGCGTTGTCCATGAACCTCTGCCGGTGGCCGGGGTCTGATCGCCCGTCCCATCCGTCATGCATGAAAGGCAGCGGCCGACGGGTATGCTTTGCCACTAGCCAACCCGGGCTCCCCGCCCCCGCCAGCCCCTCAGGAGTTTTGAATGTCGCGTTTCTGGAAGATCGTGCTGCTGGTGGTCGCAGTGCTGGTGATCGCGTTCGTCGGCCTTCGGGTGCTCGGCGGCGGCAAAAAGGGGGAGGCGGGTACCGCGCCGGCCGGGGCGGACCAGGGCGGCAACGGCGCCAATGCCGGCCCGGTACCGGTCACGGTGATCGAGGCGGCGCGCCAGGACGTGCCGGTCTATGCCAGCGCGCTGGGCACGGTGGCGGCGATGAACACCGTCACGGTCAGCCCGCAGGTGGGCGGCCAGCTGATCAGCCTGAACTTCAAGGAAGGCCAGGCGGTGAAGAAGGGCGACCTGCTGGCGCAGATCGATCCACGTACCCTCCAGGCCAGTTACGACGAGGCCGCGGCGGCCAAGCGCCAGAACCAGGCCCAGCTCGCCACCGCCCGTTCCAACTACCAGCGCTCCAATTCGGCCGAGTACCGCCAGTACGTGGCCAAGACCGACCTGGACACCCAGCGCAACCAGGTCGCCCAGTTCGAAAGCGCCGTGGCCGCCAACGAGGCGAGCATGCGCGCCGCCCAGGTGCAGCTGCAGTACACCCGCGTGACCGCACCGATCTCCGGCATCGCCGGGATCCGCGCGGTGGACGCGGGCAACGTGGTCAGCGCCGGTACCGCGCTGGTGACGCTGACCCAGATCCAGCCGATCCACGTGGTGTTCAACCTGCCCGAGCGCCAGCTGCCGGACGTGCGCCAGGCCCAGCAGGCCGGTGCGGTGGATATCGCCGCGCTGGACCGCAACGATGCGCACGTGCTCACCGATGGCGGCACGCTGGACGTGGTCGACAACCAGATCAGCAGCGACAGCGGCACCTTCCGCGCGCGCGCCCTGTTCGACAACGCCGACAACGCGCTGTGGCCGGGCCAGTTCGTCAACGTGCGCATGCAGCTGCGCACCATCGCCGGCGGCGTGGTGATCCCGACCCAGGCCGTGATGCGCGGCCCGGACGGCGAGTATGTCTACATCGTCAAGCCCGACAGCACCGTCGGCATGCAGACGGTCAAGAGTGGCGTGGAGGTCGGCGACAGCCAGGTGCAGATCACCGAAGGGCTGAAGGGCGGCGAGCGCGTGGTGAGCGAAGGCCAGTTCCGGCTCAAGCCGGGCGCCAAGGTCACCGCCCTGAAGCCGGGCGAGACCCCGGCCGCACCGACCGAAGCCGAACTCAAGGCGGCCCAGCAGCAGAACGGCGGCCGCCGTGGTGGCGGTGGCGGTCCGCGCTGACCGCCCGCCACTGCGCTCCTGGCGCCGGCCGCATGGCCGGCGCTGACCTGATGTAACCCGGCACGACGCACCAGCAAGGATCCGCCCGTGGGCTTTTCGACGATCTTCATCCGCCGCCCCATCGCCACCTCGCTGTTGATGGCGGGCCTGCTGCTGCTCGGCATCCTCGGCTACCGCCAGCTGCCGGTGTCGGCGCTGCCCGAGATCGATGCGCCCAGCCTGGTGGTGACCACCCAGTACCCCGGGGCCAACGCGGTCACCATGGCCTCGCTGGTGACCACGCCGCTGGAGCGCCAGTTCGGGCAGATCTCCGGGCTGGAGATCATGACCTCCGATTCGTCGGCGGGGCTGTCCACGATCATCCTGCAGTTC
>Ga0308171_1002281_pt1 | contig 20818 bp, 23 predicted proteins | sample PhyGR1_FD_202135 | JGI IMG/M metagenome (GOLD analysis project Ga0308171, IMG submission 202135) | Phyllosphere microbial communities from UC Gill Tract Community Farm, Albany, California, United States - DLSLSG.R1 | ecosystem: Host-associated > Plants > Phyllosphere > Unclassified | place: USA... | reverse complement strand
CAACACGAAAGCCCTCCCGTTGTGGAGGGCTTTCGTGCGTTTTGGCGCTGGCACGATGCTCTCTCCTAGTGATCCTCAGTAGGCCATATCGCCGACGAACGCGGCTGGTCCTATCCCGTGACCTCGCTACTGAGCGACGAGCCTTTGAAATGATTAGTTAGCGCAAAAGCTCAGATCCAGAACTTACTGGCTTCACGTCTCGCCATAACCCTGAACGCGCCCACTCCTAACATCCAGCATGAATCTTGATCCGCGAAATTCGCGGGAGGCTGATGTCTCGAACGCGCCCTCAATCTATAAGAACCTGGATCTCAGTGTCGTTGAACACACAAGGCGTGTCGTAATCCAGAACGTTTACCTCGGCCTTGCGTGGTCTCCTATCAGCATCGAAACGTCACTTGAGGAGGTGGCGTTACTTGCGTCGATGACCGGGTTCAACCGGTCAGAAGGACGATCATTCTGGAGGATGCATTGGTGAGGAACAGGTAGTCCCACTCTTCACCGGATCATCCATTGATTGTCCTTTAATGAAGAATGTCGCTGCCCTGACGGCTTCGACATTGATGTTCAAACCATGGAGGAGATGGATATGAGCAGGAACCGAGGCGTTGTCTATTTACGGCCAGGTCAGGTGGAGGTTCGTGATATTGACGATCCGAAGCTGGAGGCGCCGGATGGGCGCAGGATCGAGCATGGCGTGATCCTGAAAGTCATTTCGACCAATATTTGCGGTTCGGATCAGCATATGGTGCGTGGTCGCACCACGGCGATGCCGGGCCTTGTGTTGGGTCACGAGATCACTGGCGAAGTCATCGAAAAGGGCATCGATGTCGAGATGCTCGAGGTCGGCGACATCGTGTCTGTGCCCTTCAATGTTGCCTGTGGTCGTTGCCGTTGCTGCAAATCGCAGGACACTGGCGTCTGCCTTACCGTCAATCCATCCCGCGCAGGCGGCGCCTATGGTTATGTCGACATGGGTGGCTGGATCGGTGGCCAGGCGAAATACGTCACCATTCCCTATGCCGACTTCAATCTTCTGAAATTTCCCGATCGCGATAAGGCAATGTCGAAGATCCGCGATTTGACCATGCTTTCGGATATCCTGCCGACTGGTTTCCACGGTGCGGTAAAAGCGGGCGTCGGCGTCGGTTCTACCGTCTATGTGGCGGGCGCCGGTCCGGTCGGTCTGGCCGCCGCAGCCTCTGCCCGCATTCTCGGTGCAGCCGTCGTGATGATCGGCGATTTTAATAAGGATCGTCTGGCGCATGCGGCGAAGGTCGGCTTCGAGCCTGTGGATCTGTCCAAAGGCGATCGCTTGGGCGACATGATTGCCGAGATCGTCGGCACCAATGAAGTCGATAGCGCGATCGACGCCGTTGGATTTGAAGCTCGCGGACATGCCGGTGGTGAACAGCCTGCTATCGTTCTCAATCAGATGATGGAGATCACCCGTGCCGCCGGCAACATCGGTATTCCGGGTCTTTATGTCACGGAAGATCCGGGCGCTGTGGATGATGCGGCGAAGCAGGGAAGCCTGTCGCTGCGCTTCGGTCTCGGCTGGGCAAAGGCGCAGTCCTTCCACACCGGACAGACCCCGGTCCTGAAATATAACCGTCAGCTGATGCAGGCGATCCTGCATGATCGGCTACCGATCGCCGATATCGTCAACGCCAAGATCATTGCGCTGGACGATGCGGTGCAGGGGTATGAAAGCTTCGACCAGGGGGCGGCAACCAAGTTCGTTCTCGATCCGCATGGCGATCTGATCAAGGCGGCATGACCGCTTCCGTTGAACCAGATCAATAAGAAGCGCCCGCGATTTTGTCGCGGGCGCTTTTATTTGCTTCAACCGATAACGCTTGCCGAGCCGCCCGATCTATTGCGACGGACCGTCATTAAAGCCAACTTCATCGACCAGCTCGGACGCCTCTTTCCGGTGCGCGGCGATCTCATTCAGCGACAATGTGTCAGGCTTGATCGGCCCAAATCCTTTCACGACATCGGACGGCTGCGCGCCGGGAAGCACCGGATACTCGAACACCTGCTTAGCGTAGATTTCCTGCGCTTCTCCCGAAGCCAGGAATTCCATAAGCTTCAAGGCGTTTTCTTTGTTCGGCGCGTATTTCGTCATGGCAACGCCGGAGATGTTGACGTGGGTGCCGCGATCTTCGGCATTGGGGAAGATGACCTTGACGCTGTTGGCCCAGACTTTTTCCTCTGGTTCCTGCTCATTGGTCAGCATCAGACCGACATAATAGGTGTTGCCCAGCGCGATATCGCATTCGCCGGAATAGATGGATTTAGCCTGGCTTCGATCCGTGCCATCCGGCTTGCGTGCCAGATTGTTCTTCAAGCCTGTCAACCATGTGCGGGTGTAGTCCAACCCGTGATGGGCAATCATCGAGGCGAAGAGTGCGATGTTATAGGAATGCTGACCGTCACGAATGCAGATCTTGCCCTTCCATTTGGGGTCGGCAAGCTCCTCATAGGTGATCGCCTGCTGCGGCACGCGCTCCTTGGAGGCATAGACGACGCGCCCGCGGGTCGTCAGTCCAAACCACTCGCCTTCAGGATCGCGAAGATTGGCGGGAATGTCCTTTTCTATGACAGGGTCGTTGAGGACCGGTTGCGTCACGCCGCCTTCCTTCGCTTCCACCAGCCGCGCGATATCCACGGTCAGCAGAATATCGGCCGGAGAATTGACACCCTCCGCTTGGATGCGCTCGACCAGACCCTTATCCAGGAACAGGACATTGGTCTCGATTCCGGTTTCCTTGGTAAAAGCGTCAAGCAGCGGCTGGATCAATTCGGGCTGGCGGTAGGAGTAGACATTCACCTCACCACCGGCGAATGCTGATGACGCGCTGCCACAGGCGACAGATAACACCGTACCAAGCGTCAGAAAGCTGGTTTTCAAGCTTGCCATGCCACAGGTCTCCGCTAGGATTGAATAGTGGAGTTGTTTGTTCATGAATCGGCAGGCCGGTCAACGGTCAACCGCGGGAGATCGAACGGGTAAGGAAGTTTTTTTCATGTCTGGAATTGTTCTAAACTGAAAAACAAACTATATAACTCCACATTACCGACTAGGAGATCAGCATGCGTTTGACCAAACAGACCAACTATGCAGTCCGCATGTTGATGTATTGCGCCGCCAATGACGGCAATCTGAGCCGCATTCCTGAGATTGCCAAGGCTTATGGCGTTTCGGAACTTTTCCTTTTCAAGATCCTCCAGCCGCTGACCAAGGCTGGTCTCGTCGAGACCGTGCGCGGTCGCAACGGTGGCGTGAAGCTTGGCAAGCCTGCCGACAAGATCAGCTTGTTCGATGTGGTCAAAGTCACCGAAGACAGCTTTGCCATGGCGGAATGCTTCGAGGATGGCGCTGTCGAATGTCCGCTTGTCGATAGCTGCGGTCTCAATTCCGCGCTCCGCAAGGCCCTGAATGCCTTCTTCGACGTTCTCACTGAATACTCGATCGACGATCTCGTCAAAGCCCGTCCGCAGATCAACTTCTTGCTCGGTCTCGATCAACTGGCGCCGCGCGTCCATCCGACCCCGGTCGCAGCCGCCTGATCAGAGCGTCGAGCCTGTTTCCAAAAGCCTGCCCGCAAAACTGCTGGCAGGCTTTTCTTTTGGAAGAGCTTGATTTCAGCAGCGATGACGGCGCAAGTGGAAGTCTCCTGCTTGCGTTCTGATTCCCACCGGTGCCATGATCTCCATATCCGAGCTTTCTCGCCTTGCCCTGACCGTCTTCATCGGCAGTCTTGGCGCGCTGTTCGGGGTGCTCGTCGGTCTGCCGGCTCCCTTTCTCTGCGGCCCGGCACTCGCCGTTACCGCCGCAAGTCTTCTCGGCCTGACGCTCTCCGTGCCGAAGAACCTTCGTAACGCCACCTTCGTCATTGTCGGCGTATCGATGGGAACGAACATAACGCCAAACGTCTTCCAAGCTGCCAGAACCTGGCCCTTGAGCTTCATCGCAGTGCTGTTAACGGTGGTAGCGCTTCTTTATACAGCCTATTGGATCCTGCGCTTCATCTTCCGCTATGACCACACGACCGCGATGCTCGGTGCGTCTCCTGGCCACCTCAGCTACATTATCAGCCTCACGGCGGAGACCAAGAGCGATCTCGCAACCGTCAGCGTCATCCAGAGTGTCCGTGTTCTGGCGCTCACACTCACCGTGCCGCTGATTGTCAAATATCTCGATCTCGTCAGCGTCGAGCCCTCCATCCTGCCGCCACCCATGCCAGCGCTGGAACTTGGCCTGACACTGCTGGCGTCCCTGATCGTTGGGCTCCTCTTCATGCGATGGCGCTTTCCGGCGGCACTGCTTCTCGGTGGTGTTGCTGTTTCCATCGGCTCACACGTCACAGGCTTCTCCAGCGGCGGGGTGCCGGATTGGCTAGCGATCCCCACCTATATCGTTCTGGGAAGCCTGATCGGCACGCGCTTCTCGCGCTCCTCGCTGAAAGACATGCGGAAAGCGTTTTTGGCTGGTGCCGTCGTGACCGTCGCGGTTGTCGTCCTCGCCTGTTCGGTCGCCGTTCTCGTCTCAAGTCTGACGGGTGTTCCGCTGAACGCCGTGATGATCGCTTTCGCGCCCGGTGGCCTTGAGACGATGGCAGCCATGGCGGTGATGATGCATGCCGATACGGCCTATGTCGGCTCGCACCATGTGCTGCGCCTGCTGTTTCTGTCGGTGCTCATGCCGTTCGTGATCGGCAAACAAGCGCGCGGGCGTTGAGCGTCAGGCAAGAAACTTCGGATTTTCCCTCGCCCGCATTTTTCGTTGCAACTTTTTTGTCGCTTACCTCGTTACATCGTGCTGAACCGGGGACAGTCGCTCATCAGTGTTGGTCAGAAAGACGAGGCATTGTCCTGCCCGCGTAACCGTTCCGAGTGGAGATTGCCCATGAACCGTCTGATGAAGCTGGCCGGCGCTGGATTCGCGCTTGCTCTCTATGCCTCGATTGCCCAAGCGCAGGTCGTCGTCTCATCCAAGATCGACACGGAAGGCAGCGTTCTCGGCAACATCATCCAGTCGGTTTTGAACGTCAACAATATTGCCACCACCGACCGGATCCAGCTGGGCGCGACGCCTGTCGTGCGAAAGGCGATCATCGCAGGCGAAATCGATATCTATCCCGAATATACGGGCAACGCCGCCTTCTTCTTCGAAAAAGCAGATGATCCCCTCTGGAAGGATGCCGCCAAGGCTTATGAGGAAGCCAAGACGCTGGATTACGATGCCAACAAGATCGTCTGGTTGTCGCCTTCTCCGGCCAACAACACCTGGGGTATCGCGGTTCGCAAGGATGTGGCGGAGAAGAACAATCTCAAGACACTGACCGATCTCGGCAAATATGTTGCAGGTGGCGGCCAGATCGTGCTTGCCGCATCCTCGGAATTCGTGAACTCCGCAGCCGCTCTGCCCGCCTTCCAGAAGACCTATGGCTTCACGCTGAAGCCGGAGCAGTTGATTACGCTCTCGGGTGGCGACACGGCAGCGACGATTGCTGCGGCCGCCAACCAGACCAACAATGCCAATGCTGCCATGGTCTATGGCACCGATGGAGGTATTGCGCCGTCTGGCCTGGTCGTCCTGATGGATGACAAGAACGTGCAGCCGGTCTATCAGCCTGCGCCGATTATCCGCGAAGAGGTGCTGAAGAAGCATCCTGACATCGAGAAGGTCCTGAAGCCGGTCTTCGAAAAGCTCGATCTCACGACACTGCAGGAGCTGAACGGCCGGGTGCAGGTGGGTGGAGAGCAGGCCAAGGCGGTTGCGCTCGACTTCCTCACCAAGAACGGCTTCGTAAAGTAAGAGGTGTCGTTGCGGAGCGAGAACGCGATTTCAAAGCCGGAGAGCGTCACACGACATGTCGATAAGGTCGGCGTGCTGATCTGCGGCCTGCTTCTCTATGCTGCGCTCGTTCCCCCTTTCGTCAGCTTCCGCGCAAACCGTATCGTACAGGGAGAAGGGCGCTTTCTACTGGACAGCATGCCGCCCTCCGTTGGTTACGGCCTGATCGGCATCATCCTTTTAGCCGCCGCGGTCGCGCTCTTCGCCGCTAACACAAAGGTCCGTTTAGCAACCGCCTTTGCTGCGCTGATCGCGCTGGCCGTTGCTGTCGGTCTTTCGGCCTCGTCTCTTCTTCCGCCTGGAAACACCTATGCCCGCGTGTCGGCGGCCAGCGGCTTCTGGTTGTTGCTTGCCGGGCTGGTGGTCCTGGCAACGGATGCGATTGCAAGACTTCGTCCCAAGCCTTTGACACGTCTCATCCTGCTTGCTCTGTCACTGCTGCTTCTCAGCGCCTTTCTGCTCTCCGGCCTTTGGAAGGATCTTTCCGTCATCAAGGAGTACCAGAGCCGCTCCGACATCTTCTGGACGGAAGCGCAGCGCCACCTTCAACTGGCCCTGGGCTCCGTCTTCGCCGCCATGCTGGCAGGCATTCCTCTGGGAGTGCTGTGTTTCAAGGTGGAGCGCATCCGCGCCGCCATGCTGAACAGCCTCAACATCATCCAGACCATCCCATCCATCGCGCTCTTCGGCCTGCTGATTGCGCCACTCGGCTGGATCGGCACCCATGTCCCCGGCGCGTCGGACATCGGTATTCGCGGCATCGGAGCGGCACCAGCCTTCGTTGCGCTGTTTCTTTATTCCCTGCTGCCGATCGTTTCCAATACGGTCGTCGGGCTCGCCGGCGTTTCGCCTGCCGTGCGTGATGCGGCGCGCGGTATCGGCATGACGGGCCGGCAAAGCCTTTTCAAGGTCGAGTTTCCGCTGGCGCTCCCCATCATCTTGACCGGCATCCGCATCGTGATGGTGCAGAACATCGGGCTTGCAACGATCGCGGCGCTCATCGGTGGCGGGGGCTTCGGCGTCTTCGTCTTCCAGGGGATTGGCCAAACGGCCATGGACCTCGTTCTTCTCGGAACCATCCCGACCGTCATCCTGGGATTTGCCGCGGCAATTCTGCTGGATGCCCTGATCGACAGCAAACTCCTGTCACGAGGAAAAGCCACATGATCGAAGTCGAAGGCCTCACCAAGCGATATGGCGAAGCGACTGTGGTCGATACTGTGAGCCTCACCGTCCAACCCGGAAGCGTTACCGTCATCGTCGGCACGTCCGGCTCGGGAAAGACGACGCTTCTGCGCATGATCAATCGACTGGTCGAGCCGACATCGGGCCTCATTCGTATCGATGGGCGAAATGTTCTTGATCTGCCCGGTTTCGAACTCCGCCGCAGCATCGGCTATGCCATCCAGGGGCACGGTCTTTTTCCGCACAGAACAGTCGCGCAGAACATTGCCACCGTGCCGGAACTGCTTGGCTGGGATCGGCAGCGGGTTTCCGCCAAAGTCCACGAACTGCTCACGCTCTTTCAACTCGATCCAAAACTTTATGCTGACCGCTTCCCCAGCGAACTCTCAGGTGGTCAACAACAGCGCGTCGGCGTGGCGCGCGCGCTGGCAGCCGAACCGAATATTCTTTTGATGGACGAGCCCTTCGGCGCGCTCGATCCAATCATCCGCGCCAAGGCGCAGGAAGATCTTCTGGCGATCCAGAAGAAACTCGGTGTCACCATCGTACTGGTCACCCACGATATGGATGAGGCATTCTTCCTGGCGGATCGGATTGCCGTCATGGATAAGGGAAAGATCGTGCAATATGGACCGCCGGCGGAACTGGTCCTGAACCCGGCAACGCTTTTCGTCAGAACGCTGATCGGCGAGCGGGAAAGGCCTTTGAGGCTGCTATCAGTTTCAACCGTCGCGGAGATCGTTGAGCCCGGAGAGGCGGAAGGCGAACCGCTCACCGGCAGCCTCAGCCAACGCGACGCACTGTCCGCCATGCTCTGGGCGGGACGAGACAGTCTCCCGGTTGTCGGCACCGATGGGCAGAAGATTGGCCGCATCCGGCGCGAAACACTCTTGCAGCAAGCTGCGGGCTGTTCATGACAAGTCCTCGCTATAAAGCACTGTTGGGGCCGGTCCTTCTGTTGGGACTTGCGCTGCTGCTTGTCGTTTTTCTGGTGAGACCAAGTACGTTTTCCCCGATCTTCTCGCCGCTTGTCCAGACCAATGCGCCCGCCATCTATCAGCAGGCCGACCTTCTGTCCCTGACGCTCTCCCATCTGGCAATCGTGGGGATGGCAACGGCGGCCGCCACACTGGTAGCGGCTACACTTGCCGTCCTCGTCAGCCGTCCATTTGGTCAGGAATTCCTGCCGTTGTCCCGCAGCATCGTCAATATCGGCCAGACATTTCCGCCCGTTGCCGTGCTGGCGCTTGCCGTTCCGATCATGGGGTTCGGGCAGAAGCCGACGCTGGTGGCGCTATTCCTCTATGCCTTGCTTCCGGTCTTTGAAAACACACTCACGGGCCTGATGACGGTCCCCGCATCCATCACCGAGGCAGCCCGTGGTGCCGGCATGACCGGCTGGCAACGCTTGTGGAAGATCGATATCCCGCTTGCCATGCCCGCGATCCTTGCCGGCATTCGACTATCCGCCGTCATCAGTCTCTCCACCGCGACGATCGGCTCGACCGTGGCAGCACGCACGCTGGGCGAAGTCATCATTGCCGGTCTGCAATCCAACAATCTCGCCTTCATCCTGCAGGGCGGTTTGATCGTGGCGGCACTTGCGGTGCTGATCCACAGTGTCTTTTCGATGCTGGAAACCAAGGCGGCGCACCGCGCAGGTCGGTAACGCATTTTGTCTAGACAAATTATTTTCCCTGTGAATTAATGCTCCTTAAAGAAGCGGTGGACATCGCCGCTCAAAAATAGAGCAACAGGGGAACGATCATGAGAAAGACACTGGGTTTTACCCTTCTCGCCGCCGCACTCTTTTCCACCGCGGCCCACGCTGAAACACCCGTCACCATCGGCATGTCCGGCTGGACGGGCTTTGCGCCGCTGACACTCGCCAAGGAAACGGGCATTTTCGAAAAGAACGGCCTCAAGGTCGAGATCAAGAAAATCCCGCAGGCAAGCCGCCATCTGGCGCTGGCCTCTGGTGACATTCAATGCGCGGCAACCACCGTCGAGACATGGGTGGCCTGGAATGCCAACGGCGTGAAATCCACCCAGATCTTCCAGATGGACAAGTCTCATGGCGCGGATGGCATGGCGGTTCGCACGGATATTGCCAAGATTGCCGACTTGAAGGGCAAAACGATTGCCGCATCGGCACCGGGCACCTCGCCATACTTCTTCCTCGCCTGGATCCTCAAGGAAAATGGCCTGACGCTGAAGGACGTGAAGGTGGTGAACCTCGAGCCAGGCCCGGCAGCACAAGCCTTTGTTGCCGGCCAGAACGATGCCGCCATGACCTATGAGCCCTATCTCTCCACGGTTCGTGCCGCACCGGACAAGGGCAAGATCATCGCCACCACGCTGGATTATCCGGCCGTCATGGACACGTTCGGCTGCACGCCGGAATTCCTCAAGGCCCACCCGGATGCGGCGAAGGCGCTGGCGACGAGCTACTTCGAAGCGCTCGACGCTATCAAGGCCGATCCAGAGAAGGCTTACGCCACCATGGGCGCGGATGTGAAGCAGTCGGGCGAAGCCTTCGGCAATTCCGCCAAGTTCCTCGAATGGCAGGACAAGGCGGCCAACCAGAAGTTCTTCGAAGGCGAGTTCAAGACCTTCTCGGAGAAGGCGGCCGATCTGCTTCTCGAAATCGGCGTCATCAAGTCGAAGCCAGATCTTTCGACGCTCGCCGATACCTCCTTCATCAAGTAATCGGCCATCACGTAACACAATCGGGCGCGGCTTGCCGCCGCGCCCTGCCTCATGACTGTCGGGATCGACATGCAGCCACTACAGCCTATCAAACACAGCACGCGGATTGCGCTCGGCATCCTGTTCTTCGTGCTGTTCTTCCTCGCCTGGGGCATCGCCACACTGGGTGGATTCGTTTCGCCGACCTTCCTCGCAGACCCCATTACCATGCTGAATGACGGGATCTATCTGATCACCGCGCAGGGCTTTGCCTATGATATCGGCATGACCATCTGGCGCGTGGTGGGCGGCTTCGTCTTGGCGGCGATCATCGCCGTACCGCTCGGCATCGCCATGGGCGCTTACAAGCCGATCGAGGCATTGCTTGAGCCTTTCGTCTCCTTTGCGCGCTATCTTCCCGCCTCGGCCTTCGTGCCGCTGCTGATCCTCTGGGCCGGGATCGGTGAAATGCAGAAGCTGCTGGTGATTTTCATCGGCGCAGTGTTCCAGATCATCCTCATGGTTGCCGTCGCCGTTGCTGGAACCAGACGCGATCTCGTCGAGGCCGCCTATACGCTCGGGGCCAAAGATCGCGGCGTGGTGCGCCGAGTTCTCATCCCGGCCAACGCGCCGGATATTGCCGAAATCCTGCGTCTGGTTCTCGGCTGGGCCTGGACCTATGTCATCGTGGCGGAACTGATCGGCGCGTCGTCCGGCATCGGCTACATGATCATCAACAGCCAGGCGCTGATGGCGACGGGCCAGATCATTTTCGGCATCATCGTCATCGGCGTTATCGGCCTCATCTCCGACTTTGCCTTCAAGTCTCTCAATCGCAAACTGTTCGCCTGGAGGCTTGCCTGATGAACGAACTCGTCATCCAGGGCGTCAGCCGCACCTTTCCCGGCGTGCGCGGCGGCACGCCGACACTCGCTCTCCAACCGACCGACCTCGAAATCCCCAAGAACGACTTCGTCACCATTCTCGGGCCTTCCGGCTGCGGAAAATCCACATTGCTTCGCATTATTGCGGGTCTCGATCGCCCGACGACCGGTAAGGTTCTGCTGGCCGGTCAGGAAGTGAAGGGACCGGGGGCTGACCGTGGCATGGTCTTCCAGTCCTATACGCTGTTTCCCTGGCTCACTGTGCGCGAGAACGTCGCCTTTGGCCTGCGCGAGCGCGGGGTGGCGGAGAAGGAAAAGTGGGACGTCGTCGACAGCTACATCGACAAGGTGGGCTTGCGGGGCTTCGAGAACCACTGGCCCAAGCAACTGTCCGGCGGCATGCAGCAGAGAACGGCGATTGCCAGGGCGCTTGCCAACGGCCCACGCATTCTGCTGCTCGATGAACCCTTCGGCGCGCTGGACAACCAGACGCGCGGCCTCATGCAGGAGTTACTGCTGGGCATCTGGGAGCGGGAGCAGAAGACGGTCATCTTCGTGACGCATGATATCGAGGAAGCGGTCTTCATGGCCAACCGTGTGGTGACGATGTCAGCGCGTCCAGGCCGCATCAAGTCCATCACTCCTGTCGATCTTCCGCATCCGCGTCATTACACCGTCAAGGCCAGCCCGGAATTCTCGGAGTTGCGTGCGCGGCTGACCGAGGAAATCCGCGGAGAGGCAATTGTGGCGGCCACCCATGGCTAAGCTTTGGTGACGGTGATATCAGGCGGGCTATCAAAGCGCTGTGCGTCCTGTTGGACACGCAAAGGACGCTTTACCTTTTGGAAGATACGCATCGTGCTTTTCCGAAAAGCGATTTCCGATTTTCGGGCCGATGTGTAAACGGAACAAGAACCATGGCTGAAGCGGCGGCACCGCAGGAAAAGTCCTTGCACGAACGCATCATGAGCGACGTGGAAGGCCGGATTCTGTCGGGCGAATGGCCGCCCGGTTATCGTATTCCCTTCGAGCACGAGCTGACGAAAGAGTATGATTGTTCCCGCATGACGGTGAACAAGGCACTGACCGAGCTGGTCAAGAAAGGCCTGATCGAGCGCCGCCGTCGCTCCGGCAGCTTTGTCACCCGTCCGCATGCGCAATCGGCGGTTCTGGAAATTCACGATATCCAGCGTGAAGTCCAGCAGATGGGACTCATCTATGGCTACCGGCTGGATGATCGCGAGTTGCGCAAGGCGACGTCTCAGGATCGAGCAGCACTGGAGGTGAAGGCGGGTGCCAGCATTCTCTCGCTGACCTGCCGGCATTTCACCGGTGACATTCCATTCTGCCTTGAAGACCGCATCATCAATGTCTCCGCCGTGCCGGAGGCAAAAGATGCGGATTTCTCCTCCGTCGGTCCGGGGTCATGGCTTTTGCAGATGGTGCCTTGGAGTGCTGCCGAGCATCGGATCCGCGCCATCTCCGCAGATCGGCGGATCGCCGATGCGCTGGCCATTCCTACCGGCACCGCCTGTCTGGTCGTTGAGCGGCGAACATGGCACGGCCAGACCTATGTCACCCATGTCACGGTGACCTATCCGGGTGATCGTCATGAGCTAGTAGCGCAGTTCCTGCCCATGCAGCAGCAGTGATTCCTGGCAAGCGAGCGCAAAAACATCGCTTCATCACGCATGTTTTTCTAAAAGATGAGTTTACAGCTCCGGTTTCTGCGATGTATTAGTTGCTAATCTTACTCCACTTATAGCGGGGCGGGCTTGCATGTCCGCTGCCTCGGTGCGGGTAGGGGCTATGCCGATGCGTCTGGTCGTCGTGCAGTACAGAAACCCGGGACCATCTGATGACCTCCACATTCTCGCTTTCTTCGTCCAATCCTGTCATGGCGCCATGGATGCGGTACCCACACGTAGCGCTGGCAATGACCGTCATGCTTTGCGTCTCTTCTGTCCAGGCCGTTGCCCAGACGGCAGCACCGACTGAAAACGTGCCCGCCACGACGCAGGTCGAGCCTCAGCAGGCTCCTTCGCCGGGTACGAATTCCAGCCCGCCCGCTCCCATTCAGCCATCGCAAGCGCCACAGGATCAGCAAGCGCCTGCAACGACGGCTCCTTCCCCAATAGGCGAAGCCCCCGATCAACCATCCGGCGTACAGACACCATCAGCAGCAGAGCCAAGCCCCGCCGGTGAGGCTCTTTCTCCTGTGGAGGTGAGCGCTGATGAACGCTCCGACATTCCGCACAACCTCTCTCCCTGGGGCATGTTCATGGCGGCCGATTGGGTCGTCAAAAGCGTCATGATCGGCCTTGCTCTGGCCTCGCTCATCACATGGACGGTCTGGCTGGCGAAGTCGATCGAGCTTGCAGCCGCACGGTTGCGCGCAGGCTCGACGCTGAAAATCGTTCACAAGGCGAAGACGCTGGCCGAAGCCACTGATGCCGTCGAGAACAAGGGCGGTCCTGCGGCCTTGATGTTGCGCATGGCCTCCTATGAGATGCAGCTTTCCGACGCTGTTGTGGCGCACACCGATGGCGGTGGCATCAAAGAACGCGTCTCCTCCATCCTGTCGCGCATCGAAACCCATGCGGGCCGTCGCATGTCGCGGGGCACCGGCGTCCTCGCCTCCATCGGTTCTGTATCCCCCTTCGTCGGTCTATTCGGTACCGTCTGGGGTATCATGAACGCCTTTATCGGAATTTCTGAATCGCAGACGACCAACCTGGCGATTGTCGCGCCTGGCATCGCTGAAGCGCTGCTGGCAACGGCAATCGGCCTCGTGGCCGCCATTCCGGCGGTGGTGATCTACAACGTCTTCGCCCGCTCCATTACTGGCTATCGCCATCTGCTGGCCGATGTTGCTGCGGGCGTCGAGCGTCTCGTCAGCCGCGACCTTGATTTCCGCCGCATCCCGCCTGGCAGCGCGTCCAAGCCTCAGGTCTCGCTGGTAGGACGATAAGATCATGGCCGGCGGTATTCGAGAAAGCCACGGGGAAGAACTTCCCGAAAACCATGAAATCAACGTCACGCCGTTCATCGACGTGATGCTGGTGCTGCTCATCATCTTCATGGTGGCGGCACCACTTGCGACCGTGGATGTCAATGTCGATCTTCCGGCCTCGACGGCAAAACCGGCCGAACGCCCTGACGAGCCGCTATACCTGACGGTGAAGGACGATCTGTCGCTCAATATCGGCAATGATGCGGTGGCGCGTGAAGCCCTTGCGACGAGCCTCGATGCCAAGACCGGCGGCAAGAAGGACACGCGTATCTTCCTGCGCGCTGACAAGGCGGTGGATTACGGCCACTTCATGGAGATCATGAACCTGCTGCGTGACAGCGGATATCTGAAGATCGCGCTTGTCGGGCTGGAGGGTGTTGCAGCCCCAGCACCAAATGCCGCACCAGCCTCTCCCTCCAGCCAGCCGCAACCCGGCCAGCCTGCGCCTGGTCCAAATGGAGGCGCGCAGTGACAGACCCCGTCCAGCTCCGGTCCGGACGCTCCCGCTTGGGAGATGCCGCGCTCTGGTCTGTGGCAGCGCTCGTCATGGTTTCGGCGCATGCGGTTGCCGCCTATTATCTGATGCAGCAGAGCAAAGTCGAGTTGGGCGATAACGCACCTCAAGCTGCAATCATGATCGAGCTTGCGGCTCTGCCGGAGGCCGTCAATACCGAGCAGACGGTTGAAGCCAATGACGAGATCGAAACAGAAGAAGTCAAGAGCAACGTTGCCGAACCGGTAGACGAACCTCCACCAGTCGAGCCGCCGCCGGAACCCGTTCCAGAGCCTGTCGTCGAGCAACCGCCACCGGAGCCTGAGCCCACACCTGAGGTGCAGCCAGAGATAGCGCAACCCGTCGAGCAGGAGCCTCCGCCGGAACCGGTGCAGGAGATCGATCCCATCGAGCAGCAGCAGGTGGCAGAACTCGAGAATGTCGAGGTTCCGCTTCCGGTGCTTCGCCCACCTCCGCCACCGGTGCAAAAGAAGGTGGAGAAGGACAAAGAGCCAGAAAAGAAGCGCGTGCAGAAGCCGACGCAGGCGCAACAGCAATCACAGCGTCGGGATATCGCTAAAGCAGAGGCGTCCCAGTCCGACAGAACGGCTGCTTCACGCAATAGCGCTGGGTCCGCATCGTCTTCCGTCTCTCCCGCTGATTGGGCATCGAAGGTTCAAAGCGCTGTTGCCCGCCGTATCGTACGCGGCGCGGGGCGTTCTGGCATGACGGTCACTGTTTCCTTCGTCGTGCAAAACGATGGCTCGATTGGTCGGCTCAGCGTGGTCAAATCCACGGGCGATGAGGCCGTTGATGCGAAAATCAAGTCGTCGATCGGCAGGGCATCGGTCTCAACCCCGCCGCCAGGTGCGCAGACGTCCTTTGTGGTCCCTGTCCAGATCAGATAGCGGTCGCTTGCAAGGCGACCGCTTCCATTACCGTCAATTCTCCACGGTGAATTGCACCACATCCGCCGGAAAGCGGCTGGTGCCAAACTGTATCGGCTTGCCGTCCATGTCGATATTCAAGGAGTCGGAGACAAGAAGAATGGCCCCTGGTGACAATTCGAGATCGGCCAGATCGTCGGCCTCCGCGTGGCGGGCGGACACGGTGGTTGATGCCCGGACATAATCGGCCACGCCGGATCGTTTCAGGGCCTCGGTGATGGAGCGCGTTTCCTCATAATCAGTGGCAATGCCACCGAACCGATCGGCCGGGAACCAGGATGTGGAGCGCGACACCGGCTTCTGATCGACCTTGCGCAGCAACTCCAGCCGGATGAGTGGCGCGCCCGGTGCGACATTCAGCTTCTCGGCGAGCGCCGTGGTCGCTCCTTCCAGAGAATGGGCCAGAAGCAGTCCTTCCATCTCCCGTGCCTGATCGCCGAGACCAGTGGTAAAGCGTGTACGTTTCGAGATCGGGAAACTGAGGCGGTCTTTGCGGGTGATAAGCGTGCCGCGTCCTTGCAGCGCCTGAACGATGCCTTCATCCGCAAGCGCTGCAATAGCGCCTCTAACGGTATGACGGTTAACGCCGAAGCGTTCGGCCAGCACCATCTCTGATGGCAACATGCCGGTTCCATCATATTCCCCCGCAGCAATTGCCGTCCTGATCCGGTCGGCGATCTGACGCCAGAGGGCCACGCCGTTCTTCTTTCGCATATTGTTCGTCAGGGTCATGTCACACGCTTGTCATCCTTAGGGCTTACATCTAAGCTATCTTGTATGGTTGTCTATATCAATAGACGTTTGAGGATAAAATGAACGAACCGACCGAAATTCAAGAGGCGAGAAAGCGGGCCGCAGGGCTCCTGGCCCGTGCGACGGTTGAAGAGCTTCTCCTGTGCTGGAATGCTCTCGACGCCAAGCCAACCGTCGAAAAGGTCCGTGGCCCGGAAACCGGGCTCGTCATGGTGCGCGGAAAGATCGGCGGCGGCGGTTCGCCTTTCAATCTCGGAGAAGCGACGGTGACGCGCGCGACGGTCAAGCTCGCCTCCGGCACGATCGGCCATGCCCATGCGCTCGGCACCAGTCGCAAGCAGGCATGGTATGCGGCAATCGCCGATGCCCTTTGGCAAGAAGAGGCCACCCGCCCTCTCGTCGAGCGTGAAATTCTTTCTGTGGTCGCGTCCCGTATCGAGAAGCGCAAAGCAAACGCTATCCAGCAAACCGCCGCAACCCGCGTCGATTTCTTCACCATGGTTCGGGGAGACGACTAATGTCCGCCAAAGCAAATATCGTAACGGGTGGATTTTCCGATCCGGTCTTCGATTCCCAGCGCATCTTCAAGGCCGTTATGGACGGCATGGCGCGCCCAGGGAAACTGCAGTCATTCGATCTGCCGATCCAGCCGCCAAGCCCGCTTGGCAAAGCCGCCGGCGGCATTCTCCTGACGCTCTGCGATTACGAGACGCCTGTCTGGATGAATGGTGCCTTCTCAAAATCGGTCGCTCCAAGCTGGCTGAGCTTTCATACGGGCGCGCAGATGGCGGCCAGCAAGGCCGAGGCTCGTTTTGCGGTGCTTGATGCCGGAAGCCAGCTCTCCTCCTTCGATCTTTTTGCTCAGGGCAGCCAGGAATATCCCGATCGCTCCGCAACGGTGATCATCGAAGTGCCGGATCTGGCAGGCGGTCCGAGATTGCGCCTCTCCGGCCCCGGCATCCGCGAGACCGAAACCATAGAGCCCACGGGCCTGCCAGATATCTTCGTACGCCTGTGGAGCGAGAATCGGGCGGTCTTCCCCCGCGGCGTCGACGTCATCCTTACCTGCGGCAGCCACTTCATCTGCCTGCCGCGCTCCACCCGCATTGAGACGGAGGCCTGAGCCATGTATGTTGCCGTGAAGGGCGGAGAAACCGCCATTGCCAATGCGCATCGCTTACTCGCAGATCGTCGTCGTGGAGACCGCAACCTGCCGGCCATGACGGTTGGCCAAATCGTCGAACAGCTTGGGCTTGCCGTCGACCGGGTGATGGCCGAAGCGTCGCTTTACGATCGCGCACTTGCCGCGCTCGCGGTGAAGCAATCGCGTGGCGACATGATCGAAGCGATCTTTCTGCTGCGCGCCTATCGCACTACCCTGCCACGGGTCGGTTATTCCAAGCCGGTCGAAACCGGCGAAATGCTGGTCGAGCGTCGCGTGTCTGCGACCTACAAGGATTTGCCCGGCGGACAGTTGCTGGGCCCGACCTTCGACTACACACACCGCCTGCTCGATCCTTCGCTTCTCGAAGATGGAGAGGTTGAGGAACCCGTTCTGCGCGATTCGGAACCTGAACATGTCATGCGCGTTTCGGAAATTCTGGCCGAAGAAGGCCTGATCGAGAGCGATGGCGAGATGCCGGAAGACCATATCCCCGGCGATCTCACGCGCGAGCCAATGGAGTTTCCCATGGCGCGGGATCTGCGGCTGCAGTCGCTCGCCCGCGGGGATGAAGGCTTCCTCCTCGCATTGGCCTATTCAACGCAACGTGGTTACGGTCGCAACCACCCCTTTGTTGGCGAAGTGAGAATTGGCGAGGTTGAAGTCGAGTTGGATATCCCGGAACTGGGTTTCGCCGTCTCCATCGGCGATATCCAGGTCACCGAATGCCAGATGGTCAACCAGTTCAAGGGTTCGGCCAAGGCACCGCCGCAGTTCACCCGCGGTTACGGTCTCATTTTCGGCCAAAGCGAGCGCAAAGCCATGGCGATGTCGCTGGTGGATCGTGCGTTACGCGCAGATGAATTCGGTGAGGATAGAACCGCACCGGCTCAAGACGAAGAATTCGTGATTTCCCATGCGGACAATGTTCAGGCGACGGGCTTCGTGGAGCATCTGAAACTCCCGCACTATGTCGATTTCCAAGCCGAACTTGGTCTTGTCCGAAAGATGCGCGCCGATTTCGAGGCTGCGCAGAGATCAGATGAAAGTTGGTTGAACGATGCGGCTGAATAAAGACGTGGTCTTAGCGCTGCTCGTTGAACCAGTAAGCGCAAAATACGCTGGAAGCTGCAAATACAGTGAAGAACAGCGCAATGAGAATTCCGATCTCCATGATCATTTACTCCTGACATCCGTTGTGACTTACGGAAGGACAACGCACGATGCTTGAAGAAGTTTCATTTGAAGAGAACTTCGGCGATGAAGGTCTCGCAACGTACAATTTCGCCTATCTGGACGAACAGACCAAGCGGATGATCCGCCGCGCCATTCTGAAGGCCATTGCCATACCTGGATACCAGGTGCCGTTCGCCTCGCGCGAAATGCCTATGCCCTATGGCTGGGGAACGGGCGGTGTGCAGGTGACAGCGTCGATCCTCGGACCTGATGATGTGCTGAAAGTCATCGACCAGGGAGCCGATGATACAACCAATGCCGTCTCCATCCGCGCTTTCTTCCAGAAGGTCGCCAACGTCGCCGTCACCACCCATACCAAGGATGCCACCATCATCCAGACGCGTCACCGCGTTCCGGAAGAGACGCTGACGGAAGGTCAGGTGCTGGTCTATCAGGTGCCGATCCCCGAACCCTTGCGCTTCCTTGAGCCACGCGAGACCGAAACCCGCGTCATGCATGCGCTGGAAGAATATGGCCTGATGCATGTGCGCCTCTATGAAGATATTGCCCATAACGGCCGCATTTCCAAGACCTATGCCTATCCGGTGAAGGTCGCTGGCCGTTACGTCATGGACCCGTCGCCCACGCCGAAATTCGACAATCCGAAAATGCACATGTCGGAAGCCCTGCAGCTTTTCGGGGCCGGACGCGAAAAGCGCATCTATGCGGTGCCGCCCTATACCGAAGTCGTCAGCCTCGATTTCGACGATCACCCCTTCGAGATCCAGGCCTTTGACAAGCCCTGTGCGCTTTGCGGCGCAGACAACGTCTATCTCGATGAAGTCATCCTGGACGATCGGGGCGGGCGCATGTTCGTCTGCTCCGATACCGACCATTGCGAAGATCGGCGCGAACATGGCCATCGCGGCCATCTGCTGGCCGATGTGAAGGAGGCCGCAGAATGAGCGACCAGCCGCTTTTGAAAGTCCGCGACGTTTCCAAATATTACGGCGACCGCGCCGGTTGCCGCAACGTCTCCTTCGATCTCTGGCCGGGAGAAGTCCTGGCGATCGTCGGCGAATCCGGTTCCGGCAAGACCACGCTGCTGAACTGCATTTCCACCCGGCTGATGCCGACCACCGGCAGCGTCGAATATCGCATGCGCGACGGGTCTCTCCGCGATCTCTACCATATGGGAGAAGCCGAGCGCCGTTTCCTCATGCGTACCGATTGGGGCTTCGTTCACCAGAATCCGGCTGACGGTCTGCGCATGACGGTGTCTGCCGGCGCCAATGTCGGCGAACGGCTGATGGCGGTCGGCAACCGTCACTACGGCAACATCCGCAACACCGCCAGCGAATGGCTGGAGCGGGTGGAGATCGGTACCGATCGCATCGATGACCAGCCGCGCGCCTTTTCCGGCGGCATGCGCCAGCGCCTGCAGATCGCCCGCAATCTCGTCACCTCGCCGCGCCTCGTCTTCATGGACGAACCGACCGGCGGTCTGGATGTCTCGGTCCAGGCAAGGCTTCTCGATCTCGTTCGCGGTCTCGTCAACGATCTCGGCCTTTCCGTCATTGTCGTCACCCATGACCTTGCTGTTGCGCGCCTCCTGTCGCACCGCATGATGGTGATGAAGGGTGGCAACGTCATCGAACATGGCTTGACCGACCGCGTGCTGGACGACCCGCGCGAGCCCTATACTCAGCTTCTCGTTTCCTCGATCCTGCAGGTGTGACATGCCGACCCCCCTCATTGTTTCGGAAGTCTTCAAAAGCTTCACCATGCATCTGCGTGACGGGATCGAACTGCCCGTCGTGCGCAATGTGAACTTCTCCGTCCAGGCCGGCGAATGCGTCGTGCTTGGCGGGCCTTCGGGGATCGGCAAAAGCTCCATCCTCAAGATGCTCTATGGCAACTACGCCATCGATAGCGGCCAGATCCTCATCAAGCATGAGGGACAGATGGTCGATATCGGCAGTGCCGCACCCCGCACCGTGCTAGAAGTCCGTCACCGCAGCCTTGGCTATGTCAGCCAGTTCCTGCGCACCGTCCCGCGCGTCGCCGCTGTCGATGTGGTGGCGGAGCCGCTGCTTGCTCGAAAAGTTCCGGTCGAAGAGGCACGCGAACGGGCAGGGGAGTTGCTGTCCAAACTCAATCTGCCACGGGAATTGTGGTCCCTGCCACCCGCGACCTTCTCCGGCGGCGAACAGCAGCGCGTCAACATTGCCCGCGGCTTCATCACCGACCACGCCATCCTGCTTTTGGACGAACCGACGGCTTCGCTCGACGCGGCCAACCGCAAGGTGGTGGTGGAGATGATCCGGCAAAAGAAGGCCGAAGGAACGGCCCTTCTTGGCATTTTTCACGATGAGGAAGTGCGTGAAGCCGTGGCCGATCGCATCCTTGATGTCTCGCAGTTCTCACCCAGAAAGATCGCAGCATGAGTGTCAAAGTTGGCCTGGAACCGGCCATTCACGAAAGCGCCCGCGTCGTCAACTCCAAGCTCGGCCGTTACATTGAAGTCTCGGAGCGGTGCCGTATTGAAGAAGTGGAGATGGACGACTACTCCTACATCATGCAGGACGGTGCCGTCTGGTGCGCGACGATTGGCAAGTTCGTCAACATCGCCGCCTCGGTGCGCATCAACG
>Ga0308171_1002280_pt1 | contig 20820 bp, 16 predicted proteins | sample PhyGR1_FD_202135 | JGI IMG/M metagenome (GOLD analysis project Ga0308171, IMG submission 202135) | Phyllosphere microbial communities from UC Gill Tract Community Farm, Albany, California, United States - DLSLSG.R1 | ecosystem: Host-associated > Plants > Phyllosphere > Unclassified | place: USA... | reverse complement strand
CCTTGTTATCTAACATCCTTATGGCGAACCAAGCCGCATCGAGGCGCCACCCTGAGTCGCGGATGCAGGGGATCGCATCCCTTGCCGGGGGAGTTTGAGGGGGCAGCGCCCCCTCCTTCCACCCTCACAAACTCCGGGGCACGCCCCGAGGGAGTCGCCTCACCAGTAGCAGCCGCGCTCGATCTTCTGCGCGGCGGAGGGGGCTTCCTCACCGCTCGGGCGGGTCCAGGCCGGGGTCATCAACTTCTGGAAGAACTCGTCCACGTCCCAGCGCCGGCCGCGCACGCCGAACAGCACCTGCGTCGGCCCGCCCATGTGGAAGCCGACATGGCCGGTCTTCTTCGCATGCGCTGCCAGCAGCAGGGAAATGCCGCCGGCACCCACCAGCAGCACGTCATAAGGCTCGGCATCCACGGCGGTCTTGATCCGCTCCAGCCGCTCTTCCCAGTTCGCCTCGTCTGGATCGGCCAGGCCGGGGGAGAGGGGCATCTTCACGGTGCGCAGCTGGAATTCCGGCAGGATGTCCCGCCCCGGCCAGATCTCGGCCCGGCGGGCATACTGGTCCTCGATGGTGCGGGCGAAGGGCGTGACGACGCAGACGCGCTTGCCGGCCAGCTGGGCGGACCAGGGCTGGTCGAAATACCAGGGGTCCAGCGCCTTCAGCGAAATCAGCCGTGCCTGGGTGGCGTGGTTCAGCAGCACGTCCGGCTCGCCGGTGTAGCCCATGACGCCCATGACATCGAGCTGCTTGGCCGCGTCGATCAGCGCGGCGCAGAAGCGGTCCAGCGAATCGTCATTGACCGGGAACAGCCCGACATTGAGGAACATCTGCTCCCGCAGCATCGGCGGGTAGGGTTCGCCCTTCGGGCGGTTGTTCAGGAAGAAGCCTGCGGCCTCACCCTCCAACCCACCGATCTTGCCGATGCCGGCGGGCCGCCCACTGGCGATGGCCTGGGCGATCAGCGCCTGCCCTGCCTCATCCGTGGGGGCGAGCCTGTCCGAGAACAGGCGCTTGATGCGCGCATCCCGCACCCTTTGCCGGACCCAGTCATAGGTCGGGTGCAAAATGTCCCACAGATAGGGACGATCGCGAACGAACTTGGCGGCAGAACGACGCAATTCCATGTTGGATAGGTATCGTGACGCGAAAAAATTGAACAGCCCTCTTTTCTTTAAGCGCAGTTCCGTGCTCCCTGCCCCAATGATCCTCGATGCCGAAACGCTGGAACATGGCGCCTCGCTGGAGGCTGACCTGTGTATCATCGGCGCCGGCGCGGCAGGCATTTCCCTGGCCCTGCAATTCCTGAACGGACCCGCCCGGGTCATTCTGGTGGAGGCCGGCCAGCGCATCCCCGATGCCGCCAGCCAGGCGCTCTATGCCGGTGAGGTCGCCGACCCCGCCCTGCATTCCCCGCCCGATACCTACCGCCAGCGGCAGTTCGGCGGCTCCACCACCCTCTGGGGCGGCCGCTGCATGCCGCTGGACCCGATCGATTTCCGCGCCCGGTCCTGGATGCCGAACTCCGGCTGGCCGATCGGGCCGGAGACGCTGGCACCCTGGTACCCGCCCGCCAACAAGCTGTGCGAGGCCGGCGAGTACGATTACGACGCCCGCACCGCCATGCCCGGCGGCATGAAGCCGATGATCGCCGGTTTCACCCCCGCCGATTTCAGCGCCGAGGGGATCGAGCGCTTCTCCCTGCCCACGAATTTTGGCGCCCGCTACGGCCACCGCCTGGAAGCCAGCCCGCATGTGAAGGTGCTGATGGGCACCAGCTGCACCGGCATCGAATGCTCTGCGGACGGCACCACGGTGCAGACCCTGCGCCTGCGCACCCTCTCCGGCCGGGACGCCTCCATCGCCGCCACCCGCGTGGTGCTGGCCACCGGCGGGCTGGAAGTGCCGCGGCTGCTGCTGGCCGCGCGCGGCCCGGGGCATGAGAACGGGCTGGGCAACGCGCACGACCTCGTCGGCCGCTATTACATGTGCCACATCGCCGGCACCTCCGGCCGCCTGCGGCTCAACCTGCCGCGCGGCGCCGTGCAGCACGGCTACGAAGTGGCGTGGGACGGCACCTATATCCGCCGCCGCCTGAGCCTGACGCCGGAAGCGCAGGAGCGCCTGGGCGTCGGCAACGCGGTGATGCGGCTGCACTTCCCCCGCATCCCGGACCCCAGCCACGGCAGCAGCGTGCTCTCCGGCCTGTACCTGATGCGCTGGCTGCTGCCCTACGAATACCGCAAGCGCCTGGCCGGCACGGAGGGCGAGGGCGTCGGCCCCACCCTGCGCCACCTGCGCAACATGGTGTCAGACCCGTTCAGCGCCATGGACTTCGCCTGGACCATGCTGCGCAAGCGCAAGCTCTCCGCGCGCAAATTCCCCTCCATCATCGTCCGGCCGCCCGGCAACGTCTTCTCCCTCGACTTCCATGGGGAGCAGGAGCCGAACCCGGACAGCCGCGTCACCCTGGCCAACAGCCAGGACGCGCTGGGCATGCCCCGCCTGCGGGTGGACTGGCGCTGGGCCGCCGGCGACCTGCGGACCGCCGAAGCCACCTACGGCCTGCTCGCCACCGAGCTGGCAAAATGGGGCAAGGGCTCGCTGGAATTCGACCCCAAGGAGATCGCCCACGACATGCTGCGGGACGGCGCCTATGGCGGCCACCACATCGGCACCGCCCGGATGAGCGCCAGCCCCACCACTGGCGTGGTGGACGCCGATTGCCGCGTGCACGGCATGCACAATCTGTGGGTCGCCAGCGCCGCCGTCTTCCCCACCTCCAGCCAGGCCAACCCCACGCTGACCATCGTGGCCCTGGCCCTGCGAATGGCAGCCCAACTGAAGCGGGACATGGGGCAGCCTGCCCGGGCCACCACACCCGAGGCGGTCATCCAGGGCTGAGGCCTACCGCCTTGGTTCCGGGCCGAGTTCGAAGCGGAGGAAGGCCGGGGAAAGAATTCCCCGGACCCCTTCTTTTCTTTTTTCGAGTTTTTGCGTGTGGCTGTTGTTGGGGCGGGACTGAGAGACGGCTGGGTGCGCCGGAGGTCTTGGACCTCCGGCGACTGAGGGTTCAGCCCTCATGGCCCATTTCAATGATCATCAAGCAGCGACAGCTCTCAAACCTGCAGCGCGCCGCCAAACTCGCAGAAAAAAGATGGGGTCTGGGGAATTCTTTCCCCAGCCTTCCCAGCCATCAGAGCAATGACCGCCGAAGCCGGCGTGACATCGGCAACCGGCCCACCCACCTCCGCCCCCGAACCCAAAGCGCACCACCAAACTCGCAAGAAGAAGATGGGGCCCGGGGAATTCCTTCCCCGGCCTTCTCCCTCCCATCCAACGAAGGGCGAACCTCCCGGGTCAGGCCGCCTTCATCGCCCAGGAGGCGGCGTCCGCCAGGGCTTCGGCGGGTGGCGTGCGGCGGAAGCCCAGGCCGGCATCGGCCTGGCGATGGTCCAGCACGATGTCCTGCTGGAACAGCCGCAACAGGGAGGGCGGCATCGGGTCCGGCGTGCGCAGTTTGGCCTTGCGGCCGAGGATTTCCATCGCCTTCAGCGGGAAGGCCGCCAGTTTCTCGACCTTCATGCGCCGGCCGCTGAGGCGGCGTACCGGCGTGGCGCCGATGGCGCGGCCGAGCTTCGTGAAATAGGCGTTCCATTCCTCCGGCTCGGGGTCGGAGACGTTGAAGGCCTGGCCGGTGCCGTCGCTCACCCGCAGCGCCGCGGCGGCGGCGGAGACGAGGTCGGCGACCGAGGTCAGGTTGCAGATGCCGTCCCCGGCGGGGCCGAGGTCACCAAGCCGGCCGGCGCGCAACAGCCGCGCCGGCCGGGCGGTCCAGCTTTCGGAGCCGGGGCCGTGCACGCAGCCGGGCCGCAACATAATGACGGAGCCACCCTGGGCAGCGTGGGCGCGAAGCAGCGCCTCGCTCTCGGCCTTGCTCTCGCCATAGGCGCCTTCGGGGTGCAGCGGGGTGTCTTCCGTTACCAGCCCGGTGGCCGCGCCGTAGACGGACATGGTGCTGAGATGGACGATGCGGCGCGGCCCGGCGGCCTGGGCCAGCACCTGGGTGGCCTTGCCCATGTCCTCGGGCGACGCCGCCACGCAGTTCACCACTGCGCCGACGCCTTCCAGCGCCTGGGCCATGGAGCCGGCGTCCAGCGCATTCACTTGGCGCAATTCAATTCCGCCCGGCACAGCGCGCGGGCTGCGCATGCCCGCGATGACGCGTACGCCCTGCCGGGCGAGGCCATGCAACATGTGATCGCCGATGAAGCCACCGGCGCCGAGAACGAGGACAGGATCGGTCATGCCCCACATGTTACATCGTACCTGCCCCGCAACCAGGGTCGGTTGCGGCCGATATCGGGCGGAAACCCAGCTTTCCGCTGGAAAGTGAAGCTACAGCGTGGCGCATTTGCTGATTTGCTCCTGTCCAGGGGCGTGTTAACCAAACTTGACGCCGGGGCTTGCTAGAACGTCCCGGTGCTTGGCGGGGTGCTGGTGCGGGTGAACCACTTCGAAGCGTTCTTGAGGCATCTGGCCACGGCGTTTCCGCCCCGCCCGGGCGCTGAAGGCATGGGGTTAAGCCGTTCATGAACCTCGTTCCAGTTACGCGCCATGCAACAACCCAGGCCGAGCCCTTCCCGCCCCTGCCGCAGGCGCCGCCGCCCGACCCATCGATGTCGCTGACGCCACGCGACATCCTGACCACCATCTTCGTCCGCAAGAAGCTGATCGCGCTGGCCTTCGTGGTGCCGGCCGCCATTTCCATCGCCGCCGCCGCGGTGCTGCCGGTGAAATGGTCGGCCGAGGGCCTGCTGCTGGTGCAGGTGAGCCGGGAGGCCGCCGGCGCCTCGGACCTGACCGGCACCGGCCCCACCATTGTCAGTGTCGAGATGCCGAAGCTGGTGCAGTCGGAGGTGGACATGATCCTCTCCGACGTCGTGCTGCGCCGCGCCGTCTCCTCCGCCCCGCCCGGCACGTTCTTCCCGGCGGCGGAGCCACGCTTGTTCGGCCTGCTGCCGGCGCAGGAGGAATCGATACCGGCGCAGGCGGCGAAGCTGCGCAGCGCCTTGCTGGTGCTGTCCTCCAACACGTCCAACCTGCTGCGGCTCAGCGCCTCGCTGGCCACGCCGGAACAGTCGATCGCGGCGCTGAATGCCGTGCTGGCGGCCTACATGGCCCACCGGCAGGACATCTTCGTCCAGGGTGACTCGCGCCTGCTGCTGGCCGAGACCGAGCGCATGGCCACCTCCCTGCACGAGCTGGACGACCAGATCGCCAGGCTGCGGGCCGAGAACCGCATCCTGGACCTGCCGAACGACATCACGGTGGCCAGCGCCCGCCTCGCCAGCGTCACCGGCCGCATCGATGCGCTGCGCGAGCGCAAGGCGATCACGGATTCCCAGTTGGCGGCGGGGCGGGAGCGCCTGGCCCAGTACCCCAGCCGCGTGGTGGCGGAGGCCGAGACCACCAACCTGGCCCCCAACGACACCACCCGCAACGAACTCTCCCAGCTGATCCTGGAGCGGCGGCGGATGGCGTCCCAATACGCGGCCGACTGGCCGCCGCTGCGGGAGCTGGACGCGCGCATCGCCACGCTGCGGCAGAACATCACCGCCGCCAACCGCAACCGGTTCGAGACGGTGCGGGAGATCCGCAACCCCGCCATCAACCAGCTCTCCCTGCACATGGCGTCGCTGGAGGTGGAGGCCGCCTCGACCGGCCGGCAGATGGAAGCTCTGGAGACCCAGCAGCAGGAAGCCCAGGCCCGCGCCAGCCAGTTGCTGCAGGCCGAGGCCACGCTGCGCGACCTGACCCGCCGGCGGGACGCGCTGGAAGCCTCCTACCGCCAGATCGCGGGGCGGGAGACCGGGGCGCGCATCGCCGAGGATGCGCAGCGCTCCCGCTCCCCCTCCGTCATCGTCGCCCAGCCGCCGGAAGCCGCGGCCAAGCCGCGCGATATCCGCCCCGCCCTGGTGGCGGCCGGGCTGTTCGGCGCCATCGTCGCCGCCATGGCCTCGGCCATCCTGCTCACCCTGTTCCGCCGTACCTTCGCCACGACGGATGAGGCGGAGCGCGGCCTCAGCCTGCCGGGCCTCGCCTCCATCCCGCCCCGGGCGAAGCTGGATGCCGGCGAGACCATTCCGCCGGTGACCGACCTGGCGGCGATGCTGCTGGATGCCCGTGCCAGTGGCGAGCGGCTTTCCCTCGTCCAGTTCGTCGCGACCGGGAAGGACGATGGCCGCAGCGCCGTCGCCCTCGCCGTCGCGGCCGAGATCGCCCGCGCGCGCGGCCTGCGCACCCTGCTGGTGGACCTGGAGACCGATGGCCGCGCCTATATGAGCGCAATGGGCTCCCACCCCGTGCACGAGGCGAAGGACCCGGACAAGCTGCTGGCCTTCAACACCGTCATCCCCAACCTCTGGGTGGCCTATGAGGCGCGGGACAGCGTGTTGGGGGACCCGCATGCCGGCATCGACCGCCTGCGCGCCCTGCTGGACCGGCTGCGGCGGGAACTGGACGTGGTGGTGCTGGTGGCGCCCACGGCGGCCGACAGCTACGCCATGCGGCGCCTGACCGCGATGGTGGATGTGAACCTGCTGGCCCTGCGCGCCGAACGCACCGACAAGGGCGTCGCCCGCGCCGCCCGTAACGCCGTACTGGCCGCCGGTGGCCGCATGGTCGGCTTCGTGATGTCCAGCGAGCGGCGGGTCCTGCCCCGCTTCCTCGCCAAGCTGGTGTCCTGATGCGCTTTCTTCTGCTTGCCGCGATGCTCTCGGTCTCCGCCTGCGCGTCCGGCACCGATAATTTCTCCACCACCCAGTCCATCCGCGTCACCGAACGCATGCCGGAAGGTTTCGCGACCTGGACGGACGCGCCCGCCCCCTACCGCTTCGGGCCGGGCGACCGGGTGAAGGTGCAGTTCCTGCTGACGCCGGAAGTGAACGAGACCTCCCTGATCGCCCCGGACGGCGCCATGTCCCTGCGCGTCGCCGGCCGCGTCGTCGCCTCCGGCCTGACAACGGAGGAGCTGGAGCAGGCCGTCTCTACCGCCTCCCGCCGCGTGCTGACCAACCCGATCGTCACCACGGGGCTGGAGGAAGCGGGATCCGCCGTCGTGTATGTCGGCGGCTCCGTGCAGCGGGCCGGCGCCTATCCGCTCACCGGGCGCCAGGGCATCGCCGAGATCATCACCCGGGCCGGCGGCGTCGATGAATCCGCCCGCATGGACCAGATCGTGCTGATCCGCCGCTCCCCCACCGACCAGCCGATGCTGCGCACGGTGAACCTGCAGGCCTTCATGTCCGGCACCGACCTGGCAGCCGACGTGCCGCTGGCCTCGGGCGACATCGTCTTCGTGCCGCGGTCCCGCCTGGGCGAGGTCGGGCAGTGGGTGGACCAGGCGATCAACCGGATCGTCCCCTTCTCCCGCTCCTTCTCCTACGCCATCAACCGCAACAACCCGGGCAGCAACCCCTGAGCATGGCGGGCGGCGCCCCCCAGGCGGCCACGGCCGCCCGCATGACCCGCCCGGCCCCGTCGGGCACGGCGAAGCTGTCATCCCTTCCGCCCGGGGCCACGCCCGCCATGGGCCGCGCGGCGTGATCGCCCGGCTCTTCCGCAAAGGCGGGCTGCGCTACGTGCTGGCCTTCGCGGACCAGGGGCTGAACGCGCTGCTCTCCCTCGGCGTCACGCTGTGGCTGATCCGCCGCGGTTCGGCCGAGCAGCTTGGCACCTATGTGTTCTGGGCCAACACGGTGCTGGTCATCGGCACCTTCATCACCGCCTTCACCTCGGTGCATATCTACCGCCTGCCGCCGACCTCCGGCCGCTATGCCACCGAACGCGCCATCCTCTCCGCCAACCTCACCATGGCGGCGCTGGCCGCGTTGCTCACCCTCGCCGTGGTGCCGCTGCTGGGGCATCCGCTCGGCCTCTACGCCGCCGCCGCCTTCGTGCCCGGCATCGTCATCGGCCTGCATGCCCGCGCCGTCGCCACGGCACGGGGGGACATGGGCTCCGCCGCCGCCATCTCCGCCGTGCCCTTCGTCGCCGTCCTGGCGGTGGTGGTGGCCGAGGCCTGGCTGGGCGCGCCGCCGTCGGTGCCGCTGCTGCTGCTGGTCAACGGCCTCTCCCAGGGCGTCGCCGGCATCGTCATCATCCTGCGCCTCTGTGGCCCCGGCGCTGCTGATTTCAGCGCCTCCGCTCGCCGGCGCTGGCGGGTGCTGGCCCGGCGCTCCGGCTGGTCCCTGCTGGCCGGCATGGCCAACGAGACCTTCACCCGCCTGTACATCTTCATGGTCTTCGCCTGGTTCGGCGCCCCGGCCCTGGCGACGCTGACCGCCGCGCAGACCATGCTGCGCCCTGCCACCCTTCTGGCCGGCGCTTTCGGCTCCGCCGCCCGTGGCCCACTGGCCTCCCGCCGCCACGCCGGCGATACCCATGGCTTCCTGAAGCTGCTGGTGCTGGGCGGCACGGCGCCCGCCATCATCACCCTGGTGCTCGGCGGCCTCATCGCCGCGCTGTGGCCGTGGGTCAGTGCCTGGCTCTACGCCGGCCGCTATGCCGGGCTGGAAAACGTAGTGCTGCTGTGGTCGGTGGTCATGGCCATCAGCTGCTTCTGGGTCGCCGGGCTGGCCGGGCTGCAATCCCTGGCCCGGCTGCGTTCCCTGGCCATCGCCGAAGTCGGCGGCGCCATCACCTGTGCCATCGCCATGCCGCCCCTGCTGTGGCTGCTGGCCCCGCCCGGCGCGCTGGTCGCCATCATCATCGGTGGCTGCGTGCAGGTGGCCCTGCTGGCCTACGGTGTCCTGAAAGGGTTGCAAGCCCTGGGGCACCGCCGCCGAGTGACGCTGCGCGCCGAAGCGGGCTGAAGGCCGGGGAAGGAATTCCCCGGACCCCATCTTCTCTTTTCGAGTTTCTGGTTGGCGTGGCTGTTGAAGCAGTGCGCTTCAGAGACGGCTGGGTGCGCCGGAGGTCCTGGACCTCCCGCGAATGAGGGTTCAGCCCGCGTGCCCATATCTTAAGTCACCGAAGAGCGTCCGCTCTCAGTCCTGAAGCGCCAACGCCAACTCGCAGAAAAAAGAAGGGGACCGGGGAATTCCTTCCCCGGCCTTCCCCTGCCCCCACCAACAGCGCCGTTCAGGACCCGACCGGCACCAGCACATACAGCGTGGAGGGTTCCTTCATCGGCCCGGCGGCATGGCCGGCGGTGTCGCCCCAGCCCCAGAACAGGTCGGCGCGGGCCGGGCCACGGATGGCGCCGCCGGTATCCTGGGCCATGACCAGCCGGCGCATGGCCTGCCCGGTCAGCGGGTGGCGGGTGACGATCCAGACCGGGCTGCCCAGCGGGATCTCCGTCCGGTCCACGGCGATGGAACGCATCGGCGTCAGCGGCACGCCCTGGGCGCCGGTCGGGCCCTGGTCGGCGCGGGCCGGCACCTCGCGGAAGAAGACGTAGGAGGGGTTCTGGTCCATCAGCGCCTGGGCGCGTTCGGGGCCGGCGGCTTCCAGCCAGGCGCGGATGGTCTGCATCGAGACCTGCTCGCGCGGGATCTCGCCCTGGTCGGCCAGGATGCGGCCAATGGGGACATAGGCGCGGCCGTTCTGGCCGTCGAAGCCCACGCGGCGGACGCCGCCATCCGGCAGCACCACGCGGCCGGAGCCCTGGATCTGCAGGAAGAACCGGTCCACCGGGTCGGCCAGCCAGAGCAGGGCTGGGCCGTTGCCGGCCTCGATGGCGGCACGGTCGTCATAGGGCACCAGCCGGCCATCCCGCACGCGGCCGGCGGTGCGGCGGCCACGCAGATCCGTGGCGAACTGGCCGAGATCGACTTCGACGAGGTCGGCCGGGCGAGTGTGCAGTGGAATGGCGTAAGTGGCGGAGGGGGCGGCGGCGCCGCGCATCTCCGGCTCGTAGTAGCCGGTCATCAGGCCTTCGCCGGCCAGGCGCAGGGTGAAGCGGCGCTCGAAGAAGGCGCGGGCGGCGGCGTTGTCACCGGGCGGCAGGGCCAGCGCCTCGGCGCAGAGCGCGGCGGGCATGGCGGGCGGGCGGCAACCGGCGAGGAAGGGCGGCACGGCGGCCGCCAGATCATCCTCGGCCCAACCGGGAAGTTCGGAAACAGTCCGGGGAGCCGGCTCGGTGCAGGCCGCCAGCCCCAGCAGCAGGGCGGCGGCGAAAGCGGGGCGGATCAAGCCGCCCCGGTGCCCACCAGCTTCCAGGTCGGGTCCTGGGTCTGCAGGTCGCGCTGGAAGGTCCAGACGTCGATGATCTCGGTCACGCCATCATGCCCGGCCGTCACCTGCCCATCGGGGCCGGTGGTGATGTTGATCTGGTCGGAGACGATGCGCACCGTCACCTCGGCCACCGAGCCACGCAGCTCGGCACCCTCGATCGCCATGTCCTGGATCGTACGGATCTCGGTGCGCTGACGCTCACCAGCAGCCTCCCGCGACGAGATGGCCTGCTCGAACCCGCCATAGGTCTCGGTGGAGAGCAGGTTCTTCAGCGTCTCCCGGTCCCCGTTGGCGAAGGCTTCCACGATCATGCGGAAGGCGCCCTCGGCACCGCCCAGGAAGGCGGAGGGGTCGAAGGACGGGTCCTGCTGGCGGATCCGCGCCAAGCCCTGCCCGGCGGGCGTGCGGGCATCCGGCACGCCACGGGCCGCGGCAGCCGGCACGGCATCGGGCACCGCGCGCGGCACCGGGCGCAGCGCATCGGCCTGCGCGCGCTGCTCCTGCGGCGGCCGCTCGAAGCCCTGGCGGCGCCCCAGCACGCTGCGCAGCCGCAGCACCAGGAAGGCCGCGATCATCGCGAACAGGATCAGATCGACCGGAAAGGCGCCCGACATTGCAATCTCCTCATGTTCCGACACTTAGGGCGCGTACCCTGCATCCGCAACGGCACAGGGTGCCATCCGTTGACGGATCATCCCAGGTGTAACGCCAGAAAGCCGGAATCGCACCGTTATGCCCAGCTTCAGCCGCTGGAATCCAGGCCCGCGGGCTGTTCCGCCCGCCCCTGATCTGCTCTACCCGCAGAGACCGGAGGAGTTGCCATGATCCTGTTGCGGCACGGCCAAAGCGAATTCAACCTGCACTTCACCGCGACGCGCCGGGACCCGGGCATCAAGGACCCGAAGCTGACTGACCTCGGCCACCAGCAGGCCGAGGCGGCGGCGGATGCCCTGATGACGGAGACAGGCGGCGAGATCCGCCGCATCGTCGCCAGCCCCTATACCCGCGCCATGCAGACCGCGGCGCCCCTGGCCCGCCGGCTGGGCCTGCCCGTGACCATCCAGCCCCTGGTGCGGGAGCGCTATGCCTTCGCCTGCGACATCGGCACCCCCCGCACCACCCTGGCGCTGGAATGGCCGGACCACGACCTGGCGCATATCGACGAGGTCTGGTGGCCCGCCATCGAGGAACCGGCCGAGCAGGTGGAAGCCCGCGCCCGCCTGTTCCGGCAGGAGATGAGCGCGCTGGACGACTGGGCGCATACCGTCGTCGTCTCCCATTGGGGCTTCATCCTCTCCATGACCGGGCAATCGGTCGCCAACGGCCAGTGGCTGCGCTGCGACCCGACGGGGCCGGAGCCCGAGGCCATTTCCTGGAAGCATCCCTGACAGCGGCCCGAGGGCGTGCTACCCCGCGCGCCTGATCCGACCGCATCCCTCATCCGACCCCGCGAGGCCCGCATGTCCGACAACCAGAACCAGCTTCCCAATGGCGTCAACGGCGCTCTCGAAGGCCAGCCGAACCAGGGCCAGCCCGTCGGCCCGCTGCTGATGAACCTGCAATACACCAAGGACCTCTCCTTCGAGGTGCCGGGCGCGCCGGAGATCTTCACCACGCTGCGCGAGCAGCCGCGCATCGACCTGGCGCTGGACGTGCAGGCCCGCCCGCTGCAGGAAGGCGCCAATGTCTACGAGGTGTCGCTGCAGATCCGCGCCGACGCCCAGGCGAACATCAACGGCGCCAGCCAGACCGCCTTCATCGCCGAGCTGGTCTATTGCGGCATCTTCACCCTGAACGTGCAGCCCGACATGGTGGAGCCGCTGCTGCTGGTGGAATGCCCGCGCCTGCTGTTCCCCTTCGCCCGCAACATCCTGGCGGACGTGACGCGCGACGGCGGCTTCCCGCCCGTGCTGCTCTCCCCCATCGACTTCGTGGCCCTGTGGCAGAGCCGCCGCGGCCAGAACTCGGCCGCTGGCGCGCCGGTCGCCAACGCCTGATGTGACGGGGCGGGCTCCAAGGGGGTCGTCAGCCCCCTTGAGCCTGCTGCCTCAGAGCGAAAAGGCCGGGGAAGGCATTCCCCGAACCCATCTTCTTTTTGCGAGTTTTACCGGACGCCTGATGCGATGGCGGGCTCGAGAGCCGAGGAAGAAAGGCTAGGGAAAGAATTCCCCAGACCCCTTCTTTTCTTCCTACGAGTTTTGCCTGTGTGGCTTTTGAAGGGTTTGGTCTGGAACACGGCTGGGTGCGCCGGAGGTCCTGGACCTCCGGCGACTGAGGGTTCAGCCCGCGTGGCCTATTGATAAAATCATCAAGCAGCGTCCGCTCTCAGCCCTGCAGCACCACGCCAAACTCGTAAAAAAATAAGAAGAGGTCCGGGGAACTCTTTCCCCGGCCTTCCCCCACTGCTGCCTTGCCAGCACACCAGCCAGGACATCCGACCAAGCGGGGTCCGGGCTGGACTTTCCACCCTGGCGGGGTTCCAAGGGGCAGGGCCCTTCCCGGGCTGACCATCCCGTTAGAAGCAGGACCTCGCCCACCCCATGCTCCGCAATATCCTGACCATCGGTGGCTGGACCTTTGCCAGCCGCATCCTGGGCTTCGCGCGGGACATGCTGATCGCCGCCATGCTGGGTGCGGGGCCGATTGCCGATGCGTTCTTCCTGGCGCTGCGGTTGCCCAACATGTTCCGCCGCCTGTTCGGCGAGGGTGCCTTCAACGCCGCCTTCGTCCCCGCCTTCACGGCTGCGCTGACGCTGGATGGCCCGGCCAAGGCGCGCATGCTGGCCGCGCGCATGTCCACGCTGATGGCGATGTGGCTTTCCCTGCTGGTGGTGCTGGGCATGCTGTTCATGCCGCAGATCATGACCGTGCTGACCCCCGGCTTGGTGGACGAGCCGCTGCGCTTCGACCTGGTGGTGGAGCTGTCGCGCATCACCTTCCCCTATCTGCTGTTCATCTGCCTGACGGCGCTGGTCTCCGGCGTGCTGAACGCGGCGGACAAGTTCGCCCTCGCCGCCGGGGCGCCGCTGCTGTTCAACCTCTGCGCCATCGTCTCGCTCTTCGCGCTGACGCCTTTCGTGGCGACGCCGGCGCATGCGCTGGCCTGGGGCACCATGGTTTCCGGTATCCTGCAGCTCGGCGTGGTAGTGTGGGCCGCCTACAAGGTCGGGCTCGGCTTCCCGCTGGTGTCCTTCCCGCGCATCACCGAGGACGCCAAGCAGGTGCTGCGCCGCATGGTGCCGGGGGTGCTGGGTGCCAGCGTGACGCAGCTGAATCTCGCCATCGACATGTTCATCGCCTCCTGGCTGCCGGCGGGCGCCATCAGCTACCTGAACTACGCGGACCGGCTGGCGCAGCTGCCGCTCGGCGTCGTCGGTGCCGCGATGAGCACGGCGTTGCTGCCGGTGCTCTCCCGCCAGTTGCGCTCGGGCAAGGCGCTCTCCGCCCACCGCAGCATGAACCGCGGGATCGAGTTGTCCCTGGCGCTGACGCTGCCGGCCGCCATCGCCCTGATCGTGACCGCGGAGCCGATCATCGCCGTGCTGTTCCAGCGCGGCGCCTTCACGGCGGAGAAGGTGGCGCAGACCGCGCCGGCCCTGGCCGCCTACGCGGCCGGGCTACCGGCCTTCGTGCTGATCAAGTCGCTGGCCCCCGGCTTCTTCGCCCGTGGCGATACGGCGACGCCGGTGAAGATCGGCATCATCACCGTGGCGTTCAATCTGTGCCTCAACCTGTTGCTGACGCCGCATCTGCAGCATGTCGGCATCGCGCTGGCCACCTCGCTCTCCTCCTGGGCCAATGCGGGCATGCTGGCCTTCATGCTGGCCCGCCGTGGGCAGTGGGTGGCGGACCGCCAGCTGCGCCGCAACGCCTGGCGCCTGCTGGGGGCTGCCGTGGCCATGGGCGCCATCCTGTGGGGCCTGGCAGCCGTCATCTTCCCCGCCACGGGCCTGTGGCGCTTCCTGGGCCTTGGCGGGCTGGTTGGGCTGGGGCTGGTCAGCTACTTCGGAGCCACCATGGCCCTGGGTGCCTTCGACCTGCGGGAGTTCCTGCGCCGCCGTCGCCGCCGGGCGGCCTGAGCGGGGAGGAAGGAAGGCAGGGGAAGGAATTCCCCCGGACCCCCATCTTTTTTCTTCGAGTTTTCGGGTGGGCCTTTGGCGCTGTTTCGCGGAATGGGCCACTGACGGAGGCTCTACGACCGATCGACATTCGGGTGAGAAGATCAGGGGGAGGAATTTCCCTGAAACCTTATCTTTTCCTGTCAGTTGGCATGCGGCTTTGGGTCGGCAGGCGTGGCCGCGAGAAAGGTCACGGGCCACTGGGCTCAACCATTAGCCTCCGGCGTCACCCCACCATTGGTCTGGAAAGGCCGACGCCGCATCGGCCAGACCGAAAGACTCGCAGAAGACAGATGGGGTCCGGGGAATTCCTTCCCCGGCCTTTCCTGTCCAAGACCGAATATCGATCCGGCTTGGTTCACACCGACGCCGATGGGCGCCTACGGCATCTGGTGATGAGATTGACGAGCTACGCCAAGTGGGACCCGCAGCTCCGCCTGGAGCACCGGCTCACACATGGCTCGGTCACAGCACCGCAGCCCGAAGGCCGCAAAAACCAAAACCGTAAAAACAGAAGGGGGCCTGGGGGAAAGCCTTCCCCCAGTCTTCAACGCTTCAGAACTTCCAGCCGCTATGGATCGCCACGATCCCGCCGGAGAGGTTCTGCCACTTCACCCGCTCGAACCCGGCGCGTTCCATCATGCCGGCCAGGGTTGGCTGGTCGGGGAACATGCGGATGCTCTCGGCCAGGTACTGGTAGCTGTCGGCATCCTGGGCGATGCGGCCGCCGATGGCCGGTAGCACCTTGAAGGACCATGTATCGTAGAGCGGCTTGAGCGCCTCAATCTCCAGGTTGGAGAATTCCAGCACGCACATGCGGCCGCCCGGGCGCAGCACGCGGAAGCCCTCCCGCAGCACCGCGTCCTTGTCCGTGCAGTTGCGCAGGCCGAAGGCCATCGAGACCCGCTCGACACTGCCGGAGGGCAGCGGGATCTTCTCGGCGTCGCAGCAGATGAATTCCAGCCCCTCGGCCAGGCCCTTCTTCAGCGCGCGGCCCTGGCCCACGGTCAGCATGGCGGCGTTGATATCAGCCAGGATGACCTTTCCGGCGCCGCGCTTCTTGGCCAGGAAGGCCACATCCCCGGTGCCGGCGGCCAAGTCCAGCAGCGTGTCCGACGCCCCGGCGCCGATGGCGGCGACGAAGGCGTGCTTCCAGGCGCGGTGCAGGCCGAGCGACATCAGGTCGTTCATGACGTCGTATTTGGGCGCGACGCTGTCGAACACCTCCCGCACCATCGAGGCCTTGCTCTCGCGGTCAACGGTGCGGAAGCCGAAATCCGTGGTCTGGGTCATGCGGGTCTCTTTACGCGCAAACGCTCCGTCAGCCCAGCAGGCGCCGCAGCAGACGGATCAGGGCCTTGCGTTCCTCGCCAGTCAGCGGGGCCAGCAGGCGGTCATTGGCCGTGGCGCCCTGGCGCACCGCATCCTCCAGCGCCGCTTCACCGGCCTCGGAGAGGGAGAGCACCAGGGTCCGGCGGTCCAGCGGGTCCCGGCCCACAGCCACCAGCCCACGGTCCCGCAGGCGGGCGACGACGCCCTGGATGGTCGCGGGGTCCAGCGCCACGGCGCGGCCCAACGCGTTCTGCGTCGCCCGGCCGAGCTCCGCCAGCTTGACCAGCGTGGCGAACTGGGTAGAGGTCAGGCCGCCCGCGGTGCCGCGGTCCTGGAACAGCGCGGCGTGGCGCTGGTGCGCCCGGCGCAGCAGGTGGCCGACCGATTCGTCCAGTCGGTAGGACGGCAGGGGCACGCGCTCCGGCTCGATGGCATCCGGCATCATCGTGAGCAGCGCCTGACTCATGCCCCCAGCCTCTCCGCAGTTCGGTTCCACCTTCCGCAACTGGGGGGGTCGCGTCAACCAGCCAGGGCCTGGCTCCACCGCCGGAGTGGCCGGATTTGGAAGCAGCTTCAGGCCGGCGGCGATGACAGGTTTTTTCGCGTAACCCATGGCGGAAACGGGGGTGAGCCTCTGTGTCGATGGATGCCAGGAAGGGCAGATCTGCGGAAGCGCCATGTCCGGCGCAGGCATGGGGCCCTGCTGTGTCGTCCAGGCCGGCCGCCCGGTCAGTCTGGCACCGTTAGCCCGGCAGGAAGCGGAAGCCAAACATCGCGAGCGTCAGCCCACCGAGGCCGAGCGCGACCATGCCGGCGCGGTCCGCGTGCCACATCAACCGCTCAGCCAGGATCGCCGCCATTTTCCGCTGGCCCTCCGGGCCACGCAACTTGCGGGCATTCTCCCCGGCCAGCACGGGCCAGAGCCGCGTGCCGCGCAGATCCATACGGGGTACCCGCAGCGCCGCCGCCCACAGGCCGAGCCACAACGCCGCCGTCATCAGCGCACCACTTTGCATCGCCAGCAGCGGGCGTCCGGCGAGCATCAGCATCACCAGGGCAATGCTGAAGGCGGCGCAGCCCATGGCGCGCCGGATGGTGTGGTCGGCAAGACTGCGGAGCGTGTCCATGGAGGCCCCCATACCCGGCGATGCTGCCGCTGGAACGGACAGGATGCCAGTCCTTTCCATCCCTCGGCCTCGCCGGGCTTCAGGATAATCATATGGGCCAACTTGCGCGGAGGAGAAGCGTTGCCGGTGACTTGCGTGCAAATCCGTCTTTCCCAGATGAATCGCCCGAAGATCGACATCACAAGTTTGTGATATTTCGTTCCGCGTTGCATCAATGATTCCGCCCGGCCCACAGGCAGCGTCACACTCCGCTCAAGGCCCGGCTCGTCTCGTCATCGGACAAGTTCCACTGGCACCGGCCAGGGCCCCGACCCGCCGCAGACGCGGGCGCGCTGACAAAGACCGTCAACACGATCCCGGGCACAGATACCGGGACAGGGCAGGGACTCGTTCGACCAATGCCATCCGCAACCGCCGCGGCCGCAACCCGGCCCATGACGCGCGAGGAGAGGAAGGTCATCATCGCCTCCTCCCTCGGCACTGTCTTCGAGTGGTACGATTTCTACCTCTACGGCTCACTGGCCGTGATCATCGGGGCCAAGTTCTTCAGCCAGTTCCCCGAGGGCACCCGCAACATCTTTGCCCTGCTGGCCTTCGCGGCGGGCTTCCTGGTGCGGCCCTTCGGCGCGCTGGTGTTCGGCCGGCTGGGGGACCTGGTGGGGCGTAAGTACACCTTCCTGATCACCATCCTGATCATGGGTGCCTCCACCTTCATCGTCGGCATCCTGCCGACCTCGGACCAGATCGGCATCTCCGCCGCCATCATCCTGATCGTCCTGCGCTGCCTCCAGGGCCTGGCGCTGGGCGGCGAGTATGGCGGCGCCGCGACCTATGTGGCCGAGCACGCACCCAATGGCCGCCGTGGCTTCTACACCAGTTTCATTCAGGTCACCGCGACGGGTGGCCTGTTCCTCTCGCTGCTGGTGATCCTGTTCACCCGCTCCGCGCTCGGTGAGGCGGCGTTCCTGGACTGGGGCTGGCGTATCCCGTTCCTGGTCTCGATCCTGCTGCTTGGCATCTCGGTCTGGATCCGGCTGCAGCTGAACGAAAGCCCTGCCTTCAAGAAAATGAAGGAGGAAGGCACCGGCTCCAAGGCCCCGTTGACGGAGGCCTTCGGCCAGTGGAAGAACGCCAAGGTGGCCATCATCGCCCTGTTCGGCCTCGTCGCCGGCCAGGCTGTGGTCTGGTACACGGGGCAGTTCTACGCGCTGTTCTTCATCAACACGATCCTCAAGGTCGATGGCTACACCTCCAACCTGCTGATCGCCTGGGGCCTGCTGCTCGGCTCCGGCGGCTTCGTGCTGTTCGGCTGGCTGTCGGACAAGATCGGCCGCAAGCCCATCATCCTCGGCGGCTGCCTGCTGGCGGCGCTGACCTACTTCCCGCTGTTCAAGCTGCTCAGCGCCGAGGCCAACCCGGCCCTGCATGCCGCACACCGGGACATCACGGTGGTCGTCGCGGCGGACCCTGCCGACTGCTCCTTCCAGTTCAACCCAGTCGGTACCGCCCGCTTCACCAATAGCTGCGACATCGCCAAATCCGCGCTGGCGCGCCTCTCGGTGAACTACACGGTCGAGAACGCGCCCGCCGGCAGCGTCGCCACGGTGCGGATCGGCCAGACCGCCATCCCGGCCAATACGCCCAACTTCGTCCAGGCCCTGGGTACGGCCGTCACCGCCGCCGGCTACCCGCCGGCCTCCAACCCGTCCGTCGTGAAGATGGCGCACCCGTTCGACCTGTTCCGGGAACAGGTCATCGTCTCCATCTTCGTGCTGACGATCCTGGTGATCTTCGTCACCATGGTCTACGGCCCGATCGCGGCGGCGCTGGTGGAATTGTTCCCCACCCGCATCCGCTACACCTCCATGTCGCTGCCCTACCATATCGGCAACGGCTGGTTCGGCGGGCTGCTGCCAGCCACCTCCTTCGCCATGATCGCACAGACCGGCGACGTCTATTACGGGCTCTGGTACCCCGTGGTCATTGCGCTGGCGACCGTGGTGATCGGCGTCTTCTTCGTGCCGGAAACCAAGGACCGCGACATCTTCTCGGATGAATTCAACGCGGTCACGCCACCCGACGCCACCACGGCGCGGGTTCGCTAAGGGGCGTCGCGCTGCCAGGGGGCGCTGCCCCCTGGACCCCCGCCGGGGTGGAAAGTCCACCCCGGACCCCGCTGCCAGTTTTTCCGGGCTTGTTGCCCTGGTGCGGCGCTGGACCAAGAGCGCGTTCAGAGAATTCTATGAAACAACGCGAGCTGCGGCCCCGGGCTTCTTCAGCAGTCTGCTGGTGGGATGGTAGGAATCTTGTGCCAGCACGCAGGCGCTGAAAAAACGCAGGCCAAGATACCGGCGTGGAAAGGACTAGCGCGCCCGACCAAACAGGATTTTAAAACAGTCTCTTAGACGCTGTTTCAGAAGTCTGCTGGCTGAGGGCGCGGCTGGATGTTTCGTGCCAGCACGGAGGTGGTGGGATAGTGGGCCAAGCCGCTGATCAAGCTGGCGCGAAAAAGCCCGCTTTGACCGACCCGGAAGGCTTTTAAACAGCTTCTGAGTGCCAGGGCCACCAGCCCCTCAACGAACCAGCACCTGAAACTGACGGTGGGGTCTGGGGTGGCCCTGCCACCCCAGCGGGGTCCAGGGGCAGCGCCCCTGGTGGCCCGGCCCCAGCCCCCCTGCCTCACCCCATCCGCAAGAGGCGCGCCAGGGCCGCCACATGTTCCGGCGGCGTCGGCGGCACGATGCCGTGGCCCAGGTTGAATACGAAGGGCCGGCCGCGCATCGCTGCCAGGATGGAGCGCGCTTCCGCTTCCATTGCCGCGCCGCCCGCCACCAGCACCTGCGGGTCCATGTTGCCTTGCAGGCCGAATTCCGCCGGCACGTTGGCGGCGGCCCAGCGCGGGTCCATGCCGGTATCCATCGCCACGGTACTGACGCCGGTGCGCAGCGCGTATTCCGGCAGCAACGGCCCCGCCAGGCGCGGGAAGCCGATCAGCGGGATATCCGGCAGCACCTTGCGGATGCCCCGGACGATGGCGGCGGAGGGCTCGATGCTCCAGCGGCGGAACTGGCCGGGGGGCAGCAGGCCGGCCCAGCTGTCGAACAGCATCAGGGCCTCGGCGCCCGCCGCGGCCTGTGCCAGCAGGTATTCGACGGTGGTGTCCACCAGCAGCCGGATCAGCCGGCCGAACAGCGCCGGGTCGGAATAGGCCAGGCGGCGGGCGGTCATGAACTCGCCACCCCCCCGACCTTCCACCATGTAGCAGGCGACGGTGAACGGGCTGCCGGCGAAGCCGATCAGCGCGGTCTTCGGTGCTTCCTGCTCCAGCCCCGCCTTCACCCGGGCGACGGTTTCCATGATGGGGGCGATGCGCGCGCCCATGCCGGCGGGGTCCAGCCGCGCCAGGCCTTCGGCGTCGCGGATGGGGTCCAACAGCGGGCCTTCCCCCTCTGCATAGCGTAGCCCCTGCCCCATGGCCCAGGGCAGCATCAGGATGTCGCTGAACAGGATGGCGCCATCCATCCCGTAGCGGCGCAGCGGTTGCAGCGTCACCTCGGCCGCCAGCTCGGGCGTGGTGCAGAGGGCGATGAAATCGCCCGCCTGGGCACGCAGCAGGCGGTACTCGGGCAGGTAGCGGCCTGCCTGGCGCATCAGCCAGAAGGGCGGGGGCCAGACGGCCTCCCCGGTCAGGGCACGCAGGAGGGGCTTTTGCACAGGGTCCATGGGCCCTCTTTCATAGAAAAAGAGTCTTTAAGAAAAGTGGGGGGGTAGATAGACCCTGTGGATAAGGGGGACGCAATCGGCGGCGCATTTCATCCACAGTCTCCTCCACAGGCGAGGCTCACTAGAAAACCCAGCTTTTCCGCGGGGTTGCGCCGGTTATGGGAGATTCGAACCGACCGTTCCCAACAAAAACCCCCAGGGGGAGCAGAATGTGCTTTCCATCCCCGACTCACCCAGGGACCCCCTCATAGGCCAGAAGTTGTCCACGAGGGGCGGCGCCGGC
>Ga0308171_1002279_pt1 | contig 20833 bp, 20 predicted proteins | sample PhyGR1_FD_202135 | JGI IMG/M metagenome (GOLD analysis project Ga0308171, IMG submission 202135) | Phyllosphere microbial communities from UC Gill Tract Community Farm, Albany, California, United States - DLSLSG.R1 | ecosystem: Host-associated > Plants > Phyllosphere > Unclassified | place: USA... | reverse complement strand
TCGAACACGACATGGGCATGGTTATGAGCATTTCCGACCACATCGTGGTGCTGGACCACGGCATCGTCATCGCTGAGGGCGGACCGGAAGCGATCCGCAATGATCCAAAAGTGATTGCGGCTTACCTGGGCGCCGACGAAGAGGAGCTGGTATGAGCCAACCGATCCTCGAACTGCGCAATCTGGACGTGTTCTACGGCCCGATTCAGGCGCTCAAGGGCGTTTCATTGCAGATCAACGAAGGCGAGACCGTCAGCCTGATCGGCTCCAACGGCGCCGGCAAGTCGACCTTGCTGATGTCGATCTTCGGCCAGCCCAGAGCGGCGGGCGGGCAGATTCTCTATCAGGGCGTCGACATCACGCAGAAGTCCTCGCACTACATCGCCTCCAACGGTATCGCGCAGTCGCCGGAAGGGCGGCGGGTTTTCCCCGACATGACCGTCGAGGAAAACCTGCTGATGGGCACCATCCCGATTGGCGACAAGTACGCCAAAGAGGACATGCAGCGCATGTTCGAGCTGTTTCCACGGCTTGAAGAGCGACGCAATCAGCGGGCGATGACCATGTCTGGCGGTGAACAGCAGATGCTCGCCATCGCCCGTGCGCTGATGAGCCGGCCGAAGCTGTTGCTGCTCGATGAACCGAGCCTGGGTCTGGCGCCGATCGTGGTGAAGCAGATCTTCGCCACGCTGCGTGAGTTGGCAAAAACCGGGATGACGATTTTCCTCGTCGAGCAGAACGCCAACCATGCGCTGAAGCTGTCGGACCGGGCATATGTGATGGTCAACGGCGAAATCCGTCTGACCGGCACAGGCAAAGAGCTTTTGGTGAATGAGGAGGTGCGTAACGCCTATCTGGGCGGGCACTGATTTTCTCGCGGTTGCACACAGCCCCGGCGACAAGAGTCCCGGGGCTTTTTTATCCTTCAAACTCACTGTGTAGGAGCTGCTGAAGGCTGCGATCTTTTGATCTTAAAAAAATCAGAAGATCGCAGCCTTCGGCAGCTCCTACATGGAATCAAGGCATGACATCAAGCGGAATTCAGAATTGTGGAAAACAAATTCCCCAAGCTGCCAAAGCGCGACATATAGACGCTGCAAATGGCTGTTTTTCCACAGTTTTGACTTGTCCCCGGTTACTGTGGAGCTGGCTGTGAATAACGTGGGTGTATATGGTCGCAGGCCTTGTAAAACGTGGCCTCCAGGCTTGTGATTGTTTTTTGATCAGTCAATTTCAGGCAGGCGTGAGGCGCCATTGTCAACCTTTTTATAGCGCATCCAGGTCGGGTAATTTCGTGTGTAAAAGCCTGTGGATAAGTCTGTGACTAAACTCTGGAAAGACCTCGCGGAGCGCCGTAATTGCTGGCCTCGCGCAATCACCCGGTGATACCGTCCGTCGTGCAAAATGCCCTGTCCCGCACATCCCCCGCCTCACGGTCAAGCAAAAAACTTTCCATTTCGCCCGCAAAGCCTTGTGTGGCGCGGCTTTGCACGTTTGCACTTGCCCCCGGAAACTGTGGAGCAGATTGTGGATAACATGCGTGCACATGGCTGCAGGCCACGCAGGCTAAGGTCTTGGCGAACTTGGTTGATTTTTGTACAGCTGGCAAGTGTTGCCCGTATTCGCGAGGGCGGGCATGCTGCCTGCTGATTTTCTATTCCAAGGGCTGCCGTGGCGGCCGAAGCAAGGAGAACACGATGTCCGACACCCTGTTTATCACCGGCGCGACGTCCGGTTTTGGTGAAGCCTGTGCCCGGCGTTTTGCCGAGGCTGGCTGGAAGCTGGTACTGACCGGCCGTCGTGAAGAACGCCTCAATGCCCTGTGCGCCGAACTGTCGAAGCAGACCGAAGTGCATGGTCTGGTTCTCGATGTGCGCGATCGCAAAGCGATGGAGGAGGCTATCGCCAACCTGCCGCCGTCGTTCGCCAAACTCCGTGGCCTGATCAACAACGCCGGCCTGGCGCTCGGTGTCGACCCGGCGCCCAAGTGCGATCTGGATGACTGGGACACCATGGTCGACACCAACGTCAAAGGCCTGATGTACGCCACTCGCCTGCTGCTGCCACGGCTGATTGCCCACGGCCGTGGCGCCGGTATCGTCAACCTCGGTTCCATCGCCGGTAACTACCCGTACCCGGGCAGCCACGTGTACGGCGCGAGCAAAGCCTTCGTCAAACAGTTCTCGCTGAACCTGCGTTGCGACCTGCAAGGTACTGGCGTGCGGGTCAGCAACATCGAACCCGGCCTGTGCGAAAGCGAGTTCTCGCTGGTACGTTTTGCCGGTGACCAGGAACGCTACAACGCCACTTACGCCGGCGCCGAGCCGATCCAGCCGCAGGACATCGCCGAGACGATTTTCTGGGTGATGAACACCCCCGCGCACATGAACATCAATAGCCTCGAACTGATGCCGGTGAGCCAGACCTGGGCCGGGTTTGCCATCGAGCGTAACAAGGCTTGATACCGCGCTGAGGCCATTCGCGAGCAGGCTCGCTCCCACAGGGGAATGCATTCCAAAATGTGGGAGCGAGCCTGCTCGCGAATGCAATTGTTCGGTCAGCGAAGATATTCAGCCAGTCCGCTATAACAAGTCGCCAAATGATAAGGCGTGGTCGAAGGCATGTCCTTGCGGCTGACCTCTCCATTCTCATCGCGACACTCATGCCAGCCGCCGGCATGCAGAAACCGCTGCTGCAACGCCTGCAATTGGCGCAGCACCACCGCTTCGCTGTCCGCCCGCAAGGTCAGCGCACGCAGGTATTCGGCTTGAGCCCAGATCCGTTGGGTGGAATCTCTGGGCCGACCATTGCTTTCCAGATCAAGCATCGCCCGCACCGCGCCGCAGGACTCCAGCACGCCATACTGCTCGGTAAAGGCAAACGCCCGATCCAGCGCCCGGTGCAGTTTCGAATCGCGCAACAGCGCCGACGATTCGAGCAGGAAATACCATTCGAACTGGTGCCCCGGCTCGTACCAGTTATCCACAGCACCCAGCGGCTTCTCCATCAACACGCCGTATTGCGGATCGACGAACTGCTTGTGCATGGCTGTGCATAACTCAAGCAGGGCCTTTTGCGTTTGCGGGTCTTCGCGCACCGCCAGGGTGGCCAGAAAGGCTTCGGCCAGATGCATCAGTGGATTTTGCAGTGGCCCGGTTTGCAGGGTGAGCCAGTCACGCTCAAGGCAGGCTTCGTACAAACCGTCGCCGGTGGCGAATCGGCGGCCGATGATTTCCAGCGCGGCGTTCAATGTCGACTCGGCCAGCGAATCCCGAGACTTGTCCCAGTAATGCGCGCAGGCGAACAGGATGAAGGCGTGGGTGTAGAGATCCTTGCGTTGATCCAGCGGCTTGCCCTGTGCGTCGATGCTGTAGAACCAGCCGCCGTGCTCGGCATCATGGAAATGCCGTTGGAGCGAACGGAACAACGCGGCGGCGCGGACTTCGGCGTTATCCACAATCCCGATCAGGCTGGAGAACAGATACAGCTGCCGTGCGCAGGCCATCGCCCGATAGCGCTGCACTGGCAGCGGTTGATGCGCGGCGTCCAGCGCCTCGTACGGCAACGCCATGTCGGCATTCCAGCCCGGGCCTTGCCACAGCGGCACGATCACGTCGAGGAAGTGCTGCTGCACTTGGCCAAACAGGGCGGTCAATTCGGGCAGGGCGGTGGAGCGGGAAGCGTGGGGCATGGGCGGGCGTCACGGGCTGGGGCGATTGCGCGACATGGTAGCAGAGAGGCAGCCTTTAAAGGTTTGGTGTCTGATCGGCCGTCATCGCTGGCAAGCCAGCTCCCACAAGGAAATTGAGTGTTCACACAATTGTGGACTTACCCAATAACCTGTGGGAGCTGGCTTGCCAGCGATGAGGCCGGCTCAGGCGATAGAGATTAGCCTGCCAGCAACCACACCCCAGTCGCCGCCGAAGCCGCACCCGCCAACCGCACCAGCGGCGCCGCTGCCTGCGGAAGAACTCGCACCACGCCATAACCGAGCGCATGCAAAACCGCTGTCGCCGCGACAAACCCGGCCGCATACGCCCACGGGCTGCTCATTTCCGGCAGCTCCAGCCCATGCGCCACGCCATGGAACAGCGAAAACAGCGCCGTCGCTGCCACCGCCATCACCAGCGGCGGGCGCACCGCCAGTGCCACGGCCAGGCCCAGCGCCAAGACCGAGGCGGCAATCCCGCTTTCCAGCGCCGGCAACTCCAGCCCTTCAAAACCGAGCAGGCCGCCCAGCAGCATGGTGCCGACGAATGTGCACGGCAGCGCCCAGCGCGCCGCGCCTTGTTGCTGCGCCGCCCACAAACCGACGGCGAGCATTGCCAGCAAGTGGTCGAGCCCGCCGATCGGGTGGCTGATGCCCGCGACGAGGCCGCTGTCGCCATGCCCAGGGTGCGCGAAGGCCAGTGCCGGTGTCAGCAGCAGCGTCACGGCGCCAAGAATGCGTTTGAGTGTCATGGATAAGCTTCCTTGTTGATAAGTGGATCAGGCGGCGGTCAGCAGGCCCTGGCGTTCGATGAAGGCGATGATTTCTTCAAGGCCCTGACCGGTTTTCTGGTTGCTGAACACGAACGGCTTGCCGTTGCGCATGCGTTTGGTGTCGCTGTCCATCATTTCCAGCGAGGCGCCCACCAGTGGCGCGAGGTCGATCTTGTTGATCACCAGCAGGTCGGACTTGCAGATCCCCGGGCCGCCCTTGCGCGGCAGCTTGTCGCCGGCGGAGACGTCGATCACGTAGATGGTCAGATCCGACAGCTCCGGGCTGAAGGTCGCCGAGAGGTTGTCGCCGCCGGACTCCACCAGAATCAGATCCAGCCCGGGAAAGCGCCGGTTCAGTTGGTCGACTGCTTCAAGGTTGATCGAGGCGTCTTCGCGGATTGCCGTGTGCGGGCAGCCGCCGGTTTCCACGCCGATGATCCGCTCCGGCGCGAGGGCTTCGTTGCGCACCAGGAAATCGGCGTCTTCGCGGGTGTAGATATCGTTGGTGACCACGGCGAGGTTGTAGCGCTCGCGCAGGGCCAGGCACAGGGCCAGGGTCAGCGCGGTCTTGCCGGAACCGACCGGTCCGCCGATGCCGACGCGCAGAGGTTGTGTATCCATTTCATTCTCCAAAATAAACAGCCCTAAGAGCGGAAGAGACGGCTGTACTGGCGCTCGTGGGCCATGCACGCCAGAGACAGGCCAAACGCGGCGCTGCCGATGTGTTCGGGGTTGAGGTGGGTCGCGTCGTGCTGCGCCTGTTGCAGCAGCGGCAGCAGTTCGCTGGTCAGGCGCTGCGCGGCTTGCTGGCCCAGCGGCAGGGTTTTCATCAGCACGGCGAGCTGGTTTTCCAGCCAGCTCCACAGCCACGCGGCAAGAGCGTCCTGCGGGCTGATGCCCCAGGCGCGTGCCGCCAGTGCCCAGCACAGGGCCAGATGCGGTTCTGTGGTCTGGTCAAGAAAGTCGCGGGCGGGCGCATCGAGTTCCGGCAAACCGTTCAACAACTGCTGCAAGGAGTAACCCATCTGCCGGCTCTCCAGATGCAGTTCGCGGGTTTCGCGACTGGCGCGGTGGCTCTCGCAGAGCTGCCGTAGCTCGGCCCAGTTTGCATCTGCTGCGACCTGACAATGCGCCAACAGCAGAGGCGCTTCGAAGCGCGCGAGGTTGAGCAGCAGTTGATCGCTGATCCAGCGGCGGGCGGCGTCAGGGTTGTGGACCCGGCCGTTATCCACCGCCATTTCCAGTCCCTGGGAATAGCTGTAGCCGCCAATCGGCAATTGCGGACTGGCCAGACGCAGCAGCGCCCAGGCCGGATTCACAGGCGCACGCCGAACTGGTGGAGTTTCGGCGCGTAGTTGAAGTCTTCGTCACCGTGCCGGGAATGATGATGGCCGCCGCCGTAGGCGCCGTGTTCCGGCTGGAACGGCGCTTCAATTGCTTCGACTTGTGCGCCGAGCTGTTCGAGCATGGCCTTGAGTACGTAATCGTCGAGCAGGCGTAGCCAGCCATCGCCGACTTGCAGGGCGACATGGCGGTTGCCGAGGTGATAGGCCGCGCGGGTCAGTTCGAACGCATTGGCGCAAGTGACATGGAGCAGTTGTTCAGGGCGGGCGCAGACGCGCACGACACGGCCGTCTTCAGCCTGCAGGCATTCGCCGTCATACAGCGGTGGCTGGCCGCGCTCCAAAAACAACCCGACGTCTTCGCCTTCGGCACTGAAACAGCGCAAACGGCTTTTGCTGCGCGCTTCGAAGGTCAGGTGCAGCTCGGCGGCCCAGACGGGTTGAGGGTCGATTCTGCGATGAATCACCAGCATCGGAAAGCTTCCAGCAATGAACGTTGATTGGGCTAGAGCAAGCGCCGCGCCAATCGGGTGATCTGTAGGAAATAGCTGTCGGCGCTTGCCTGATCTTTCAACAGGCGCGGCGATTCTGGAAGGTTTTGGTGCATGAAGGATTTGTCATGCACCAATTCGATGCCGTGACGGATGTTCAATGTGGGAGCGAGCCTGCTTGCGAATGCGCCGTGTCAGACAGATGTATTCAGCTGACCCAGCGCTTTCGCGAGCAGGCTCGCTCCCACAGAGGCTTTGCGCTGTGTCAGATAGAGAAGGGGATTACTCGGTACTGCCCAGCCCTTGCCAGTGCTTGAGGCCGATAAAGATGAAGCGCAGTTGCTGGGTGATCTTCGCCTGCGGCGTCAGATGCTCCGGCAAGGCCTCGGCGGGCGGGTCGATGATGTCGGGGAGGGTGGCGAACACCGATTTGACGATCAGGTCGGCGATCACGCTCAGACCGGCGATGTCCAGATGTTGCAGCTTGGGCATCAGCGCCAGATCCGCCGCGAGGTCGGCGCTGATGTTCTCCCGCAGGCGTCCGATCGCCTGGCGTACCGGCAGCGAGCCGCCGTATTGTTCGCGGGCGAGAAACAGGAATTGCGAGCGGTTGGCGTTGACCACATCAAGGAAGATGCGCACCGAAGCGTCGATGATGCCGCCCATGACGAATTCGTTGTGCCGCACCAGGCGGATGGTTTCGCGGAAGGTCTGGCCGACTTCGCTGACCAGTACCAGACCCAACTCGTCCATATCGGCAAAGTGCCGGTAGAAACCGGTGGGCACGATGCCGGCGGTCTTGCTCACTTCGCGCAGGCTCAGGCTGCCGAATCCTCGGCCGCTTTCCATCAGGTGGCGGGCAGCGTCCATCAGGGCGTTGCGGGTCTGTTGTTTCTGTTCGGCGCGGGGCAGCATCGCAGGGTGTGTTCTTCGGCAGGACAAGCGCCGCACTCTAGCAAATCGGCTTTGTCGGCGTCGAACGGGGAGTCATGCAGCGAGGGATTCACAGAAGCTGAAAAGTCAAAAGCCCAATCCGCTGATTGGGCTTTTTCGCTGGGCCGTCATAGGCTCAGCTCACGGCGCTGTTGCGTTCGATTACACGATCACCACCACCTTCGGCGAGGGCTTGACCTTGGGGAGTCTTGTCGTAGCCGTCTTCCACCAGACCTTTTTCTTCGAGACGATTGCGGCCGTTTTCAGCCAGGGTCTGGCCCTGTGGGGTTTTGTCATAGCCATCTTCAGCCAGAGTCTGGCCTTGTGGGGTTTTGTCGTAGCCGTCTTCAGCGAGCGTCTGGCTGAACACCGAGTGGCTGTCTTTGACTTGCGGAGTGGCCTGATCGGCAGCGGGCAGGGCAAAAGCAGTGCTGGCTAGCATCGACAGGGTAAGGCTGAGCAGTAATTGGCGTTTCATGATAGTGGCTCCTTGGGAGGGCGATAAAGTGGGTACGAGGGCAATGCTACTCTCGATATGTCGATATAAAAGTTCATAAACGCAATGGTAATAATCAACAGAATTGATTGTTCGGTGCGAAGGCTCTAGATCGGGCCTTTGCGGGCGACGGTTTTGCACCGTCGTGGGTATTTTCGACTCACTCGTGCCTCGCAAAAGTGCGGGTCGCGGTAACACTGCTCGACCGATCGGTCAGTTTTGCTGCGCTTTTTATGGCTTAAACTGCCTTTCGATTAAACCTGCGGGCCTTTCGCCAGTCACAGACTGCATAGGGGCCGCTTCGGTCTGCCGTTTCAGCTGTGCGTCGGGTAATCGGCGTGCGGTCGTGATCAGGAGCTTTGTGCATGACGCGCACTGGAAAAATCTTCAGCTGGATCTTCGCCATCCTCGTGCTGCTGCTGGCAGCCTTGATTCTGATCATCGTGTTCTTCGACTGGAACCGGATCAAACCGACCATCAATGCCAAAGTCTCGGAAGAACTGCACCGGGCGTTTGCCATCAATGGCAACCTCGCGGTGATCTGGCAGCGCGAGCCGGAAGAGGGCGGCTGGCGCTCTTGGGTGCCTTGGCCGCACGTGGTCGCCGAGGATCTGAGCCTGGGTAATCCTGACTGGTCGAAGCAGCCGCAGATGGTCACCCTGAAACGCGTCGAGCTGCGCATTTCGCCGCTGGCCCTGCTGGCCCAGCGCGTAGTGATTCCGCGCATCGACCTGACCGAGCCGAATGCCGAACTGCAACGTCTGGCCGATGGCCGCGCCAACTGGACGTTCAAATTCGATCCCAAGGACCCGAACGCCGAGCCTTCGAGCTGGGTGGTCGATATCGGCGCGATCGGTTTCGACAAGGGCCACGTGACCCTCGACGATCAGACGCTGAAAACCAACCTCGATGTGTTGATCGACCCGCTCGGCAAGCCGATTCCATTCAGCGAGATCGTCGGCGACAAAGCGGCGAAAACCGCTCAGGACAAGGGCGGCGCACCGCAGGACTATGCCTTTGCACTCAAGGTCAAAGGCCAGTACCACGGGCAGAACCTCACCGGGCTGGGCAAGATCGGCGGGTTGCTGGCGTTGCAGGACGCGAGCAAGCCGTTCCCGTTGCAGGCCCAGGCGAAGATTGGCGACACCCGTATCGAACTGGCCGGCACCTTGACTGACCCGCTGAATCTCGGCGCCCTTGATCTGCGCCTGAAGCTCGCTGGCGACAGCCTCGGCAATCTTTACCCGCTGACCGGCGTGACGCTGCCGGACACCCCACCGTATTCCACCGACGGCCACCTGATCGCCAGGCTGCATGACGAAGCCGGGGCGAAATTCACTTATGAAAAATTCAACGGCAAGATCGGCGACAGCGACATTCACGGCGACCTGACCTATGTTGCCAGCCAGCCACGGCCGAAACTCAGCGGTGCGCTGCTCTCCAATCAATTGCTGTTTGCCGATCTCGCGCCGTTGATCGGTGCCGATTCCAACACCGAGCAAAAGGCCCGTGGCGGCGCGAGCAAGCAGCCAGCAGACAAAGTCCTGCCGGTCGAAGAATTCAAAACCGATCGCTGGCGGGCGATGGACGCCGATGTCGAGTTCACCGGCAAACGCATCGTCCACAGCGAGAAGCTGCCGTTCAACGACCTCTATACCCATCTGAAACTCAACGACGGCGAGCTCAGCCTGGAACCGCTGCGCTTTGGCGTCGCTGGCGGCACGCTGGATGCGCTGATTCGCCTCAATGGCCGCACCGAGCCGCTGGAAGGCCGGGCGCGTTTGACCGCACGCAAATTCAAACTCAAAGAGCTGTTCCCGACCTTCGAACCGATGAAAACCAGTTTCGGTGAGCTCAATGGCGATGCCGACATCAGTGGCCGGGGCAACTCCGTGGCCAAGCTGCTCGGTGGTGCCAACGGTAATCTGAAGATGCTGATCAACGACGGTGCAATCAGCCGTGAGTTGATGGAGCTGGCCGGGCTCAACGTCGGTAACTACGTGGTCGGCAAGATCTTTGGCGACAAGGAAGTGAAGATCAACTGCGCGGCGGCGGACTTCGACATCAAGACCGGCCTGGCGACCACACGGCTGTTTGTCTTCGATACCGAGAACGCAATCATCTACATCGATGGCACGGCGAACATGGCCACCGAACAACTCGATCTGACCGTGACCCCGGAATCCAAAGGCTGGCGTCTGATCTCGCTGCGCTCGCCGCTGTATGTGCGCGGCAAGTTCATCAAACCGGATGCCGGCGTCAAAGCCGTACCGTTGATGCTGCGCGGGGCGGGGATGGTTGCGCTGGGCGTGATTGCCGCACCGGCGGCGGGGTTGCTGGCACTGGTGGCGCCGAGCGGTGGCGAGCCGAATCAATGTGCACCGTTGCTGGAGCAGATGAAGCAGGGCAAGGCGCCGGTGACCGTTAAACCCAGCAAGTAATGCGGCGTCTCTGAAGGCGCCTTCGCGAGCAGGCTCGCTCCCACATTCGAACGCATTTCTTCAATTGAAATACGTTCCAGTGTGGGAGCGAGCCTGCTCGCGAAAGCGGTGTGACGGGATTACAGATCGTTGAGGATATCCGCCATGTCGTCGGCGTGTTCTTCTTCCTGGGCGAGGATGTCTTCGAAGATGCGGCGAGTGGTCGGGTCTTTGTCACCGATGTACTGGATGATTTCGCGATAGCTGTCGATAGCAATGCGCTCGGCCACCAGATCTTCGTAAACCATTTCCTTGAGCGTGTTGCCGGCCACGTATTGCGCGTGGGACATCTTGCTCAGCAGGTCAGGGTTGAACTCAGGCTCACCGCCCAGTTGCACGATCCGCTCGGCGAGGCGATCGGCGTGCTCGGCTTCCTGGTTGGCGTGTTCGAGGAATTCGTCGGCGGCGACGTTGGCTTTCAGGCCGCTGGCCATGAAGTAGTGGCGCTTATAGCGCAAGGTGCACACCAGTTCGGTGGCCAGCGACTCGTTGAGCAAACGCAGTATTTCTTCACGGTTGGCGTTGTAACCCTCGGTGACCGCGCCGTTTTCCACGTGTTGCCGCGCGCGCTCGCGCAGGGTTTGAACATCAGACAAATGCACGTCACTCATTTCATTCTCCTGGAGGCTAATCCGATAGGCGCCACGTTCTGAAGACGCGGTCGCTACCCAGGTTGTGAGTCTTGAGCGAAGCGAAAAGTTTTATGCGATTTACGCCGGACGCGCTGCAGGAACTGCTGAAGACTGCTATGTCGGGAGAGTCAGACCGGTTTCGGTGGAGCGGGTGCTGGCGGACTGGAATAGGCTTATCGTTGAGTTGTCATCGCCGAGGTGGATGCTTGGCGGGCGTCTTGCAGGTCTGGCATCCACTCACCGCGCACAAGGATGTAATCCAAGTCGACACGTTATCCACTGGTGCTGGTGCCGGGCATGCTCGGCTTTATCCGGCTGGTGCTTTACCCGTATTGGTTCGGCATCATCAAGGCCTTGCGCCGTGGTGGTGCGACGGTGGTCGCGGTGCAGGTCTCGCCGCTCAACTCTACTGAAGTGCGCGGCGAGCAGTTGCTGGCGCGGATCGAGGAAATACTGCGCGATAGCGGGGCGCAAAAGGTCAATCTGTTCGGCCACAGCCAAGGCGCGTTGACCGCACGATATGCGGCAGCGAAGCGTCCGGATCTGGTGGCCTCGGTGACTTCGGTGGCCGGGCCGAATCATGGTTCCGAGCTGGCTGATTATCTGGAAAAGCACTATCCCGGTAGCAGTGCCAAGGGCCGCTTGCTCGAAGCGTTGCTGCGCTTGATCGGCTGGGTCATGGCATTGCTCGACACGGGTTATCACGGTCCGAAACTGCCGGTGGATATCCACGCTTCCCACCAATCGCTAACGACGGCGGGCGTTGCATTATTCAATCAGCGTTATCCACAAGGGCTGCCGGAAGTCTGGGGCGGCCAGGGGCCGGAAGAGGTCAACGGTGTTCGTTATTACTCCTGGTCAGGGACGCTGCAACCGGGCAAGACCGATCGTGGCGGCAATCTTTTTGACGGCACCAACCGCAGTTGTCGCTTGTTTGCCAAGACCTTCGTCCGTGAGCCGGGGCAGTGCGATGGCATGGTCGGCCGTTACAGCTCGCATCTGGGCACGGTGATCGGTGATGACTATCCGCTGGATCATTTCGACATCGTCAATCAGTCGCTGGGACTGGTGGGCAAAGGCGCGGATCCGGTAAGGCTGTTTGTCGAGCATGCGGCGCGGCTGGAGGCTGCAGGGTTATAGCCAAACAGACCGCGTCATCGTTCTTCGCGAGCAGGCTCGCTCCCACAGGTGTCTGCATTTCAATGTGGGAGCGAGCCTGCTCGCGAAGGGGCCTTATCAGGCAACGCTGACCCGGCGGCCCAACACGGTGGTCCAGCGCTCCGACAAAACCACCCCACCCAAGGTCAGCAAACCGCCCACCAGGTGATACATCGCTAACTGTTCCTTCAGCACCAGCGCTGCGATCAACGCGGTAATCAGCGGCAGCAGATTGAAGAACAACGTCGTCCGGCTCGGTCCCAGCCGCTGCACCGCTTGCATCCACGCCAGCGGCGCGACCATCGAAGCCAGCAGGCATGCATAGAGCACCAGCGGCACGTTCTGCAGATTCAAACCGGTCTTCGGCGAAACAGCGAACAACGGAAACAACACCACAATCGCCACCAGCACCTGCAAGTACAGCAGGACCAGCGGCGGCAGGCGCAGTTGCCACTTTTTCAGCAGCGTGCTGTAAACCGCGTAGGCCAGCGTGGCGATCAGCATCATCGCATCGCCCAGATTGACCCCGTGTTGCAGCAGCGCTCCGAGGCTGCCGGATGACACCACCACCAGCACGCCAGCGAACGACAGCACCGCACCGACCAGCGCACCAGCCGTCAGGCGCTGGCCGAGGCTGATGATCGCCATGGCCAGCGACATCAATGGCATCAGCGACAGGATGATGCCCATGTTGGTCGCGGTGGTCAGTGTTGCGGCGAAATAGGCGAGGCTCTGATACACCGCCATACCGAGCACGCCGAGGACGAAAATCCGCCTCAGGTTCGGCCGAATCTGCGGCCAGTGGGCGATGACTTTCTTCAGCATGAATGGCGTGAACAGCACGCCGGCCAGCAGCCAGCGATAGAAACCGATCTCGGCCGGGAAGATCGCCCCGACCGCCAGTTTGTTGATCACGGTGTTGCCGGCCCAGATGAAAATCGCCAGCAGGGGAAACGCGTATTGCATGGGACAAAACCAGAACGTTGATGAAGGGCGATTATCGCCTGTCTGGATGCAAGCCTATACTGCGATCCAGACAACCTGCCTCTGCATCCGGACAGCATGAACAGCAAACACATCGATCTGCTCGATTTCAGCGAACTGCCGTCAGCGGTGTATTTCCGCTACGCCGATTTCAATGCCCACGAATATGCCGCGCCACACCGGCATCCTTGGGGCACGCTGGAATACGCGGCCCATGGCGTGCTGCACATGGATGTCGACGGCAGTCGCTTCATGTCGCCGCCGCAGTACGCGGTGTGGGTGCCGCCCGAGGTCGAGCACAGTTTCTACAGCCATCAACCGGTCAACTACCGCGCGGTGTGTCTTGATCCCGACGTCTGCGCGCGATTGCCGGCGCGGGCCTGCACGCTGGCAATCAGCGACATTCTCAAGGCCATCCTCAAAGACTTCGCCGCCCGCGATGTGAAGATCCCCGAGCATGAAGCCGATCAGCGTCTGGCCCAGGTATTGGTCGATCAACTGCAACAGGCACCGGTGCAGGAATGTTATCTGCCGTACGCGAGCAGCCCGGGCTTGCTGACGATTCTTGACGCCTTGCAGGCCGCGCCGGGCGACAACCAACCGTTGGCGCATTGGGCCGCGCAAGTGCATGTCAGCGAGCGCACGCTGGCGCGGCAGTTCGTTCGTGAGCTGGGCATGAGTTTTGGCGAGTGGCGTCAGCGCTTGCGTTATCTGGCGGCGATCGAGGCGCTTGAGACCTCGCGTTCGGTGCAGGAAATCGCTTTCGACCTCGGCTACAGCAGCGGCTCGGCATTCATCGCCATGTTCGCCCGCCAGGCCGGGTGCACGCCGGAGCAGTATCGGCGCAGCCACCTCGAGGGCAGGAAGGTGTAACAAGCTTTGACTACACTGCGACAGAGGCCGCATCCATCGGTGCGGCAACAAGGAGAAAACTCCATGAAGATGTTGCGTGTGCCGTTGTTGATGATCGGGCTGCTTGTGTGTTCCCAGGGTTTCGCCGCCACGGCGCAACAGAACAAGATGACCACCTGCAATGCCGATGCGACCGCCAAAAGCCTGAAGGGCGACGAGCGCAAGGCGTTCATGAGCACCTGCCTGAAAGCGGCACCAGCGGCCAACGATGGCAAGGAGCTGACCCCGCAGCAGCAGAAGATGACCACCTGCAATGCCGATGCGAAAACCAAGGCACTGACCGGCGATGCGCGCAAGGCGTTCATGAGTGAGTGTCTGAAGAAGAAATAAGCGGGCGCGATGGGTGTCCGATTGACTCGGTCGGCTTGAGATTTTCCCTCACCCTAACCCTCTCCCGGAGGGAGAGGGGACCGACCGCATTGATGCCGACAGGAACTGGGGTCTGAAATACCGGGTCGATTGCGGATTCGGCACTGCACGTTCAGGTCGGAAAATTTTTCGAGCAACCCCCAATCGGTCCCCTCTCCCTCTGGGAGAGGGCTAGGGTGAGGGGGAAATTCGCAAGCCTTGCACGAAAATCCGAAACCCCGCATATCCCTAGTGCTAACCCAGGATCGCTGGCAGACTGCCCATCCTTTCACGCCGTTCGTTTTGAGGCTGTATGCCAACGTTTTCTCAGCGTCATGTTGTGTTCTGGGTCAGTTGCATCATCATTTTTGGCGGCCTGTTGCTGGTGCTGCCGCTGCGCCTGTTGCCGAGCCTGCTGGCCGGGTTGCTGGTGTTCGAGCTGGTCAACATGCTCACCCCGCAACTGCAACGGCTGATCGAAGGGCGGCGTGCCCGCTGGTTGGCGGTGGCGCTGCTCGGCACGCTGGTAGTAAGTGCGCTGGCGCTGATTTTCGCCGGGGCTATCAGTTTCCTCCTGCATGAAGCGGAAAACCCCGGCGCTTCACTCGACAAATTCATGGGCGTGGTCGATCGCGCGCGCGGGCAGTTGCCGCCGTTCATCGATGCCTATCTGCCGGCGAGTGCGGCGGAATTTCGCGTGGCGATCGGCGAGTGGGCGAGCAAGCATCTGGCCGACCTGCAACTGGTCGGCAAGGACGCCGCGCACATGTTCGTCACCCTGCTGATCGGCATGGTGCTCGGCGCGATCATCGCCCTGCAGCGCATCCCCGACGTGACCAAGCGCAAGCCGCTGGCCGCCGCTTTGTTCGACCGTTTGCATCTGCTGGTGCAGGCGTTTCGCAATATCGTCTTCGCGCAGATCAAGATTTCCCTGCTCAACACCGTGTTCACCGGGATCTTCCTCGCGGTGATCCTGCCGATGTTCGGCATCAAGCTGCCGCTGACCAAAACCCTGATCGTGCTGACCTTCCTGCTCGGCCTGCTGCCGGTGATCGGCAACCTGATGTCGAACACGCTGATCACCATCGTCGGTCTGTCGCTGTCGATCTGGGTGGCGATCGCAGCGCTGGGCTATCTGATCGTTATCCACAAGCTCGAATACTTCCTCAACGCGCGCATCGTCGGCGGGCAGATCAGTGCCAAGTCGTGGGAGTTGCTCCTGGCGATGCTGGTGTTCGAAGCCGCGTTCGGTTTGCCGGGGGTGGTGGCAGGGCCGATTTATTACGCGTATCTGAAGAGTGAGCTGAAGCTGGGCGGGATGGTCTAAGGCCAGGCAACTAAATTGAATGCATCTGTGGCGAGGGGATTTATTCCCGTTGGCCTGCGCAGCAGGCCCCTGCTTTCAAGCTCAGGAGCGGGGCCGCTTCGCGGCCCAACGGGGATAAATCCCCTCGCCACAGGATAAATCCCCTCTCCACAAAGGCTCTTCGCCATAGAGATTGTGATCAGGCCATCGAACCGTAACGCTTCATCGCTTCAATCGCCAAACCGCTGCCAATGCTGCCAAAGATGTTGCCTTCGACATGCCGCGCGTTCGGCAGCATTGCCGAGACGCTGTTGCGCAGGGCCGGGATGCCGCTCGAACCACCAGTGAAGAACACCGTGTCGACCTGATCGACTGCTACGCCGGCGTCATTCAACAGCTGCGTAACGCTGCCGCGCACGCGCTCGAGCAAGGCTTCGATCGCCGATTCGAACAGCGCGCGGCTCAGCTCTACGCTCAGCCCGGCTTCGATGCGGTCCAGCGGCACGTGGCGGCTGTCGGCGTGGGTCAGCTGGATCTTGGTTTCTTCCACTTCCATCGCCAGCCAGTGCCCGGCGCGCTGTTCGATCAGCTTGAACAGGCGATCGATGCCGCCGGTGTCTTCGATGTCGTAGCGCATGCTGCCCAGTGCCAGCGTGGATTTCTGCGAGTACACCGAGTTGATCGTGTGCCAGGTCGCCAGGTTCATGTGGTGGCTGGTTGGCATGTAGGCGCCGCTCTTCATGCGGCTGCCGTAGCCGAACAGCGGCATCAGGCCTTGCAGACTCAGCTGTTTGTCGAAGTCGGTACCACCGATGTGCACACCGCCGGTGGCGAGGATGTCATCGTGACGGTTGTCGACACCGCGACGCTCGGGCGACAGGCGCACCAGCGAGAAGTCGGAGGTACCACCGCCGATGTCGACGATCAGTACCAGCTCTTCTTTCTCGATGGTCGACTCGTAGTCGAACGCTGCCGCGATCGGCTCGTACTGGAACGACACGTCCTTGAAGCCGATTTTGCGCGCTACCTCGACCAGGGTGTCTTCGGCCTCCTGGTCAGCCAGCGGATCGTCGTCGACGAAGAACACCGGGCGACCCAGCACCACTTGCTCGAATTCCCGACCGGCGGCGGTTTCGGCGCGGCTCTTGAGCTGGCCGATGAACAGCCCGAGCAGATCCTTGAACGGCATCGCCGTGCCGAGGACGCTGGTGTCGTGTTTGATCAGCTTGGAGCCGAGCAGGCTTTTCAACGAGCGCATCAGCCGGCCTTCGTAGCCTTCCAGATACTCGTGCAGGGCCAGGCGACCGTAGACCGGGCGACGTTCCTCGATGTTGAAGAAGACCACCGACGGCAGGGTGATCTTGTCGTCTTCCAGCGCGATCATGGTGTCCATGCCGGGGCGCAGCCAGCCGACGGTGGAGTTGGACGTGCCGAAGTCGATGCCGCAGGCACGGGCTGGAGAGGCGTCTTTCATGTCTTTCGGTTTCCGGTCAAAAAAACGGCCGCGCAGTGTATGTCAGTGCGCGGCAGATTCGAAGGCCGGTCATCCGCTATTTCGCCACCTGACAGTTGAAAACCACCGCATCGCCCCAAACTTGCTGGCATGGGCCGGCAGACACACCGGCGGTCGCAAGAACCGCCGTCCACTGCCGATAAACTTCTGCGGCGCCACCCGGTCACAAACTTGAGATCGGTCAACCCGGCACGTGCCAATCGGCGCATGCTGGTCTCGGCGCGAAATCGATAACGGATGGTGATCCTTCCATGGACTTCAAAGACTATTACAAGATACTCGGCGTGGAGCCGACAGCCGACGACAAGGCCATCAAGGCGGCCTATCGCAAGCTGGCGCGCAAATACCACCCCGACGTCAGCAAGGAAAAAGACGCCGAGGCCAAGTTCAAGGATGCCTCGGAAGCCTATGAAGCGCTGAAAAGCGCCGACAAGCGCGCCGAATACGACGAACTGCGCCGTTATGGCCAGCACGGTCAGCCGTTTCAGGGCCCACCGGGCTGGCAGAGCCGTGGCGGCTTCGGTGGCGGCGGTGGCGACACGGGCGACTTCTCGGACTTCTTCAGTTCGATCTTCGGCAATCGCGGCCCCGGTTTCGGTGGCGCCGAGAGCCGCCAATCACGCGGACGTCGAGGGCAAGACGTGGAAATGGAACTGCCGGTCTTCCTCGAAGAAACCCTGTCGAACGAATCGAAGAAAGTCACCTTTCAGGTGCCGCAATACAACGCGCACGGCCAGCATGTCAGCAACACCAGCAAGAGCCTGAACGTGAAGATTCCGGCCGGCGTGACCGATGGCGAGCGAATTCGCCTGAAGGACCAGGGCGCACCGGGCATCGGTGGCGGGGCGAATGGCGACCTGTACCTGACCATTCGTTTTGCGCCGCACCCGAAATTCGATGTCGAAGGCGAAAACCTGATCATCACCTTGCCCCTGGCTCCGTGGGAATTGGCATTGGGCACTGAAGTGGCCGTGCCGACCCTGACCGGCAAGATCAACCTCAAGGTGCCGGCCGGCAGCCAGAATGGCCAGCGCATGCGCGCCAAGGGCCATGGCCTGCTGAACAAGGCCGGCGAACGCGGTTATCTGTTCGTGCAGCTCAAGGCCGTGATGCCCAAAGCCTCCGACGATGAGGTCAAGGCGCTGTGGCAGGAACTGGCGAAGAAAGCCGCCTTCAATCCGCGAGAGAACTTCTGAACCCGACGACGGAGTAGCCCATCATGAGCAGCCCCCTGATCGTTCAACTGGACCTGGCAGAATTCTGTGAGGCGGCCGACTTGTCGGACGTCTACGTGATCGAAATCGTCGAGCACGGCATCCTCGAACCTCAGGGCGCGCAGCCCCGGGAATGGCGTTTCACCGATTACGAATTGGCCTTGGCCAAGCGTGCGGCGAAGCTGCGCCGTGATCTGGAACTGGAGTGGGAAGGCGTGGCGCTGGCGCTGGATCTGCTGGACGAGGTGAAGCAGTTGCGTGCCGAGAACCGCATGTTGCGCCAGCGTTTGGGGCGGTTGGTGGTCGAATGAATTGTTTGAGGCCGTGAGGTCCTAGCTAGCCTCATCGCGTGCCGGCCCGCTCCCGCCTGATTAATGTTTGCGGGTGTTTCGTCCGGTATGAACCGGCAGGATGGTCTGATAGTTTTCCGGGGACATGTTGGCAATGGATGCCGACGGTCGTAGCGCCAGCCAGACTGGCCAGCGCTGCGCAATCATTGCAAGGAAGCCTGTCAATGCCAGTCAGACCCAAGCCGCCCAAGCCGGGCGCAGTCGATATCAACGCCCCTGGGCGCACATCCCGGGATCCCGCCGCGCACGGTATCGAGTCGCCGCACCTGACCCCCGGTCCGTTCATTCGCAAGACCCCGCCCGATGCCAGTGAGCCCGGCAGTAGCACGCAGCAAATGGAAACTGCAGTTGCCCCGCACAGCGTGCACGTCGACCCGACGCCGTCTACATCTGGTCCCGTCCCGAAGCTTAAAAGCTCGGCTCTGGAGCGTTACCTGATTGCCTCGACAGCCCCTCTACCGCAAGCGGACGTTGACGGGTTTCGCGTATTCAAAGGACGCCAATACGCGGACCTGCAGGGCGGTGGTACGGTGCTGATCGGCGTCGATGCCGAGACCGGTCTGCATCGGGCCAGATTGTCCAGCGAGCTGCAGCCGTCCGGCCCTGTGCTTGCCTACGATCCGTTGACCAAGCACTGGTACGCGCTTGAAGAGTCCGGCGCGTCGCCGGACGCTGCCGCTGTCCCGGGTAAAAGCCGCAGGGTGGCGCGCCAGAGTGATGAAGACTATGAGTCTGCCGTTGAGGAGCTGCCCGACGATGGCGGTGCAACGCAGGAATACTTCTATCTGGCGTCCGAGTCGATGCCCGTCAAACCCTTCACCGCTGAGGAATTGCGTGCAATGCGCAGCGAAACACGGTTTTCGTTCCTCACCAATCGGCCCGGGGTCTACGACCGTGCCAATAACGGCAAATACCCTTTCCGGGACATGGCCGGCCGGCCTGTCAGGATAAAGAAGCTCCAGACCCTGGCGCGTTTCGAAGACGGCAGCCGTTATACCTCCGAGCAGATCAAGCCCTACATCAAGTTTGGCGCCTACGAGCATGTCGCGCGGTTGTATGAAGAAAAGCTGCAATGGCGATTGTTCACCGAGGCCGACATGACGGTGCCCGGAGAGCGGGCCCTGGTCGGCCAGTCAATGGTGGTCGCCAACCGGCGCATCACCCGAGGCGAGGTGGTCGGTGTCTATGCTGGCGCGATCATGCCGGGACGTCTTGTGCCGCTGCCCCAGCAGTCATACACCATGAAGGTCGGCGTCCGTTATCAACCAGGGCCTGGATATTTGATCCCCTACGAATTCGCGCTGGTCGGTGACACGATTATTTCCCGGATCAACACGCGCTTTTGGTATGACGCAACGGGCAAGCCGGTTCGTCAGGCTACGGAGGGTTACAACGTCGAGTTCGTACCGTTCGATGTCGAAGCGCAACAGTGGATAGGCAAGGAATTGGTCACCCGGGACTTCATTCTCAACGCCATCTTCGCTACCGAAGACATTCCGGCGGGAACCGAGTTACGCATCGATTACAACTACAGCGATGCGGACATCGCGAAACTGTTCCCGTGACTGCCTGAGCGATCGCGACTGAATACGGACCTGCGCGTCCGTATTCAGCGCACGCCTTCATCAGAACAGAAAATAGCGCTGCGCCATCGGCAGCGTTTCCGCCGGTTCGCACCAGAGCAACACGCCATCGGCCTTGACCTGATAGGTCTGTGGATCGACATCGATGTTCGGCAGATAGTCGTTGTGGATCAGGTCGGTTTTCTGCACGTCGCGGCAGCCCTTCACCACAGCGATCTGCTTCTTCAATCCCAAGGCTTCTGGCAATCCGGCCTCCTGCGCCGCCTGGCTGATAAAGGTCAGGCTGGTGGCGTGCAGCGAGCCGCCGTAGCTGGCAAACATCGGGCGGTAATGCACCGGTTGCGGTGTTGGAATCGAAGCGTTGGCGTCGCCCATCAGGCTGGCGGCAATCGCGCCGCCCTTGAGAATCAGCGTCGGCTTCACACCAAAGAACGCCGGGCGCCAGAGCACCAGATCGGCCCACTTGCCGACTTCGATCGAGCCGACTTCATGGCTGATGCCATGGGTGATTGCCGGGTTGATCGTGTACTTGGCGATGTAGCGTTTGGCGCGGAAGTTGTCGTTGCCTGCGCCGTCCTGCGGCAGCGGGCCGCGCTGTTTTTTCATCTT
>Ga0308171_1002278_pt1 | contig 20849 bp, 18 predicted proteins | sample PhyGR1_FD_202135 | JGI IMG/M metagenome (GOLD analysis project Ga0308171, IMG submission 202135) | Phyllosphere microbial communities from UC Gill Tract Community Farm, Albany, California, United States - DLSLSG.R1 | ecosystem: Host-associated > Plants > Phyllosphere > Unclassified | place: USA... | reverse complement strand
AACATCTTTTTGATGGGTGGTGTATTTTCGGCTGCATTTTCTCCGTATCGGTCTGTAAAATATTCACCCTGATATGCCATTCTGCTTTGAATAGCGATTCCGCCGCCGAGCATTTTTACACGCTCTATATTTTTTTCATCAATCGTTTCTGCGTGGTCGAAAATCCATGGCAATCCGTTGAATGGAATATCTTGATTTACTTTTTCAAAAACATTTAAAAATCTCGTAATGCTTTCGTTATACGTTGCATGAAGTCTGAAAGGCCAGCGGTTTTCTACCAATAATCTCACGACTTTTTCCAGATCAGCCTCCATATTTTCGGGCAAATCGGGTCTTTGCTGCAGAAAATCTTCAAAATCTGCTGCCGAAAACACCAACATCTCTCCCGCCCCGTTGTGACGGTACATATCATCACCCTGATACAATTTTACGGTATCGATCCAATCACTGAAATCTTCAAATTCGTGCTTTGGTTTTTGCGTAAATAAATTGTAGGCAATTCTTACGGTTAGCTGTTTCTTTTCGTTGAGTTCATTCACCACCTGATAATCATCCGGAAAGTTCTGGAAACCACCACCTGCATCAATTACACTTGTAATTCCGAAACGGTTTAGTTCTGTCATAAAATGTCTGGTAGAATTCATCTGATGTTCAAACGATAATTTCGGACCTTTGGCTAAAGTGGAATACAAAATCATGGCATTTGGGGTAGCGATAATCAAACCTGTGGGCTCGCCGTTGGCATCTCTTTCGATATGACCACCCGCCGGAGCCGGAGTATCTTTTGTAAAACCCACCGCTTTTAAAGCAGCTCTGTTCATCAATGCTCTGTCATACAAATGAAGAATAAAAACCGGAGTTTCGGGAGCAATCGCATTAATCTCTTCCAACGTCGGCATTCTTCTTTCTGCAAACTGAAATTCTGTCCAACCACCGACCACACGAACCCACTGCGGAGAAGGTGTACGGTCTACCTGATTTTTCAACATTCTCAAAGCATCTGCTAAGGAAGGAACGCCGTCCCATCTTAATTCAAGATTATAGTTGAGTCCACCACGAATCAAATGGATATGAGAATCATTGATTCCGGGAACGACTCTCCTCTTTTTTAAATCGATAATTTTTGTTGATTCTTCAGAAAACTGGTCAACCAAACCATCGTTTCCGACGGCTATGATTTTTCCTTCTTTGATAGCAACCGCAGAAATATCCGGCGTTTCTTTGTTGAAACTGTGAATCTTTCCGTTAAATAAAATTAAGTCTGCTTTCATACTGAATTATTTTGCATTCAATTTTGAAATCGCATCCTGAATTCCTCCACCGGCAACGGTAAAAAATGCAGGACCAGCCAATAAAATCAGTTTCTTCAGCTTCAATTCATCTGAAAAACTTTTACTTTTTAAATAAGACTGTGCACGATACGCATCAAACGCTCCCAAGACCACATTTTCTGCTACCAAAGCAGTCGGAGAATCGATTCCTGCATCTTTTAAGTCGCTTGCGAAAGAAGCGGTTGTTACCTTTAATTTCAATGCTTCTCTCATTGCCACACTTCCTACTTCTTTCATCAATTCTGCGTCAAAAGAATTTCTATCTCCCAATCCGATTAATAATAATTTTTTTGAAGATAAACTCCCTTTTGGAGGAGAAATTAATAAAGTTTCCAAAGCGTGCCCCTGGAATTTCCCGCTTTTTCTGACATCGGTAATAATTCCTTTTAAAGCTTCATCAAGATGAACCATTCCGTTCAAATCTTTGGGAAGCGCAGGCGAATTGAAAATATCACCGTCTGTATATTCGAAAACACAGGCAATCTGTAAATCTGCCACTGCCGCAGAAGGCCCCTGTACTAAACCAACGATAGAAACGCCGTCAACAGTTCCCCAGTTTTTGGTGGTTCCGACTGCCGTTTTTGTTTCGGCCGTTGCAGTCTGCGCTGAAACGAAATTAGTTACTGAAGTCGTTAAAACAAATGCAGTAAGCATTGCTTTAGACCAGTTAAAATATTTTGAAATTGAATGTTGCATAATAAATGATTTTAGATTAATGATTAAAATTTGAACCCTAAACGGATGTTATAAAAGACACCACTTTTCGCATTGGGAATAATATCTTCGATGAATTCACCTTTCTGGAAATACTGAAGTCCGCTCACCAGCGAGATATATTTACTGAAACTATACGTAAAATTGGTTAAATAAGCTGTTCCGATATATCTTTTGTCTGAGCTACTTCCGGGACGGTTTAATACTCCGCTTGGTCTGTAAACGCCGTCGTTCAAAGAGTATCTCCAGTTGAAAACAACATCAACCTGCATTTTTAATTTAGAAGTTAAATCCAACGTTGCATAGGGATGAATATCGATGAGGTTGACCGGCCCGACCTGCGGACTGAAGCCAAAATAACCGCCTTTCGGGTACAATGGATTAAAAGTATTGAGTTTTCCGTCTTCCTTCGATTTGTCTCCGGAAATGTAATCGTTTCTAAGATTGATGCTCGGTTTAAATTTTATATTTTCAAATAAATATCCGATGTCTACAGAACCTGTCCACGCTGAAATATCTTCATTTCCAAAAGTTCCAAACTGGTAGGCTGCTTCCAGATTATAAATAAATCCGCCGCCGTATTTCCAAAGTCTTCCGCCGATGGTGTGGCGTTTTTCTCTCGCTGTTCCGGCTTCAAAAACAGATTCGTCTCTACGGATTCCGATGTAATATAAATCCAGATTTCCGGCTTTTGGAATAATGATTTTAGAATAAGCACCCCAAAGATTGAGCTGTTTTGAAATTTTATTATCGAAAACTCTTGCATTAATACTGTCCGCCATCATTGCGAAAGCATCTACCGAAACATTTTTGTACAAATACATTGCTTTGGCTCCGGTAAATGAAAGTCTTGCATTGGGACCTTCTCTTACAGAAATCAATCTTCCCGAACCGTAATCTAATTCCTGTCTACCCAGTCTGAAGGTTAGTTTTTGTTCTGGTTTATTAATTAAATTGGCATCAATAAATAGATTCTGAACACTTAACTGATCTTCATCAATTCCTCTTGAACCGTTTTTTCTTCCGTTTTGTAAAGCACTTCTCACCTGCGAAAACACCCGAATATTTTTCCCTAAATGCAAATCTGCATGAACATCATACCGCTGCAGAAAGAAATTGTTGTGTCCGATATTAAGTCTTCCCCAATCTTCGTTATTGAAATCCACATATTCGAATCTGGCTTCGCCACCAAAAGACAGATAGACATTTTTCTTTTCATTGAGCGGCAGAAATTTAACATTATTGTAAAAAGTATCAGCAGAATCTTTTAAATATTCATAGTTTTCATCGTAACGCAGGAGTTTGAAACTCTGAGCCGATAAACTATCAGAACATATAAAAATTAAGAGAACGATAATTTTTAAAAACGATATGGAATGTGCAGATTTCAACATTGAAAATTTTAGATTAATGTTTAATCATTTTGTGAGCATAGTGAATTCCCAACCCGTAAGAACTTCCGTACTTTTTCATCAAATCTGTTACTGCAACATACGTTTCCTGACGTGCCCAATCTCTCTGCAATTCTAAAATATACTGAATAGATGTCATTGGTTTTACCCCGGCGTGAATCATTCTCTGAATAGCTCTTTCGTGTGCTTCATCACTCACATCGCCGCAGGCATCAGTGATTACATAGACATCATAATTTTCTTCCATTGCAGATAAAGCAGGTCCCACTATACAAACGCCTGTCCATAATCCTGCCAAAACAATCTTCTGTTTTTGAGTTCCGACGATTGCCTTGTAAGCATTTTCGTCTTCCCACGTATTCATTGTCGTTCTGTCGATGTAGTTTGAAGTCGCCATTGGATATGCTTCTTCAATTTCCGGAAAAACGGGTCCTGAAAAACTTTCTTCAGCAACGGTTGTCACAATGGTCGGAACATTGAATATTTTGGAAGCTCCGCAAATTACGGCAACGTTGTTACGCAGTTCATTCATCGAAATGCTTTTTGTTGCAAATGCCATTTGACCTTCAAAATCGATTAAGACAAGTGCGTGGTTATCCGGAGATAATAATTTAGGTGATGGTTTCATAAAGTTTATTTTCGTTGTTAATTTTTTAAGTTTAAATAAATTATTGCTTTAGAAATTTTAAAAATTCTTCGTTAAATTTGTCTTTTTCTTCAATAAATAATGCGTGTCCGCTGTTTTCAAAAGAAATTAATTTTGACCCTTTAATAGCCTTATTCATTTGTTCAGCCAGAGCAAAAGCAACAATTCTGTCCTGTTTTGCCTGCATAATAAGCGTCGGGATTTTGATTTTCGGTAAATCGCCTCTCAAATCTTCGTCTCTCAAAGCAATTAAAGCCTGCTCCATTGCATATGCGGAAGACTGCATTTCGATTCCGCCTAACCACGCACCTATTCCCGCCGGGACTGAAGTGGCAGATAAGACGAATCTTTCACCAATCGTGTTTAATAATGCCGGTCTGTCTACGCTCACACGATCTACCCAGTTGGTGATCTCTTCTTTTGTGAATAACGGATAGGGATAATCCGGCTTTTTAGTATGAACAGGCGCAGCTGCTGCAAATAATGCTAATTTGCTGACGTGTGCACTGTTGTACTTTGCCACATAATGTAAAGCGATTGCACCGCCCATCGAATGTCCGCCCAACGTTGCATCTTCGATATCCAATTTGTCTAAAACAGCTTTGATGTCGGAAGCAAACTGGTCATAATCATATTTTCCATAAGGTTTGTCTGACTGTCCGAAACCTCTCAAAGTGATGGCGATAACACGGTAACCTGCTTTTACCAAAGGAAGATATTGGTATTCCCAGGAAGCATCATTCAAAGGATATCCGTGGATTAAAACAACAGTTTTGCCTTCACCAAGGTCGATAACGTGAAGTTTTACATTAGGCTCTACTTCGATATATTCTGCTCTCGCTTTTGTAGATTTCGCAGTAGTTTGTGCGTTTATATTGGTAAAGAATACGGCTGATAATAAAACCGCAGTTCCAAGAATTGATTTTAGTTTCATAATAGGATATAGTCTTTTTGACAGATTTAATTATAAAAATGTCGGGGTTAATGAATTAAATAGTGATGAAATTGAATCAGCTGTTTTTAAATATCAAAGACAGCCGATTCAAAGAAAAATTTATCTTTTCAGCAAATATTTATGCTGGCCTTCCAGTACAAGTTCAGATTTCTGGTTGTAGACAGTCATTTTAGTCGTAACGATTCCCTTATCTTCTTGTGGAGCTAAATCGGTAATCGTCAATGAAGAATACAGAGTATCTCCGGAATGAACCTCTTTCAAGAAACTGCATGACAGTTCTAAAAAAGCAATGAAAACATTTCCGAAATAATGAGGAAGCAACGTTGCCCCAGGCGCAGTGAATGCTAAAACCTGTAAACCGTGAACCACAGGTGCTTCGTGACCAAATCTCTTGGCATATTCTGCATCATAATGAATCGGATGATTATCACATGAAACCGTTTGAAAAGCTGAAGCGTGTGCATCAGTAAGAGTTCTGCTCGGCGCGCGAAATACTTCTCCCACAACCAATTTATCAAAAGTACGGGCCTTTACGATCGCGAAATCTTCAGGATTGAATACTGATGTTGAATTTGAGTTTTCCATAATTTTTTAGATTTGATAGAAAAGTTATTATTCAGTAATAAACTCCAAAAGATCTTTATTAATCGTTTCATGTTCTGTAGTCGGCATTCCGTGAGGAAAACCTGGATACGTGATGATTTTTCCGTTTTTCAGTAATTTGATAGATTTTCTACCCGCATTATCGATCGGAACAATCTGATCATCTTCACCGTGCATTACCAGAACAGGGATATCCACAGCTTTTAAATCTTCCGTTAGATCAGTCTCAGAAAAGGCTTTAATTCCGTCATAATGTGCTACAATTCCACCCATCATTCCCTGTCTCCACCAGTTTTTCTGTACACCTTCTTTTACAGTCGCACCTTCTCTGTTGTACCCGTAGAAAGGGAAAGTTAAATCGATATAAAACTGGTTTCTGTTGTTTAAAGTCTGCTCTCTGATGCCATCGAAAACTTCCATTGGAACACCGTCAGGATTGGTTTCACTTTTTACCATTACCGGCGGAATTGCGCTGATTAAAACTGCTTTTTTAGCTCTTCCGTTAGCATATTTATTGACATATCTTATTACTTCACCACCACCTGTTGAGTGACCAATGTGAACTACATCTTTCAGGTCTAAAAACTCTACCAATTCAGCGGCATCAGAAGCGTACTGTTCGATCGTATGGTTGTAAATATCCTGGCTGGATCTGCCGTGACCTCTTCTGTCGTGCGCTACAACTCTGTAACCTCTCTGTAAGAAGAAAATGACCTGCGCATCCCAATCGTCTGATGATAAAGGCCATCCGTGGTGAAACATCAATACCGGTCCTTTTCCCTGATCTTTGTAAAAAATTTCTGTTCCGTCTTTTAATGTAAGTGTACTCATTTTGTTAAATTTTTAATGTTGGATTAATTTTATTTGATTGTTATTTTTTGTCTTAATTCTTTAGCAAATCTACGCAGTTGTAACTCAATGGAAGTTAATCTAGTTTAATTTCGTTACATAAATTTAAGAATTAATATTGTAATATTATTTAGTTTACATTTTCGCCGATTAATTGTAGTAAATCTTCTGCGCCTCCGTTGAATTTATTTCCATTAATGAAAAATGAAGGAGTTCCGTTTACACCGCTTAATACGCCGCTTTCAAAATCGGAATCAACCTTTTCTGCTAATGCCGAACTTTCTATATCTTTTTTGAACTGAGAAATATTTAAATCTAATTTTTCCGCTAATTCTAATAAAAAATTCTCATTCAGATATTCCTGATTTTCATAAATGGCATCATGCATTTCCCAGAATTTCCCCTGTAGATTTGCGGCTTCTGCTGCGAGTGCTGCCGATCTCGCATATTCGTGGATTTCGGATAAAGGAAAGTTTCTGAAAACAAATTTAATCTGAGTTCCAAATTCTTTCATGAGTTCTTTCAGTAAAGGATATGCTGCTCCACAGTATGGACATTGATAATCTCCGTATTCTACAACGACAATATCTGCGTTTTGATTTCCTTGTGTATGGTCATTTTTGCTGACCGCTGGTTTTAGTGACATAATTATTTTGTTTTAAGTGTTTGTTATTTTTAGTTTAAAGCTCAACAACCGAAGAAGAGATCCATAGTGCTCCGATTAATAATAGGAAAGCAGGAATTCCAAAGATCCAGTTTCCAAATAAAGGAAGTAGGAAAGGGGCGATGAATGCTCCTGATAAAAAACCTGTCCATAAAAGTAATAAATGAATGACATTCGATCTGTATTGTTTTTTTTCGGTTTTGTCTTTGCTCATGCTCAGTAGGGCTGAATTTCTTGCCAGACTGTTCAGCGTTCCTGTAACAAAGTCTGTATTTATTTTCTGATCTCCTACCGAAGTTACAATCGTATTCATAATTCCCATTGCGAAACCGATTATTGCAATAGACGGAAATGAATTGATGATATAAAAACAGGACACGAGAGTGTAAAGGATCAATATTCCGGAGACAAGCAGAAAAGGTAATGTATGATTCTTCAGTTTTTTAGACAGTGATAAACACGTTCCTGCATAAATTCCCAATAGAAAACAGCTGATTACAGTAGCTGATGTGATAATAACTCCCCATTTATCACTTGAAAAAGCAGCGCCCAACTGTGTGGTATTTCCACTCATGAAGGAAACATACGTTTTCCATTTGATAAGACCTGTCGCATCGATAAATCCTGCAATTAAGGCTAAGAAAATGGCTAATCTTTCATGCATCCTGATTTGTTCAGGTGAAACAGAAACGTTTGTTTTAGAAAATACGGGCTGATCCATTGTATGAAAGGTTAGGATTCTTTATTTATTTTTTAGGCTGAATAAATACTTTTTGGGTAGGAAATTTTTCAATTTCTCCCTCTGCAAGACCAAAATTAGTTACAACAACATCTTTAGGATTTCCTGCAAGCCATTCACTGAGATCGATAGATTCATAAACACCACTGTTGAAACCAATCAATACTTTACAAACTGTGTCTCCCGTGTTTTTAATATAATGTCCGGCTCCCATCGGTACATACCCTACATCTCCGGCATTGAACTGTTCTGTAACTACCGTTCCTTCGGCAAGGAAAACCGACATTTCTGCCTGCCCGGAAATATAATACTGCCATTCGTCTGCATTAGGATGCCAGTGCATTTCTCTTAAAGCTCCCGGCTGAAGTTCAAGTACAGATCCTGCCATTGTGGTGCTGATAGGGAATTCTTTGCTGGTAACCAATCGTTGCAATCCACCTCCTGGGATGATTCTCGGCTGTTGAGAATGTAACGGATAACGATGTAAATTAGTCAGTTCTATATCAGATTCTTCAGGTCGGGCTGCAGCAACAAATGAAAGTTCGTCAGGAACGATACCTGCTGCGAAATATGCTTCTTTCTGAGGTAATTTTGCCACTTCTTCTAAGGTTAAACCTAAGTTTTGAGCAACAATTTCCGGTGGCATAGATGATACAAAATCGGTAACACTGAAAGTATGATCTTCGGAGAAATTGCCATTATCAAATATTAAAATAAAATGACATTCTTCTGTTCCTGTTGCCTGAATCGAGTGTCCGTATCCTTTTGGAAAATACCAGACATCACCCGGTTCAAAATTATCTGTATAGCTGTGCCCGTCCGGATGAATAATCGTTGTGCGCACTGTTCCTGAAATAACATAAGCCCATTCTGCGGCGTTGGCATGCCAGTGAAGTTCTCTCATGCTTCCCGGCTCCAGTCTCATCGAAACTCCTGCAATACCAATAGAAGCAGGGAAATCTGTAACAGATGCTCCTCTTGTTGTTCCGCCGTCATTCGTACGGGGTTCTTTTTTCTCTAATTCGTATCTGAAGCTAAGTGATTCGTTTTTCATGATATATTTTTTGTGATTAATAACTAACTGTCTGTTTTACTATTGTAAAGCTACTAAAGAAACGAACTGTTTTTAAACGCTCTTCGATGAATGGGCAAAAAGAGTCGGTGAGTGCAAATAACAAATAGGTGATAAAGATGTAAAGTGGTTTCAGCCCTTTGTTTTCAGTGGAGTTTTGGTATTTATTAATCTTTAAAAGAATAAAATTAAAGCAAAATTCATCGACAGTACTCTCTTTTAGGGTCAGGGGAAATAATTTTGACGGATTTTTCAAACAAGATGTTTTAAATAAAACTAAGATCTGTTTTAATTAAAACAAATTGCGGGAACAAAAACAGAAACCTGATTGAGTTAAAACAAGCTGTTTAGACATTCACAGAAAAAAATCTGCCTCAATACTATTGAGACAGATCGTGTAATTTTGAAATTTGTTTATATTAAAAGGGCTGATTGTATTTGCCTGTCAGTGCTTTGTTCTCTATGCTTTTGGCAAAGTTCGGCGTTTCTTCATGATTGTGCGCATCAGAAGCAGCTTGTCTTGCTGCAGCCGCATCGGCTAAGTTAATCCTGTTTTCTTTAATGTATTGAAGCATTTCAGGCGTTGCAGTTGCGTGAATTTCATTGGTGTAAAGACAAGTATTGTCATCGATTTTGGTGGCTTTCAGTTCCCATAAAACCTGAACTTTTGTACGTCCGTTTTTGGTGATAGAATCTGAAATAGAAAGCATACGGCAATAATCCGGTTCGTCAATAGCAGCTACGTAATGCTGCACCATTAAGGCATCACCAATTGTTTCTACATTTAACGAAACAGGTTTGCCATCAAAAGTTGTAGAAATCGCAGCTCCAATGTGCTGGGTAGAACAACGCTGATATTCTGCATCGGGCAGGTTGAGCAACCAGTCGGCAATGTTTACTTTTTCGATGGGAGCATTGATAATTGCTGTTACAGCTGAGTGAGATAATGCGTTTTCGGGTGTCTGAATAATTTCCATAATATTTTGATTTTATATTGTTTTTTTGTATTAACTGAAGTAAAGCTACGTACTATAAAGCACCATACAAAGCACGATCGATCGAACAGGCAAAAACTGTCGTTGAATCACCTGAAAAATTCGGTGAGCGAAAATATATACCGAGATATTATTGTAATTAAGCTTTAAAAGACATATTTACGTGTGATATATTTCAAAAAAATAATCACCGGATTTCCGATGATTACTGATATTTTAAAATTATGTTGAGAGTAGGAGCCAGATCATTTATAGCATCTTTAATTCATCATTAAAAAGCTCTTTTATACTGCCACGGAATTTCCGTATCCAGTTCCAGTTCCATCGCAGAGTGAATGGCAAAATACGGATCCCGCAAATGTTCTCTGGCAATAACAATTAAATCTGCCTGATTGTTGGTAATGATTTCATTCGCCTGTTTCGGACTGGTAATCATGCCCACAGCTCCCGTTAAAATTCCGGTTTGTTCTTTGATGGTGGTGGCAAAAGGAACCTGATATCCGGGATATACTTTGTCTTTGCTCACATTGGTAAATCCGCCACCGGAAGCCGTGATAAAATCTACGCCGTTTTCCTTTAATAATGTTGAGAGAGCAACACTATTATCCAGCGTCCATCCATCTTCCGTTTCGATATAATCCACCGCCGAAATTCTTACGAGTAACGGCATTGTTTCAAGGATTACTTTTCTGATTTCCTGAACAGTTTCTATTAAGAATCGGGTTCTGTTTGCAAAGCTTCCACCATATTCATCTTCACGTTTATTGATTACTTTAGAATAAAACTGATGAAATAAATATCCGTGTCCTGCGTGTAATTCAATGGTGTCAAAACCTGCTTCCACAGAACGAATGGCAGCTTCCACAAATTTATTTTTCAGTTCCTGAATTTCAGAAATCGTCAATTCTCCGGGGATCACACCGTTAATTGCGGTTGGATAAGAAGTTTTTACAATCCATCCGCCTTCTTCTGGCGTAAGTGGTTTCATCCTTTCATCAGGATGTTTAAGACTGCCTTTTCCACCAGAATGCCACAATTGGATTCCTATTTTAGCATCCTGTTCGTGCACGAAATCGACAATGTTTTTCCATGCGTTTTTCTGTTCGTCGTTCCAGATTCCTACATCGCTTAATGTAGCCAATCCTTCTGGTGAAACGGCTGTACATTCGGTAAGAATTAAACCTGCGCCGCCCACTGCACGGCTTCCTAAATGCACCAGATGCCAATTATTCGGAACACCGTTTTTAGCACTGTATTGCTGCATGGGAGATAATACAATCCTGTTTTTTAATTCAAGATTACGAAGTTTTATGGGTGAAAATAAATTCATTTTTTTAGATTTTAATATTTTGTAAATGTTGTAAGAGCGTTTTGGCTTCCTGAAGTGCTGAAAGAATGATATTTTTTACTTCCTGTAAAGTTTCTTCTGCCGTTAGAGTTTGCTCGGCAGTCATTTCAAGCAGATCCAGTTTTTCGTTTAACAAAGCTGACAGTCCCATGATGGCAACACTCGATTTAAGATCATGAGCTCTCAGTTTGAAGGTGGTGAAATCTTTATTCTGATATGCGGTCTCTAATTCACGAAGATGATTAGGGATTTTATCAATAAACTGTTGGGTAACGGTTTGTTCAAAATCTTTATCACCGCCGCTTATAGACTGCATATACGTCAGTTCAATGTATTGAAATACGGGTTTTACTTCTGTAGCTTTTTTTGTTGTCTGATCTTTATTTTGTAATCCGAAATTTGAAATCAGTTTAAAAAGTTCTTCTTCTTTAATCGGTTTAGAGATATATTCGTTCATTCCACGGCTCATGCATTTTTCTCTTTCCCCCGCCAATGCGTGTGCTGTCATGGCAATAATAGGTACATCCAGGTGTAATTCTTCTCGAATTTTCTGCGTGGCAGCATATCCGTCCATGTGAGGCATCTGAATATCCATTAACACAAGGTCGCTCTCGTTTTTTCTGAGATAATCCACCGCTTCCAAACCGTTGGAAACAATATCAAAATCGATGTTCCACTGCATCAGCAAATGTTTCATCAGGCTTTGGTTAATTACATTATCATCGACTACTAAAACTTTTAACTGAGCATTTGATTTATCTTTGAAATATTGGATGTCAGCAACAGGGATTGCGGTTAACTGCTCTTTTGCTATGCCATAAGGAATATAAAAGCTGAATGTTGTTCCTTTTCCCTGTTCACTAATAACTTCAATATCACCACGCTGTAATTGGATTAAATTTTTCACGATAGATAAGCCCAATCCTGTTCCTCCGTAATTTCGGGTAATGGAATCTTCACCTTGGTTGAAGCGCTCAAAGATTTCGCTCAGTTTGTCTTTGTCGATCCCGATTCCTGTATCAGAAATTTTAAAACCGAGGGTCACTTCACTTTCTGTCTGCTGTTTATTATACACTTCAATAGTGATGCTTCCCTGCTGGGTAAATTTTATTGCATTACCGATGAGGTTGACTAAAATCTGCGTTAATCGCGTAGCATCTCCTGTTAATGTATCGGGAATTAAAGTATCTACTTTGCTTGAAATCGTCAATCCTTTTTCTTTGGCTCTTTCAACAAAAAATGTTTCCACAGAGTCTAATAAACCATTAATACTGAATGTTCCGGGGGTAATGCGCATCATTCCGGCTTCAATTTTAGATAAATCAAGAATGTCATTAATGATGGTCATTAAATTTTCTCCCGACCGCTGAATGGATGATACAAATTCTGCTGAAGTCTTATCCAACGGTCTTTTTTGCAGTAAATTGGTAAAGCCTAAAATTCCGCTCAACGGTGTACGAATTTCGTGGCTCATATTGGCTAAGAAATTCTCTTTTGTCTGTGCGGCAACGGATGCTTTTTTCTCTGCAACAGCTAAATCATCGATCAATAATCGTAATCTTTTGAACTGACGAAGAATATGAAACCCGACAACAGCACCGCTCAATATCAATAAAATTAACAAAGAAATATCGTACCATCTTGCTTTTCTGCCCATTTCTTCGCTTCTTCTACTGAGTTCCACCATATGTAGCTGGCGTTTTTCATAAATTTTTGCAGTAATGGAAGTAATTTCATTGGAAATTCTCCTCGCTCTGGGATTTGCAATAGACGTCTGATCATCCATATTGCCAAGAGCATCATAGCGTTGTAATAATTTGTCCCGCACTATTTTTTTATCGAGAGCAAGAACACTTAATCTATGGATTAGTTTTTCTTCTTCAGCATCAGAATTGTCTCTGGATAATGAATCCAGAAAGTTTTCTATCTGGTTTATCTTTTTGTTGATTCCTTCAAGATGCGTGGTGTCATTAGTTGCAATAGAAGCACGAATCCTGCTTTCCACTCCCAGAATATCACGGTCAATTTCCCGTAAATGATTGCTTGACCGCAGCTCGCTGAGAAGTGTATTGTTATTCTGAATAAGTTCTTTGGTATTTTTTGCTGAATTGATCTGAACAGCGATCAACAGTATAGTTCCTGCAATGAATGTAAGAATTATAAAATAACTAAATCGTTTGTTGCCCATTACAGAAATATTTATCATAAATAATATATAAAGTTGATGATTGCTTTACTTCGATTCCGCTAAATAATTAAAGAAAAAACTTGTGAAAAAGGCAAATTCAGGTTAAAAAACGTTCATTCTCGCATTCAGTGCTTTACGATAGGCATCGGCAACGGGAACAAATTTTCCGTTAATCATAATTCCGCCATCCTGAAGTGTGTCAATCTTGCTCAAAGAGATAATATAAGAACGATGAACCCTGATAAAATCGTTTTTTGGCAAGCGTTCTTCCGCAGCTTTCATCGTTCCATGAATGGCGAACATTTTTTCTTTCGTGTAAAATTTTACATAATCGCCCATTGCTTCAGCATAAAATATATCATCCAACTTTAATCGTCTTGTGATATTGGAATCTCTGACAAACAAAAATTCATCTTGGGTAATCTGTACATTTTCCTTTCTGCTTTCAAGAATAGATTGCGCTTTTCCGACTGCCTGTAAAAACCTTGCGGGTGTAACCGGCTTTAAAATATAATCCGCAATATTAAGCTCAAAAGCTTCAAGAGCGTATTCTTTTTTAGAAGACGTGAAAATAATGATGGTATCTTTCCCCGAAAGATTTTTTGTGAGTTCAATTCCTGTCATTTCAGGCATTTCAATATCAAGAAATATCAAATCAACCTGATTGGTCTGCAAATGGTGGTAAGCTTCAATCGCATTGCAATATTCTTTTACAATCGTAAGTCCCGGAATTTGCTTTGCCAGATGTGCCAGCGTAGTTCTTGCTATATCATTGTCATCAACGATTAAGGCTCTCATGGTGGTATATTTATGATTTCATACAAATATACTTATTCCATTTTATTTTTTTGCCTTATGGTCTCTGTTATCTGAAGTAAGAACGGATCATCCAAGCCATTTCTTCATGGGTCTCCATTAATCCTGTGATAAAATCGCTGGTGCCGTAATCTTTAAATTCTTCCGCAAAAGGAGTAATATTTCCACGTAAAAACTCGATAATACTTTCATGATCGGCTAATAAATCTTTCATAAATCCAAGTCCGTCATTTGTTCTGTCACTGGCTTCCGTAAGATGTGTTAATTCTAAATAAATCTGCATTGTTGCAGGCGCATAATGACCGATTTTACGCATACGTTCAGCTACACTGTCTACCAATTCATCCAATTGTCTGTATTGGTTTTCAAAGAAAATATGCATGGCATGAAAATTATCTCCAGTTACATTCCAGTGTGCATTTCTTGTTTTTGTGTACAGTAAGAATTCATCAGCCAATAATTTTGACAATTGTTCTGCTACAGCTTCTGTGTTTTTTTCTGTGATTCCGATTTTTGCTTTCATAATAATAAGATTTAAGTTGTTGTGTATTATTCTTTTTTCTGATGTAAAGGTCTGTAAGAATTGCGTAAAAATGAGGTTATTTTCGATGAAATGGCAAAAACAGTCGGTGAAATTATATTAAGTTATGTTGGCATATCATAAACTTTAAAATTCTTTTATTGTGGCGGCAAGATAGTTGTAGTAAATTAAAACCACAAAATCTATAATATGAATTTACAGTTAGATAAAGCTTCTCCCACAGAAAATTATCATACCGATAGTTTTCAATCTGATGTGTTGGAAGGTTTAAAAAAGAGTCCGAAAAAATTATCTTCAAAATATTTTTACGATAAAGCTGGAGACCGTCTTTTCCAGAAAATCATGGCAATGCCGGAATATTATCTTACGAAATGTGAGCTCGATATTTTTAAAAATAAAACAGCAGAAATTGCTCAATTAATTTTACCTGAAAATGAATCTTTTGATTTGATTGAATTGGGAGCCGGAGATGCTTTAAAGTCATCCTACTTATTACAATATCTTGTAAAAGAAGGCGTAGATTTTACGTATATGCCGATTGATATTTCAGGAAATATTCTTTCATTATTAAATAAAAAATTGAGTGACGACATTCCTGAATTGAAAATTGTTTCTTTAGAAGGAGAATATTTTGAAATGCTTCAAAAAGCAGCTTCATTATCTTCACGAAAGAAAGTTATTCTGTTTTTGGGAGGAAATATCGGAAATATGAGTTTAGAAGAATCACGGGATTTTTGTTTGGGGTTAAATAAAAATCTTAATTCCGGAGATATTATTTTAATTGGTTTTGATTTAAAGAAAAATCCGCAGGTTATTTTGGATGCTTACAATGATAAAAAAGGAATAACGGCAGCATTTAACCTTAATCTTTTGCGACGAATCAATCGGGAACTTGGCGCAGATTTCAAAACAGATCAGTTTCAGCATTATGAGACGTACGATCCTGTTACGGGAGCCTGCAGAAGTTTTTTGATCAGTCTTAAAGACCAAAAAGTAACTATTGGAGACGAAATACTTTTATTTTCAGAAAACGAATATATTGATATGGAAGTTTCACAGAAGTTCTCAAACGATCAGATAAAAGAATTGGGTGAAAAATCCGGGTTTAAAATTATCGGAGAGATAAAAGACTCTAAAAAATGGTTTGTAGATGCTGTATGGCAGGTGAAATAATAAAAAACTAAGTAACATGATACCAGAAATTACTGTTTTAGATTTAGTTAAGAAATATTCAGCAATTCGTGGACATTCTGAAAAGATTTGTGAGCCCTTAGAAATTGAAGATTACGTGGTACAGCCCATCGTAGATGTAAGTCCGCCGAAATGGCATCTTGGTCATACGACCTGGTTTTTTGAAACGTTTATTCTACAACCCAATTTTCCGGATTATCAGGTTTTTGATCCTCAATATAATTTTGTTTTCAACAGTTATTACGAAACCATCGGTGCAAGAGTAATCCGAACGGACAGAGGGAATTTGAGCCGACCTTCCGTTTCAGATGTCTATCGATACCGAAAATATGTTGATGAACATATGAAGATTTTACTGCAAAGTAATTTTATGACTTCGAAAACTGAAACTTTACTGGAATTGGGGCTTAATCATGAGCAACAGCATCAGGAATTGCTGATGACAGATATTAAATATATTTTAGGACACAATCCTCTTTTTCCTGCTTACAAAAAAGATCAAATTTTAAGTAATAAAATTTCAGCAAATTCTGAAATGATCCGATTTTCTGAAGGAGTATATGAAATTGGTTTCAAAGGTGAAGGCTTTTGTTTCGATAATGAATTGGGAAGACATAAAGTATATCTTAATGACTTTGAAATTTCCAGTCAATTGGTAACCAACGGGGAATTCATTGAGTTTATAGAATCCGGCGGATATGGAGATTTCAGACATTGGCACGCAGAAGGATGGGATTGGGTAAAGGAAAATAACGGTAAAGCTCCATTATACTGGCATTTTATTGATGGAAAATGGATGCATTATACATTGAATGGTTTAACGGAAGTCAATGCTGATGAAGAACTTTGTCACATCAATTTCTTTGAAGCTTCAGCGTTTGCCTTATGGAAAGAAATGCGTCTGCCAACAGAAGCGGAATGGGAAGTGGCATCTGATCAATTTGATTGGGGAAAACGTTGGGAATGGACGAATTCTGCTTATTTACCGTATCCCGGATTTAAAAAAGAACCCGGTGCGGTTGGTGAATACAACGGGAAATTTATGGTTAACCAAATGGTGCTGAGGGGAGCTTCCGAAGCAACATCTTTAGGGCACAGCAGAAATACCTATCGCAATTTCTTTCAGACAAAACTTCAATGGCAGTTCACGGGAATTCGGCTGGCTCGATAGTTAAAATAGGTTTTATATTATATTTTAATTTGATTTTTCTCGTTTTCTTGATTTATGATAAGATGCAATACCTTATTTTGTCTGACATTTGCAGGAATAAAAGTTATGATGTCAAAAAAATTACTATTTTGCATTATAATTCAGACAGAACTTTAATCAATAATAATTAATATTAAAAAAATGAAAAAATTCGGATTTATCGCTTTAGCGGGTTTAGGTTTAATTCTTGCGTCGTGTGAAAAGAAGGCGGATACAGTTGCTACAGCTCAGGAACAGGAGGTTGCAGACAAAAAAGGAGATGTTTTTGCAGTAGATGCGGCAACTTCAATGGTAAACTGGAAAGCTTTCCACAAAGGAGGGTTGGCTCCACGTTGGGGAACTCTTAGCATTACTTCAGGAGAATTATCTGTTGCAGACAAACAATTATCTTCAGGAGAATTTGTGATTGATATGAAATCAATTAAAGTAGATCCTGCTTCAGTCACTGAAAAAGACAAAAAATATACAGAACTTGAAGGTCACCTTAAAAGTGCTGATTTCTTTAATGTAGAAAAATTCCCGACTGCGGAATTTAAAATTACTAAAGTTGAAGATCTTGCTGCCGGTGCACAAAACGCTATAGAAGGAGCAAACAAAACTGTAAGCGGAAACCTTACGCTTCTTGGAAAAACACTTAACGTTTCTTTCCCTGCAAAAGTAGATGTTGCAGATAAATCTGCGGCTGTTAAAGCTCAATTCACTGTAAATCGTGCTGACTGGGGAATTAAATTCGGAACAGACGAAACTGATCCTGCAGAATGGATGATCAGCAAAGACATCGAAATCGCAATTGATGTAAAAGCAACTCAGAAATAAAATAATAAATTAAATAAATCTTCAAAAGACATCTGTTCAGCGGATGTCTTTTGTTTTTTATGTATTTTAGAAATTTAAAGAACTCATAAAATCAAAAACCTCAGCAAATGCCGAGGTTGTAATTTAAAAAATATATGTAAGTGTGATGATGATGTTTTCTTTTTATCAAATAGTATGCCGCGTATACCACATTGTTGTGAGATTTTTTTTAAAATGACTAAATTTGGATTTGTTATAAAAATAAATACTTCATAGACACACAAAAAAATAAAAGTATTTTTGAAATATTGTGAGTATTTTTGAAGTATCAAATAATATAAATTTAATAGACACTTTAGCCCTTATGATCTTAATTGTTGATGATAATGAAAGTAATCTTTTTTCTCTGAAAAAATTGTTAGAATCGAAAGATTTTCAGGTAGATACGGCAAATTCCGGAGAAGCGGCTCTTGGAAAAGCATTGAAAAAGGATTACGCATTAATTATTCTGGATGTTCAGATGCCTGACATGGATGGCTTTGAGGTGGCGGAAACACTTGCAGGATACAGCAAAACCAAAGATATTCCGATTATATTTTTGTCGGCAGTAAATACAGAGAAAAAATTTATTACAAAAGGATATGCTTCCGGAGGTAAGGATTACGTAACTAAACCCGTAGATCCTGAAATTCTTTTACTTAAGGTGAAAACTTTCTACAATTTGCAGGAGAAAAACATTGCCATGAAAAAAGCTCATCAAAGTCTGGAGCTTGAAGTAAAAGGAAGAAGAGAATCTCAGGTTACCATGAAGTCTCAGATCGATCATTTTCATTTGATGATGGAATCTTTGCCACAAATTGCTTTTACGCTGAATGAAGACGGAATTATAGATTCTGTGAATGCGAAATGGCATCAATATTCAGATTCTGAGGAAAATTTCCCTGAAACTCATCCCGACGATCCTAATATTAAAGAAGAATATACAAGATGCAGAAAAAAAGGGAAAGCCATGGAATTGGAAACCCGCATCAAAAATATTGAGTCAGGTGAATTCCGTTATCATTTATTGAGAATGACTCCCGTGAATGAAGAGGGAACGATTAAAAAATGGGTAGGAACTTTTACTGATATTGATGATCAGAAAAAAGTAGAAAAGGAAAAAGATGAATTCCTGAGTATCGCCAGTCATGAACTCAAAACTCCTTTAACAAGTATTAAAGCTTATGTTCAGTTACTTGACAGAAAATTAAAACTGGATGCTCAAAGTGCCGAAGCAGGATATATGCATAAAGTGCAGGATCAGATTGAAAAACTGAACAATTTAATTACCGATTTGCTGGATGTTTCCAAAATAGAAAACGGAAAGCTTAAAATCAATAAAAAGCCTACGAATCTTGAAAACGTTATTCAGAATGCGATTGAAACAATACTTCAGACTCATGATGAAGATAAAGTAAGAATTGATCGTCACGGTATTAAACCAGATATTCTGATTCCATTAGATGAAGTGAGAATTGAGCAGGTTCTGATTAATTTCCTCACCAATGCAATCAAATATTCCCCTAAAAACAATCAGGTTATTATTACTACTTTTGTGGATGAAGACGAAGGAGAAGTAAAAGTAAATGTAACAGATTTCGGGATCGGAATTCCGGATTTTAAACAGGATGCTGTTTTCAATAAATTCTACCGTGTAGAAGAATCTTCATTACAATTTCAGGGAATGGGGATCGGGTTGTTTATCTGTTCGGAAATTATTCACCAACATCACGGAACCATCGGTGTTTCCAGTATTTTAAATGAAGGTTCCACCTTTTATTTTACCTTACCATTAAACTAAATTATGCCACAAAAAATAATTCGAAATCTACAGTTCGGGGTAGGATTTTCTTTGCTGATTTTACTTACAAGTTCGGCAGCATCTTACTGGAGTATACAGAATCAGATAGAAAATCGTGAAAATCTTTCCAGAAGCCGTCGTGCAATAATGTCTGTAAAAGATGTTTTGGTTTCCCTTTTGGATGCCGAAACAGGAAATCGGGGTTACCAGCTTACCGGAAAAGAAATTTTTCTGGATCCTTACAAGCGAAGTCTTATTGAATTTCCAAAAGCTATGGAAATTGCTAAATCTTTGGATATTAAAGATCAGGTACAACTGAATCGACTGAATAAACTGGAGCAAAACGTCAACAGCAATATCACCAATCTTACCCAGTTTGTTGAAAATAAGCGCAATGGCAAGCAGATGAATCAGGAGCAGATGCTGTCCAGCAAGTTTTATATGGATCAATGCCGTAAGATTGTTCAAGAATTTGTAAAATACGAAGAGCAGCAGCGCGAGCAGAGCAATAAAGATCTGAACAATTCTACGAATTTAACCGTCGTATTTATCATCTTGTCGGCACTTGCAGCGATTATTGTGACGGTTCTCTTTTATATTAAATTAAAAAATGATTTAATTCGAAGAGATAAGCTTGAAAAAGCCTTAGTAGCAAAAGATTTAGAAATTCAGAAAAGGGTAAGTGCCATTCAGCAGGTTGCCAATAGAGTTGCCAATGGCGATTACAGTCAGAAAGCATCAGACGATTCTCAGGATGATTTGGGAGATCTTGTGGAATCTCTCAATCACATGACAGATTCTTTGAAGAAAGCTTTCGATAAAATTAATAAAAGCGATTGGCGTCAGAAAGGTCTTGCTTTGCTAAATGAATCTTTGGTTGGTAATAATTCTGTAAAAGAAGTTACCTCGGCATCATTAAATCAGTTGGTAGAATATGGAA
>Ga0308171_1002271_pt1 | contig 20927 bp, 16 predicted proteins | sample PhyGR1_FD_202135 | JGI IMG/M metagenome (GOLD analysis project Ga0308171, IMG submission 202135) | Phyllosphere microbial communities from UC Gill Tract Community Farm, Albany, California, United States - DLSLSG.R1 | ecosystem: Host-associated > Plants > Phyllosphere > Unclassified | place: USA... | reverse complement strand
CGCGATATGCTGAAGGCCGGTGTGCACTTCGGCCACCAGACCCGTTACTGGAACCCGAAAATGGGCAAGTACATTTTCGGTGCGCGCAACAAGATCCACATCATCAACCTGGAAAAAACCCTGCCGATGTTCAACGACGCTCTGTCGTTCGTAGAGCGCCTGGCCCAGGGCAAGAACAAGATCCTGTTCGTCGGCACCAAGCGTTCCGCTGGCAAACTGGTCGCCGAGCAAGCTGCTCGTTGCGGTTCGCCATACGTTGATCACCGCTGGTTGGGCGGCATGCTGACCAACTACAAGACCATCCGTGCTTCGATCAAGCGTCTGCGCGACCTGGAAACCCAGGCCGAAGATGGCACCTTCGCCAAGCTGACCAAGAAAGAAGCCCTGATGCGCTCGCGCGACCTGGAAAAACTGGATCGCAGCCTGGGTGGTATCAAGGACATGGGCGGTCTGCCTGATGCTCTGTTCGTCATCGACGTCGATCACGAGCGCATTGCAATCACCGAAGCCAACAAGCTGGGCATCCCGGTCATCGGCGTTGTCGATACCAACAGCAGCCCTGAAGGCGTTGACTTCGTGATCCCAGGCAACGACGACGCAATCCGCGCCATCGAGCTGTACATGACTTCGATGGCTGACGCCGTCATCCGCGGTCGCAACAACGTTGCCGGCGGTACCGAAGTCTACGCTGAAGAAGCGGCGGCACCAGCTGCTGAGTAATTGACGCCTGGCGTCTACTTGGCACGCGAAAAGGGGGCTTGGCCCCCTTTTTGCCACCTGAAATCCTCTTGTCAGCAAGCACGCCGCATCATGTGTGACGCTGGTGTGAAGACAGTGGATTTCCAGAATTGAACGCCCGTGATGAACGGGTGGAATGGTTGAAAAACTTTCCAAGAGGATTTTGAAATGGCAGCAATTACTGCAGCGCTGGTCAAAGAACTGCGCGAGCGTACCGGCGAAGGCATGATGGATTGCAAAAAGGCCCTGGAAAAGGCCGGCGGCGACATCGAGAAAGCCATTGACGACATGCGTGCCTCGGGCGCCATCAAGGCCGCCAAGAAGGCTGGCAACGTTGCCGCTGAAGGCGCTATCGCCGTCAAGACCGACGGTAAGGTCGCCGTTCTGCTGGAAGTGAACTCGCAGACCGACTTCCTGGCCCTGCAAGACGACTTCAAGAACTTCGTCGCCGAAAGCCTGGAAGAAGCCTTCGCCCAGAAGCTGACCGATGCCGCTCCGCTGATCGCTTCGCGTGAAGCTGCTCGTGAAGCTCTGGTCGCCAAGTGCGGCGAGAACGTCAACATTCGTCGTCTGGCTCGTGTCGAAGGCGACGTGGTCGGTGCCTACCTGCACGGCAACAAGATCGGCGCTGCCGTCGTTCTGAAAGGCGGTGACGTAGAGCTGGCCAAGAACATCGCCATGCACGTTGCAGCCTCGAACCCTGAGTTCCTGGATTCGTCGGAAATCTCCGCCGAGGCCATCGAGCGCGAGAAGGGTGTCTTCCTGCAACTGAACGCCGACAAGATCGCTGGCAAGCCGGAAAACATCGTTGAGAACATGATCAACGGCCGTATCACCAAGTTCAAGGCAGAAGCCTCGCTGAAAGAGCAGGCCTTCGTCATGAACCCGGAAGTCAAGGTCGGCGATCTGGCCAAGAAAGCCGGTGCTGAAATCGTTTCCTTCACCTACTTCAAAGTCGGCGAAGGCATCGAGAAACCTGTTGACGACTTCGCTGCCGAAGTTGCCGCCCAGGTCGCTGCCGCCAAGCAGTAAGACGGACTCGTCTGTCGCCCCAAAGAGGCTGCCCGCTCACGCGCGCAGCCTCTTTGTCAAAGCGCACAAGGGTTTATCTGGCCCTGTGCGCTGGCACTGAAGCAGTGCCACGCTACAGTTAGCAGGCTGCACACAGCCCGCACGGAATTTTCTAAAAGTACGCCGCAGGAGAGACTCGCAATGGCTCAGCAGGTGAGTGGTCGCCAACCTCGCTATAAACGCATTTTGCTCAAACTTAGCGGCGAGGCCCTGATGGGCTCGGAAGACTTCGGGATCGACCCGAAGGTGCTGGACCGCATGGCCCTGGAAGTCGGCCAGCTGGTCGGTATCGGTGTCCAGGTCGGCCTGGTGATCGGTGGTGGTAACCTGTTCCGCGGCGCCGCGCTCAGTGCAGCCGGCATGGACCGCGTCACGGGCGACCACATGGGTATGCTGGCCACCGTGATGAACGCACTGGCCATGCGCGATGCGCTGGAGCGCTCGAACATCCCGGCACTGGTCATGTCCGCCATCTCCATGGTAGGCGTCACCGATCATTACGATCGTCGCAAAGCTATTCGCCACCTCAACTCCGGGGATGTGGTAATTTTCTCCGCCGGTACCGGCAATCCGTTCTTCACCACCGACTCCGCAGCCTGCCTGCGTGCCATCGAAATCGATGCCGACGTGGTGCTGAAGGCGACCAAGGTCGATGGTGTGTACACTGCCGACCCATTCAAGGACCCGCATGCCGAGAAGTTCGACCACCTCACCTACGACGAGGTGCTGGATCGCAAGCTCGGTGTCATGGACCTGACCGCAATCTGCCTGTGCCGCGACCACAAGATGCCATTGCGGGTATTCAACATGAACAAGCCTGGCGCCCTGCTGAACATCGTGGTGGGTGGCGCTGAAGGTACTTTGATCGAGGAAGGCGAAGCATGATCAACGACATCAAGAAAGACGCGCAGGAGCGCATGGGCAAGTCCCTCGAGGCGTTGGCCCGCAACCTGGCAGCGATCCGCACCGGTCGCGCCCACCCAAGCATCCTGGATGGCGTCAAAGTCCCGGCCTGGGGTAGCGAGATGCCGCTGAACCAGGTGGCCGCGATCACCGTCGAGGACGCTCGTACCCTGAAGATCGTCGCCCACGACAAGAACCTCAGCGCCGCGATCGAGAAGGCCATCCTGACCTCCGACCTGGGCCTGAACCCATCGAGCGCCGGTACCACCATTCGCGTGCCGATGCCGGCCCTGACCGAGGAAACCCGCAAGGGCTACACCAAGCAGGCCAGCGGCGTTGCCGAGGACGCCAAGGTTGCCGTGCGCAACGTGCGTCGCGATGCATTGGCTGATCTGAAGAAGCTGACCAAGGACAAGGAAATCAGCGAAGACGAAGAACGTCGTGCAGCTGACGAGATCCAGAAGCTGACCGACAAGTTCGTGGCGGAAGTCGATGCTGCGTTCAAAGCCAAGGAAAAGGACCTGATGGCCGTCTGAGGCCAGGACTTTTTCATGGAAAAGACCAAGCAGGCGGCACCCTCGTCGGTGCCGCGTCACGTCGCTATCATCATGGACGGCAACAACCGCTGGGCGAAAAAGCGCCTGCTGCCTGGCGTTGCCGGGCACAAGGCCGGCGTCGATGCGGTGCGTGCGGTGATCGAAGTCTGCGCCGAGGCCAAGGTCGAAGTGCTCACGCTCTTCGCCTTCTCCAGCGAGAACTGGCAGCGTCCGGCCGATGAGGTAGGTGCGTTGATGGAGCTGTTCTTCTCGGCCCTGCGTCGCGAAGCCAAGCGCCTGAACGACAACAACATCTGCCTGCGCATCATCGGTGACCGCTCGCGCTTCCATCCGGAGCTGCAGGCGGCGATGCGAGAGGCCGAGGCGCTGACTGCCGGCAACGATCGCTTCATCCTGCAGATCGCTGCCAATTACGGCGGTCAGTGGGATATCGCCCAGGCCGCCCAGCGCCTGGCGCGCGAAGTCCAGGCCGGCCATCTGCGCCCGGACGACATCACGCCCGGTCTGCTGCAGACCTGCCTTGCCACGGGTGACCTGCCGTTGCCCGACCTGTGCATCCGCACCGGCGGCGAACACCGCATCAGCAACTTCCTGTTGTGGCAGTTGGCCTACGCCGAGTTGTATTTCTCCGACCTGTACTGGCCGGACTTCAAACACGAGGCCATGCGTAGTGCACTGGCCGATTTCGCTTCGCGCCAGCGCCGCTTCGGTAAGACCAGCGAGCAGGTCGAGGCTGGAGCTCGTGCTTAATGCTTAAACAACGCATCATTACTGCGCTGATCCTGTTGCCGATCGCGCTGGGCGGTTTCTTCCTGCTCAACGGAGCGGATTTCGCCCTGTTCATCGGTTTCGTGGTGACCCTTGGTGCCTGGGAGTGGGCGCGTCTGGCCGGGTTGATGGCCCAGCCATTGCGCATCGCCTATGCCGCTGTGGTCGCTGGAGCGCTGATGGTGCTCTATCTCATGCCGGACCTTGCACCCTGGGTGCTGGGGGCGTCGGTGATCTGGTGGGGATTGGCCACCTGGCTGGTGCTCACCTACCCACGCAGTGCTGAGTTGTGGAGCAGTGCCGCTTGCCGTCTGCTGATCGGTCTGCTGGTGTTGTTGCCCGCCTGGCAAGGTTTGTTGCTGCTCAAGCACTGGCCGTTGGGCAATGGCTTGATCCTGGCGGTGATGGTACTGGTCTGGGCTGCCGACATCGGTGCATATTTCTCTGGCCGTGCCTTTGGCAAGCGCAAGCTGGCGCCGCACGTCAGCCCCGGCAAGAGCTGGGAGGGCGTGTATGGCGGCATGGCCGTGAGCCTGTTGATCACCTTGGTGGTCGGGCTCGTGCGCGACTGGGGGCTGGGGCAGTTGCTGCTTGGCCTGGTCGGCGCGGTGATCGTGGTCATGTCCTCGGTGGTTGGCGACCTGACCGAAAGCATGTTCAAGCGTCGTGAAGGCATCAAGGACAGCAGTAACCTGCTGCCCGGCCACGGCGGCGTGCTTGATCGCATCGACAGCCTGACCGCGGCGATCCCGATGTTCGCCGTGCTGCTCTGGGCGGCCGAATGGGGTGTGATGTGAGCCATCCCCAGCGGATTACCGTGCTCGGTGCGACCGGGTCGATCGGCCTGAGCACGCTGGATGTGATCGCCCGCCACCCCGAGCGCTACCAGGTGTTTGCCCTGAGCGGCTATTCGCGTCTGGATGAATTGCTGGCCCTGTGCCTGCGTCATCGGCCGGCGTATGCGGTGGTGCCGGACGTCGATTCGGTCGCCCGCCTGCGTGAAGGGCTGGCGGCGGCGGGCAGCACCACCGAGGTGCTGGAAGGCGAAGCAGGGCTCTGCCAGGTTGCCTCTGCCAGCGAAGTGGACACCGTGATGGCCGCCATCGTCGGCGCTGCCGGTCTGCGTCCGACCTTGGCGGCGGTGCAGGCCGGCAAGAAGGTGCTGCTGGCCAACAAGGAGGCGCTGGTGATGTCCGGCGCGCTGTTCATGGAGGCAGTGCGCACCAGTGGTGCAGTGCTGCTGCCGATCGACAGCGAGCACAATGCCATCTTCCAGTGCTTGCCCGGCGACTATGCTCGCGGCCTGGCGCAAGTGGGGGTGCGTCGTATCCTGCTGACGGCGTCTGGTGGGCCCTTCCGTGAAACCTCGGCGAAGGCGCTGATGGATGTCACGCCGGAGCAGGCCTGCGCTCATCCGAACTGGTCGATGGGGCGCAAGATTTCGGTCGACTCGGCAAGCATGATGAACAAAGGGCTCGAGCTGATCGAGGCCTGCTGGCTGTTTGATGCTGCGCCAGCCAAGGTCGAGGTGGTGGTGCATCCACAAAGCGTGATCCATTCGCTGGTCGACTATGTGGATGGTTCGGTGTTGGCGCAGTTGGGCAACCCGGACATGCGCACGCCGATCGCCAATGCCCTGGCATGGCCTGAGCGGATCGATTCCGGGGTTGCGCCGCTGGACCTGTTCGCGGTCGCCCGTCTGGATTTCCAGGCGCCCGACGAGCAGCGGTTCCCCTGCCTGCGCCTGGCGCGAGAAGCTGCTGAAGCGGGCAATAGCGCGCCGGCGGTGCTCAATGCCGCCAACGAGGTGGCGGTCGAGGCATTTCTCCAGCGGCGTATCCGCTTCCCGGAAATCGCGGGTATGATCGAACAGGTGCTCGAGCAGGAGCCGGTAGTGCCGTTGCCTTCGCTGGATTCGGTGTTCGCCGCCGACCAGCGAGCCCGGGAGCTGTCCCGGGAGTGGTTGAGGCGCCACGGCCGCTGATTTCCCATCGGCCCCAGGCCTGGCTGAACGTCATTCGGAGATGGATATGACTGCGCTCTACATGATTATCGGCACCCTGGTGGCTCTGGGTGTATTGGTCACGTTTCACGAATTCGGCCACTTCTGGGTGGCACGCAAGTGCGGGGTGAAAGTCCTGCGCTTCTCTGTGGGGTTCGGCACGCCGCTGGTGCGCTGGCACGATCGCCATGGCACCGAGTTCGTCGTCGCGGCGATTCCGCTGGGCGGCTACGTCAAGATGCTCGACGAGCGCGAAGGCGAGGTACCGCCGGCGCTTGTCGATCAATCCTTCAATCGCAAATCGGTTGGGCAGCGTATCGCTATCGTTGCCGCAGGCCCCATTGCCAATTTCCTCCTCGCCATCCTGTTCTTCTGGGTGGTCGCCATGCTTGGCAGTCAGCAGGTGCGTCCGGTCATCGGTGCGGTCGAGTCTGGCAGCCTGGCGGCATCTGCGGGCCTTGTGGCAGGCCAGGAAATTGTTTCTATCGATGGCAAGCCGACCAGTGGCTGGTCTGCGGTCAATCTGCAGCTGGTGCGCCGCCTCGGCGAGAGCGGCAGCCTGCGGGTAGGTGTGCACGATGATGGCGGCACGCTGGAGCGCCAGCATGAGATCCGCCTGAACCAATGGCTCAAGGGCGCCGATGAGCCCGACCCGATCCAGTCCCTGGGGCTGCGTCCCTGGCGGCCGGCGGTGAGCCCGGTGCTCGCCGAAATCGACCCCAAGGGACCGGCCGCTGCAGCCGGGCTGAAGAGCGGCGATAAACTCCTGGCGCTCGATGGCGTTGCACTGGGCGACTGGCAGCAGGTGGTAGACGCCGTCAGGGCACGCCCCGACGCGAAGGTGCAGTTGCGTATCGAGCGTGATGGCGCACAGCTGGAGCTGCCTGTGACGCTGGCCCGCAAAGGGGAAGGGCAGGCCTCCGGAGGCTATCTGGGCGCTGGGGTGAAAGGCGCCGAGTGGCCTGCGAACATGCTTCGAGAGGTCAGCTATGGGCCGCTGGAAGCGGTCGGTGAGGGGCTCTCGCGTACTTGGAACATGAGCGTCCTGACCCTTGAATCGCTGAAGAAAATGCTGTTCGGGGAGCTCTCGGTAAAAAACTTGAGCGGACCGATAACCATTGCTAAAGTGGCGGGCGCTTCAGCCCAGTCGGGCGTTGGGGATTTCCTGAATTTCCTGGCCTACCTGAGCATAAGCCTGGGGGTTCTGAACCTGCTGCCCATCCCGGTACTGGATGGGGGGCATTTGCTGTTCTACCTGATCGAGTGGGCGCGCGGTCGTCCGCTCTCTGATCGGGTGCAAGGTTGGGGGGTCCAGATCGGTATCAGTTTGGTCATTGGGGTGATGTTGCTCGCCCTGATCAACGATCTGGGTCGACTTTAACGCTTCGCTCTATTGCGAACCTGCCGCCGTGCTGCGGTGGCGGGTTGTTTATTGCCAGTTGGAATAAAAGGACTTCATGAAACGTCTGCTGCTAACTGCGGTCCTCTCCGCACTGATGATCGCTGAAGTTCACGCCGAGTCCTTCACCATCTCCGATATTCGTGTCAACGGCCTGCAGCGGGTTTCCGCCGGCAGCGTGTTCGGCGCGTTGCCGTTGAACGTAGGCGACCAGGTCGATGACCGCCGCCTGGTGGAGTCGACTCGCTCGCTGTTCAAGACCGGTTTCTTCCAGGACATCCAGCTGGATCGCGACGGCAATGTCCTGATCATCAACGTGGTCGAGCGCCCATCGGTGTCGAGCATCGAGATCGAGGGCAACAAGGCGATCAGTACCGAAGACCTGATGAAAGGCCTGAAGCAGTCCGGCCTGGCCGAGGGCGAGATCTTCCAGCGCGCTACGCTCGAGGGCGTGCGTAACGAACTGCAGCGCCAGTACGTGGCCCAGGGCCGCTATTCGGCCGAGGTCGATGCCGAGGTCGTGCCGCAGCCACGCAACCGTGTCGGCCTGAAGATCAAGATCAACGAAGGTACCGTCGCGGCGATCCAGCACATCAACGTGGTGGGCAACACCGTGTTCAGCGACGAAGACCTCTCCCAGCTCTTCGAACTGAAAACCACCAACTGGCTGTCGTTCTTCAAGAACGACGACAAGTACGCCCGTGAAAAGCTCTCCGGTGACCTGGAACGTCTGCGTTCCTACTACCTGGACCGCGGTTACATCAACATGGACATCGCGTCCACCCAGGTATCGATCACCCCGGACAAGAAGCACGTCTACATCACCGTCAACGTCAACGAAGGCGAGAAGTACACCGTCCGTGACGTGAAGCTTTCCGGTGACCTGAAAGTGCCGGAAGACCAGGTCAAGTCGCTGCTGCTGGTGCAGCCAGGCCAGGTCTTCTCGCGCAAGGTGATGACTACCACCTCCGACCTGATCACCCGTCGACTGGGTAACGAAGGCTACACCTTCGCCAACGTCAACGGCGTGCCGCAACCGAACGACCAGGATCACACCGTCGACATCATGTTCGTCGTCGATCCGGGCAAGCGTGCCTACGTCAACCGCATCAACTATCGCGGCAACACCAAGACCGAAGACGAGGTGCTGCGTCGCGAGATGCGTCAGATGGAAGGTGGGTGGGCATCCACTTATCTCATCGACCAGTCCAAGACCCGCCTCGAGCGCCTGGGCTTCTTCAAGGAAGTCAACGTCGAGACCCCGCCGGTGCCAGGCACCGACGACCAGGTCGATGTCAACTATGCGGTCGAGGAGCAGGCTTCCGGCTCGATCACCGCCAGCGTCGGCTTCGCCCAGAGCGCGGGCCTGATCCTGGGTGGTTCGATCAGCCAGAGCAACTTCCTGGGTACCGGTAACAAGGTGTCCATCGGCCTGACCCGAAGCGAATACCAGACCCGATACAACTTCGGCTTCGTTGACCCCTACTTCACTGCCGACGGCGTGAGCCTGGGCTACAACGCCTTCTACCGCAGCACCAACTACGACGACCTCGACGTCGACGTGGCGAGCTATGCGGTAGACAGCCTCGGTGCCGGCGTCAGCCTGGGCTACCCGATCAGCGAGACCTCGCGCCTGACCTACGGCCTGACCGTACAGCAGGACAAGATCAAGACCGGTCGCTACACCGTGGACGAGATCTTCGACTTCCTCGACAAGGAAGGCGACAACTTCCTGAACTTCAAGGCGTCGATCGGCTGGTCCGAATCGACCCTGAACAAAGGCGTGCTGGCAACCCGTGGTCACTCGCAAAGCCTGACCCTGGAAACTACCGTACCGGGCAGCGACCTGTCGTTCTACAAGCTCGACTACCGCGGCCAGCTGTTCAAGCCACTGAGCAACGACTACACCCTGCGCCTGCACACTGAGCTGGGCTATGGTGATGGTTTCGGCGGTACCTCGGGCCTGCCGTTCTACGAGAACTATTATGCGGGTGGCTTCAACTCTGTCCGCGGCTTCAAGGACAGCAGCCTCGGCCCACGCAGTACGCCGAGCCGTGGCGAAGGCAATCCCGGTGGCAAACCAGGTACCATTCGTGACCCGGACCAGGACCCGCTGCCGTTCGGTGGTAACGTCCTCGTACAGGGCGGTGTCGAGCTGCTGTTCCCGCTGCCGTTCGTCAAGGACCAGCGTTCGCTGCGTACCTCGGTCTTCTGGGATGTGGGTAACGTGTTCGACACCAACTGCGGCTCCAAGCCTGACTGCGCGAAGGTCGGTTTCTCCGACATGGCCAGCTCCGTCGGCCTGGGCGTGACCTGGATCACCGCGTTGGGCCCGTTGAGCTTCAGCCTGGCGATGCCGATCAAGAAACCGGACGACGCCGACACCCAGGTGTTCCAATTCTCTCTGGGCCAGACTTTCTAAGCTTGGCCCTTGCTTAACGACAACGGTTTATCCAGGAGTGCATCGTGCGTAAGTTGACTCAACTGGCCGTAGTGGCCGCGGCGCTGGTCGCCACCCCGGCTTTCGCCGAAATGAAGATTGCCGTTCTGAACTACCAGATGGCGCTGCTCGAATCCGACGCCGCCAAGAAGTACGCTGTCGATGCCGAGAAGAAGTTCGGTCCTCAACTGAACCAGCTGAAGACTCTGGAAAGCAGCGCCAAGGGCATCCAGGATCGACTGATCAAGGGTGGCGACAAGATGCAGCAGCAGGAGCGTGAGCGCCTGGAGCTCGAGTTCAAGCAAAAAGCCCGTGACTTCCAGTTCCAGTCCAAGGAACTGAACGAAGCGAAGGCCGTTGCTGACCGCGATATGCTCAAGCAGCTCAAGCCCAAGCTCGACGGTGCCGTCGAGGAAGTCATCAAGAAAGGTGGTTTCGACCTGGTGCTCGAGCGTGGTGCGGTAATCGATGTCAAGCCTCAGTATGACATCACCCGCCAGGTCATCGAGCGCATGAACCAAGCGCGTTGATATGACCGTAACCATGACGCTCGGTCAGTTGGCCGAGACCCTCGGGGCCACGCTCAGTGGCCCCGAGTCGCTTGAAATCACCGGACTGGCCACCTTGCAGGAAGCCGGTCCGGGGCAGCTGAGCTTCCTCGCCAATCGTCAATACCGCAAATTCCTGGATGACAGCCAGGCGGCAGCGGTACTGATCAAGGCCGAGGATGCCGAAGGCTTCACCGGCAATGCGCTGATCGTCGCCGATCCCTACCTGGCCTACGCCCGTATTTCTCACCTGTTCGATCCAAAGCCCAAGGCTGTGGCGGGAGTTCATCCCAGCGCCGTGGTAGCCGACGACGCCCAGGTGGATGCCAGCGCCAGCATCGGGCCGTTCGCGGTCATCGAAAGCGGTGCGCGCATCGGTGCGAACGTGACCGTTGGCGCGCATTGCTTTGTCGGTGCCCGCTGCATCATCGGTGAAGGTGGCTGGCTTGCCCCGCGTGTGACGCTGTACCACGATGTCACGATCGGCAAGCGTGTCGTCATTCAGTCGGGTGCGGTGATCGGTGGTGAAGGCTTCGGTTTCGCCAACGAGAAAGGTGTGTGGCAGAAGATTGCCCAGATCGGCGGCGTGACGCTCGGTGACGATGTGGAAATCGGTGTCAACACGGCTGTGGACCGAGGCGCGCTCTCGGACACGCGAATCGGCAATGGCGTCAAGCTCGACAACCAGATTCAGATCGCCCACAACGTGCAGATCGGCGACCATACCGCGATGGCGGCTTGCGTCGGGATTTCCGGCAGCACGCGCATCGGCAAGCACTGCATGATCGCGGGTGGCGTCGGCATGGTCGGTCATATTGATGTTTGCGACAACGTCTTCGTCTCCGGCATGACCATGGTCACCCGCTCGATCACCGAGCCGGGCGGCTATTCTTCCGGTACTGCCATGCAGCCGTTGGCCGATTGGCGCAAGAGCGCAGCACGTATACGTCAGCTCGACGAGATGTCCAAGCGTCTGCAGCAACTGGAAAAACGCGTCGAGACCGTGACCTCAGGTGGCCAGCCGGCATCAGAAGGCTGATACCATTTCCTGAGCAAGAGTGAACAGTCGCTAGCTGGCTCCTCTTTGGACTGCAAAAGGAGCGTGTGGTCAGCACCTGCGCTCCCTATTCTTATTACAGGCTTCCCCCCGAAATGATGGACATCAACGAGATTCGCGAATACCTGCCTCACCGTTACCCGTTCCTGCTGGTGGACCGGGTCACGGAGCTGGACTTCGAGGCCCAGAGCATTCGTGCCTACAAGAATGTCAGCATCAACGAGCCGTTCTTCAACGGCCATTTCCCGGCGCACCCTATCATGCCGGGCGTGCTGATCATCGAGGCGATGGCCCAGGCGGCCGGGATTCTCGGCTTCAAGATGCTCGATGCGAAGCCTGCCGATGGCACTCTTTACTACTTCGTCGGCTCCGACAAGCTGCGTTTCCGCCAGCCAGTGCTGCCGGGTGACCAGCTCGTGCTGGAGGCCAAGTTCCTCAGCCGCAAGAGCATGATCTGGAAGTTCGAGTGCCGTGCTCTGGTCGACGGCAAGGCCGTCTGCTCGGCCGAGATCACCTGCGCGGAACGCTCCCTATGAGTTCGATTGATCCGCGGGCGATCATCGATCCGTCGGCCAGGCTGGCTGACGGCGTCGAGGTCGGCCCTTGGTCGATCGTAGGCCCCGATGTCGAAATCGGGGAGGGCACCGTCATCGGTCCGCATGTAGTGCTCAAGGGGCCTACCCGGATTGGCAGGCACAACCGCATTTATCAGTTCAGCTCCATCGGCGAAGACACACCTGACCTCAAGTACAAGGGTGAGCCGACGCGCCTGGTGATCGGCGATCACAACGTGATCCGCGAAGGTGTCACCATTCATCGCGGCACTGTGCAGGACCGTTCGGAAACCACGCTTGGCGATCACAACCTGATCATGGCCTATGCCCATATCGGTCATGACAGCGTGATCGGCAACCATTGCATCCTGGTCAACAATACTGCGCTGGCCGGTCATGTGCATGTGGGCGACTGGGCGATCCTGTCCGGCTATACCCTGGTGCACCAGTACTGCCATATCGGCGCTCACGCGTTCTCTGGCATGGGCACGGCGATCGGCAAAGATGTTCCGGCGTTCGTCACGGTGTTCGGCAGTCCGGCCGAGGCGCGCAGCATGAACTTCGAAGGTATGCGCCGTCGCGGTTTCAGCGATGAGGTCATTCATGACTTGCGCCGTGCCTACAAGATCGTCTATCGCCAGGGGTTGACCGTGGAAGAGGCGATCAAGGAACTGGACGAACTGGCCGGGCAGCACCCGGAGGTCGAACTGTTCCGCCAGTCGATCCTCAATTCTGCCCGCGGCATCACCCGCTGACATGGCGTCGCTTTGCGTAGCGCTGGTCGCCGGTGAGGCCAGCGGCGATATCCTCGGTTCCGGCCTGATGCGCGCGCTCAAGGCGCGCCATCCCGATGTTCGCTTCATTGGCGTCGGTGGTCCGTTGATGGAAGCCGAGGGCATGCAGTCGTACTTCCCCATGGAGCGCCTGGCGGTGATGGGGCTGGTCGAGGTGCTTGGGCGCCTGCGTGAATTGCTCAAGCGGCGCAAGGACCTGATCCAGACACTGATCGCCGAGAAGCCCGACGTGTTCATCGGCATCGACGCCCCGGATTTCACCCTCAACATCGAATTGAAGTTGCGTCAGGCCGGGATCAAGACCGTGCATTACGTCAGCCCGTCGGTCTGGGCCTGGCGGCAGAAGCGGGTGCTGAAGATCCGCGAAGGCTGCGACCTGATGCTGACGCTGTTGCCCTTCGAAGCGAAATTCTACGAAGAAAAGGGTGTACCGGTCCGCTTCGTCGGCCACCCGTTGGCTGACACTATCCCGCTGGAGGCCGATCGTGCTGGGGCACGTGCTTCGCTGGGATTGGGCGACGGCCCGCTGGTAGCCTTGATGCCGGGCAGTCGCGGCGGCGAAGTGGGGCGCCTTGGCGAGTTGTTCCTCGATACTGCCAAGCGCTTGCAGGCGCTGGTACCCGGTGTGCGTTTCGTTTCGCCTTGTGCCAGTCCGGCGCGTCGTGCGCAGCTCGAGCAGATGCTGCAGGGGCGCGAACTGCCGTTGACCCTGCTCGACGGTCAGTCGCACCAGGCACTGGCCGCCTGTGACGCGGTGCTGATCGCTTCAGGCACTGCAACCCTCGAAGCCTTGTTGTACAAGCGCCCGATGGTTGTCGCCTATCGTCTTGCGCCGCTGACCTTCTGGATTCTCAAGCGCATGGTCAAGAGCCCCTACGTGTCGCTGCCCAACCTGCTGGCCCGGCGTTTGCTGGTCCCCGAGTTGCTGCAGGACGCCGCAACGCCCGAAGCGCTGGCAACCACGCTGGCTCCCTTGGTGGCAGACGGTAGCGAGCAGACCGATAGCTTCGATCAGATTCACCGCACCCTGCGCCGCGACGCCTCGAACCAGGCTGCCGACGCGGTGCTGGCATTGTTGAAGGATCGATGACATGCAGATGGGACTGGATTTCAACCTGGTCGAAGACCTGGTCGCGGGTGTCGACGAAGTCGGGCGTGGCCCACTGTGCGGTGACGTGGTCACTGCAGCGGTGATCCTTGATCCGCAGCGGCCGATCCTGGGTCTGAACGACTCGAAGAAGCTTACCGAGGCGCGTCGCGAGCTGCTGTTCGACGAAATCTGCGAAAAGGCCCTGGCCTTCTGTGTCGCTCGTGCCACGGTCCTCGAGATCGACCAGCTGAATATCCTGCAGGCCACCATGCTGGCCATGCAGCGCGCGGTGGAAGGGTTGAGCGTTACGCCGAAACTGGCGTTGATCGATGGCAACCGCTGCCCGAAACTGTCGGTACCAGCAGCGCCGGTGGTCAAGGGCGACTCCCAGGTGCCTGCCATCGCTGCCGCGTCGATCCTGGCGAAGGTCACGCGTGACCGTGAGATGAGCGCCTTCGAGCTGATCTATCCGGGCTACGGCATCGGCGGGCACAAGGGCTACCCGACACCTTTGCACCTCGAAGCCCTGGCGCGACTGGGGCCTACGCCCATCCATCGGCGTTCGTTCGCACCAGTGAGGGCTGCGTGGGAGGTCCGTGAAGGGCTTTCCAGCACGCTGATCTGATCTGCCGGGGCCGCTATGCGGCCCCAAAACATTCTGGCTAATTACGCTACAATCCCGCCCTTGTCGTTCAGCATTGCCACAGGATCTTCAATGTCGGTCTCCTTCGTTCACCTTCGCGTGCACTCCGAGTTCTCCCTGGTCGACGGCCTGGTGCGGATCAAGCCGCTGGCCAAGGCCCTGGCTGGAATGAACATGCCGGCGGTGGCGATCACCGACCAGAGCAACATGTGCTCGCTGGTGAAGTTCTACAAGACCGCCATGGGCGCAGGGATCAAACCGATCTGCGGCGCCGACCTGTGGCTGGCCGGTGCCGATCCGGAGGCACCGCTGTCGCGTATCTGCTTCCTGGCGATGAATCCCCAAGGCTATCGCAACCTGACCGAGCTGATCTCCAAGGGCTGGACCGACGGCCAGCGCAACGGCCTGGTGATCATCCAGCGCGAATGGATCGCGCCCGCCAGCGAGGGCTTGATCGGCCTGTCCGCCGCGCGTGAGGGCGATATCGGCATGGCACTGCTCTCCGGTCGTACCGACGAGGCCGAGGCCCTGTTGCGCGACTGGATGCAGATGCTGCCGGAGCGCTTCTATGTGGAAGTGCAGCGCACCAACCGGGCGGGCGACGAAGAATATCTGCATGCTGCCGTTGCGCTCGCCGACAAGGTCGGCGCGCCGTTGGTGGCGACCAACGATGTGCGCTTCATCAAACAGTCCGACTTCGATGCCCACGAGACCCGCGTCTGCATCGGCGAGGGCTGGACCCTGGACGACCCGCGGCGCCCACGCGCCTACAGCGACCAGCAATACCTCAAGACGGCCGAGGAGATGGCCGAGCTGTTCAGCGACCTGCCGGACGCCATCGCCAACACCGTCGAGATCGCCAAGCGCTGCAACATCACGGTGCAGTTGGGCAAGTACTTCCTTCCCGACTTCCCGACGCCCAACGGCATGGGCATCGACGACTACCTGCGCCACGTCTCCTACGAGGGCCTGGAAGAGCGTCTGGCCGTGCTCTGGCCGAAAGAGACCACCCCCAATTACGAAGAGAAGCGCCAGGTCTACCTGGACCGCCTGAAGTTCGAGCTGGATATCATCATCCAGATGGGCTTCCCCGGTTACTTCCTGATCGTTATGGACTTCATCAAGTGGGCCAAGAACAACGACGTGCCGGTGGGCCCGGGGCGGGGTTCGGGGGCTGGCTCGCTGGTGGCCTACGTACTGAAGATCACCGACCTCGACCCGCTGGCCTACGACCTGCTGTTCGAGCGCTTCCTCAACCCTGAACGTATTTCCATGCCCGACTTCGACGTCGACTTCTGCATGGATGGTCGCGACCGGGTGATCGACTACGTGGCCGAGGCCTACGGGCGCAATGCGGTGAGCCAGATCATCACCTTCGGCACCATGGCCGCGAAGGCGGTGGTGCGTGACGTGGCGCGTGTGCAGGGCAAGTCCTACGGCCTGGCCGATCGCCTGTCGAAGATGATCCCGTTCGAAGTGGGCATGACCCTGGAGAAGGCCTACGAGCAGGAAGAGATCCTGCGCGACTTCCTCAAGGGCGACGAAGACGCTCGCGAGATCTGGGACATGGCCCTCAAGCTCGAGGGGGTCACTCGCGGTACCGGCAAGCACGCCGGTGGCGTGGTGATCGCGCCGACCAAACTCACCGATTTCTCGCCGATCGCCTGTGACGAAGAGGGCGGCGGCCTGGTGACCCAGTTCGACAAGGACGACGTCGAGGCTGCGGGCCTGGTGAAGTTCGACTTCCTCGGCCTGCGGACACTCACGATCATCAAGTGGGCGATGGAGATCATCAACCGCGAGCAGAAAAAGAAAAACCTGCCCGACGTCAACATCGACTTCATCCCGCTGGACGACCGCAAGACCTACGAGCTGTTGCAGAAGGCCGAGACCACGGCGGTGTTCCAGCTTGAATCGCGCGGCATGAAAGAGCTGATCAAGAAGCTCAAGCCCGACTGCCTGGAAGACCTCATCGCACTGGTGGCGTTGTTCCGCCCCGGCCCGCTGCAGTCGGGCATGGTGGATGACTTCATCAACCGCAAGCACGGCCGCGCTGAGCTGGCCTACCCGCACTCCGATTACCAGTACGAAGGCCTCAAGCCGGTACTGGCCCCCACCTACGGCATCATCCTGTACCAGGAACAGGTGATGCAGATCGCCCAGGTGATGGCCGGCTACACCCTGGGTGGCGCCGACATGCTGCGCCGGGCGATGGGCAAGAAGAAGCCCGAGGAAATGGCCAAGCAACGCGGCGGTTTCATCGAAGGCTGCGTGGCCAACAACATCGACGCGGACCTGGCCGGTAACATCTTTGATCTGGTAGAGAAATTCGCAGGTTACGGCTTCAACAAGTCTCACTCCGCGGCCTATGGCCTGGTCTCGTACCAGACCGCCTGGCTCAAGACCCACTACCCGGCGCCGTTCATGGCTGCGGTGTTGTCGGCGGATATGCACAACACCGACAAGGTGGTGGTGCTGGTCGAGGAAGTGCGCAGCATGAAGTTGCGCCTCGACGCGCCGGACGTGAACTTCTCCGACTTCAAGTTCACCGTCAACAACGACGGTCGTATCGTCTACGGCCTGGGTGCGATCAAGGGGGTGGGTGAAGGCCCGGTGGAGGCGATCGTCGAGGCACGCGCCGAAGGTGGACCGTTCAAGGACCTGTTCGACTTCTGCGAGCGCGTCGACCTCAAGCGCATCAACAAGCGTACCCTCGATGCGCTGATCCGCAGCGGTGCGCTCGATCGCCTGGGCCCGCACTTCCATGACGAGATCAAGGCCTATCAGGCCAACATCGACCGCAACCGCGCGGTGCTGCTGTCGGCGCTCGAGGAGGCGATCAAGTCGGCCGAGCAGACCGCCCGCACCGCTGACAGCGGGCATATCGACCTGTTCGGTGGGCTGTTCGTCGAGGAAGACTCCGATGTCTATGCCAACCACCGCAAGGTCCGCGAGCTCACGCTCAAGGAGCGGCTGAAAGGCGAAAAGGACACCCTCGGGTTGTATCTCACCGGCCATCCGATCGATGAGTACGAAACCGAGATCCGCCGTTTCGCTCGTCAGCGCATCGTCGACCTCAAGCCTTCGCGCGAGACCCAGACCATCGCGGGGATGATCATTGCCCTGCGGGTGATGAAGAACAAGAAGGGTGACAAGATGGGCTTCGTCACCCTCGACGACCGCTCCGGTCGCATCGAGGCTTCGTTGTTCGCCGATGCGTTCATGGCGGCTCAGGCGCTGCTGCAGACTGACGCCATGGTGGTGGTCGAAGGCGAGGTCAGCAACGACGACTTCTCCGGCGGCCTGCGCCTGCGCGTCAAGCAGGTGATGACCATGGAGGATGCCCGCACCAAACTGGCCGAAAGCCTGCGCCTGAAGATCGCCCACGAAGCGCTCAAGGGCGATCGCCTGGCCTGGCTGGGCGAGCTGATCACCCGTCATCGCGGCGGTTGCCCGATCACGCTCGAGTACACCGGCAGCGATGCCAAGGCCATGCTGCAGTTCGGCGACGAGTGGTCGATCGACCCCGCCGATGGCCTGATTCAGGCGCTGCGTGACCAGTTCGGACGTGAGAACGTCTTCCTGCAATACCGTTGAAACGACGAATTTTAATCTCGACCTGAATGCGCCAGATCCCGTAAGGTATGGCGCCAAACGGATCAACCGGCCGGCCGCCTGGCCGTAGACCCAAGACGGATGCCTATGAACCCGAATTTTCTCGATTTCGAACAGCCGATTGCCGACCTGCAAGCCAAGATCGAAGAGCTGCGCCTGGTCGGTAACGACAACTCGCTGAACATCAGCGATGAAATTGCCCGTCTGCAAGACAAGAGCAGCACCCTGACCGAAAGCATCTTCGGCAACCTGACCAGCTGGCAGATTGCCCGCCTGGCACGCCACCCGCGTCGTCCGTACACCCTGGACTACATCGACCACATCTTCACCGAGTTCGAAGAGCTGCACGGCGACCGTCACTTCTCCGACGACGCCGCGATCGTTGGCGGTACCGCGCGCCTGGACGGCAAGCCGGTGATGGTCATCGGTCACCAGAAGGGCCGCGAAGTGCGTGAGAAGGTCCGCCGCAACTTCGGCATGCCGCGTCCTGAAGGCTACCGCAAGGCCTGCCGCCTGATGGAGATGGCCGAGCGCTTCAAGATGCCGATCCTGACCTTCATCGACACCCCGGGTGCCTATCCGGGTATCGACGCGGAAGAGCGTAACCAGAGCGAGGCCATCGCCTGGAACCTGCGCGTCATGGCGCGCCTGAAAACCCCGATCATCGCCACCGTGATCGGTGAAGGTGGTTCGGGCGGCGCACTGGCTATCGGCGTGTGCGACCAGCTGAACATGCTGCAATACTCCACCTACTCGGTGATCTCGCCGGAAGGTTGCGCCTCGATCCTGTGGAAGACCTCCGACAAGGCGCCGGACGCTGCCGAAGCAATGGGCATCACCGCTGAGCGCTTGAAGAGCCTGAACATCGTCGACAAGGTGATCGGCGAGCCACTGGGCGGCGCCCACCGCGATCCGGCCAAGATGTCCGCCAGCATCCGTGCCGACCTGCTCGAGCAGCTCGACATGCTGGGCAAGCTCGACAACGATACCCTGCTCAAGCGTCGCTACGATCGCCTGATGAGCTACGGTCTCTGATTGGCAGGGGCGCCTGGCGCCCCATTCGCAGGCAAGCCGTCTCCCACTCGTGCGTTTTCTGTGGGAGCGGGCTTGCTCCGCGATGCGGTCCTCAGTGAGGCAACCATGCTCGACCTCACCCAATCCCTCTTCCCCTGGCTTAAAGCCCCCGCCTGGCACGTCGCCTTCTCCGGCGGCCTCGACTCCACCGTCCTTCTAAACCTGCTCGTCGACTACGCTCGCGATCATGAAGCACCGCCATTGCGTGCCGTACATATTCATCACGGTCTGCAAGCGGCTGCTGACGCTTGGCCTGCACATTGTCAGCAGGTCTGTGATGCGCTGGGTGTCGAACTGCGCGTGATCCATGTCCAGGTTGAGCCTGTCGCCAGTCTCGAGCAAGCCGCCCGCACCGCGCGATACGACGCGTTCACAGCGCTTCTGGGCCCCGACGAAGTGCTGTTCACCGGCCAGCACCGCGAAGACCAGGCAGAGACCCTGCTGTTTCGCCTGTTGCGTGGTGCCGGTCTGCGCGGCCTGGCGGCGATGCCTGCTTCCCGTCCGCTGGGGCAGGGGCAGTTGGTCAGGCCGTTGCTTGATCTGGCGCGGGATCAGTTGCAGCGATATGCCCAGGCATCGGGGCTGAGATGGATCGAAGACCCGTCCAACACCGATAGCCGCTTCGCCCGCAATTTCCTGCGCGCCGAAGTGTTCCCGCTGCTACGCCAGCGCTGGCCGCAAGCGAGCCAGAGCCTGGCACGCAGTTCCGCGCACCTGGGCGAGGCCCTGGCGCTGCTGGACGAACTCGCCGCCTCCGACATCGCTGCCGCAAGCGCCGGAGCAGTGGTGCCTTGGCAATGCCTGGACTCGCTGGACATGGGAGTGCTGGCGGCGCTCTCGCCGGCGCGCCAGCGTAACGCCTTGCAGTACTGGCTGAGCAGTCGTACACGTCTACCCGATAGCCGCCATTGGGCCGGCTGGGACAACCTGCGTGATGCGGCAGCTGATGCCCAGCCGCTCTGGCGCCTGACCGATGGCGAGCTGCAGCGCAGCCATGGACGGCTGTGGTGGTTGAGCGGCGATTGGCTGCAAGCGCCGCAGGGCGGGGTGGCTTGGCCGGATCCGAGCCAGCCGCTCTCGTTACCCGGCAATGGCAGCTTGCAGCTGGTGGGTGTCATTCCTGGGTCTGGCCTGCATGTCACCTATCGCCAGGGCGGCGAAGTCCTCGATATTCCAGGGCGCGGCCACCGCGACCTGAAGCGCCTGCTCAACGAGCACCGCGTGCCGCACTTCGTGCGTCATCGCCTGCCACTGCTTTGGCAGGGCGAGCGCCTGCTGGCGGTGGCCAACCTGCCGGAGCAGGGGCAGACCGACTGGCAACTGCAGTGGCAGCCGCCGACGAACGTGCAAGGTTTGAGCTGAAGGGTACATTCCGGTAGACTACCCTCCCTTCTTGATACAGCTTCTGTGGGTTCCGCGAAAACACAGGAGTTGCCGATTACCAAGCAGTTTTTTGCTGGGCTGATTCTTAAAATGACGAGCGAGCTCCACACTGGGGATACCCCCGGTCTGTACAGACGCGGCAGTTGTTCGAGATGCACTGTGATTGACGCAGGTGATCGGGGGCTTCGGCCTTCCTTCGCTTTCTCCGGCGGCGCTGGCCGCCTTAACGCAGACTTCTAGGGTTTTTCATGACGCGCTACATATTCGTCACGGGCGGTGTTGTTTCTTCAT
>Ga0308171_1002269_pt1 | contig 20958 bp, 22 predicted proteins | sample PhyGR1_FD_202135 | JGI IMG/M metagenome (GOLD analysis project Ga0308171, IMG submission 202135) | Phyllosphere microbial communities from UC Gill Tract Community Farm, Albany, California, United States - DLSLSG.R1 | ecosystem: Host-associated > Plants > Phyllosphere > Unclassified | place: USA... | reverse complement strand
TGACGCCATCCGGCCAATACGGTTTAATGCGCCCCGTTGCCCGGATAGCTCAGTCGGTAGAGCAGGGGATTGAAAATCCCCGTGTCCTTGGTTCGATTCCGAGTCCGGGCACCACTAATTCTGCATCAATGCACACTGGTTAAAGGATGAGAACTTTAACGGGTGGTTAATACGGAATCGACTTGTCAAAGTGATAACAGAATAACTGTTTACTACCGCGACGTTGTAAGTTGAATTCCTCAAGAAGGATGCCTGTGTTGCTGCACAGGCGTCCTTTTCTCGATCACTGGTGATATTCACAGCAAATCATGCCTGTGTCAAGCTTTGTAAGCTTCTCGTAGCGGTGATATCCGTATGTAAAACAAGCTCCTGTTCTAGTGCTTTTCCTGCTACTTCCATATCCAATTCGATATACTCCATTGTGGTACTGACGTTACGGTGACCCAGCAAATCCTTCACCAGCTTTAGATTTCTGTCCGGGGATTTCATCAACTCCGTGGCAAGTGTGTGACGGAAACGATGTGAGGAAATATCGAAGCCACTCTCCCTGGACAACCGACGATAGAAGCTACGAAATGACTGCAGAACGTTTTTCTCGTCATAGATGTAATGGGTATTCCGTGGATTGGTGAACCGTTTGACATCAAAAAGCAGGTCATGCTGACCCGCACCTCGCTCGATTGCACGTATCATGAGCAGCTCTATTCGCTTCCTTAATTGACGAACCACCGGTACTTTCCACTCCCGATGCGTTTTGCTACCTTCAAGCCTAAGCTCGATCCAACCTTGCTCAATGTTCACATCTCTCAGGCGGATGTGGATCATCTGATTGTTACGCATACCGGTATATCGAAATGTGTCTAATACCGTCATCCAGAACCAGGTAGGATAGAGTGCGCACTTTCCCCCCTTCACTGGTTTTCTCTCCTTCTCCCGCTGTTCATACTGTTGCATCACGAGGTAAAGACGGGTCAATTGAGACTTCGTCAATATTCGTTTTTTCTTAGTGTCAGATCGAACTACCGTTCCATTAAAAGGGTTCTCACCGTGCTGAACCAACGCTTTTTTAATACCCAAATTAAATATTGCCCGCAGATGGGCAACCTTATTGTTCCAGGTATGTACCGACAGGTTTTTCTCCTTTAACAGATGCCGACGCCAAAGCAACACATCCCTTTGCTTCACCATAGCGGGTGTTATAGTTCCACCAATAAAACGCGTAAATGTTAGTGCTACTTTCCTATAACTCCATTCCGTTGCTGCACGTAGTTGTTTGGTGAAAAAGTATTCCTCGAGCAAGAACTCCCACTCATCGTGCATTTTTTCTTCACTTTTCATTTCATAACCTCGAATGAGTATATTTATCCACTCACAATCCGTCAGCTTTACCCAACACTTATGAGATTCTCCCTGCATCAAAAAACTACGGGATCACGAGTAACTGACTGTCCTCTGGCACGCGTGTCCCACCATACAAACTATTTGCCTTAATCAGGTAACCATTGATACGGCGATATGTGCCCACCCCCTCAGGCTTTTCATAAAGATGGCCAATAAAGAATCGCTGCCCCTTACGGATCCGATGTCTTCCCAGTTTTTCAAATGCTTTTTGGATAGCATTTCGGTCACTACGCTCCAAATTATTTTCTTTGATATACAGATGAAAAATATCTGGAACGCAGAGAAACACGAAACCACTAACAATATGTGCCCTGGAACCTATAGTATTAACAGATATATCACCTTTTTTTATCCCAAGACTCAACCACTGTAGAAAGGCGTTCCCAACATTACTCTCTGCATTCAAAATACCTTCCACGCTATTTTCTTCCAACCCTGGAGCCTTTGATAAATGTTGAGCGTCTAAAATAGTCGTTGTTTCCGTGCTATTTAATAGTTCCGGTTCTATTACGCCTGGTAAAACACAGTCATCTTCAATTACAGTAGTTATGTCATGTACCGACCCCTGCTTTTCTTCAGGAAGGAGGCTCTCTTTCTGAGGGGCGTTTCCCTCTTCTTGGTTATCCAGGCAAGTCGGTACTGACACCTCTACCGCCATTAATGACAACAAAGCCTGCATATCTTCTTCCACACCAACCTCTGTTTCTGGCGCCAGGACCATCTCAGCCAAAGGCTTATCGTTGACCTGCGCATCCAGGGCCGAACTAAGAAACACTTCCGTGACTAACGGTGTATTTTCGTTGGGCTGATCTAATGTCTCTGCCGGCAGTTGCTCCTGAGCGAGAGTGGAACGGATACTGCTGACTGCGCTTTGCAAATCAGTCTCGGGTACTGAAGAAGTGATATGTTCTGTCGCCGGCGCCGCTGACGGTAAGGTTATTGCCAATGTGTCGGGGTTGGATATCGGCAAAAGCGATACGGCCAAACCATCGCCACGAGCCAGTTTAGCCGCCTCCAGAGTAATATCGTCAATTGCAGGTAATGTGCTCGGTTGCCTGGACGTTATCGTCATCAACGAATGTATCGACGCTGGTAGTGTTGACAACCATTCAATAAGCTCTTCAGGCAGCAGTCGTGCCGCAATCATTGCGCTCTGACTGCTGGCCAGAGTCGGGGCTAACGGAGTGGCTCTGAAGCGAAAACGGTAAGGTTCACCCGGTACAGTCAAACCAGGTAACCAGGCACGGCCACTTTGGAACTCACCCTGCAGCTGGCTCAACAGCGGCAGGTAGTGCCATAGCGCTGCATAAAACACCACGACATTCCACTGCACATTCTGGGCGGATTGTTCTTCAGGCGCAGCCCCTGGGGGCAACATGTACCCCTTGGCCAGTCGAACCGCATACGTCGTCGTCTGCAGGGTAACATCGACCAGCCCTCCTTCCCTGGCATACTCCCCCTGGGACGAGGCCGGAAGTACCTGCATCAGCGTAACAAGCTGCTTCAAGGGTTGCAGATAGAAATGTTCATAGAGATCTTTGGGCAGTGCGCTGTTCTCCCACAGCTGCTGCAAACACTGCTGACGAGAGGCCGTGCTCAAAAGCTGCTCTGCGGATGCCGGCATAAAATAACCTACAGGACATTGAGAGGCTGAAATGCTTGCCGTTGGATTTGCCGGCATAACCCGGGTTCCAACCAGCAGTTCTTTGATAGCCTTCAGCATGCCAGGCCTCCGGCGATATCATTACCCTCGCTGTCCATCAACATCTGGAGCAATTCATTCAGTACCAGCGTTTGCCGGGCCCGGGTCACAGCGACATACAGCAGGTTGGTTTCATCGGTACGTTCGCAGTCGGCCATCAGGGGATCTGTGATATCGGCAAAATCATGATTCAACACCACCACAGACCACTCCAGCCCTTTGCTTCGATGCGCCGTCGAAACGGTTACCTGAGCCTGGCATTCATCAGTCACTGCATGCTCACGCATCACCTGCAGCTTTTGTGGCAGCGGGAAGTACTGTTCGAGTAACCGGAGGCCTTGGTTCATTTCAACATCCCGGGTTGCTCTGGCAACCGACTCAAATTCCTCAAAGTTGCGGTATTCTCGCGCCAGCCGCGGAGATTGCATTCGCTCAGGCATGTCCGCCGAAAACCAGTACAGATCTTCCAGTTCTTCCGTTTTGTAGCCGCTGATACCCCCAACCCAGTAGACCTTCTTCCCTGCCAGGCTGGCATCCAGCGCAGCGCCGATGACCCCAGCCACCGTTCGGCTCAATATGGCAACAGGCTGCCCCTTCACGTCATCAGGTATGCACCCAACAACCCTGTCGTTTCCCCCCTCCCCGACCACCGACATCGTTTCGCCTTGCCGCGCAAGCAGCATATTGGCCACCTGGGCCACGGCAGGACCAAAACGGAAACTATGTGTCAGGTAAAGTTGGTCCGCATCGGCCAACTCAGGAGCATCGAGGGCATTTTCCGCGCCACGGAATCGGTAGATTTGTTGATGCCGGTCGCCAACCAACACCACATTACAACCCTGCGCCAGTACCAGAGACTGCGTCACCGGATTCGCGTCTTGCCCCTCGTCAAACAGGAGCGTCTGCCAGCGTTTGGAAAGGTCGGGCTGAGAGAGCTGATACAGCTTGAGGTAAACGTCATGGGTGACAGGGAAAGTACCATCCTGGCGTGCAGACTCACGCCAGAGCAATTGCGCCGCTGCCAGGATTTTATCGGGCGACAAACCACTGCGTGAGTCTTCATCAGGCAAGTGTTGCAAACCCAATTCGCCATCCCCACTGCAGAGGAAAGCGTTAAAGGTCGTGATAGATGTGCGTGCCAGCGGCCAATAGCGGGTATTGAGTTGGCGAGCAACGTCAGTGATCCGCAGGTTAGCTGTCAACCGTCGCTGATAATGGCGCCCGAAGTTAGGCCAGGCCAGCTGATGCGACGTCTTACATTCAACGTTAAACGGGAATTTTTGCTCAGCCTCATCCCTGACTGCACGGTTATAGGCAAGATAAAGCATCCTGCAATCCGGGTTTGCCTGGGCAAAACGGACCAATGTAGACGTTTTACCGGTGCCGGCAAACGCCCTGACCACCAGGCGATGGCCGGACCAACCAATGATGGCGGCCTGTTCAGGTGTATCACAATAAGACATAAGCAGCACTCCGTAAAACTTGACCGGCGCTTATCCTGCGCAGGTCAGTACGGCCAGTACCACAGAAAAACCTTTTCCCGAAAGAAATAGATTCCCGCAGTCAGCCGTGTTCAGGTTGATAGACAGCTATCAACCCCTCATTGCTGGAGTCTCTTAGAGCAAAACAGTGGGGAAGCCTATACCTCCGAAGGCAACCCCAAAGCTAACAATCTATTGTTTTATTGTGTTTTTATCAGGTTTCCCTGGTGCCAAGAACAACAAATATCAGGTGATTTTATTACGGGGCGTTCCGACGATTCACAAAATGCATCTACAAATGAAAAGTCCACCCTCATGATTTTTGCGCATCCCTCCGCATCGTTTGGTTATTCCCCCAAACGCTGAGTGGGCGCTTTCTCTGGTGTTGTGCGCTATAGCATCACCTGAGCGTTATGCTCTCCCGAAAGGAGATGAACATAACGCTTAGAAGCCTCAGTTAAGCACCGCGAGCCTCCACACTCAGGCTCCTTTCTAACAACTACAGTGACCCCCTGTCAACAAAAATGACACTTTTGGGATTCTAGAAATCGTTTTGCGACATACAACGATGCGGTTTTCTTGAATTAAACAACTTGGAGTGTAGAATGATGTCTGTTTTTTAAACCGAAAAAGGGTGAAGGTGGGAGATGGTAACCAACAATAAAACTGCACTTGGGGAAGTCATTGCCAAAGCGATGACGATGAAAGGAATTCCAAAGCAAAAACACATCAGCCATACGAGCCACGTACTGGACATCACAACAGCTGCAGCCCAGAAAAAGATGAGTGGTGCCTCAAACTGGGAGGTATCCCAGCTGGTTAAAGTCATTGATTCAATCGATATGAGGATGAGTGACTTCTTTGACATTTATAATTATGCAATAAATGAAGTGCATGATGCTATATGGAATGATGGCAAGAACAACGTTAAATGCAAAATATACCTATCTAATGTAAACGCTATTGATACAACTGAATATTCTGCCTTAAAAATTAATGATGAGTGGGTTGTTTTTCATACTAACGATATAAAAGATGATGTTTTTTTTGAATCAAAACGCAACATTGAAATGATTCAGTTATATCCTCAAAAACAAAATGAAGAAAAACACCGAATCGCTATTCTTGATGATGACAAAAACATCGTCGATAGCCTCAAAGAAATCATTGTAAACAATGAATATCTTGTTGATGCCTTTTATGATATTAACTCATTAGAGGAGAGCCTGAAAAATAAGCCATATGATGCGTATATTTTGGATTGGGTTATAGGAACAAAAACCGTGTTCAGCACGATTAAAGAGATAAGAAAAACTGAAAATAATAATGCCATGATACTGGTTCTTACCGGGCAACTGTCAGGGATCGTAGATAGCGAAATCGCAAGTGCTATAAATGATTATGATATAACAGGCCCTCACGAGAAACCTATCAAAGCCAGTGTAATAAAATCATTAGTGGATAAACACTTTCCCAAGTGAATCATTATGAACGATAATTTACTGACTTATACAGGAAGTCTATTGCTTGATGGAAGATACATAGTGTCTCCATATGGAGTGGGTAAAGATATTCCATGTGGAGAAATCTCTCCCTTGAATGACTCTATTATTCATAATAATGCAATCAGTAAAATATCAGTTGACTATTCCACCGTAAAAAGCCTTACAATCATCAATGGGTTAGGGGTGACGCTGGGTGATTCAGTTGTTGGGATATCAGCACTGCACGCAATAAAAATATTCAATCCAAGTATCGGCATCAAAATCATTCGTCCTGAAAATTGCCCTGACTATGTTAATGAAGTATATACGTTGGCAAAGCATATAATAGATGACATTTCCTATATGCCGTTTGACATTACCAGCGCTACCGATGCAGATCTAGTAATAGATATCGGGAACCAACTATACTGGAAAGATTTTAACACACTGGAAATGCATGACTTCTTCTTAAGAAGTTTAGGCATAGAACACAAACATGTATCAGCCAGTTTAAAAATTAACTCATGGCTCAATGAAGCACCTATCGAAGATTTAAATTTGGGTGAGTATGTTCTTTTCTGCCCATACGCTAGTACAAAAATAAGAAGCATACCCAAGAAATATCATAAAAAAATAATATCTTACCTAAGTGATAAATTTAAGGTTAAGGTCTTAGGGTTCAGTGATATTAGCCATGACAATTACACGAACATTACCTCACTATCTACAAACACAACTTATTTTACATCCATCATTAAAAATGCAAAGCACCTTTACACGTGTGATTCAGCAGCCTTGCATATTGGCGCGGGGTTTAAAACCCCCACAACTTGTATATTCACAACCGTGAAACCTGAACTTCGCAGCTTATACTACGATAACTGCACCTCTATTTATATTGGAAATAATAAAACAGAGGGCATACACAACAGTGAAAATATATTTTTACTCGATTTAATCAGTAAGGAGTTTGAGGGCTATTATGCGTAAATTAATATCTCTAGCATTGTCTTTTTTAGTTATTCTATTTATTTCGACCCCCTCTTTCGCAAATAAAGGAGATATCTACATTGATGGCGCAATAACTAACAAAAATTACGAAGATGGATACATCTTATCAGCAAAAGAGTTCAACACGCTGGAAAAAAGCCATATAAAGACGACAACTTCCTGGACTGTTCCGGGACGCGTTGTGGATTTTGAAGGCGTAAAATTCAAAGACTTGCTGAAACTTGTTGGTGCTCGTGGGAAAACGTTAAGAATGAGGGCATTAAATGATTACTGGGTCGATATCCCAGTCTCAGACATAGAACAATTCGATATTCTGCTGGCAAACAAAATGGATGGTAGCCCTCTGAAAGTTAGAGACTTTGGGCCATACTTCGTCATTTACCCGATGGACAAATTTTACGATAAACTTAATAGTCCTACTTTTCAAGCCCGTCATATTTGGCAGGTCATCGGCATAACGGTATTAGAAAAATGAAACTGAAAAGGCTTATCATTCAATACTTATTAGTGTTCCTGGTGCTGACAGGTGGATTTGTGTGGATGTATGAACAATACTTCTCCACAAGCCATAATATGAACTCAGCGGGACCTCAAGAGAACTACGCATGGGCAATCGCAAAATTCACGATCAGACTAGCAGGATTTAATGCAAAAGTTGAGCGCCAGCTTCGGTTAGGTAACAATGATAAAGAGGAATTACAAACAGAACTTGACCTCCTATTCTCAAGCTCAAATGTGCTGTTGCATAAAAGCGTTTCAACCAGATATTTATATGAAGAGGCTGGCTATGCCAATACGGTAGAGCAAATAAATGCCAACCTTGAAAATATCGACACTGAACTAAACAAACCGACACCTGACTATTCGATCATACTTAAAAGCATTGAATTAATAGGTCAAGAAAATAAAGATCTAGTGGTAATATCTGACCATGCAGAGGTCAGGCAAAGAAACATAATTCAGCAGGACTATATCGACAAAGCTAACTCAATGAAGTTCCCAATTGCTACACTGTACTTCCTATTTTTGTTGATGCTTTTTATTTCATATCGACAAGTAAAGTCTATTAATAATCAATTAGAGTCCGAAAAGAAATCTTTTAACAACAAAAACGCATTCCTCGGGGTGTTGGGTCATGAATTAAGGACTTCACTTCAGGCAATAATTTCGTCGGTTGAGGTGATTATTCAGAAAAAAGATTCTATAGCATTCAACCACTTTGAGCGATTAGAGAATGCAGCCATGAAAATGGAGCGTCAGATGAAAGACCTCGCTGAGTTCGCCAAAGTCGATAATGGTAATGTTGAAATAAAAAAATCATCATTCAACTTACGAAAAATTGTTCATGACACTGTCGAGCAAAGCATTTCTATATTGAACAAGCAAAATGTTAGTGTAAGCATAGATAATATTCCAGATACATATATCAAAAGCGATCCATCAAGGGTCATGCAAATCATAGAGAATATTGTCACCAATGCAATAAAATATACAGACAATGGTCTCGTGCAGGTAAGCGCAAACATCCAAGATAAATCAACTTTGGTTCTCAAAATCAAAGACACAGGTCAAGGCATTCCGAAGGACAAGGTTGATACAATATTCTATCCGTTCATCCGAGTTGGGAATGATAATAAAGTTCCCGGTTTTGGAATGGGTTTGGCTATTGTTCATGGTGTTGTTAAAGCCATGAACGGAACAATTGATGTAAAAAGTGACATCGGTAAAGGAAGTACTTTTACAGTATCATTACCCATTGAATTTTCAACTCCTGAAGAGATTGGCATTACAACTGAGATCGCGAATGCGTTTTTCTCAGTTCAAGACATCAGCATTTTAATTATCGATGATAATGAAATGGCATGCGAATCGCTGGTCTCTATACTTCAAAATGAGTTTACAGTAGAGTATACAACATCCCCTGAAAGAGCTTTGGAGAAATTATCTCGAAAATCTTTCGATCTTGTTTTGAGTGATCTACAAATGCCTATTATTACAGGTGATGAGCTATATAGAATGGTCAAAGAAAATAAAGGTCCAAATAAAAACACACCATTCATATTCATCAGTGCATACACCAACGAAAGCCCCATTAAAGATGTTGAATTTCTAACCAAGCCAGTGAGATTGAATGACATTAAAAAAGCCATAAAGTCAGTGCTGGCAAAGGATTTAGACTCATAAAATACAACCCGTAATTTATACGGGATAAAGAATAAATCGCCCCACTCAGGGGCGATTATAGTCAATTAATTGCTTACGAATTTTGTAAGCGAAGTGGCCATTTTTCCAACCAATGCATCGGGGTATACATCACCAATCGCCGTTCATCTGCTAGCGCGTTACCCAACACAACTTCTCCAGGAATGCCAAGCGAAGACAGCTGGATATACGCCATCGACATCGCTACTACATCGATATCAACGCACGAGACCCACATATGCTTTGGTGGCGGATACCCCAAAGCCTGCATCTCGACTGCGGCCGCGATCATCATACCGCCAGCCCCACATGCCGGTTCGCTGATCGTCACGAACGGCTGAGTCAGCAACAGTTGTTCCAACTCAGTGAACTGCAGCCTGGCCATCATGGACGCTACGCACCAAGGGGTAAAAAACTGCCCACGGTGTTTATCACCGAGCTCTAACTTCATGAAGGACATTCCCAAAAAATCACAAGGTTCAGCGGCCAGTGCTATTCGGACCAGAGCAAGTAGGTGCGCCAGGCGTTCGACATCCTCACGTTCATACCCTTTGATGAGCGACATGTACTGCTTCTCCAGCGCGTCGTCCGGACAAAAGCGGTTGTGTATTGCTATCGCGCTGCACTGAACAAAGTCAGAAAAGACCTTGTACCGGTGATGGTAGCGTGCCGTTTGGCCAAAGAGGCCGATGAATTGGTTTTGTACTTCAGTAAACGTCAGCATGGTGAACTCCATTAATAAATGGGAGTTCACCCGCAGTGGGAGAACTCCCCCACGGGAAAAAAAGGCCACCGGGATACCGGTGGCCATACGTTAGTGCTTCAACAAAAGACGGTGATTAGCCGGCGGCTGCATTCGGTGACAACGGCACAGAATCCTTATCGGCGTAGGTCAGGTGGATCACCTCACCAGCCTCAACCTCAGCCGCTATTCGTCCACCGTCGACATGCTCACCACGGTCGTAACGATCGTAGCCACTGCGTTCCGCATCAGGCATATACCTGTAGCGACCTGCGTTTATAACTGCCCAAACCTGCATTTACCCTTCATTTTCAACCCACATTAGCGGCAACCAGCGCGACTCTTAAACCCACAATACCTGAAAATGAACCTGCATTTATCCGCGCCGACCTGCATTCCATTTCCACCGACCCACATTAACTGAAAATGAAAAACTGACCGGCAACCACGGCAACAACCCGGATCGCCAGTGCGAATAACAGAGGATTAAATGGGTAAGCCCGCAGCCAGGATACGGTCACGCAATTCGGCCGTACGGGTCGGGTCTAACTGGTGATTGAACAGCGCTCTGATTTCTGCCGGTTTGGCATCAAACTGCTCAACCATATCTTTCAGCCGGTAACCGTGTCGTGTGAGTGTCGGCTCCAGATCATCGAGTTTACGTGACAGTATACTGTCAACCAATTCGGCGGTGATGGGGCGCTCTCCAGTAAGATATCCCGCTTCCAGCGCCAGGGTGATATGCTGCTGTACCTGCAGGGGAGTCCGTAATTTTGTCGCCAGGAGATCGATAGCCTCCTCGGTCAGAACAGGCGTGTCGTCATCCTGTTGTTCCGAGCAGGCCGTCAGAAGCCACTGAATATATTCCCGCTGGCTGCCGGCAATGCCATCGAGTGTAAAAATCTCTGTGCGGTAACCGATTTCTTCCATTGTCGGTCTTCGGAGGTCATTACGCAGCTTCGGGTGACCGGCCAGAATCACCGATAAGCGGCCGCCGCCATCTTCAACGACTTCCATCAGGCGTTTCAGTCCGATAAGAGTGTGCCCGTTAAGGTCATGAGCTTCGTCAACGAACAACGCGACCGGGCGTTTTCCCTTTTTGACCAGTTCCTGTAGTTCGCGCTCACGCCGTTCTCCCTGTTTAGGGATTTGCACGGCTTTGTCCTGAACCAGATCGTAAAACAGGGCTGAAATCAGCGTGGCCAGCTTGATGCTGCTTTTCTCCACCGACAGCGACCTGGCGACGGTCACCCGGTTTTCATCGCGCAGAAGCTGCTGAAGCCGTCGTAGCGTCACCGTTTTTCCACAACCGACAACCCCACAAAGGGCAATCAGTCGCCCCTCCAGGATGGCGGCCCGGATATCTTTCGTCAGTTGCTTGTGTGTCTCTGTTTCGTAGTATCCGGCCTGGGTGAGCGGATTTGTCAGACCGTAGTATTGCATGACCTCAACTCGCATGATCGTCTTCCTTTTTATGTCTGCGGAAATACTCACGAACACGGTCCAACACTATCCGGCGTATGAGCGTCTCACTCAGTAACTGATCGATAAACTGCCGGTCCCCCGGGGGGAGTTTTGCCAGTGGCGTCGCCAGCTCACCGGCAATGGCCAGTTTGGCGGCAATAATGCTTCCATAACAGTCCTCGGGCGCCACCGGAAATGACTGTCTCGGGATATCATGAGGCGTGGGTTGCGAAATCAACGCAATATTTTCGCCCGTCAGCGCAGCAATGGGTAAACGGAGTTGTTGTGCCAGATTACGAATACGCTCGGCACGCTGGCTGATAGCCCCTTTTCTGAAGGCCCGGTAGCGGTTCAGGGGGATCGGGCCCGAAACAGGGTAATAGGGGCCAGTCCGTTCCCCTTCAAATTCAACATGCAGTTCACTGTCAAACAGCCCCCACAACAGAATGACGGTTTCCCCGGCCAGATCCGGTTCAACTTCGTATTCCGTACCGTCAACCGTTATGCGGGCATCGATACCGACTTTCCTGCGCTCAGGCTCCCTGGCAAAACGACAAAACTGCTCCCAGCTGCACATTTCTCGGATCCCTTCGGGAGGCTGGCTGGTCAGCCAGTCCTCCAGGCGAGAATGAGCCTGAGAACGATGAGGCTGTTCGTTATAGTGCAGTAAATAACGCAGTAACCAGTCGTTGGCCTGCTGTTCGGTTTCCGGTTTGTGAAAGTGATACAGTGTTTCGTGTGCTTCCTTGACCGTACGAAAAGGACGTTCCACCTTACCTTTCGAGCGTGCAGTCACCCGTTCACCATCCTTCCCGGCTGGCAGATGCGTCAGCCAGTCCACACCCAGAGACAACATAACATCCTGGAAAACCCGGCTTTTGGCCACCGGGCCATTGTCCAGGTAAAGCAGTTTGGGCCTTCCCTGCAGCGGGAAATCAGGAGCGGTTTTGGGCGCCATCGCCGCATAGAGAAATCGTAACGCCGATCCCGCATTCTCTCCGTAAACACAGTGGTACTCCTGGTAGACAACGCCACTTCGGTCGTCAACCACGCTGAACAGCATCAGGGTGGGTTCCCCTTTATCCGGATCAACCCACTCAGGAACATCAATGTGTTTCAGGTCAGAGGGTGACATATCAAACTGCCAGCAGTCATTACTGTGCTCCGCCTGAAAACGCACGGCAGGTGGGCCACGATGCAAACGAGGTTGATCCAGATGCCATCCGGAAAGGTAGCGGTTAACGGTACTGCGGGTTAACACACCCTTCGGCGCCTGAATATGGCCCTGTCCGGTATCAACACCATAGTCTTCCAGCAACTGAATAGCCCGGCGGGTGGAGAGATGGCGGCCCTTTTTGTTGGTGGTCCGGAATTTAAGTGCGGCGACCAGCTCGCAGTACCGCTCCATCTCCTGTCGGGGCAATACCCGCGGTTGTCCGTGGTCAACCCGGTGAACGGTATGGGGTTTCAGCAGGTCATTGAGTGCCCGGTATACTGATGTGGCCGATAATCCGTACAATTCAGACATGGCCGCGATCTGTGAGGCTCGCTCAGGATTTTTGGGCGACAGACGCTCCAGCCGCTGGCGCAGCTGTAACAGTGCTTCGGCGGGAATGCTTTTACGCCACCCCGGTGGCATCCTGACCCGCCCTGTTCAGATAGTTATATAAGGTTGATTTGGAGATCCCCATCATGTTGCAAATTTCCTCAATGGTATGGTTACGCTCCTGATGTAGCTTCAGCGCCAATGCTTTTTTGGTCGGACTGAGCAGCGCTGGCCGCCCTCCCTGACGCCCGCGCCGGCGGGCGGCCGATAATCCTGCCTGTGTACGTTCCCGCACCAGGTTACGTTCAAACTCGGCCAGAGCCCCAAAAAGGTGGAAGACCAGCCGTCCACCACTGGAGGTGGTATCAATGCTTTCCTGCAGACTGCGCAGACCGACGCGCAACCCGTCCAGCCGTTCAACCAGCTGCAGCAGATTTTTCAGTGAGCGTCCCAGGCGATCCAGTCGCCAGATAACGACGGTATCCCCGGGACGGAGTGAGGTTATCAGGTTCGCCAGACCTTCGCGTTCCGCCTGCGCACCACTGACCTTATCTTCAAAAATACGTTCACACCCGGCCTGTGTCAGAGCATCACGTTGCAGGTCGAGGTGCTGATCGTCAGTTGAAACCCGTGCGTACCCAATCAGCATGATATATCTTCCAGTAAGTCATCAGATTTGAGTACAGATGGAAAATGAAAACTGGAATGAGAAAGTGCAATCCTGTTCTGCGGGTTGCAGGCCGATCGTTGACATCACGATTAAGGCTCCATAAAACGACCGTTTTATGGAGCCTTAATTCAGACCAGCTCATACCTGTTAGGTACGCCCCGTCATATTACTTGCTCATTTTCAGCACTGACAGCAGGAAGCTGACCGGTTCATCCGGTGGGGCCAGATCCTGGCGGAGGATGATATGCAGAGGTGTAACACGATGGGCACCATGACTCAGGGGGAGTGGTTGCAGCACACCTTCTGCCAGTTGCCGGTGAATGCGTGCCTGTGGAAGCCAGCCATACCCGAGACCTGCCACGACTGCACCGGTAGCAGCATCCAGAGAGGAAAAGTCCCAGATGTGCCCCACAGAAGTTGACTGCCCGCTGTCCGCAATCTGAATCCGTGGCCAGTTGCTCAGTAACGCATCGGTCAGCATTCCGGATATGGATAGCAGCGGATGGTCACGGTGCACCACTGCGATGAAATCCACGTTCATCAGCCACTCACCGCGGCCAGTGAGATTTTGCCTGTCCGTAACTATCATAACATCGGCGTCGTCCACGGCGGATGTGACAGGGGACATACCGGCCGTTATTTCTGTCAGCCGTATCTCCAGGTGTGGCCAGTGTTGCTGAAACAGTTGCAGAGCCGTAAACAAGTGCTCCCGCGGATAGATGACGTCGACGACAAGATTCAGCTGTGACCGAATTCCGTTCTGCAGGGTGGTCGCCCGGGCTTCAACATAGACGAAGGTCTTCAACAGTGGGCGCACCTGGCGAAGCAGTGTTATACCGGCCGGTGTCAGCACGGCACGACGTCCTTCCGTAACCAGCAGCGTCACACCCAGCAGAGTCTGGAGCTGAGCAAGGTTATAACTGACTGAAGACTGGCTGCGGTGCAGAGCCTCGGCGGCCCGGGCAAAGCTGCCGCTTGTCACTACACTATCCAGGATAGCCCATTGTTCCAGAGTGGTTCGATGCATTAATGATTCACTTATTAGATGAATATAATCATAAATTAGCGTTATTCATCTGAATTTTAAAGATATAGAATTCATTTATTGAATAAAGGAGACCCGTAATGAGCACTTTTGATAAACACGATTTAAGCGGTTTTGTCGGCAAACATCTGGTATACACCTATGATAATGGCTGGAACTACGAGTTTTATGTCAAAAACGAAGAAACCCTTGACTATCGTATCCACAGCGGTCTGGTGGGCAATCGCTGGGTGAAAGATCAACGGGCATATATCGTGCGCGTGGGAGACTGTGTTTATAAAATCTCCTGGACGGAGCCGACCGGTACCGATGTCAGCCTGATTGTAAATCTGGGGGATAAGTTGTTCCATGGCACAATCTTCTTCCCACGCTGGATAATGAATAATCCGGAGAAAACGGTCTGCTTCCAGAATGACCATATTCCCCTGATGAATCAGTACCGTGACGCCGGCCCTGCGTATCCGACAGAGGTGATTGATGAATTTGCAACCATCACCTTTGTACGGGACTGTGGTGCGAACGATGATACTGTGATTGCGTGCGCGGCCAGTGAACTGCCGGAAAATTTCCCGAATAATCTGCGCTGAGTCAAATCCTGTGAGCAGAAAAGAAACCAGCCACTGACACCTGATGGTATCGGTTGAACAATTTGGTAGCGGGTATATATAAAGGGTTCATGTATAAAACATGAACCCTTTTTCAATGAAATTTTCACCGGCACTCAGTTGTAGTGATGGTTGCGTTCGTGACCGTGGTTGCCGGTCAGTTTTTCATTTTCAGCTAATGTGGGTCGGTGGAAAAGGAATGCAGGTCGGCACGGATAAATGCAGGTTCATTTGCAGGTATCGTGGGTTTGAGGCCAGCGCTGGTTGCAGCTAATGTGGGTTGAAAATGAGCGATAAATGCAGGTTTGATCAGTTATAAACGCAGGTCGCTACACGTATGGCTTCTTCGATCGCGTACAGCTCGCCGATACGTTTCAGGGCTTCCTCTGCTGTGGTCGTCTGAGTGCTTATATAGACGTCGTGGATTTTGCGCCGCGCGTGGGCCCAGCATGCAGCTTCGGTTAACGGGCCACCTTCACGCTCTGCGCTGAACAACCTGTCGTAACCTGCGAAGGCATCGGCCTGCAGCACGCCATGATAATGACGAAGATGTTGTTGAGGATATTTCCCCTGCCGGTCTGGCGAGAAGGCGAACCACGCCGCTGGCGGATCTGATGAACCGCTGTTGCGGTCATCACGTACATATGTCCAGATGCGTCCGGTTTTCGTCTTCTTTCTGCCCGGAGCCAGTACCGGTACCGGAGTGTCATCCGTATGCAGTTTGCGGCAGTCCATCACGTAGTGGTAAAGGGCCTCGTCCAGTGGGGCCATTAACCGGCAACACGCATCCACCCAGTTTGAGAGTAGAGCCCGGCTCAGATCCACGCCCTGGCGGGCAAAGATTTCGCACTGGCGATAGAGTGGCAGATGTTCGCAGTATTTCGCGGTTAACACCCGTGCCAGCAGACCTGGCCCTGCGATACCGCGATCGATGGGACGTGATGGCGCAGGGGCTTCAACGATACAGTCGCATCTGACGCAGGCCTTTTTCACTCTGACCGTGCGGATCACTTTCAGGGCGCTGGAGACCAGTTCCAGTTGCTCAGCGCTGACTTCGCTGAGGTACTCCATACCGTTGCCACATTCCGGACAGCAGGTTTCCGCAGGCTCCAGTCGGTATATCTCGCGGGGAAGATGTTCCGGTAACGGGCGACGATGGCGGGACTGGCGCAGCTGACGAGGGACCTGTGGATCGTCTTCCCGTCCGTTGTAGCGATCGCTTTGCTGCTCCTGCTGTTTCAGCAGGGCTTCTGCTTCTTCAACCTGTCGGCGCAGTTTTTCTGAACGGGTACCGAACAGCATCCGTTGCAGTTTTTCTATCTGAGCCCGCAGATGCTCTATTTCGCGCTCTTCGTTCTCTATTTTCTCTTCAGCGCGCGCCAGCGCCGAACGCAGGAACGACTCAGTCTCTGCAACGAGGCTGAGTTGATTGTCTTTCTGGTGGAGCGCGTCTTCCAGCGCGGCGATACGGGCGAGATAGTCCTGACTCATGACCCCATTTATAATGCGGTCATGTTCTTTTTACAACATTGTCAGAGAGTTAAGGCGGGCTGTTTTTGGCTGACGCCAGTCCAGCTTATCGAGGAGCATGGCGAGTTGTGAGCGGGTGATGGCGATTTTACCATCGCGTACAGCAGGCCAGATGAACTGGCCTTCTTCCAGCCGTTTGGTGAACAGGCACAGGCCGTCAGCATCAGCCCAGAGTATCTTCACGGTGTTACCTTTGCGGCCACGGAAGATAAACAGGTGGCCGGAGAATGGATTGTCATCAAGAGCATGTTGTATCAGCTCGCCCAGACCATTGAAGGATTTACGCATGTCGGTGACGCCAGCAACCAGCCAGATACGGGTGCCTGACGGGAGGGATATCACTGGCTTCTCCCGGTCAGCTCGCGGAGCAGCACGGCCAGCAACTCTGGCGACGGGTTCTCAAGCGTTATTTTGCCGTGGCGGAACTCCACACAACAGGAAGACGCATTCAGCGGACACAGCCCGGAGGCGGTATCTGATACAGCGGGGTCCGGCATGATCTCGACGGGTAGCAGTGACGGGCCTGAAGGTGGAACGATGGTGGCTGGCAGGCGACGTGACACCCGGCCCTCGTTCTGCCACATGCGCAGCCATTTAAAAATGAGATTGTGAGCAACACCATTTTCTCTCGCTATTTTTGCGACGTTGGCATCGGGGTGAGAAGCCAGTTCAACGATTCGAAGTTTGAAGTCGTTGGAATAGACCGTGCGTGATTCTGTTCGCCAGTCGGCAATGCTTTCCATGAATAGAGCTCCATCTGGTTTAGAAGGAGCTCTAGCCTAACGATCCCGGGACCAGAATCACAGGCGGCAGTGGCTTTACGCTTACCAATTGGCCGCATTGAGCGAACACTATTTATGCTCGACTGGTTCCGCGATCCTGCACTGCGTCGGCGAGTACAGGCGGGGCTGAATAAAGATGAGGCACGTAACGCACTGGCGCGGGCGGTATTTATGCACCGATTGGGAGAAATCAGGGACAGAAAGCCTGAAAATCAGAGCTATCGCGCCAGTGGACTGACGCTTCTGACGGCTGCGATCTCGCTGTGGAATACTGTGTATATGGAAAGGGCGATCGATGCCCTGAAGCGTAAGGGACTAAAGATCAACGAACAACTGCTGTCGCATTTGTCGCCGTTAGGCTGGGAGCACATCAATCTGACAGGCGATTATATCTGGAAAAGCAACCGGATACCGGCTTCCGGTAAGTTTCGTCGGTTGAGACCAGCTAAAGTCGAAAGGTCAAAAAATAGTCTTAACGTACAATAATTTTCGATATCCAAACTGACCCCTTAGGAGGTGGTTTAAGGCTTACAATCACCACCTCCTTAGGAGGTGGTTTAAGGCTTACAATTAACTAACCAATGTTAGCTCAGGAAGTTGAGCTGGGCTAACTCCAACAACTTGGATTTCGCATCCATGATCACCATGGTGGAAAGAACCCATGCCCATATCATCCGGTTTCAGCGTTGGGACAAGGTCTTCACCAAAAATTAATTCACTGCCCTTAGTGGCAATATCTAACAATGGATTGATAATGCCTTCATGCAAACCAGTCTCTAAGAGACTATGCTGTAGCTCATTAATGATTTTAGGCGCATTAGATATGATGTTATCACCCAGTACACCAGTCAAAATGCTGCTAAGACCATCACCGACTACTTCCCCAGGAATTTGCAATAACTCCAAGTCATGAGTAAGGTGATGATCTAAAAATTGTATATCTTTTTGTACAATCGTTCCTACACCATCTTTTATAGAATCGATAACACCGTGTATATCAAGGTTACCAGAATTAGCAATTACATCACCAGTGGTACTGACTAACGTACCAACAGCTTGGCCGGCCTCTGCCACCCACATATCAAAATGGTCAACTACGATCTCGGCACCGTGTACTGTTCCATCAACAACTAACTTTGCTGCATCTGTAACACCAGATAAAATAGGTACTGGTTTTACAATTTCAGAAATCCCGTTAGTTAAGTTAGACGTTGTTTCATAGATGTCATGAGCTAAGTTACTAGCTACATTGGACACATCAGTTACAACCTGAGATACTGATTTACCCATATAATTCAGAGTGTTACCCATCAGCTCAGCGGTTTTAGACAGAAAGAACATAATTATATCCTTATATGTTATATCCAAATTTATGCGTTGATTGATTTGAGAATTACTGGATTGTGAGAGTAATTCTTACTGAGAGTTACTTTACATCTCATTTTGTATAGTAGAATAACTTATTAAGTCCGTCAAAGGCGGATGAATGTTAGCACGTCTGTGTTGACCCTACCTAGACTGGCCCCCCTGAATCACCAGACACTTCGACCCACCTTAAATTAATTGACCTGCTCCCCGTTGATTAATACACCGCGATGTTAGTAATGTCTTCATAAGCCACATGAGGACATCCCCATGAAGAAGCGTTTTTCCGACGAACAGATCATCAGTATCCTCCGCGAGGCTGAAGCCGGGGTTTCTGCCCGTGAGCTCTGCCGTAAGCACGCCATTTCCGACGCCACCTTTTATACCTGGCGTAAGAAGTATGGTGGTATGGAGGTGCCCGAGGTTAAGCGCCTGAAGTCGCTTGAGGAAGAGAACGCCAGACTCAAGAAGCTGCTTGCCGAAGCCATGCTCGATAAGGAGGCACTCCAGGTGGCTCTGGGGCGAAAGTACTGACGACAGACCAGAAGCGGGAAGCCGTTGAGTTTATGTGTGATGCGACCGGTCTGTCGCAACTGTAAGCACACCCGTTTTAGTTCCACGCACTTTTTGAGGTTTCCGGTTTTTCGGCCATCAGCCTGTACTCCTCCGGTGTCAGGTTATTCAGGGATTCATGAGGCCGCTCGCTGTTGTATTCCATCAGCCAGCGACTTGTGATTTCCCGGGCTTCATTCAGCGTTCTGAACAGGTAAAAATCCAGGATTTCTGTCCGGTACGTCCGGTTAAACCGTTCGATAAAGGCGTTCTGCGTTGGTTTTCCCGGCTTGATAAATTCCAGCATCACTCTGTGCTCTTCAGCCCACTGTGCCAGCGTCAGTGAGACCAGTTCTGGTCCGTTGTCCATCCGCAGTTTCAGTGGATAACCCCGGTTTGCCACGATTCTGTCCAGCACCCTGACCACCCGCTGTGCCGGGATATTCAGATCGATTTCTATGGCGAGGGCCTCGCGGTTAAAGTCATCAACCACATTAAAGGTCCGGAAGCGTCTGCCGCAGATCAGCGCATCGTGCATAAAATCGATGGACCAGCTCTGGTTAAGCGCTTCCGGCGTAGCCAGTGGCGCCGGGTTACGCGCGGGTAAACGCTGTTTTCCTTTGCGACGAAAATTCAGTTTCAGCAGGCAGTAAACCCGGTGAACGCGTTTATGGTTCCAGGTGTTACCCTGCCTGCGCAGCAGCTGGAACAGCTTCTTAAAACCGTAGCGCGGATAGCGCTCTGCCAGCTCAGTCAGCGCGTGGATCACCGGTTCATCACGCCGGGTATCGGGCTGATAAAAATACACCGTCCTGCTCAGCGATAACGTCCTGCAGGCCTGGCGTAAACTCATGGCAAATTGCATCCTCAGATAGCTGACGAGTTCACGCTTTATCGCTGGTTTTAAAGCTTTTTTTCAATAACGTTTTTCAGTGCACGGCACTCGAGACTCAGGTCCGCAAACATCTGTTTCAGCCGGCGGTTTTCATCCTCAAGGTCCTTCATCTTTTTGATATCTGAGGCTTCCATCCCACCAAACTTCGCTTTCCAGTTGTAATAGCTGGCTTCAGAGATACCGGCTTCGCGGCAGACATCCCTGACGGTGCGTCCGGCTTCGACGGACTTCAGAACGGCAATGATCTGGTGTTCGGTAAATCGTGCTTTGCGCATGGCGATCTCCTCAGGGGACATAATCAGTATGTCGGAAGATCTCTAAAAGTGAATGGTTCGGTTTACCGGGATGCTTACAGGAGAACTCCCCCACGGGAAAAAAAGGCCACCGGGATACCGGTGGCCATACGTTAGTGCTTCAACAAAAGACGGTGATTAGCCGGCGGCTGCATTCGGTGACAACGGCACAGAATCCTTATCGGCGT
>Ga0308171_1002267_pt1 | contig 20983 bp, 16 predicted proteins | sample PhyGR1_FD_202135 | JGI IMG/M metagenome (GOLD analysis project Ga0308171, IMG submission 202135) | Phyllosphere microbial communities from UC Gill Tract Community Farm, Albany, California, United States - DLSLSG.R1 | ecosystem: Host-associated > Plants > Phyllosphere > Unclassified | place: USA... | reverse complement strand
ATGGTCTGCACCCACATGGCCGATTTGGATTATGGCGAGCTGCGGGTTTATTCCGGTAATTATGACGAATATATGACCGCTGCAACCCAGGCACGTGAACGTCTGTTATCTGATAACGCCAAGAAGAAAGCGCAGATTGCTGACTTACAATCATTCGTCAGTCGTTTTAGCGCCAACGCCTCTAAATCGCGTCAGGCGACATCACGCGCTAAGCAGATGGATAAAATTAAACTGGATGAAGTGAAAGCGTCCAGCCGTCAGAACCCATTTATCCGCTTTGAGCAGGACAAGAAGTTGTTCCGTAATGCGCTGGAAGTGGAAGGTTTAACCAAAGGGTTTGATAACGGTCCGCTGTTTAAGAATTTAAATCTGCTGCTGGAAGTGGGTGAGAAGCTGGCGGTGATTGGTGCCAATGGTATTGGTAAGTCGACGCTGTTGAAATCACTGGTGGGTCAGCTTACGCCAGATAATGGCACCGTTAAATGGTCAGAGAATGCACGTATTGGTTATTACGCTCAGGATCATGCGGATGATTTTGCCAATGACCTGACCGTATTTGACTGGATGAGTCAGTGGAAACAGCCTGGCGATGATGAGCAGACCATTCGCGGTATTCTGGGTCGTCTGCTGTTTTCTCAGGATGATATTAAGAAGCCGGCGAAAGTGCTTTCGGGTGGTGAGAAGGGCCGTATGTTGTTCGGTAAGCTGATGATGGAAAAACCGAACATCCTGATTATGGATGAGCCGACCAACCATCTTGATATGGAGTCGATTGAATCACTCAATATGGCGCTGGAGATGTATGAAGGCACGCTGGTGTTTGTTTCACACGACCGTGAATTTGTCAGCTCGCTGGCAACCCGCGTCATTGAGTTGAAAGCAGACAAGGTGGTGGACTTCACCGGTAATTACGAAGATTACCTGCGGAGTCAGGGTATCGTCTGATAAAAACGGGGTGGCGCAGGCCACCCCGTTTTTTTTGTGCCGATGACTGGCTTATTATTTTGGAGGCGGGTGGTTCGGCTTGTTCTGTTGTTCAGCATAAGCTCAGGGAGCATACGCCTTTCACAAAAACGTAAACCCCGCCATCTCTGTCCCGCGATGCTTTGCTACAGGCGAAAGCTTCCTTCACTTTGAGTTTTGAGCTGTTTGCAAAATGATTCCCGCAGAGGGTTAAGCTCCACGACCACACACTTCACAATGCGCGTCCTGCGCGACTTTCATGCTGCGGAACTCTGCGCTCATCGCATCGTACATCAGCAACCGGCTGGTGGCGGGTGTGCCAAAGGCAGTCAGTACTTTAATCGCTTCCATCGCCTGCATCGCACCAATGACGCCGACCAGTGGGGCCATGACGCCAGCTTCCACGCAACTCAGCGTCTGTGCGCCAAACAGGCGGCTGATGCAGCGATAGCAGGGTGTGCCGGGTTGCCAGTTGAATACGCTGATCTGGCCTTCCATCCGAATTGCGGCGCCTGAGACCAGCGGCACGCGCTGCTGCCGACAGAGGCGGTTGAGCTGCTCACGCACCGCAACGTTGTCGGTGCAGTCCAGCACGACCTGCTGCCGGGCAATCAGCGCCAGCAGCGCTGCATCGTCCAGCTGTCCGTTGATCGGATGCAACTGGCAGTGCGGATTGATGGCGGCCAGGCTTTGTGCGGCGGAGTCCACTTTGGCGCGGCCAATATCCGCGTAATGGTGAAGAATCTGCCGTTGCAGGTTAGAGTGCGACACGGTATCGAAATCGAGCAGCGTCATGTTACCGACGCCGGCAGACGCCAGGTAGGGCGCAGCCGCGCAGCCGAGTCCGCCCAGTCCCACCACCAGCGCATGGCTCGCTTTGAGCCGCTCCTGACCGTCGAAATCAAAGCCGCGCAGGACAATCTGCCGGTTATAGCGCAGCATCTCCTCATCGCTTAATTCAGGCAGCATTTATGCCTCCAGCAGGGTGTTGAACGGTTCTACCTCAACCCATTCGCCCGGCTCAACGTTACCGCGATCCCGCTCCAGCACAATGAAGCAGTTTGCCTGGGCAAAAGAGCTGAAGACGTGTGAACCCTGCATTCCGGTCGTCTCTACCTCAAGATCACCCTGGGCGTTCTGACGCAGGATGCCGCGCTGGAAGTCGAGACGCCCCGGCGATTTTTTCAGTCGCGAGGCGCAACGCACTTTCTGACGGGGCGGCAAGGCGGATTTTTGCTGGCCGGTGAGGGTGGCAAGCAGGGGCTGAACAAGCTGATAGAAGGTGACGACGGCAGAGACCGGATTACCTGGCAGACCACAGAACCAGCTGCTGTTGAGGCGGCCAAAAGCAAACGGCTTGCCGGGCTTCATCGCCAGCTTCCAGAAGCTGATGACGCCAAGCTCTTCCAGCATATTTTTGGTGAAGTCCGCTTCGCCCACCGAGACGCCGCCGGTGCTGATCACCACATCGGCCTGCCGATCGGCTTCCTCAAAGGCAGCGCGAAGCGCAGCAGGATCATCTTTGATGATGCCAAGGTCGATGACCTCACAGCCGAGCTTATGAAGCATCAGCGACACGGCAAAACGGTTAGTGTCGTAAATCTGGCCCTCTGCCAGCGGCTCACCGACCGGCTGGAGTTCATCACCGGTGGAGAAGATAGCGACCCGCAGTTTTCGCAGCACGCTGACCTGCGCGATACCCAGCGAAGCCAGCAGTGGCAGCTCGGCGGCACCCAGACGCGTTCCCGCTTCCAGCACCACATGACCCGGCTGAATGTCGTCGCCGGTCAGGCGAATGTTTTGTCCGGGACGCACGGGCGCGGTAATCACAATTGCCTCGCCCTGAGATTCGGTCTGCTCCTGCATCACCACCGCTTCACAACCTGTGGGCACCGGCGCACCGGTCATGATGCGAATCACGCTGCCCTGCGGCCACTCACCGCTGAACGGCGCGCCCGCAAAGGCTTTGCCCGCCACGGGTAACGGCTGGCCGCTGCTGACATCGGCCAGCCTGACGGCGTAGCCATCCATCGCGGAGTTATCAAAGGGCGGCACCGCAATCGGCGAGGTCACTGCTTTTGCCGTGATGCGACCGACCGCATCGGCCAGCGGCACGCTCAGTGAGTCGGTCACGGGCGTCAGCTGTGACAGCATTTTTTGTTGCGCCTCCTCAAGGGAGATCAAACCTGCAGTAAAACTTTCCATAAATAGTCCAGCCTGGTTAACTCAGATGCTGCCTATTATGGGTCGGATTAGCTGCTGAGTCACATCGGTGTCGGCATAGCGCGCCAGTTGCTATGGCAAAAAGGAAATAGAGTGGTAAGAAAAGGTTATAACCACAGGAACAGTTTCCGCTTTACAACACTTAGCAGGCTTTCTATAGTCAAAAATCACCCAAAATGGGTGAAAACCATTTTAAATCAGTGTTTTTCGTCCTGATGCAACCACAGGGTAGAGCGTTATGGTCAATGCAGTGATCGCCATTCACGGCGGCGCAGGTGCGATTTCGCGCGCAGCAATGAGCGCCGAAAAGGAACAATGCTATCGCCAGGCGCTACACGATATTCTCACTCAGGGTCAGCAGATACTGGCTCAGGGTGGCAGTGCACTGGATGCGGTGACCGAGGCCGTGAGACTGCTGGAGGAGTGTCCGCTGTTCAACGCCGGTAAAGGTGCAGTGTTCACCCATCAGGGCACCCATGAACTCGATGCCTGCATTATGGATGGCCGTACGCTGGATGTGGGTGCGGTCGCGGGCGTGACGCAGGTTCGCAATCCGGTGCTGGCGGCACGTGCCGTGCTGGAAAAGAGCGAGCATGTGCTGTTTATCGGCGAGGGTGCAGAGCAGTTTGCCGTAGCGAATGGACTGGAAACAGTCGCGCCTGATTACTTCTCAACGCCGGAACGCTGGGAGCAGTTGCAGCGCGCGCTCAACAGCGATACAGCGGTGCTGGATCATGATGGCGCTGCGCACAGCGACGATCCGCTGGACCCGGAACGTAAGTTCGGCACGGTAGGCGCTGTCGCGCTGGATCTGGCGGGCAACCTGGCTGCTGCCACCTCAACGGGCGGTATGACCAACAAGCAGGCCGGGCGTGTCGGCGACTCGCCGCTACCGGGTGCGGGCTGCTACGCCAGTAACGACAGCGTGGCAGTCTCCTGCACCGGCACCGGGGAAGTCTTTATGCGCACGCTGGCGGCCTACGATGTGGCTGCGCAGATGCGCTACGCCGGACGTTCGCTGCAGCAGGCTACAGTTAAAGTCATTCATGACAGCGTGCTGGAACTGGGCGGCAGCGGCGGGCTGATTGCGGTCGATCGTGCAGGCAACGTGGCGCTGCCGTTTAACAGCGAAGGTATGTACCGGGGCGTCGCGCGCGTCGGTGAGGCGGCGGAAGTCGCTATCTATCGCGAAAGTTAAGGAGCAGAGATGAGCGACAGGCAAACGTTACCACCCCTTGCCCCTGAGCAGGTACTGGCGGTGCGCGATCTCAATGTGCGTTTTCAGCACGAAGACACCGTCACGGACGCCGTGCGTCATTTGTCACTCGATCTGTTTCGCGGCGAAACGCTGGCGCTGGTGGGCGAGTCAGGTTCCGGGAAATCGGTCACCTCACTGGCACTGATGCGGCTGATTGAGCAGGCGGGCGGAATCGTCAGCGGCGAGGTGCAGTTGCGCCGTCGCAATGGCGACGTGCTGGATCTGATGCGCGCCTCAAAAGGTCAGATGCGCCGGGTGCGCGGCGCGGATATGGCGATGATTTTTCAGGAGCCGATGACCTCGCTGAATCCGGTCTTCTCCGTCGGCGAGCAGATTGCCGAATCCATTCGTCTGCACCAGGGCCTGGGCCACGCCGGGGCGCTGGCCGAGGCACGCCGGATGCTGGATCTGGTGCGCATTCCCGATGCGCACAATGTCTTGTCCCGCTTTCCGCACCAGTTGTCGGGCGGAATGCGCCAGCGCGTGATGATCGCGATGGCGCTCTGCTGCAAACCGGCGTTACTGATTGCCGATGAGCCGACCACCGCGCTCGACGTCACTATTCAGGCACAGATTCTGCAGCTCATCCGCGTGCTACAAAAAGAGATGCAGATGGGGGTGATTTTTATCACTCACGATATGGGTGTGGTCGCCGAAATGGCCGATCGGGTTCAGGTGATGTATCGCGGCGAAGTGGTGGAAAATGCCCCGGTCGCCGAACTGTTCAGCGCACCTCAGCAGCCCTATACCCAGGCGCTGCTGGCGGCGGTGCCAAAACTCGGCGCGATGCAGGGGCAGCCCTTACCCGCCAAATTTCCCTTGCTGCACAGTGATGCCGTTGATGATGTGCCGCAGGATACGGTACGCCGCCTGCAGCCGCCGATTCTGCAGGTGCGCGATCTGGTCACCCGCTTTGATATTCGCGGTGGTCTGCTGAATCGCGTCAAAAGCCGGGTTCATGCGGTCGAAAAAGTCAGTTTTGATCTCTATGCCGGTGAGACGCTGGCGCTGGTGGGCGAGTCTGGCTGCGGTAAATCGACCACCGGCCGCTCGCTGCTGAAACTGGTGGCCAGTCAGGGCGGCACATTGACGTTTGACGGTCAGCGAATAGACCACCTTTCGGGGACTGCACTGGCCCATCTGCGCCGCGACATTCAGTTTATCTTCCAGGATCCTTATGCCTCGCTCGATCCCCGGCTGACGGTCGGCTTCTCTATTATGGAGCCGCTGCTGGTCCACAAGGCGATGCCGCGTCGCGAGGCGGAGCAGCGGGTTGCCTGGTTGCTGGATAAAGTGGGGCTGCTGCCGGAGCATGCTCAGCGCTATCCGCATGAATTTTCTGGCGGGCAGCGTCAGCGTATCTGCATTGCCCGCGCGCTGGCGCTGAACCCTAAAGTGGTGATTGCCGATGAGTCCGTCTCGGCGCTGGATGTGTCGGTTCAGGCGCAGATTATCAATCTGATGCTCGACCTGCAGCGCGAGTTTGGCATCGCCTTTCTGTTTATTTCTCACGATATGGCGGTGGTGGAGCGTATCAGCCACCGCGTGGCAGTGATGTATCTCGGTCAGATTGTCGAGATGGGGCCGCGTCAGGCGGTGTTTGAACAGCCTCAGCATCCCTATACCCGAAAACTCATGGCAGCAGTGCCGGTCGCCGATCCGGCTCACCGGCGTCGCGAACGTGCTTTACTGGTCGATGAGATCCCCAGCCCGATTCATGCGTTAGGGGATGAACCTGAAGTGGCGCCGCTGATGGAGGTGGCCCCGGGCCATTTCGTCGCTCGCCACGTGATCAGTGCGACCTGAACAGTGACAATGTCGCCCCGGCGACCACCCCGACAGGGATTACAGGAGAACAAGATGCAGATGACGATGCGTAAAGGGTTACTGGCAGCTGGCGTGTTAAGCAGCGCAATAACATTGCCCGCGTGGGCAGCACAGGATGCGGTGATTGCTGTCGCGTCCAACTTCACCACGCTCGATCCTTATGATGCCAATGACACGCTGTCTCAGGCGGTCGCAAAATCTTTCTATCAGGGCCTGTTTGGCTTCGATAAGGACATGAAACTCACCAACGTGCTGGCGGAGAGCTATCAGGCCAGCGCCGACGGCCTGACGTATACGATCAAGCTGCGTCCTGGGGTTAAATTCCAGGATGGCACAGACTTCAATGCGGAAGCGGTCAAGGTCAACCTCGATCGCGCCAGCAACCCGGATAACCATCTCAAGCGCTACAACCTGTTTAAACGCATCGCCAGCACCGAAGTGGTGGATCCAGCCACCGTGAAAGTGACGCTGAAAGAGCCGTTCTCGGCCTTTATCAACAATCTGGCCCATCCGGCGGCGGCGATGATTTCGCCCACCGCGCTGAAAAAATATGGCAAAGAGATCGGTTTCCATCCGGTGGGAACGGGCCCGTTTGTGTTTGAAACCTGGAACCAGACTGATTTTGTGAAGGTGAAGAAGTGGGACGGCTACTGGAAGCCGGGTTATCCGAAGCTGGACAGCATCACCTGGCGCCCGGTGGTGGACAACAACACCCGAGCGGCGATGCTGCAGACCGGCGAAGCGAACTTTGCGTTCCCGGTGCCTTATGAGCAGGTAAAGCTGCTGGAGAAAAACAGCAAGCTGGACGTGGTGACCTCGCCTTCCATTATGCAGCGTTACATCAGCCTCAACGTCACGCAGAAGCCGTTCGACAACCCGAAGGTACGTGAGGCACTGGAATATGCCATCAACCGTCAGGCGCTGGCGAAAGTGGCCTTCTCCGGTTACGCCACGCCCGCTACCGGCATTGTGCCTTCCGCGGTCGACTTTGCGCAGACCTATCCGGCCATCAGCTACGATCCAGCCAAAGCCCGGGCGCTGCTGAAAGAGGCGGGTTACCCGAACGGATTTGAAACCACGCTCTGGTCGTCACATAACCACAGCACCGCGCAGAAAGTGTTGCAGTTCACTCAGCAGCAGCTGGCGCAGGTTGGCGTGAAGGTCAAAGTCACGGCAATGGATGCGGGCCAGCGTGCTGCAGAAGTAGAAGGCAAAGGCCAGAAGGAAAGCGGCGTACGGATGTTCTACACCGGCTGGTCCGCCTCAACGGGTGAAGCAGACTGGGCGCTGACGCCACTGTTTGCTACCGCAGCCTGGCCACCGGCGATCTTCAATACAGCGTTCTACAGCAACCCTAAGGTCGATAACGATCTGGCCGATGCGCTGAAAACCACTGACCGTGCAGAGAAAGCGCGTCTCTATAAAGATGCACAGGACACCATCTGGCAGGACCATCCATGGATCCCGCTGGTGGTTGAGCAGCTGGTTTCTGCTCATAGCAAAAACCTCAGCGGTTTTTATGTGATGCCCGATACCTCATTCAATTTTGATGAGGCCACTCTGAAGTAACGGAGCCGGCCAGCCCGCGTGGCTGGCCGCAGCTGCAGGATGTTGCATGTTTAACTATTTTCTCAAACGACTCTTTGGGCTGATCCCGACGCTGCTGATAGTGGCGGTGCTGGTGTTCCTGTTTGTTCATATGCTGCCGGGCGATCCCGCACGCCTGATTGCCGGGCCGGAAGCCGATGCCTCCGTGGTGGCGCTGGTGCGTCAGGAACTGGGGCTGGATCAGCCGCTGCCGCAACAGTTCTGGCACTTCATGCTGAATGCGCTGCAGGGCGATTTCGGTCAGTCGATGGTCTCAAAGCGGCCGGTCGCGGATGAGATCGCCTCGCGCTTTATGCCGACCCTGTGGCTGACGCTGGCCAGCATGATCTGGGCGGTGATTTTTGGCATGACCATTGGCATCGTTTCGGCTGTCTGGCGCAACCGCTGGCCTGACAGGCTGGGGATGACGCTGGCGGTGTCGGGCATTTCGTTTCCCGCCTTTGCGCTGGGCATGCTGCTGATGCAGGTCTTCTCGGTAGAGCTGGGCTGGCTGCCAACCGTCGGTGCCGACAGCTGGAAACATTATATTCTGCCCTCGATCACATTAGGTGCAGCAGTGGCGGCGGTAATGGCGCGCTTTACCCGGGCCTCGTTCGTGGAGGTGATGCAGGAAGATTACATGCGCACCGCCCGGGCCAAAGGCGTGCGCGAGTCGCTGGTGGTGGTGAAACATGGCTTGCGCAACGCGATGATCCCGGTGGTCACGATGATGGGGCTGCAGTTTGGCTTTCTGCTGGGGGGATCGATCGTCGTCGAGGTGGTGTTTAACTGGCCGGGACTGGGCCGTCTGCTGGTCGACTCGGTGGCGATGCGCGACTATCCGGTTATTCAGGCAGAAGTACTGCTGTTTTCACTGGAGTTTATTCTGATCAATCTGTTTGTCGACATGCTCTATGCGGTGATCAATCCCGCTATTCGCTTTAAGGAGTCGCGATGAAAAACTGGCGACGTGAGGCGGCACTGAAAACGATGCCGTTGATTACGGAGAATCGGGTTCGTACGCCGTGGCGAGAGTTCTGGCGGCGTTTCCGGCATCAGCCGGTGGCGTTGATGGCCGGGGCTTTTGTGCTGCTGCTGATTGTGCTGGCGGTGATTGCTCCGTGGATTGCGCCGTTCGACGCAGAGAACTACTTCGATTATGACCGGCTCAACGAAGGCCCCTCGCTGCTGCACTTCTTTGGCGTCGATTCGCTGGGGCGCGACATCTTCAGCCGGGTGCTGGTCGGCACGCGTATATCCCTGATTGCCGGTTTCTTCTCGGTGGTGATCGGCGCACTGATTGGTACTTTCTTTGGTCTGTTAGCGGGTTATTACGAAGGCTGGTGGGATCGCATCACGATGCGCATCTGTGACGTGCTGTTTGCCTTCCCTGGCATTCTGCTGGCGATTGCAGTAGTGGCGATCATGGGCAGCGGCATGAGCAACGTGATAGTGGCGGTGGCGATCTTCAGTATTCCGGCTTTTGCCCGCCTGGTGCGCGGTAATACGCTGGTGCTGAAGCATCAGACTTTTATAGAGTCGGCACGCAGTATCGGAGCCTCTGACTGGACGATCCTGATGCGGCATATCCTGCCGGGCACGGTCTCGCCGATTGTGGTCTATTTCACCATGCGGGTCGGTACCTCCATCATCACCGCCGCCAGCCTGTCGTTTCTGGGGCTGGGCGCACAGCCGCCTACACCGGAGTGGGGCGCGATGCTGAATGAGGCGCGGGCCGACATGGTGATTGCGCCTCACGTGGCCATTTTCCCCAGTCTGGCCATTTTTCTCACTGTTCTGGCATTTAATTTGCTCGGGGACGGGCTACGTGACGCGCTTGATCCTAAACTAAAGAGATGAAACCTTTCGATTATGATCAGGACTTCAGCACTATCAACTTCCGCCAGCATCCCGAGCTTTATCAGGTCGGGCGAGGCGAGCAGGGTGTGCTGATGGTCGAGCCGTATAAGAGCGAAATTCTGCCGCACTGGCGTTTTCGTACCGTTCCCATTGCCGAAGAGTCTGCTGAGAAAATCATGGCGCTGTTTGAGGATTACCGGCGTCAGGACGATTTTGTCGGCATGGATATGGCGCGCAAGTTTATCCAGATGGGATATACCCGCGCGCGCCGTTACAGCAACCACAAAGGCGGCCGCAAGTATGATGCTGACGGCAAAGAGCTTCCGCGCGGCGTCAACGAGGAAAAGGCCGCGGCGGCGGCCATCTTCAAGGGCTACTGGGACAAGCTGCGTGAAGATGAGGACTATCTGCGACGCAAAAAGGCGCATCAGCAGCAGTATGGTTAAAGATTAAATCCTTTTCGCCCGGCAGCAGATCAGTCTGCTGCCGTTAATACATCAATCAGCCTCTCCCGCCACACCACCCCTTCCATTCACAGACTGCAAAATCCGCATCGCTGATGGCCAGGCCGCGTAAAGTAGTGAAAAAACGCGTAAAAGCCGTTGTACGGCACCAGCGAAAAAACGCGCTATTTACAGCCTGCATTTTCCAGTAACTCACCGTCCTGTAAAAAGAAATGGTTTTTCCAGTAAGCGAGGGGCAGATAAGCGAAACGCTGACAGTGGCCCTTGTTTACAACATCCAATAAAACGTGGGTTGATATTCACTTGTTTTCATTAATAATAAACCAGCAAACCCCACTGAGGGGGCTATGCCCCTCAGGTAATGAAATGGATAATGTGAGAGCTAAATAATGAAAGAGATCATCAACGGATTTCTGAATTTCCAGCAGAATGTGTTTCCTGAAAGGAAGGATCTTTTCAAAAGCCTGGCGTCAAATCAAAATCCGAAAGCGCTGTTCATCTCCTGTTCAGACAGCCGTCTGGTGCCTGAACTGGTAACGCAGCAGGAGCCAGGAGAGCTGTTCGTTATCCGCAATGCGGGCAACATCGTTCCTTCATTCGGCCCCGAGCCAGGCGGTGTCTCAGCCACGATCGAATATGCGGTCGTTGCGCTGGGTGTCTCCGACATCATCATCTGTGGTCACTCCAACTGTGGTGCGATGAACGCCATCGCTTCCTGCGCCTGCATGGACACTATGCCTGCGGTTGAACACTGGCTGCGCTATGCCGATGCGGCAAAAGCAGTGGTCGAGCAGCGTGAGTATGACTCACCCGAGAAGAAGCTTAACGAGATGGTCAAAGAGAACGTCATCGCTCAGCTTAACAACATGAAGACTCATCCGTCTGTCTCCGTTGCCCTGCGTAATGGCAAGCTACGCCTGCACGGCTGGGTTTACGATATCGAAAGCGGCACCATCATGGCGCTGACCCAGGGTGGCAAGCAGTTTATTACCCTGTCGGATAATCCGGATACCTGCTTCGAGTAATACTTTTCACCCGCTGCGTCCTGCGGCGGGTTTTCCTGTTTAATCTTTTGTAAATCCTCAGGTTCACCCCGCGACGGATGACTACGCTTAAGGTCACGCTATCCCGTCAGGAGAACCCTATGTCCCGTTTATCGACTGCCTTACTGCTGAGCAGCGCGCTATTTTGTGCCTCGCCGCTGTTTGCCGCCGATGTAAAGGTCGAGGTGTTGCAGGATAAGTTACAACATCCATGGTCCATCGCCTTTTTGCCCGACAACGAAACGTTGCTGATTACCGAACGCAGCGGACAGCTGCGCAGCTGGAGCCCGGAGAGCGGTCTGTCGCAGCCAATCAAAGGGGTGCCGAAAGTCTGGGCAGAACGGCAGAGCGGCTTGCTGGACGTGGTGCTGGCACCCGATTTCGCGACCAGTCGTCGCGTCTGGCTCAGCTATACCGAGGCGAACAGCAGTGGCAAAGCGGGCGCAGTTGTGGGCGTTGGCACGCTGAGCCAGGATAACCGGCAGCTCAGCGATTTCCGCGAGGTGATTCAGCAGACGCCGATGCTCTCCAGTGGCAACAATATCGGCACCCGGCTGGCGTTTGATACCCAGGGTTATCTCTGGATTGCATTCGGCGATAATTTTGTCAGCAGCGCGGCGCAGGACCTCGATAAGCTGCAGGGCAAACTGCTGCGACTCAACGCTGATGGCAGCGTGCCGGACGATAATCCGTTTGTGAAAAAGCCCGGCGCCCGGCCAGAAATCTGGGCCTATGGTCTGCGTAACCCGCAGGGTCTGGCACTTAACCCCTGGACCGACATGATATGGGAAAATGAGCATGGCCCGCGCGGCGGCGATGAAGTGAATATTATGGCCCGGGGCAGGAACTACGGCTGGCCGCTGGCGACGTACGGCATTGACTACAGCGGTGATAAAGTGCCGGAGTCAAAGGGCACCCATGTCGCGGGCACCGAACAACCGCTTTACCACTGGAAGGTTTCCCCGGCCATCAGCGGCATGGCGTTTTATAACAGCGCCCGTTTTCCCCAGTGGAAAAATTCGCTGTTTATCGGTGCACTGAAAGAAAAAAACCTGATTCGTCTGAGTATCAACGGCGAAAAAGTGGTGGAGGAGCAGCGCCTGCTGGGGGATCAGAATGCGCGGATTCGCGATGTCCGGCAGGGCCCGGATGGTTATCTCTATGCGCTGACCGATGAGGCTAATGGCAAGCTGCTGAAAGTGGGGTTAGCGCAGGACGCTGGTGCGTCCCGCGGCTAATAGCCTGTCCCATCAGCCTGTTTTATTCGTCAGATTGGACCCGGGAAGTGCTCACCCTCTTCAGGTAAGACGCGCACGTTCCGGTTGTTTAGCGCTGCCCCTGTCCAGGCTGCCTGTAATCATTACGCCTGATTGACCCGACTCTGAATCAGCGAGCCCAGTGATAAACCTGCCAGCCGCGGTTTAACGCTTCCTGGTGCAGTTGTTCATCCGGATTGATGACATGAGCATGATCGGCCTGTTCCAGCAGGGGCAGGTCGTTCATTGAGTCACTGTAGGCCCAGGTGCGGCCAAAGCTCTCCGCCTGCTGCAGCGCTTTCCAGTCGCCCAGTCGGGTCACTTTGCCCTCTTTGTAAGTCATGGTGCCGTAAGTGTTGCCGCTGTAGCGCTCGTCCACGATTTCAACGCCAATCGCCAGCGCGCCGCAGGCTCCCAGCTTCTCGGCAATCGGCACCACCAGATGCTCGCCGCTGGCAGAAATGATCATCACTCTGTCACCACGCGCCCGATGCCACTCAATTCGCTCGCGGGCGGCCGGGTAGACGCGAGGCAGGATGTCGCGCTGGATGAAACGACGCACCCAGCCTTCAACGGTCAGTGTCGCCATACCCGCCAGTGGGGAGAGCGTTTTATTCATATATTCTTCAATCGACAGCGTACCGGCATAGTACTGATTCATTAATGCCTGTTCCTGATCAATCAGTTCACTGGGAGCGAATCCCTGGGATACCAGCCAGCGCAGCCACAGGCTGGTGCTGTCTTCACAAATGAGGGTTTCATCAAGATCAAAAAGGGCTAAGTCCATGGTCGGTCTCCTCGGCTGACTGGCTTTCAGGTTAACTGATATTTGTGACGGGCTTAACTCTTCTGCAAAAAATCGGAATTTAACTCGGTTTTTATCGCGACAGAATTCCGGAAAACCGGCACGCGCGCGGCGCTTATGCCAGGGTTACTCTACTAAAATCTAAAAATCTTTACGATTCGGCGGTTTTTTTCGCTGCCATCAACGGTTAGCGTTTGAGTGAGAATTTTCTGCCCCTGGAATTTCGATTTAACAAGGACAATCCGGCCAAGCCCATGACAAACACTCGCTTCTCATCTCACCTGCGGCACCTTGCTGCTACCTCATTACTGATTCTTGCCCCCATCAGCGTTTTTGCTGAGCAGGCTCCCGCCGCGCCCGGCATTGATGCTAAAGCGTGGATCCTGATCGACTACGCCAGCGGTAAAGTGCTAACCGAGTCCAGTGCCGATCAGCGTCTCGATCCTGCCAGTCTGACGAAAATGATGACCAGTTACGTGGTTGGCCAGGCGATAAAAGCGGGCAAAATAAAACCGGATGACCTGGTTACCGTCGGACAGGATGCCTGGGCGACCGGCAACCCTAAACTGCGCGGTTCTTCGCTGATGTTCCTCAAGCCGGGCGATCGCATTCCGGTGCATGAGCTGAACAAAGGTATCGTGATCCAGTCCGGTAATGACGCCTGTATCGCGCTGGCAGATTATGTGGCGGGCAGTCAGGACTCGTTTATTGGTCTGATGAACAACTACGTAAAAGCGCTGGGACTGCAGAACACCCACTTTATGACGGTGCATGGTCTGGATGCAGAAGGGCAGTACAGCACGGCGCGGGATATGGCCCTGATTGCTCAGGCGCTGATCCGCGATGTGCCAGAAGAGTACGCGCTGAATAAAGAGAAAGAGTTTACCTTTAACAATATTCGTCAGATCAACCGCAACCGTCTGCTGTGGAGCACCAACCTCAAGGTGGATGGCGTCAAAACCGGCCACACCTCCGGCGCGGGCAATAACCTGGTGGCTTCCGCGACCGAAGGCGATATGCGCCTGATCTCGGTGGTGCTTGGCACCGCCAGCGATGCGATTCGTTTCCGCGAAAGTGAAAAGCTGCTGACGTGGGGCTTCCGTTTCTATGAAACGGTAACGCCGATAAAAGCGGATGCACCGTTTGCGCAGCAGCGGGTCTGGTTTGGTGACAAGAGTCAGGTAAATCTGGGCGTGGCGAAAGATGCCGCGCTGACCATCCCGAAAGGGCAGATGAAGAACCTGAAGGCGAGTTTCAAGCTCACTGCACCGCAGCTGGAAGCCCCGCTGAAGAAGAATCAGGTGGTCGGCACCATTGATTTCCAGCTGGACGGCAAAATGATTGAGCAGCGTCCGCTGGTGGTATTGCAGGATGTGCCGGAAGGCGGCTTCTTCAGCCGGATGATTGATTTTGTGATGATGAAGTTCAACGGCTGGTTCGGGAAATGGCTGTCGTAAGCGCCCAGGGCCGCTGAGACGAGTGCTGTTTCCCGATAAGAATCTGGCGGCAATGCGTTCGCTCAGCACGCAGGGAACGGGGTCAACGGGGTCAGAAGAGGAAAGCCCCGCGCCTGGGACAAAAACGCCGGTAGCGTCTTTGAACAACGCAACGCGTTGGCCCGTCAACGGGCGCACCTCAGGGATGAGGTGCGTAATCGCGCGGGCCGGGCGTGCCATGGATGGCGGTGTTTACGTTTTTCCGATCTGACTCTGTTCTCTGAGCAGTCTCGATCTCACCGCCAGATGAAGCACAATTCCGACAATCCAGGGGGCGCAATCGCGGCCCTTCCTTAATTCTGCGTCCAGCCCTTACGAATCGGTACGGCAAACAGCGCCCGATAGAGCGGATTGATCACCGCCAGCATCCGCTCACCATAGAACTGCCACGCCAGATGCGACGCCAGACAACTCAGCAGACCCACCAGGAACCCACCCAGCATATCCATCGGCCAGTGAACGCCCAGGTAAACCCGCGACCAGGCGATAGCGCAACCCGCCACCATCAGCACCACACCCGACCAGAGGCGATGCCAGAAGATAAAGGCCAGTGCAAAGGTGAATATCGTCGTGCCGTGATCGCTGGGATAGGAGTCATCGGCGGCGTGATGCAGGAACTGATAACCGTAACCAATGGCGAAAGGGCGGGGATGCGGTAACAGATGGCCCACACACCAGGAGATCGCCAGGGCATAAATCAGCGCCATGCCGGTTTTCAGTACCAGCGCCCGCTGTGAAGAAACCTGATCGCGCGGTCCCCAGAGCCACATCGCCACAATTAAAAGCGGCACGATGGCGATCAGATCTTTGGCAATAAAGGTCGCCATGTGCAGTAACCAGACGGGAGAAGCCGGTGTGGCATTGATGGCAGTAAACAGTAAATGGTTCAGCTCTTCCATTTCGGGATAAATTCCTCAGCAGACAACCCGGTTAACGGCAGCGGGCGACATTCTGCCAGCCCGGCCCGATAACAGCGGTAATAAACAGGGTTAGCGACAGCGCGCCCACCCAAATAGGTCAGCACAAATTGCTAACTTAACAGCCATCTATCCTGCTTTTAAGAGGACAATTCGTCTACGGAAAGGCTCTGAATTTGATAAGGAGTTGCACAACTGTTTAAGTTTTATGACCGTTTCAGGCGTGGTTCTGGCGGTGGGAGTTTGGCTGCGGGAAAAAAGGCATAAAAAAACCCACCGGGAAAAAGACCAGCGGGCTCCACAATTTGGGGATTTCAAAGAAAAGCAGTGGCACTTATTATGACTGCCGCTTAACTATAAAGTTCTGGACGCAGGCAAAATAATTTTATAAGGGCAATATTGGCCAGATGATGACGATCAGCGTTCCCGCCAGCGTCAGCAAAACGTTAGCGATGGCATAGGTTCCGGCATAGCCCAGTGCAGGAATATTGCTGCGTGCGGTATCACTGATAATCTCCATGGCCGGTGCGCAGGTACGCGCGCCCATGATGGCACCAAACAGCAGGGCGCGGTTCATCCGCAACACATAGGCCCCAAACAAATAGCAGATGATGACCGGAATCAGACTCACCAGGAGGCCGCACAGTAGCATCATGGCACCGTCACTGCTCAGACCGTGATTGATGCCGCTACCCGCACTCAATCCCACGCCCGCCATAAATACCATCAGCCCAAACTCTTTCACCATGGTGAGCGCGCCCTGTGGAATATAACCAAAAGTTGGGTGGTTGGCGCGGAGGAAGCCGAGCATGATACCGGCGAACAGCAGACCCGCCGCGTTGCCGATACCAAAACTGAAATTGCTGAACTGAAAGGTGATCAGACCAATCATCAGACCCACGATAAAGAAGGCGCAGAAAGCTAAGAGATCGGTCATCTGGCTGTGAATCGCGATAAAACCAATGCGATCCGCCACGCTTTTGACCCGTCGTGCTTCGCCGCTGACCTGCAGCACATCGCCTTTATTCAGCATGATGCTGTCGTCGATCGGCATCTCAATCTGGCTGCGTATTACCCGGTTCAGGAAGCAGCCGTGATCGGTGAGGTTTAACTTGCTCAGGCGTTTGTTCACCGCGTTGTGATTCTTCACCACAATTTCTTCAGTGACAATGCGCATATCCAGCAGATCGCGGTCAAACACCTCTTTGCCGTTGCGGAAGCTGGGATCAAGCCGGGCGTGTGCGTCGGGATAGCCCACCAGCGAGATATCATCACCGAGTTGCAGCACCGCATCCCCATCGGGACTGGCGAGGATACCGTTGCGGCGAATGCGTTCAATATAGCAACCGGTCTGACGATAGATGCCCAGTTCGCGCAGGTTTTTGCCGCCGCTCCATGCCACCAGTTCCGCACCCACGCGATAGGCGCGGATCACCGGCAGGAAGACTTTGCGCTGGCTGTCGGCATCAAGGCCGCGTTCACGGGCGATTTGCTGGGCGCAGGTGGGCAGATCCTGGTGTTGCAGACGGGGCAGGTAGCGTGCGCCAAAAATCAGGCTGACCAGGCCAATCAGATAGGTCACGGCATAACCGAGACTCAGCTGGTCCTGCATCAGTGCGAGCTGCTTTGGATCGGTGATGCTTTGCCGCAGGGTATCACCCGCACCGACCAGCACTGGCGTTGAAGTCATCGATCCAGCCAGCATGCCAGCGGTAAGACCAATATCCCAGCCAAAGAGTTTGCCCAGCCCCAGCGCCAGCAGTAGCGCGCTGACCACCATGACGATGGCGAGCATGAAATAGTTTTTACCGTCGCGAAAGAATATGGAAAAGAAGTTGGGACCCGCTTCGACACCGACACAAAAAATAAACAGCATAAAGCCCAGGCTCAATGCATCGGTATTGATGGTGAAATGTTGCTGGCCTAATAAGAGCGAAACAACTAATACGCCAATTGAATTTCCCAGCTGAACTGAGCCAAGACGCAACTTACCCAGACAGAGGCCGAGCGCTAAAACAACAAATAATAACAAAATGTCATTTCCGCTTAACAATCCTGCGACGTTAATATTCAATGTTTAACTTCTTGTTTACATGTAAGCTATTGAAGAGTGGCCTGTTTTTCGCTATCGTGAGCAAGCCGTTGAGGATCTGTTGTATCAACACTGCAAATAGAACCTTTACCGCGGCGCTATTCTAATCAGAAAATTCTTTCACAGCCATTGGCTGTTTTCATTCGTTGCCACAGCGAACTGTTTCTTTTTATTTCCACCTGAACGCATCAGGGATATCAGCAGGTTATTGTCGGGGTTACTTTTAATCAGTGGGGTGGTATGCCGCAGCGTTCTTATCTCTGGACGACCCGCCTGTGCGGCGTGGTGTTGTACAGTCTGGTGTTTGTTTTTACCTGTCATTTCTGGCAGGTCGGTCCCGGCCCGCTTCGTGGTCAGCCTGAATTACTGCTCTTTATGTTGCCCGGTGTTGTGATGGCATTAATGCAGGTGGAAAGCCCGTTAAAAAGTACCCTGCTAATGGGGCTCTGGGGAACGTTACTGGCAGCACTGCTGTTAAATAACAGCCTGTTTATCCACAGCAATGGCTTCTTTTTAGTCGCCTGGAGCCTCAGTGCGCTGTTCTGGGCAGGCTGCGGGGCATTGCTGGTGCGTTTGATGCAGATTGTGATGGCATCAATTCATTAAATGGTGTCGGATAACTGTCGTCAGGCAGAGAGCAAAAAGGCGAGGCAGGGAATCCTGTCTCGCCTTTTTCATTCCGGCTATCCGCGCTTACGCAACAAATCCCAGATTCTCTTTAGTCCAGGCAGCAAACTCGGTGTAGCCACCGATATGTTTTTCGTCCACGAAAATCTGTGGCACGGTGCTGACAGGTTTACCGGCGCTTGCTTCCAGATCGGCTTTAGTAATGCCTTCTGCATTAATATCGACATACTGGTAGCTAAAATCATCGCGCTCAGTGGTCAGTTTGTCGGCCAGCTCATGGGCACGGACACAGTAGGGACAGCCCGGACGACCAAAAATTACAGCAATCATTGAGAACTCCTTGCAGCGACTATTGTGTGATGTATATCACACAATGAAACAGAGAATGGCAACCATGATGCCCGCTCGTATCGCTTAAGGAAAGCAGGATTTGCCTGTTAGTCTGATGCACGCACGCTATTGCTGCCATTCAGGAAGCGTCTGAAATAAGGGCTTTTTCGCGACAGCGGCTCATGTATCCCGCGCAATTTTGGGGTTGTTGACCATAATTGACGCTCAGTAAGCTGCTAAGGCAGGAGGATGTGATGCAGAGTGTGGCCAGATTACCCCGGTTTGTGGTGGTGCTGGAGGCGGCGGGTGGCCTGTTGATTTTAGGCGCGCTGCTGCTGATCAACCACTGGCTTCCGCTGCCAGGCCTGGCTGACGTGAAAACGCTGGCCACTGTGCTGTTCATCGCTGGCGTGGTGCTGATGCTGCCTGCTGCCTGGCTATTAATGTGGCGCACCGCGAAGGCGATCGCGCCACAGCTCTTCAATCAGATTGATAAAAAAAGATAATGTTGCTGGAGACTTTATGACACCGACCATTGATTTACTGTGCAGCCACCGTTCGATCCGCGCCTTTACTGACCAGCCGGTCAGCGAAGCCCAGCGTGAAGCGATTATTAATGCGGCCCAATCGGCGTCCACATCCAGCTTTTTACAGTGTTCTTCTATTATCCGTATCACCGACAAGGCGCTGCGTGACAAGCTGGTGACGCTGACAGGTGGACAGACGTGGGTCGCGGATGCGCCTGAGTTCTGGGTTTTCTGCGCTGACTTTAATCGCCACCTGCAGATTTGCCCGGATGCGCAACTGGGCCGTGCCGAGCAGTTGCTGCTGGGTTGCGTCGACACCGCGCTAATGGGACAGAATGCCATGGTCGCAGCGGAATCGCTGGATCTGGGCGGCGTCTTTATCGGCGGGATTCGTAACAGCATTGCGGAAGTAACTGAACTGCTGGGCCTGCCGAAATTTGTTCTGCCCCTGTTTGGCTTCTGCCTGGGCCATCCGGAGTCAAAGCCAGACGTCAAACCGCGTATGCCACATGCGATGCTGGTGCATGAGAATCGCTATCAGCCGCTGGATCTTGCGGTATTGGCAGAATACGATAGCCGCACGGAACTCTATTATCAGCACCGTGACAGCAACCAGCGTAGCGAAAACTGGAGCGACCTGATTCAGCGGCTGATTATTAAAGAGACGCGTCCGTTTATGCTTGACTATCTGCATCAGCAGGGCTGGGCCACGCGTTAATTTCAGCAAACGAGAGCAGCGATGAAGATAGCTATCCTGTCACGTGATGAGACGCTTTACTCCAGCCGACGATTGCGTGACGAGGCTGCCGCACGCGGCCATGTGATACAAATCATCGATCCGCTCTCCTGCTATATGAACATCAATTCCGCTTCACCGGCGGTTCACTATTGTGGTGAACCGCTGGGCCATTTCGATGCTGTTATTCCCCGCATCGGCAACGCCATAACCTTCTATGGCACGGCAGTGCTGCGGCAGTTTGAGATGTGCGGCAGCTATCCCCTGAATGAATCGGCCGCCATTACCCGCACGCGGGACAAATTGCGCTCGCTGCAACTGCTGGCACGTGAGGGCATTGACATGCCGGTCACCGGTTTTGCCTCCTCGCCCGATGACACCGATGATCTGATCGCGATGGTGGGCGGCGCGCCGCTGGTGGTTAAGCTGGTAGAAGGCACTCAGGGTATTGGTGTGGTGCTGGCGGAAACGCGCCAGGCGGCTGAAAGCGTCATCGATGCCTTTCGCGGGCTGAATGCCCATATTCTGGTGCAGGAATTTATTAAAGAAGCGCAGGGGCGTGATATTCGCTGTCTGGTAATCGGTAATCAGGTGGTGGCCGCAATTGAGCGGGTAGCGAAAGAGGGCGATTTCCGCTCCAACCTGCATCGCGGCGGCAAAGCTTATCCGGTAGAGATCACGCCACAGGAGCGGCAGATCGCCGTGAAAGCAGCTGCGACTCTGGGGCTGGAAGTGGCGGGTGTCGATATTTTGCGCGCCCATCGCGGTCCACTGGTAATGGAAGTAAACGCCTCACCCGGCCTGGAAGGCATCGAAACCATTAGTGACCTTAACATCGCCGCGCTTATGATTGAGCGGATTGAGCAGCAGGCCATCCCCGGGCTCCGTCCTAAAACCGCTGGCTGACACGCGCTTTTCAGCAGTTTTCATGGCATCGCCGCCCATTTTTCCGTAAGCTAAGTCGCCTGTTTA
>Ga0308171_1002264_pt1 | contig 21006 bp, 20 predicted proteins | sample PhyGR1_FD_202135 | JGI IMG/M metagenome (GOLD analysis project Ga0308171, IMG submission 202135) | Phyllosphere microbial communities from UC Gill Tract Community Farm, Albany, California, United States - DLSLSG.R1 | ecosystem: Host-associated > Plants > Phyllosphere > Unclassified | place: USA... | reverse complement strand
CTGTGGCTAGCCGATTTATCAGTCATGCGGGGACTCCCTGTGGCGAGGGGATTTATCCCCGCTGGGCTGCAAAGCAGCCCCAAAACCTGCCACCACAGTTTCTACAGGCCCACCGCATGTGAGCAAGTTGCGCCTGCTGCGCAGCCGAGCGGGGATAAATCCCCTCGCCACAATAGATGCACTTATTCCAGAGAGCTGTTGCGCTCAGAGCCAGCAGGTATCCCAAAGCGGGTAATCACCGAGGTTATCGACCAGCCCGGCTCGCAAGGGATTATTGATGATATAGCGGGCGATGGGCTCCAGGTCCTCGCCGTCACGGATCGCTCGGTCATGGTAGCCGGTTTGCCACAGCGGTCCGTGACGTCCGGTGTTTCTGTTAACCGCATGCGTACAGCGAGCCTTTACACCGCCAATGACTTCACCAAGTGAGCCGCGTTGCAATTGCATCAGCCAATGAAAGTGGTCAGGCATGACAACCCAGGCGATGGACTGCGCGACTCCTTGCTCATGAGCCCGGCGCAGTTCTGCAACCAGTAATCGGCCTGTCCGCCAATCTGCAAATACAGGCTGGCGTTCGTGGATGACAGAGGTGATGAAGTAGGCACGACCGTTTTCCGAGAAACGACCTTGGCGCAAACGGTGGGAATTGGGACGAACTGGCATGTGAGCTTCCTTGCATATGCTCCTGACTTTTTCAAAGGTTAGTGGTTGGCCGCCCCGGTCGGCGCTGCAACTGTTGAGCGAAATTTCTGAATCCGCCGGGCGATTTATCCGTGATCAAGCGCGAGGGGAGACATCGCGCGGTGAATCAAATGCACCGGGGCTGGAACATGACGCTGCACCATGTCTGTGCAATACTTCGCGGCTTTTTCAGTGGCGACTTTTCCTACGTAATGCAGGTAATGCCTCTCCGCAGAACCCACTATTGCCGAGAGTTGTCGCTGAATGTTGTGACTTTTAGAGTGAAAAATCCTGCCCTGAGCTTTTTATACTGCACGCCCCGCTGATCTTTCAGGCCTGCCCTGCAAGACGCGTCTGCCCACAAAGCCGACGCGGTTTCCTGCCCAGCCAAGGCCTATCGGCCGATGCTTCGAAACCCGGTGGTCATATCCAATAACAAGACGAGGTTGTACCCCTATGCCAGTTGGCAATCCTCTGCCGCACGGCGACACCGCTTCGGGCGGTCCGCTCAAACGTGAACTCGGCGAACGGCATATCCGCCTGATGGCGCTCGGTGCCTGTATCGGCGTCGGTCTGTTTCTCGGTTCGGCCAAAGCCATCCAGATGGCCGGGCCGGCGATCATGCTCTCTTACATCCTTGGCGGTCTGGCGATCCTGGTGATCATGCGCGCCCTTGGTGAAATGGCCGTGCATAACCCGGTGGCCGGTTCGTTCAGCCGCTACGCGCAGGATTATCTCGGTCCGCTGGCCGGCTTTCTCACCGGCTGGAACTACTGGTTTCTGTGGCTGGTGACCTGCGTCGCGGAAATCACCGCCGTGGCCGTGTACATGGGCATCTGGTTCCCCGATGTGCCGCGCTGGATCTGGGCCTTGGCAGCGCTGATCAGCATGGGCTCGATCAACCTGATCGCAGTCAAAGCCTTCGGCGAATTCGAATTCTGGTTCGCCCTGATCAAGATCGTCACCATCATCGCCATGGTCATTGGCGGCGTCGGCATCATCGCTTTCGGTTTCGGTAACGATGGCGTGGCGCTGGGCATTTCCAATCTATGGGCGCACGGCGGTTTCATGCCCAACGGCGTGACCGGTGTGCTGATGTCACTGCAAATGGTCATGTTCGCCTACCTCGGTGTCGAGATGATCGGCCTGACTGCCGGTGAGGCGAAGAACCCACAGAAGACCATTCCTGACGCAATCGGCTCGGTGTTCTGGCGGATCCTGCTGTTCTACGTCGGCGCGCTGTTCGTGATTCTGTCGATCTACCCGTGGAATGAAATCGGCACCCAGGGCAGCCCGTTCGTGATGACCTTCGAGCGTCTGGGCATCAAGACCGCCGCCGGCATCATCAATTTCGTGGTGATTACTGCGGCGCTGTCGTCGTGCAACGGCGGCATCTTCAGCACCGGGCGCATGCTCTACAGCCTGGCGCAGAACGGTCAGGCCCCGGCGGGCTTCGCCAAGACCTCGAACAACGGTGTGCCACGCCGGGCACTGCTGCTGTCGATCGCGGTGTTGCTGCTGGGCGTAATGCTCAACTATCTGGTACCGGAAAAAGTCTTCGTCTGGGTCACCTCGATCGCCACCTTCGGTGCGATCTGGACCTGGGTGATGATCCTCCTCGCCCAGCTGAAATTCCGCAAAGGCCTGAGCGCCAGCGAACGTGCCGGGCTCAAGTACAAGATGTGGCTGTACCCGGTCAGCTCGTACTTCGCGCTGGCGTTCCTGGTACTGGTGGTCGGCCTGATGGCGTACTTCCCGGATACCCGCGTGGCGCTGTATGTGGGACCGGCGTTTCTTGTGCTGCTGACGGTGTTGTTTTATGTGTTCAAGTTGCAGCCGACGCAAGTGACGCAAGGTTCGGTGCGTTCGGTTTCTTGAACCTTAAGTGCGTAAACAACGAAGCCCTGATCGAGAGATCGGGGCTTTTGAGTTTTATAGGCAAGGCGATTAACGGTCAACGCCTTAAAATCGCACGGGAAGAGCTATTGACACGTGAATACGACAAGATGACCGCTGGTCGGATAAAGCCCTCGACCTGTAATTTCTGACAGTAGACCGTCTTCAAGCTCTGGCCTAGTTTGGAGGTCCGTCCTCTGGCAGCGGCTGGCCCTCACCATGAAAGGATTCTCTGCAACCACCGCCATCGGAGTGGCCGATGCGCTCATCCATTGGCAAATATTTTTCGTGCTCTGTCAGGCGGCCGCCCTGAGTCAGGCGGCCAGCAACTTTGCGGCGTTCTGCGTAGCTGCTGCGCTCTCTTTCTATCTGAACATGCTTTATATCTTTGAAAGGGAAACGCCGGTATTTCCCTATCTGATGTTCATCGGCCTGATGGGCGGCGTCAGTTTTGGCGTGGGTGTCATCGGGGACGTCTGGCGCTTGTCGGGGCTTGTGACGGTCGCTTCGTTTTCGCTGGTGAATATTGTTTTAGGGTACTGCGTTTTCCGCTTTGTCCTTTTTCGAGGGCGACGGGCATGAACGTCTCTCCGCCTGACGTACTGCCGATGTCAGCGTCCTGCGCTGCTTCAATGCCCTTCGTAGTTGATCTGGACGGTACCCTCGTCAAATCTGATCTGCTGTTCGAGTGCGTGATGTCCTTTGTCCGCAGCAAACCATTGCACTGCCTGAAACTCTTTCCCTGGCTCTGGCACGGCAAGGCGTATCTGAAAGATCGACTGGCAATGACATCGGACGTCGATCTCGCGACTTTGCCCTATGATCCCGACGTACTCCGGATGATCGAGGAACAGCGCAACGCCGGTCGGAAAATTGTTCTCGCCACAGCCAGTCATTACACATTGGCAGTGCGGATCGCCGAGCATCTGCAGGTGTTTGATGACGTTCTGGGTTCAACCCTCGAGCAGAACCTTTCGGGAACGAACAAACGTGATGCGCTGGTGGCGTTATATGGGGAGAAAAGTTTCGATTACATCGGCAATTCGCTGGACGATCTGCCGATCTGGCGGTCGGCCAGGCAAGCTTATATCGTCAATCCGCTAGCGGGCGTCCAACGTGCCGCCCGGCATCTGGATAACGTAGCCCAGGTGGTTCACTCTCGCGTTACGTATTTCAGAAGTTTGTACAAAGCCTTGCGCATTCATCAATGGATGAAGAATGTGCTGATTTTCGTTCCCCTGCTTGCAGCGCATCAAGTGGCCAACCCGCTGCTATTGGGGCGCGGCTTGCTGGCCTTCATGCTTTTCGGCTTGTGTGCATCCAGCGTCTATCTTCTGAACGACTTGCTCGACCTGAACGATGATCGCAGGCACCCGAGCAAACGCAATCGACCCTTCGCCAATGGTTCGTTATCCATCCAGTCCGGTCTGCTGATTTTCCCCCTGCTGTTGTCAGTGTCGTTCATCGGCGCGTGGTTGTGGCTGCCTCACCCATTCATTGCCGTGCTGGCCTGCTATTACGGCCTGACGCTGGTGTATTCGCTGGTGCTCAAGAGGTTGATGGCGCTGGATGTCATCGCTTTGGCGCTGCTTTACACCTTGCGCATCATTGCCGGTGGCGCCGCTTTCGGGCTCGACCTGACGGGGTGGATGCTGGCTTTTTCCATGTTCATGTTCATGTTTTTGAGCCTCGCGCTGGTCAAGCGCTATGCCGAGCTGTTGCTGGCGCTGCACGGCGGCATCACCGGTAAGACCGGCGGCCGCGACTACTTTCCTGCGGACCTGGCAATGCTCTCCTCTTTGGGGGCCGCATCCGGTTATCTCGCTGTCCTGGTGCTGGCGCTTTACATCCATGACAGCGCAACTACCGAGTTGTATGCATATCCCCGATGGCTCTGGTTTGCCTGCCCATTGATGCTGTTCTGGATCACTCGTATCTGGCTGCTGACGCATCGCGGCCGCATGAATGAGGATCCGGTGGTTTTCGCACTGCGTGATCGCTTGAGTCTGGTGATGGGAACAGTGTTCTGTCTGATTTTCTGGGTGGCGGCATGACGGCCTCGCTGGCTTCCTGGGGAAACTATCCCCATGCCCCGCAGAGCGGTCGTCCCTGTCACTGGCAAGCGGATATCGGACCGCAGTGGCAGCAGTTGATCGAATCACACGGGACAACTTTGCCGTTTGGCAATGGCCGCAGCTATGGCGATAGCTGCATGGCCGCAAGCGATCACGTGCTGCAATTACGTCCCCTGAAGCGCTTCATTGAAGGCGACTGGGAAAAGGGTGAGATCTGCGCTGAAGCCGGCGTGACACTGGGCGAGATTTTACAACTCGCCATTCCCCGTGGCTGGTTTTTGCCCGTCACACCCGGTACGCGGCATGTAACGCTGGGTGGGGCGGTGGCCAATGACGTCCACGGGAAAAATCACCATCGCTGCGGCACGTTTGCCCATTCGCTGGTGTGTTTCGGGCTGCACCGTTCCATGCAATCGCCGATGGTGTGCTCGGCGACGCTAAACCCACAGTGGTTTGCCGCCACCATCGGCGGGCTCGGCCTGACGGGCGTGATTACCTGGGTGCGCATTCGTCTGCGCAAGATCCAGTCCAGCCTGATCGACAGCACACGGGTGCGTTTTGACTGTCTGGATGACTTTTTTGCCCTGTCGGCCGACATGGATGCGCGGCATGAATACAGCGTCGCTTGGATCGATTGCCTGGCCAAGGGCAATGCGCTAGGGCGCGGATGCTTCACGGCTGGGGATCATTGCGAGGCGGGGCCGCTTGAGGTCGCTGCACCACGTTCTCTGTCTGTCCCGATCCGCCCTCCGGTATCGCTGATCAATTCGCTCACCTTGAAACTGTTCAACGATCACTACTGGAAACGGCAGCCAACGAACGGACAACATCAAAAGGTTGGTTACAGCTCGTTCTTCTATCCGTTGGACCGTATCGAAAACTGGAATCGCATCTACGGACGCAGAGGTTTCCAGCAATTTCAGTGCGTATTGCCGGCCTCGGTTGCAGCCGTGGCACTGGCCGAATTACTCAAGTCGATTGCGCGTAGCGGCAGTGGCTCCTTCCTCGCGGTGCTCAAGCGTTGTGGCGACATTCCTTCGCCGGGATGGCTTTCCTTTCCTATGCCCGGTACTTCATTGGCGCTGGACTTTCCACACGACATAGATCTGCCGAAAAAACTTCTGCCGCGTCTCGACGCCATCGTGCGGGAAGCAGGCGGTCGTTTGTATCCTGCCAAGGACGCTCACATGAGCGGCAGCGATTTTCGCCAGGCCTATCCCGCCTGGGAGCAGTTGGAAGCGATGCGCGATCCGACCCTGATGTCCCGTTTCTGGCAGCGAGTCACTCGATGAAAAAAATACTGATTGTGGGCGCCACCTCGGCGATTGCCTGCGCTTGCGCACGATTGTGGGCGGCTGATCGCAGCGAATTGTTCCTGGTCGGCAGGGATGCGCAAAAACTCCAGCAAACCAGCGTCGATCTTCAGGCTCGAGGTGCCAGAGCCGTGACCACGTACGTCATGGACGCCAGTGATATCGCCGCACATCCGGTCATGTACGAGAAATGCCTGGCGACGTTGCAGACGGTGGATATCAGTCTGATTGCCTATGGCTCGCTGCCAGATCAGTACGCGTGCGAACAACACGTTGAACAGGCTATGGAGCAGTTCGCCAATAACGGCAGTTCAATGATCGCGCTGTTGACGCTGTTGGCAAATCGCATGGTTGTCCAGCAGCACGGCACGCTGGCGGTCATTTCCTCGGTGGCCGGGGATCGAGGACGACCTTCCAATTACCTGTACGGCGCGGCAAAGGCGGCGGTTTCCACGTTCTGCGAAGGCTTGCGGGTACGCTTGTTCAAAGCGGGTGTGCATGTGATCACGATAAAGCCTGGGTTAGTCGACACGCCCATGACGCGAGGGTTGGCGCTGCCCTCCGTGCTTGTAGCGCAACCGGATACGGTTGCCCGGCGAATAGTCAGAGGGATCAATCGACAGGTGGCGGTGCTGTATGTGCCCGGCTTTTGGGCGGTGATCATGTGGCTGATTCGGGTGATGCCGCAGCCGCTGTTCAAGAGGCTGAACCTGTGAATCAGACGCTGATGTTATCCGGGTGGCGTTACCGCGTTTTGATTGGCTCGGTGATCTGCTCCGCCCTCGCTTATCTCGCTGTTTCCCTGTGGGGTGGGTGGTCGGCGGTGAGCGCGGCGGTCAGTCGAGTGGGTTGGTGGCAGTGCGGGCAAATCGTCTGCGTGGTTTTGCTTGGATACGGTCTGCGTTTTTTGCGTTGGCAGGGTTATCTGTCTGCCTTGGGTCACCGGTTGCCTTGGCGGCCGAGCTTGAACATCTACCTGGCCGGATTCGCCCTGACGACGACTCCCGGCAAGGCCGGGGAGGCGTTGCGCGGTGTTTTGCTCAAACGTTTGGAGGTGCCTTACGCACAGAGCTTTGCCGCGCTGTTCAGTGAGCGGCTTGCGGACCTGCTGGCGATGACGGGCCTGGCGTTGTTCGGCTTGAGCGCGCATCCGGAATGGTTGTCGATGATCATTGCCAGTTTCGTCCTCTTGGTATGCGGTACATCGATGATGTTTTCGCCAAGCCTTGTCAGCGCGATTGATCGTCGCACTGAGCAACGGCACGACAGATTCTCGCGGTTGCTGGGGCATGCCGTTCAGGTATTGCGTCAGTCGCGCCGCTGTCATTCCCCTCGTCGCTTCATGGGCGCAACGCTATTGAGCCTGCTGGCCTGGGGGCTTGAAGCATTGGCGTTTTACTGGATTTTGCAGGCGATGGGCGCGGACGTGGGCCTAACGTTGGCGATCTTTATTTATGCGGTGGCCATGTTGGCGGGGGCTCTGAGTTTCATGCCGGGCGGTTTGGGCAGTGCCGAAGCAGCGATGCTAGCGCTGCTGGTTTCAGGCGGAGTCGGGTTGGCAGATGCGATCGCGGCGACGGTTTTGTTACGGCTGGTAACGTTGTGGTTGGCGGTCGGGGTGGGAATGCTTGCACTTTTATGGAAGAGGTCGGTAGCCGGTTTTGATCATGGCTGAGTAACTACTGAGGAGATGACAATGGACACTGCGTCGCGAAAGTACAAATTGGCAATGTACCTGTGTCTGATTGGCGCAATTGGATTTGGCCTGTATGTAAGGTTGCGCAACATCGATGCTACTGGCCTGTGGCTGGATGAGGCCTTCAGTGTATCGGTAAGCGATCCGCAAAATGGATTCTTTGACGTGTATCGAACTACATTGAGTGACGTTCATCCTCCCTTTTATCAGATTTTACTGTGGACTTATTATCAGGCTGTCGGGTTTGGCGAACACACAGGGCGGTATCTCTCTGCGGTAATCGGCGTGCTGTTGATTCCCTCTGTATTCCTCCTCGGGCGCAAATTGTTTGATGAACAAGTAGGGCTCATCGTTGCGTGGTTGGCAGCGGTCAATAGTTTCTTGGTTCAGTATTCGCAAGAGACTCGCTCTTATGCGCTTCTGTCGTTGCTTACCGTTTTGTCTTTTGTGGTCTTCTTGCGCTGCTTAAGTCGAGGCAGAGGGCAGGATTTTTTTTGCTATTGGCTGACTTCCGCCGCGCTGATAAATACTCATTACTTCGGTTATCTGCCGGTCTTTGCTCAAGTGCTTGTGTTGCTTCACATGATCTTGCGCAGCGAGGTCCACAGCCAAGTTATATACAGGTTCATTTGCGCCGGATTTTTTGCCGCATTAACCGTAATTCCTGGTTTATCGTACGCTGAGAGTAGCTTTTCACGGGATTTCTGGATTCAACCACCCGAAACTGTTTTTTTCTTCAAGGTTTTCCTGTTGTATTTCGGAGATACGTTTCTGGCCGCTTTGCTCGCTGTAATTTTAATTTCAGGGCTGGCGTCGATGGCTCAAAATCCTGAAAGCGCAATTGCTTGCAGGCTGATTGTGTTCTGGGGGGTAGTAGGAATTGTGGTGCCCTATGTCTGTTCTGTTTACTTACGCCCGGTGACAACTCAACGCAATTTTATTTTTCTTCTGCCCGCCGTATTGCTGGTGGCTGCGTACGCAGTTGGCAATATAAGAGATGTGCCAGTAAAAGTGTTAATGCTGGTGGTATTGATGACATTTTCTGCTACGCCTTTATTCAGGGATATCAGTTATCTGAGGGATCCTGAAAATCCGTACTCACGCGAGACGCACATGAGAGATATCGTCATCTCTGTAATGAATAAGTCAAGCGTGTTGCCAATCTATTCGCTTGATGCGATTCAGTTTGGTGTCTATTTCAAGTTGCTGGGATCTCCGCTGCTTGTTAGTAATTTAGAGAAGCTGAAAACTGATTTGTCGTTGCCCAGTCACCCGAAAGAATTTTATGTTCTGGAGACGAACTATGGTCCTGGTTTTGCTCAGGGAATCAAAAATCTAGAAAGGTACGAAGCAAAAATTATCGATAAGGAAGAAATAGGTCATGTGCGATTATTCAAGATCCGTACATTTGAACCATGATCGGTAGCGGTGGGCATTCCGAATGGAAATGCACACCTTTGAGCAGTTACGCAGCGACGACCTCGCTCGGCTCAAAACTATCCGCCCGCGCCATCTGCCACATCCGCGAATAGAACTCGCCATTCACTTCACCGGTGAGCAATTCCCCCGGTTTCAAAAACACGTGCAACTGCGAGAACAGTTTGATCTCGGTCGCCGACATGCGTCGTACCAGATGCTTGGCCGACAGTTGCGAGGGATGCTCAAGGCCTGCTGCAGCGAGCATTTCCGCCAGTGCTTTGAGCGTGCTGCGATGGAAGTTGTAGACGCGCTGGGCTTTGTCCGGTACCACCAGAGCGCGTTGGCGCAAGGCGTCCTGGGTGGCAACGCCGGTCGGGCATTTGTTGGTGTGGCACGACTGCGACTGGATGCAGCCGATGGCGAACATGAAGCCGCGCGCGGAGTTGGCCCAGTCAGCGCCGATGGCCAGCACGCTGGCGATGTCGAAGGCGCTGACGATCTTGCCGCTGGCGCCGAGTTTGATCTTGTCGCGCAGGTTCAGGCCGACCAGCGTGTTGTGCACGAACAGCAGGCCTTCGCGCATCGGCACGCCGATGTGGTCGGTGAATTCGACAGGGGCTGCGCCAGTGCCGCCTTCCTTGCCATCGACGACGATGAAGTCCGGAAGAATGCCGGTTTCCAGCATGGCCTTGGCAATGCCCATGAATTCCCACGGATGGCCGAGGCAGAATTTGAAGCCCACCGGTTTGCCACCGGACAATTCGCGCAGTTGCTGGATGAACTGCATCATCTCGATCGGCGTTGAAAACGCACTGTGGCGCGACGGCGAGACGCAGTCCTCGCCCATCAGGATGCCGCGTGTTTCCGCAATCTCCCTGGTGACCTTGTGCTTGGGCAAGATCCCGCCATGGCCGGGTTTGGCGCCCTGGCTCATCTTGATTTCGATCATGCGCACTTGCGGATTCTGCGCCTGCACGGCGAAGCGCTCAGGGTCGAAACGGCCGTCGCTGGTGCGGCAGCCGAAATAGCCGCTGCCCAGCTCCCAGGTCAGATCACCACCATGTTCGCGGTGATACGGGCTGATGCTGCCTTCGCCTGTGTCGTGGGCGAAGTTGCCGAGTTTCGCGCCCTGGTTCAAGGCGCGGATGGCGTTGGCGCTGAGCGAGCCGAAGCTCATTGCCGAGATATTGAAGATCGACGCCGAGTACGGCTGCGTGCACTGCGGACCGCCGACAATGACGCGGAAACCGTTCGGGTCACTCAACGGCGCCGGGCGCATCGAATGGCCGATGAATTCGAAGCCGGACTGGTAGACGTCGATCAGCGTGCCGAACGGTTTGTCGGCAGTTTCGTTTTTTGCTCGCGAGTACACCAGCGAACGCTGCGCGCGGGAGAAGGGCAGGGCATCGCTGTCGGACTCGAGCAGGTACTGGCGAATCTCCGGGCGGATGCCTTCGACCAGATAACGGATGTTGCCCAGAATCGGATAATTGCGGCGCACTGCATGGCGCGTCTGCAACAGGTCGAACACGCCGAGCAGGCTCAGCACAGCGGTGGCGGCGGTGATCGGCCACAGCCAGTCATGTTCGAGAAAGGGCAGGCTGGCGAGGGTGAAAATCACGCAGACGGCAAAGAAGGCGTAGCGGCTCAGCAGCGACAGGCTCATACGGTTTCCTTGGTTCGGATTGTTTGTGGCTGGCAGGCATATTGCGCCAACGACGGAACCGTGAACAGGCAGATTTCCCTCTCCTCGCCTACATCGGAGCCGTCTCGCTTACGATGCCAGTTGACTTGGCTGTTGAACGCGAGAAGCAGCCATGCAGCAATACTGGTGGGCAAACTTGTGGCATTGACGAACGCCTTCGCGAGCACGCTCGCACAAGGAATTGCAGTGAAAGGTGGAAGCGAACTTGCACGCGAAATCGACGATTACCTTTTTGTTTATGCCGCGACCGATTCCTGAGGCGTTTGCCGTTTCTGGTCATGTTTGTGCTTGGCCCTGGCCATATCGTTGATGCAGTAATTGATGTGATAGAAGGTGAACAGGACTGAATACAAGCGGTTCATTCGCGGTTCGAAGTTGTGTTTGGTCAGTGTGTAGGCGCGCAAGGCTCTGCGAACTCGAAAGCACCAAGCAATGGCGATGAGCTGGGCAATGACCGTCATCGCATACCCCGTGGCTATGAACCGCGGATCAGATACGGTGAAAAAGATCCCTCCGATACCACAGAGCGCCAGATAAACGACCAGACCGGTCTGGCTCAGTGTCTTGATTTGAGTGACCTCCTCAACCACGGTTGTTGTTTTGTGCAGCCATACAACCGAGTAGAGCCCCATGGTGACTACGGTCAGGAGAATGAAATGGAGCGTCTTGAGATTGTTCTTTTCCTTGAGCGTTGAAATGTCAGACATGCAGCGTTTTCCCTCTTAGGCGATGTAGCGAATGGCTGCCGGGCAGCGATGAATAACGCTACCAAATTCGCGAGTGGGAAATTTCCGAGCTTTTGGGCGGACTTGTCGTCAGAGTCAGGCTGATCACGGATGCTCCTTGTAGGGATCTTCTGATGACGCAGGCGCGTCGGGCGTGGGATCCTGCGATCTTTTCGCACAAGGCATTTTTCGACTCATGACGCCGACATCCGCCGTTTCGCCTTGCATCATCCATATCGCCGCCGCGCTGTTGCTCAACGCCCAAGGCCAGACCCTGCTGGTGCGCAAGCGCGGCACCACGGCTTTCATGCAACCGGGCGGCAAGATCGAAGCCCACGAGTTGCCAGTGCACGCATTGGCCCGAGAGCTGGAAGAAGAACTCGGGCTGGAAATCGACCCGGCGCAGGCGATCTTTCTCAACAGTTTTTCCGCCCCCGCCGCCAACGAGCCGGGCTTCATCGTGCACGCGGAGATCTTCCAATTGACCATCGATACTGACGTGTGTCCGGCGGCGGAAATCGAGGAAGTCATCTGGGTCGATCCGGCCACTGATCCGGCGCTCGAGCTGGCGCCATTGACACGCGAACACATCCTGCCGTTTTATCGCCGTTCACTGACTGCACTCGCCTGATCATTCCCGCAAAGGACGTTGCCATGATCCCGTTGCAAGACCTGCTGATCTTCGCCGCCGCCGCGTTGCTGATGGTGCTGACACCGGGGCCGAACATGATCTATCTGATCTCGCGTTCGATCTGTCAGGGGCGCCGCGCGGGGGTGACTTCGCTGCTCGGCGTGGTCGGCGGGTTCTTCGTGCATATGTTCGCTGCGGCGGTCGGTTTGACGGCAGTGTTTCTTGCCGTGCCGATGGCTTATGAAGTGTTGAAATGGGCCGGTGCGCTGTACCTGCTGTGGCTGGCCTGGCAAGCGCTGAAACCCGGCGCGCGTTCACCGTTCGAAGCGCAGCAATTGCCGCCGGACTCGTCGCGCAAGCTGATCACCATGGGCTTTCTCACCAGCGCGCTGAACCCGAAGATCGCCGTGTTCTATCTGTCGGTGTTTCCGCAATTCATCAGCCCTGAGCACGGCTCGGTGTTCACCCAAAGCATCGTCCTCGGGCTCACGCAGATCAGCGTCAGCTTCAGCGTCAATCTGTTGATCGCGCTGTTCGCTGCAGGCATCGCCTCATGGTTTGTGCGCAACCCGACGTGGCTGGTGATGCAGCGTTATTTCATGGGCATGGTCCTCGGTGGCCTCGCCGTACGGCTGATGCTCGAACAACGCCGGACCGCCTGACATGTGGATCGAGCGGCTGGACGCCAGCCATGCCCTGGCTTACCGCGAACTGATGCTGCAAGCCTACGACCGGCATCCGCAGGCGTTCACCTCCAGCGTGCGCGAACGCGCGGTGATGCCATTGAGTTGGTGGGAAGGGCGCCTGACCAGCAAGCTCGATGTGGTGCTGGGGGCATTCGATGCCGGGACGTTGGCCGGGATTGTCGGCCTGGCCTTTGAACCGCGCGAGAAGGCACGACACAAGGCCACGCTGTTCGGCATGTATGTCTCGGCGGATTTTCGTCGCAAGGGGCTGGGCTTTGATCTGGTGCAGGCGGCACTGGTCGAAGCGCAAAAGCATCCGGCGCTGAAGCTACTGCAGCTCACTGTCACCGCCGGCAATGACGCGGCTTTTCAGTTGTACCAGCGTTGCGGCTTCATTCAGTTCGGCCTCGAGCCACTCGCCGTGCGGGTGGGCGAAGACTACTTCGACAAGATCCACATGTGGCGCCAGCTCTGACCCACCACGACAATCCTTGTGGGAGCGAGCCTGCTCGCGAAGGCGTCCGTCCAGCCGACATCATCGCTGAATCATCCACCGCTTTCGCGAGCAGGCTCGCTCCCACAGGGGGAACTCTTGCTCGGAAAAATCAGCGTACGGCACTGACCCCATCGAGGGTCGAGAACGAGGTGTCCTTGGCGGTCAGCAGGAAATCGCGCATGTACGGCGCGTCGAGCATGTCCGTGCGAATCGCCGCGTACAGCGTCGCGAACAAGCCTTTCTCACCCAACCGTTTGCCCTTCACATAGCCGCGCGAGCTGTATTCATGCAGCGCCCAGTGCGGCATCCCGCAGACGCCACGGCCGCTGGCGACCAGTTGCATCATCATCACCGTCAGTTCTGAAGTGCGCACCTGCGCCGGTTCGATGTCGGCCGGTTCGAGGAAGCGGGTGAAGATGTCCAGGCGATCACGCTCGACCGGGTAGGTGATCAGCGTTTCCGTCAACAAATCTTCGGGAACGATGTACGGCTTGCTCGCCAGCGCATGCTGATTGGCCACCGCGAGCATGGCTTCGTAAGTGAACAGCGGCACGTAAGTGATGCCGGCAATTTCCAGCGGATCGGAGGTCACCACCAGATCCAGATCGCCGCGCGCCAGTGCCGGCAGTGGGGCGAAAGCGAAACCCGAAGCCAGGTCCAGCTCGACCTCCGGCCAGGCATCGCGGAACTGGTCGATGGTTGGCATCAGCCACTGAAAGCAGCTGTGACATTCGATAGCCATGTGCAGACGCCCGGCGGTGCCACCGGCCAGCCGACCGATGTCCCGTTCAGCGGCGCGCAACAGCGGCAGGGTGGCGTCGGCCAGTTGCAGCAGGCGCAAACCGGCGCTGGTGAAGCGCACCGGTTTGGTCTTGCGCACGAACAACTGCATGCCCATGCGCTCTTCCAGCTCTTTGAATTGATGCGATAGAGCGGATTGCGTCAGATGCAGGCGATCAGCGGCATCCACCAGGCTGTCGGCCTCGCGCAGGGCATGCAGGGTTTTCAGATGTCGGATTTCAAGCACCGGCGGGGCTCCATGAAGAAAACTTGTGACGAATGCGGGGAAGGTGAGTTTGTCTCATGACGGTGGCTTTGTCGATCTGGCGGCCAGGATCCGGCGGGGTAATCGACAGACGACCGCTCGGCACTCTTCATCAAACTGTCATGCAACTGTGGCAGCGCGCTCGCACGAACTTCATCAGACTCGCGCTCTACTGGGGTGCTGCGTTTTGGTGTTTTTCATGTTCAAGAGAGTTTTTTCAGTCGCGGCCGCGTTGGCCGCGCTTTTGTTCGGGGCCGGCTCGTTTGCAGCCGGGCGCTGTGATGTCAACGTGCCGACCGAGCACGCCGAGCTGGCGCAGGTCAGTCTTGCCTATCAAAGTATCGGCCGTGCATCAGACCCGGCGCTGTTGCTGGTCATGGGCCTGGGTGGGCAGTTGATCCACTGGCCGGACGAAGTCGTGGTCGCGCTGTGTCAGCAAGGGTTTCGGGTGATTCGTTATGACAACCGCGACGTCGGCCTGTCGACCTGGCGGCAAGCGCCGATCGAGGCCAATCTGACCTTCGAAGTGCTGCGTTACAAGCTCGGTTTACCGGTGTCGGCACCGTACAGCCTGACCGACATGGCCGACGATGCGTTGGGTTTGATGACGGCGCTGAAGGTTGAGCAATTCCACGTGCTCGGCGCGAGCATGGGCGGGATGATCGCCCAGCACATGGCGGCAATGGCGCCGCAGCGGGTGGAAAGCCTGACCCTGATCATGACCACTTCCGGCGCTGAAGGCCTGCCGGCACCGAGTGCGGCGCTCGTGCAGTTGCTCTCGCGCCGAGGTGCGCCGAACCGCGAGGTAGCGCTGGAGCAACAGGCCGATCTGCTCGCGGCACTCGGTAGCCCGGCGGTGACGGATGATCGACAGGCCTTGCTGCAACAGGCGGCGGCATCCTACGACCGCGCGTTCAACCCCGAAGGCGTCAAGCGCCAGATCATGGCAATCCTTGCCGAACCGAGCCGGGTGGCATTGCTCAATCAGCTGCGCGTGCCGACCCTGGTGGTGCACGGCACGGCAGATCCGCTGCTGCCGGTGATGCACGGCGTGCATCTGGCGGCGCACATTCAGGGCAGTCAGTTGAAACTGATTCCGGGACTGGCGCATCGCTTTCAGGAGGCGTTCAAGGAGCCGTTGCTGGCGGCGGTGCTGCCGTATTTGCAGGCGCATCGCGAGGACACTTCGCATTGGGCTCGGGTCGATCCGCCGGCGCCGAACAATCTGCTGTAAGAGTGCGCCAGCATCCTGTCGCCAAAAAAATATCAATGTGCCACTATTGTTTGCCGCGTTGTTGCCGATAAGGCGCAGGAACGTTTTCAGACATAGGGACTTGATCCATGATTTTTCGCGCTACACGTCAATGGGCCGCGCTGGCCCTGCTCGCCGTACTGACTCTCACCGGCTGCGCCCATGTGCAACCGCCCGTGGCCCTGGACAAACAGTTCTGGGATGCCAAAGAGCCGACCATCGGTGTGGCCATTACCGTCGTACCGTCGCCGGTGCTGGCGCTGACCGGCAATCAGGGCATCCTCGATTACGCCATCAATGCCGGCGTCAACAGCAAGCTCAGCGCCAACGTCGAGACCTGGCAGGTGCGCGACCTGGAAACCCTGCCCGACGCCATCGTCGCCAAGCTGCAAGCCAAGGGCTACAAGGCCAAGCGCATTGATGAAAAGGTCGATCTGAAGACCTTCAAGGAAGTCGATTTCCGCGAGGGCTACATGACCAAGGACCTGTCGCCGATGAAAGCTGCCCACGGCATCGACCGTCTGTTGCTGGTGTCGATCTATGCCACCGGTGCCACCCGCAGCTACTACAGCATCGTGCCCACCAGCGTGCCGATGGCCCAGGTCGGCGGCCATGGCATGGTGATCGATCTGTCGGACAACAAACTCTTGTGGTACCAGCCATTCGCCGCTGTACAAGCCGCGCAAGGCGAGTGGGACGAGCCGTCTTACACCAACCTGTCCAACGCGTTTTATCAAGCGATGGATAACAGCCGTCAGCAAATGATCGCCCCGTTCGCGCAATGAAACGTCTGGCGCTGACCCTCGCGGCGATCTCGCTGCTGGCGTTGCCTGGCTGTGCGCAGAAACCGGCACCTGAGGCCGGTTTCAAGGATCAGGCGGCCATGAGCTATGTGCAGGCACACGGACTGAAGGTCGACGTGCAACTGCCGGCGGAGTTTGTCGGCGCCAGCACGGTGATCGACAGCAAGGCGGCAGTGAACGCGGCGAATTCCAGTTACACGCTGGTGTCGAGCTCCGGCGCGGGCGCCGGGCTGGCGGGGATTCTGGTGGCCAGTCTGATCAACACGCAAATGGGTTCCGGTACGTTACAGCGCGATGCCGAAAAAGCCGCGCTGAACGAATCGCGGCCGCTGGCCGACCTGCTCGCCGGCGTGCCTTTGCAGGAGCGCTTGCAACAGCGTTTTCAGGCGGCGTCGCAAGTCTCCGGATTCAAGCAGGGGGCAGGTGCGGTCACGGCACGGTTGCTGATCGAACCGAAGCTGATGCTGACGCCCGATCGCGGCAGTTTCGTGCTGGTCAATCAGGTGCAATTACAGGATATCGCCGGCTCGCCGCTGTACCGCATGCGCATCGAAGTGGCCAGTCAGCCGATCCGTCGTTGCGGCAAGCAATGCATCGATGACGGCGCCCTTGACCTGGCCAAGGTCACCGCCGTGCTGGATGAATGTATTGATGAATCCATGCGCGTGTTGAGCGCCGATCTGATGCAACCGACGCCACCGCCGGCCGCGCAGGAAACCCTGCGTTACGTGCTCGACGGCCAGCGCGTGGTCGAGCGCGGTTATCAACTGGCGCAGAACGGCAACTACTGGCGCTACCGCAATCTCTACGGTGCGGTGAAGTCAGTGCCAGTGCCGTTCGAGGATGCTCTGTCGTCCGCGCAACTGGCCAGAGTCTACGGTCGCTAGAGGCTGATGCACGTGGGTTCAGGCATGCAGCCGGACCCACACGCTCACCAATACCGTTGCCGCCATCAGCCACGCCACCGCCGCCACGGCCAGCGATGCTTCCAGGCGCATGCGGTCGACCATCACATACAGCGTCGCCAGATACACGAAGTAGGGAATGATCGACCACATGCCGAAGACGATCGTGGTCTTCAGATCGTCGACCGAACGGCCCTTGCCAACGATGTAGTGCGCAATCAGGGCAAAGGTCGGGAACAGCGGCACCAGACCGGCGATGTAGTAGTTTCTGGTCTTCGACAGCGCAGCGAGGATCAGCACGACTGCGGCGCCGATAGCGGCTTTGAGAATCAGATCCATCAGTGGCTCAGCCCGTACTTTTTGACTTTGTCGAACAGCGTGGTCTTGGCCATGCCCAGTTCCTGGCTGGCCTGGGTCAGGTTGCCGCCGCTGCGTTGCAAGGCGTCGACCAGCAGATTGCGCTCGAACGCTTCCACCGCTTCGGCAAACGCCAGACCCTGGCCGGCGCTGGCCCCGGATTTCTTGAAAGCCGGCAGGCCGAGGGCGAAGCGTTCGGCGACGTTGCGCAGTTCGCGCACATTGCCCGGCCAGTCGTGGCTCATCAGGTTCGACAGGGTCTGGTTGTCCAGTTCCGGCAGCGCGCGGTCGAAGCGCAGTGCCGACTGCTGGGTGAAATGCTCGAACAGTTGCAGGATGTCTTCGCGGCGTTCGCGCAGCGGTGGCAATTCCAGGGTCACGACGTTGAGGCGGTAGTACAAGTCGCTGCGAAATTCCCCGGCCTTGCTCGACTCATCAAGGTCGGATTTGGTCGCCGCAATCACCCGGCAATCCACGGCCACGCTCTGGTTCGAGCCGAGGCGCTCAAGGGTGCGTTCCTGCAGCACGCGCAGCAACTTGATCTGCAACGGCAGCGGCATGCTTTCCACTTCATCGAGGAACAGCGTGCCGCCGTCGGCGTGCTCGATCTTGCCGATGCGCCGTTTGCCGGCGCCGGTGAAGGCGTTGGCTTCGTGGCCGAAGATTTCGCTTTCAAAAAGGTTTTCCGGCAGGCCGCCGCAGTTCAGCGCGACGAACTGTTTGCTGTGGCGCCGACTGAAATCGTGCAGGCAACGAGCGACCAGTTCCTTGCCGGTGCCGGTCTCGCCTTCGATCAAGACGTTGGCCGAGGTGTCGGCGACGTTGGCGATCAGCTCGCGCAGGTTCTGCATCGCCGGTGAGCGGCCGATAATCCGCCCTTCCAGCGAATCGCGTTCGGCCAGTTGCCGACGTAGCGATGACACTTCACGGGCGAGGCTGCGTTGCTCCAGCGCCCGCCGCGCGACATCGACCAGGCGTTCCGGCGAGAACGGTTTTTCCATGAAATCGTAGGCGCCTTTCTGCATCGCGCCGACGGCCATGGAAATGTCGCCGTGGCCGGTGATCAGCACCACCGGCAGGCTGCGATCACGCTGCTTGAGGCGGGTGAGCAATTCCAGGCCATCGATGCCCGGCAGGCGGATGTCGCTGATGACGATGCCGGCAAAGTTGTCGCCGACCTGCGCCAGTGCTTCTTCGGCACTGCTGACGCCGATGCACGGAATGTCCTCGAGGGTCAGCGCCTGTTGGCAGCCGAGCAGCACATGGGGGTCGTCTTCGACAATCAGCACACTGAGTTCAGGGTTCATATTGGCTCGGCAGAAAGAGGGCTTACCAACGGTAAACTGAGGACGAAAGTGGTGCCACCGCCGGCCGGGTGTTCGACACCCAGGTGCCCGCCGGTGGCGGCGGCGAGGCTGGCGGACAGGGTCAGGCCCAGTCCCAGGCCTTGCTCGCCGGGTTTGGTGGTGAAGAACGGTTCGAACAGATGCTTGCGCGCTTCGGCGTCGATGCCGTGGCCGTTGTCGCGCACCCGCAAGCGATACTTGCCGTTGAATTCTTCACCCTCCAGCCACAGCTGCGGCTGCGGTTGCGCGTGCATGGCGTCGAGGGCGTTGCCGATCAGGTTGACGAGGATCTGTTCGAGACGGGTCTGATCGATCAGCAGCTGCACATCGGCAAACTGCCGGTGGATCTGCAGCGCGGTGTTTTCCACGCGCGCGCCGAGCACTTGCAAGGCGGCGTCGACGGCTTTGCCGAGACTGGCCTGACCCTTGTTGTCGCCGCGCCGGGCGAACGAACGCAGGCTGGCGGTGATCCGGCCCATGCGGTCGATCAGGTCGTTGATGGTCTTGAGGTTGGTGCTGGCGACGTCGAGCTGGCCGCGCTCGAGAAAGCGCACGGTGTTCCCCGACAGCGTGCGCATGGCCGCCAGGGGCTGGTTCAATTCATGGGCGATGCTGGTCGACATCTGACCGATAGCCGCGAGTTTGCCCGCCTGAACCAGTTCATCCTGGGCGCGGCGCAACGTCTCCTCGGCCTGACGGCGCTCGCGGATCTGACTCTTCAGGCGTTCGTTGCTGGCGCGCAGATCGGCGGTGCGTTCGGTAATCCGACGTTCGAGTTGGCTGTTGGCTTCCTGCAACGCTTCGCGGGCGGCGAGGCGGGTGGCGAGGACTTTGCGCCGCTCGTTCCAGGCAATCAGCAGGAAGGCGAACAGGGCAAACGCCACCGCCACCAGAATGCCTTGGTTGATGGCTTCGCGGCGCAGGTCCTGCAATGGCGTGAGCAGGGTGAAATTCCACGGCGTGTCGCTCAGCAGTCGGGTTTGCGCCAGATAACTGATGTCGTCTTCGTCGGGCTGCAATTCGCTGTTGGCCGGGAAAGTCAGTTTCTCCACGCCTTCGGCCAGCGTCTCGCGGGCCAGTGGTTGCAGTTCGTTGAGCGGGAACCAGTAATACTGCAGGCTGCGAGCGAGTTTTTCCTTGACCTCATCGCTGAGCGGGATCACCGATTTCAGCCGCCTGGCCGGATCGCTGGAGAGAATGATGATGCCGTTCTCATCGCTGACGAACGCTTCCAGACGCGCCCGTTGCCAGCGCTCTTCCATGGCTTCCAGACGCACCTTGACCACCGCGACACCGATGATCTTGCCGTGCTCTTCGAGGCCGTGGGCGAGGTAGTAACCGGGTTCGCCATTGGTGCTGCCGATGCCGTAGAAGCGTCCGGGCTGGCCGCGCACGGCGTCTTTGAAATAGGCGCGGAAGGACAGGTCTTCACCCAGGTAACTGTCGACATCGCGCCAGTTGCTGGTGGCCATGACCCGGCCGGTGGTGTCCATGACGTAGATGGCCCGGCTGCGGCTGCGGCGGTTCAGGCCTTCGAGGTAGTCGTTGACCGTCTGCCGGTGTTCCGGGGTCGGGTCGGCCAGCAACTGCGGCACACTCGTTTCGAGTTCCAGCAGGCTGGGCAGGTAGGTGTATTTGCTCAGTTCGCTTTCTACGGTGCGGGCGTGCAGCTCCAGTTGGCGTTCGCCGGTGTCGCTGAGGGTGCGGATGCCATAGTACTCGCTGATCCAGAAGCCGATATAACCCAGGCCGATCATCAGGGCGATGATCAACGGTGGCAGGAACAGTTGGCGGATCAGGCGTGGTTTCACGGCAAGTGATGGCGGTGCGGCGCGAAATTGGTTGGGGTCGCATTTCATCACAGATGCCTTGGGTCAACCAGAGCTTGCCGGCCTGCGCAGTCCAATGTGGGAGCGGGCTTGCTCGCGAAGGCGGTGGGTCAATGAAAAATGTACCGACTGACACCACGCCTTCG
>Ga0308171_1002262_pt1 | contig 21028 bp, 18 predicted proteins | sample PhyGR1_FD_202135 | JGI IMG/M metagenome (GOLD analysis project Ga0308171, IMG submission 202135) | Phyllosphere microbial communities from UC Gill Tract Community Farm, Albany, California, United States - DLSLSG.R1 | ecosystem: Host-associated > Plants > Phyllosphere > Unclassified | place: USA... | reverse complement strand
CTCGACATGCCGGCCTATCACAGCCGCCCCTCCGCGCCGACCAACCTGACGCTGCACCAGGCGATCGACATCAACGTGCCGATCGGCTGCGGCGACGCGCCGGTCTTCCCGGGCGACGTCATTGTCGGTGACTCGGATGGCGTCATCGTCATCCCCGCGCACCTGGCTGACGAGATCGCGACGGAGGCGGTCGAGATGACCGCGTTCGAGGATTTCGTGACGGAGAAGGTGCAAGGCGGCCAGAGCATCCTCGGCCTCTATCCGCCGACGGATGAGAGCAACCTCGAGACCTTCGCGGCGTGGCGGAAGGAAAAGGGGCGCTAAGACCCCGCGCTGCCACCAGCGAACAACAACCACAGGACCCCGGCCGCCGCACACGCGGCGGCCGGGAGCCGGGCGTCCAGGGAAACACAACCATGAATCGTCGTCATCTGCTGCAGGTGGGCGCCCTTGCCGCGCCCGCGCTTCTTCTGGGCCGCGCGGCCCGGGCGGAGGATTGGCCCAACCGCCCCACCACCATGATGGTGCCCTTCGCGCCCGGCGGTTCCTCCGACATCATCGGCCGCGCTATGGCGCTGCGGATGTCCGAAGCCCTGGGCAAGCCCGTGGTGGTGGAGAACCGCCCCGGTGCTACCGGCGAGATCGGTGCCCGCCTGCTGGCCCGCGCCGCGCCGGATGGCTACCTGCTGATGGCGGCGCCGATCAGCACCTTCGCCATCAACAAGGCGCTGCGGCCCAATCTGGGCTACGACCCGGTCGCCGATTTCACCAACCTCACCCAGTCCGTCACCACGCCCAACGTGCTGGTGATCAACCCGAAGGTGCCGGCCAACAACCTGCAGGAACTGATCGCCTGGCTGAAGAAGGATGGCGCCCGCGCCTCCTATTCCAGCAGCGGCGTCGGCTCCTCCGACCACCTGACGATGGAACTGTTCAAGCAGTTGACGGGCACCGAACCGGCGCACGTGCCCTATTCCGGCGGCGGCCCGGCCACGACCGACCTGATCGCCGGCAATGTGCAGATGTCGTCCCAGAACCTGGGCTTCATCACGCCCTTCATCCGCGACAAGCAGGTGAAGGCCATCGCCGTCACGGCCACCGAGCGGCACGCGTTGCTGCCGGATGTACCGACCGCGGTGGAATCCGGCCTGGCCGATTTCGTCGTCTCCTCCTGGCAGGCAGTAGCGGCGCCGCCGAAGATGGCGCCGGCCCTGGTGGAGAAGGTGCACGCCGCCGTCGTCGCCTCCTTGCGGCATCCGGAGACGGTGAAGCAGATGAACGCCAACGGCTTCAGCGTCGTCGCCAGCACGCCGGCGGAGTTCGCCGAATTCCAGCGGAAGGAAATCGCCCGTTGGACCGAGGTGGTCCGCAAGGGGAACATCCGCGCCGAGTAACCGGCGCGGCGGCTTGCTGGGCGCCTCAGGCGGCGTCCAGAAAGCCGATCACCTCGGCGATGCGGCCTTCCTCATCAAGCCGCAGCACGTCGGAGCCTCGGGCCACAGGGGCACCACCCTCCAGCGCCAGCACCCAGCCGAAGCGCAGAAAGGCACCGTGCCCGTCGGGCACGCCACACAGGCTGAAGCCGTGGCCGGGGAAGCTGGCCCGCGCCGCTTCGATCATCCCGGCGATGCCGTCCCGGCCTTCCGCCTGCATCATCGGGTCGGCATAGCGCGCCTGTTCGGCCCAGTTGCGCTCCATCAGCCGGCGGCGGCTGGCGATGTCGGGCTCGTTCCAGGCGGCCAGATAAGCCTCGGCCAGGGTGTTGCGGTCTTGCATGGCGGCGCTCCTCGGTTGCCGGAGCCATCCTCCGGTGCCGCAGCGATAGGCCTGCCGCCGGCAACGCCGCGATAACCTCGCAGGTCATGGCGGCGGCGCGCCGTCTTGCTAGGATGCGCGGCATGTCGATGACCCCACCACAGCCCACGGCCGGCGGCCTGCTGCGCGAGTGGCGGCTGCGGCGCAAGCGCAGCCAGTTGGATCTGGCGCTGGATGCCGAGATCTCCACCCGGCACCTGAGCTACGTGGAGACCGGCCGCGCCGCCGCCAGCCGGGACATGCTGCTGCGGCTGGCGCAGCATCTCGGTATGCCGCTGCGGCAGCAGAACCGCCTGCTGGTCGCCGGCGGCTTCGCGCCCCGCTATGCAGAGCGCCCGTTGCAGGCGGCCGAGATGCAAGCCGCCCGCAGCGCCGTGGACGCCATCCTGACAGGGCATGAGCCCTTCCCCGCCCTGGCGGTGGATCGGCACTGGACGCTGCTGGCCGCCAATGCCGCCGTGCCGCCACTGCTGCACGGCGTCGCCGCCAGCCTGCTGGCGCCGCCAGTGAACGTGCTGCGCCTCAGCCTGCACCCGGATGGGCTGGCGCATCGCATCGACAACCTGGCGGAATGGCGCGCGCATCTGCTGGAGCGGCTGCAGGGGCAGATCGACCATTCGGGCGACCCGGTGCTGGTGGCGCTGTTGGCCGAGCTGGCGGCCTATTCCTGCCCGGCCGCGCCGCCTCAGCTGCCCGCCACCGATGCCATCGCGGTGAGGCTGCGGCTACGGCTGCCGGGGCAGGCCACGGTGCTGTCCTTCCTCTCCACCACCACGGTGTTTGGCACGCCGGTGGATGTCACCCTCTCCGAACTGGCGCTGGAATGCTTCTACCCGGCGGACGAGGCCACCCGCGCCGCGCTGACCCAGGCAAGGGAGATCCAGAGATGAGCGTCGTCTACACCATCGGCTTCCAGGTTCTGCCCGCGCAGCTGGAGCGCTTCCAGGCGTTGCTGAACGGCGTGCTGGATGCGATGCGCCTGGAGGCCACCTTCATTCACGCCGTGCTGCACCGGGACCACGAGGACCCGTGCCGCTTCATGCTGTACGAGACCTGGGCCGACCATGAGGACGTGCTGGCCGTACAACTGCACCGCCCCTACCGCACCGAATGGCACGCGGCGTTGCCAGAGTTGCTGGCCGGGCCGAGGGAGGTGTCGATGTGGCAGCCGATCCGGGCGGACGGCGCCATCGGGACGTGAAAAAGGCCGGGGACGTATCGTCCCCAGCCTGTTCCGCCGCGTCGCTCAGTCGAAGCTGAGGAAGCCGGGCATGCCGCTGATCGGCGGTGCCGCCCGCAGCTTCGCCAGGTCCGGCACCGGGCGCGCCAGCGTGGCATCGCCGGCCACCGCGGCCTCGATGGCGGCGGCGACGGCCACCACCAGCGCATCCCCGCCGCGTGGGCCGACGATCTGCAGGCCGAAGGGCATGCCCGCCTTGTCCACGCCCAGCGGCAGGCTCAGCGCCGGGTGGCCCGGCAGCGTCACCGCATAGGCGTTGGCCAGCCAGTGGAAGTAGGTGCGCGTCGGCTTGCCGTCGATCTCGGACGGCGCCAGCTCACTCCACGGGCGGGGCGAGAGGGTGATGGCGGGCGCCAGGATGATGTCAGTGCCGCTGGCGAAGAAGGCCTGCCAGCGTTGGTAGATATCCGTCTGCAACACGCTGGCGCGCGCTACGTCGGCGGCCGAGTAGTTCCAGCCCCGCTCCACATCCGCGCGCACGTTGGGGCCGACGCTGTTGGGATCCTTCTTCAGCCGGTCGCTGAAGCCGGCGAGGAAGCTGACGGCGCGCAGCACCTCGAACGCCTCGTCCGAGCCGGTGCAGTCGGGGCTCTTGTCCTCCACCGTGGCGAAGAGCGGGCTGAGCGCGGCGATGCGGGAGGCGAAGACCTCGCGGATATGGTTCTCGGTCGGCGCGAAGCCGAAATCCGGCGTGGCGGCGACGTTGAGGCAGGAGAGGTCGATCGCCTCGTGCCACGCCATGCCGCGCCGTACGTCCATGTCCGGCAGGGTGTAGGACAGCGGGTCCACCCCCTCGTCCCCCGCCATGGCGGAGAGCATCAGCGCCAGGTCGCCGACATTGCGCGCCATCGGGCCCAGCACGGACAGGCCGGACCAGCCGAGGCGGCGACGGCTGTTCGGCACCAGCCCCGGGCTGGGGCGGAAGCCGACGATGCCGTTGAAGGCCGCCGGGTTGCGCAGCGAGCCGCCGGTATCGGACCCGGTGGCCAGCGGCACCATGTTCGTGGCCAGCACGACGCCCGAACCACCGGAGGAACCGGCGGCGGATTTCGTCGGGTCGAACGGATTGCCGGTGGCGCCATAGATGGCGTTGCGCGTGTTGGCGCCGGCCCCGAATTCCGGCGTGTTGGTCTTGCCGAAGATGATGCCGCCCGCGTCCCGCAGATCGGCGACGTGATTGTCGTCCTTCTCCGGGATGTTGTCCTTGTACAGCGGGCTACCGAAGGTGGTGACGAGCCCGGCGGTGGAATCCAGGTCCTTGATGCCGATGGGCAGGCCATGCAGCACGCCCAGCGTGTCGCCGCGCATCACTGCCGCCTCGGCTTCCTTCGCCGACTTGCGGGCGCCTTGCTCGTCCACCGCCACCATGGCGTTGACGGCGTGGTTCACCTCGCCCACGCGCCGGAGGCAGGATTCCACCAGCTCGACGGGCGAGAGCTTCTTGGTCCCGATCAGCTGGCGCGCCTGGACGGCGGTAAGGTCGCAGGGCTCGGTCATGCAGCGATATCCTTGAAAGTCACGAGATCAGTAGCCGAGGGCACAGCCATCCTTGCGCGGGTCGGACCCACCGATCAGCACGCCCCGCTCATGGTCGATCAGGATGGCCTGGCCGCCGCCATGCGGCTTGTCGATCAGCTCCGGCGTGTGGCCAAGGCGGGAAAGCTGATCGACGACCGAGGACGGGATGCCGCGCTCGATCTGCACCTTGCCGGCGTAGGGGAACAGGCGCGGCAGATCGAGCGCCGCCTGAACGTCCAGCCCGTATTCGAAGTGATTGCTCAGGAACAGCGTCTGGCCCATCGGCTGGAAGTGGCCGCCCATGACGCCGTAGGGCATCAGCGCACGGCCGTTCTTCATGACCATGCCGGGGATGATGGTATGCATCGGCCGCTTGTTGGGGGCGATGCAGTTGGGGTGGCCGTCCTGCAGGCGGAAGCCGTAGCCGCGGTTCTGCAGCATCACGCCGCTCTGCTCGGCCAGGATGCCGGAGCCGAAGCTCTCGAACAGCGAGTTGATGAAGGAGCAGGCGTTGCCGTCCTCATCCACCACGCAGAGATACACCGTGTCCCGGTGCACCGGCAGGTACTCGGCCAGGCCGGCGGGCGGCAGCTCCCGCATCGCCTTCTCGTCGTCGATCAGCGCGCGCAGCTTGGTGGTGTACTCGGCCGAGGTCAGCTTCGCCACCGGCACCTCGACTTGGGAGGGATCGGCCAGGAAGGCGTCCCGGTCCCGGTAGGCCAGGCGCGCGGTTTCGACGTGCCGGTGCAGGCGGGTGGCGGAGAGCGGGCCACCTTCCGGCGTCTCGCACTGCCCCAGCACGCCCAGCATGGACAGCACCAACAGGCCGGACCCGTTGGGCGGGCACTGGTAGACGTCCAGCCCCTTCCAGTTGGCGTGGATCGGCTCGACGAACTCGGCCACGTCCAGGCCGTTGGCGAAATCCGCCTCGGTATGCGTGCCGCCGGCGGCGCGCAGCGTGGCCACCATGTCGGCCGCGATCTCGCCCTCATAGAAAGCACGGGCGCCGTTCTCGCCGATGGCGCGCAGCGTCTTGCCCAGCGCCTTCTGGTAGAACACGTCGCCCACCGCCGGGGCCTTGCCGTCCTTCAGGAAATTCCGGCTGGCGGCGGCGTTCTTCTTCAGCTTGGGCGTGGCGGCTTCCCAATCCGAATGCACACGCGGGTGCACCGGGTGGCCTTCCTCGGCCAGACGGATGGCCGGGGCCAGGATGCGGTCCAACGGCATGCGGCCATAGGCCGCGTTCAGCTTGGCCCAGGCCGATACGGCGCCCGGGACGGTGACGGAGTGGGCGGAGGTCGGGTCCATCGCCGTCAGCCCGTCCGCGCGCAGCTTCTCCGGCGTCGCGCCGGCGGGCGCGCGGCCGGAGCCGTTCATGGCCACCACCTTGCCCTGGCCGGCGGGGGCGTAGAGGCAGAAGCAGTCACCGCCGATGCCGGTCGATTGCGGCTCCACCACCGCCAGCACGGCGCAGGCGGCGATGGCGGCGTCCAGCGCATTGCCGCCGGCCCGCAGGATATCGACGGCCGCCAGCGTCGCCGCCGGCATCGAGGTCGCGGCCATCCCCCGCGTGGCAAGGACGGGGCTGCGGCCGGGTGCATGGAAATCGCGCATGTTCAACTCTCGATAGCGGCGGGAAAACTTTGCTCGCGGAACGCTGACACGACATGGCCGCCGCGTCCATCCGCCCCGCCCCGCTTTGCGCCCGGCCCTTTGTCCTCTTCCCTTCCCGGCGATGAACGCGCTATCCGAAAGGAATGACAGGCACAGCCACCATCGAGGATCTCGATCGTCTCGACATTCGTGTCGGCACCATCGTCGACGCCCAGCCGCTGGAGGGCGCGAAGAAACCCGCCTACCGGCTGGATATCGACTTCGGGCCGGGAATCGGGGTGAAGCGTTCCTCCGCGCAGATCACCGTGCATTACGCGGCGGAAAAGCTGATCGGCCGGCAGGTGCTGGGCGTCGTCAACTTCCCGCCGCGCCGCATCGCCGGGTTCGAGAGCGAGGTCCTGACCCTGGGCCTGCCGGACGAAGATGGCGCGGTGGTCCTTCTCCGCCCCGATATCGCCGTCCCGAATGGCGGCAGGATGTTCTGAATGGCTCCGCGCTACTACACGGTCTCCTGGGACCAGCTTCACCGTGACGGCAAGGCGCTGGCCTGGCGGCTGGTGGACAGAGGCCCCTGGCAAGGCATCGTCGCCATCACGCGCGGCGGGCTGATCCCCGCCGCCATCGTGGCGCGGGAACTGGATTGCCGGCTGATCGAGAGCGTCTCGATCGTCACCTACGACGAGGAAGTGAAGGGCGAGCCGGTCGTGGCCAAGTCCCCCGTCGCCGCTGGCGATGGCGAGGGCTGGCTGGTGCTGGACGACCTGGTCGATACCGGCACGACGCTGAAGGTGGTGCGGGCCCTGCTGCCCAAGGCGCACTACGCCACCGTCTACGCCAAGCCCGCCGGCAAGCCGCTGGTGGATACCTTCGTCACCGAGGTGAGCCAGGATACCTGGATCCTGTTCCCCTGGGATACCGAGCAGCAATTCGTGCCGCCCATCGCCAAGGCAAACGCCACGAAGTGATGCGGTGCCCGCCCCGGAATGCCGGGGCGGGCCGTCCCGCCGCCGTCAGTAGCCCCGCTTGGGGATGACGCGGTTGGGCATCTCCTGGCCCTGGCGGGCCATGCGCAGGTTCTGGAACAGGATGTCCAGGCTGTTGTCGTTGTAGGTGTTCGGGTCGTCGGCCGACATGTGCGGCGTGACGAACATGCCCGGGGTGGACCACAGGCGGTGGCCCGGCGGCATCGGCTCCGGCACCATCACATCGGTCACGGCGCCATCCAGGTGGCCGGATTCCAGCGCGTCGCACACCGCATCCTGGTCCCACACCGCGCCGCGGGCGATGTTGACCAGCTTGGCGCCCTTGGGCAGCAGGCCCAGGCGCCGGCGGTCCAGCAACCCGGTGGTCTCGGGCGTCAGCGGGCAGGCCAGCACCAGGAACTCGGCCTCAGGCAGCACCGTGTCCAGCGCATCCTGCGCCACCACCTGCCGGCAGGCCGGGTGCGGCCGGGCGGTGTTGCGCACGCCGGTGACGACCATGCCGAACTGCGCCGCACGCTCCGCCACCGCGCCGCCGAGCGAGCCCAGCCCGACCACGACCAGCTTGCGCCCCGCCAGTACGGAGCCGAAGCGCGGCGCCCATTCGCCGCGCTGCTGCGCCTGGGCGAAGAAGGGGATGTGGTTGGCCAGCATCAGTAGCGCCATCAGGCCGAACTCGCCGGCCTTGGCGGCGTGGGTGCCGCGGTTGTTCAGCAGCGCCACGTCGTCCGGCAGCCAGGCGAAGGGGGCCAGCCGGTCCAGCCCGGCCGAGGTGCAGAAGATGGTCCGCAACTTCGGCGCCAGCGCCTTCAGCCCACCCTGGCCGAAGCGCGCATGCACCACCTTGGTCCAGGTGATCAGCAGTTCTGCCTCGCCGATCGCGGCGGCGAAGCCGGCATCGTCATGCGCGAAGCTGGGCTGCAACCCGGCCATGTCCGGGTTCCGGGCCAGGGCGGCAGCCCATTGCTCCGGCGTTAGGGGGAAGATCGATTCGGCTTCGGGGTTTTGTATGTGGATCCGCATGGCCGGCAACCTGCCATGGCTGCGCGGCGCCTCCAAGACAGGCTGTTCCGCACCCGGCTTGACAGCGGTCGGGTTAAGGCCCGGGAATGCGCTCCCCGCATCGCAACATCCAGGATTCGCTGTCATGCCCATTGGTATTCGTCAGGTGGTGCCAGCGGCCCTTGCCGCCTTGCTGGCAGCGCCCGTGCTGCCCGCCGCCGCCCAGAACCTGACCGTCGGCATCCAGGGCGAGCCCAGTACGCTGGACCCGCAGTTCAACCTGCTGGGCACCAACACCTCGGCGCTGCGCAACATCTACGACACGCTGGTGCTGCGGGACCCGCAGTTGCAGGTGCAGCCCGGCCTGGCGGAATCCTGGCGCGCGGTGGACGAGACGACCTGGGAGTTCAAGCTGCGCCCCGGCGTCACCTTCCATGACGGCAGCCCGCTGACGGCGGAGGACGTGCGTTTCAGCATCGCCCGCGTGCCGTCCATCCCGAACAACCCGAACAGCTATTCCACCTACATCCAGGGCATCAAGGAAGTGCAGGTGGTGGACCCGCTGACGGTCCGTTTCCTGACCGACGGACCGGTGCCGCTGCTGCCGGTGAACCTGACCAGCATCTTCATCGTCTCCGGCGCCAAGGGGCCGCAGGCGAACAGCGCCTTCAACAACGGCAGCGCCGCCATCGGCACCGGGCCGTACCGCTTCGTCTCCTGGCAGCCGGGCCAGCCGCTGGTGCTGGACCGCTCCGACACCTATTACGGCACCAAGCCGGACTGGGCGCGCGTCAGCTTCCGCCCCATCCCCAGCGACGGCGCCCGCGTCGGCGCGCTGCTGGCGGGCGACGTGGACTTCATCAACGCCGTGCCCCTGCAGGACGTGGCGCGGCTGGAGCGTGAGGGCGCCGGCCAGCGCTACAAGGTGTTCGGCGGCGTCTCCTCCTACGTCTACATGCTGTTCCCGGAACTGGGTAAGGACAGCATGCCCAATCTCCGCAACGCCCAGGGCCAGCCGCTGACCACCAACCCGTGGCAGGATGCGCGGGTGCGCCAGGCGGTCTCCCTCGCGCTCAACCGGCAGACCATCGTGGACCGGTTGATGGAAGGCCATGCCCGCGTGGCCAACCAGGCCATCCCTGCCGGCTTCTTCGGCCATTCCGAGAGCATCCCGGCCGCGCGGTTCGACCTGGAGCGCGCCCGCGCGCTGCTGACCGAGGCCGGCTACCCGCAGGGCTTCCAGACCAGCCTTTCCTGCCCCAGCGACCGCTTCGTCAACGACAGCAAGATCTGCGAGGCCGTGGCGCAGCAGCTGCAGCGCGTCGGCATCAAGATCGACCTGAACGTCATGCCCCGCGCCACCTTCTTCCCCGCCCGCATGCGGCGCGAATGGCCGATGCACGCCGCCGGCTGGGGCAGCCTGACGGGTGAGAGCAGCTACTTCCTCACCAGCCAGATCCACACGCCGAACCGCGAGATGGGCCTCGGCGCCATCAACTATTCCGGCATCTCCGTCCCCGCCATCGACACGCTGATCCAGCAGGGCCGCCGCACGCTGGACAACGATGCGCGCCGCAAGATCCTGGAGCAGGCGATGGAGCAGACCATGGCGCAGAACCTGGTGATCCCGATCCTCACCTTCGAATCCCTCTGGGCCGGCCGTGGGGACCGCGTGAGCTTCACCCCGCGCGCGGATGAGGAGACGCTGGCCATCGAGATCCGGCGCCGCAACTGATGACTGTTCCGATCGACCTGTCCGGCCGCCGCGTGCTCGTCACCGGCGCCGGCACGGAAGGGATAGGCCGCGCAGCGGCCCGGATGCTGGCGCAAGCCGGCGCCCGGGTGGCCGTGCACCACCTGGCGGAAGCCGAGGCCGCCACGGCCCTGGCGGAGGAACTGGGCGGCGTCGTGCTGCAGGCCGACCTCGCGGATGCCGCCGCCGCTGCCGCCCTGCCGCACCGCGCGGCGGAAGCGCTAGGAGGGCTGGATATCCTGGTGGGCAATGCCGGCCTGCTGCTGCGCAAGCCACTGGCCGAGACCACCGACGAGGAATTCGCCCGCGTCCATGCCATCAACCTCGCCGCCGGCTTCGCGCTGGGGCGGGAGGCCGCGGGGCTGATGCGCGCGGCCGGCCAGGGCGGGCGCATCATCTTCACCTCCTCGGTCAACCAATGGATGCCCAATCCCGGGCTGGTCGCCTATGGCAGCGCCAAGGGCGGGCTGATGCAGCTGGCACGGCAGATGGCGCTGGAACTGGCGGTGGATGGCATCACCGTCAACCTCGTCGCCCCCGGCACCATCGAGACCGATTTCAACCGCGCGGCGCGGGCGGACCCGAACTGGCGGGTGCAGAAGCTGGCGCTGATCCCGGCCGCCCGCACCGGGACGCCGGAGGACGTGGCCGGCGCCATCCTGTTCCTGGCCAGCGACCTCTCCGCCTATGTCACCGGCAGCACCATCACCGTCGATGGTGGCCTGTCCCTGATGGGCATGCGGCCGTGAGCGAGCTGTGGGAAGCCTATGCCATCCGCTACGCGGAGGATCTGAACCGCCGCGCCAGCCAGACCTTCCTGGGCGGCGCCGGAGGGGATGCGCTGACGCCCTTCGCCTACCAGGCTTTCCTGCTGCGCGGGCCGCTCGGCTGGGTCGCCTTCGATACGGGCGCCGACGAAGCCGCCTGTGCCCGCTACGGCAAGACGTTCGTGCAGGGCCTGCCGCGTGCGCTGCAATTGCTGGGGATCGACCCCGGCACGGTGCGGCACGTCATCCAGACGCACCTGCACTGGGACCATGCCGGCCAGCCGGACCTGTTCCCCGCCGCCACCTTCCACATGCAGGCGCGGGAGATGGCCTATGTCACCGGCCCCGCCATGCAGTATGCGGTGCTGCGCGCCGGGTACCAGGTGGCGGAGATCGCGGCGCATGTGGCGTTGCTGCATGCGGGCCGGATGCGCCTGCATGATGGCGAGGTCGCGCTGGCGCCCGGGCTGACCCTGCACCATGCCGGCGGCCACACCGATGGCCTGCAATTCGCCCGGCTGCGGACGCGGCGTGGCTGGATGGTGCTGGCTGGCGACGTGGTGGCCACCCGCGCGCATCTGGAACGCCGGGTCCCCTTCCCCGCCCTCTACCATGTGGGCGACGCGCTGGCGGGGTTCGATGCCTGCCTCGCCTTGGCCGATGCACCGGAACTCGTGATTCCGGCCCATGACCCCTGGGTGGCCGAGGCCCACCCCGCCGCCTGCGCCGGGGGCGAAGGCTGGCTGGTGCGGCTGGACTGACGAGGGTGGCCCGGCGGCGCCCGTTCGCGCCGGATCACGGCGGTGCTCCTCAAGCGCCACGTCCAGCCAGCAGACACAAAAAAAGGCTGGGGATTTTCTTCCCCAGCCTTTTCCAGCTTTCGCGCAGTCAGTTGCCGCGCTTGCGGGCGCCGTTCTTCCGCAGCAGGAACTCGCGCCCCAGCTTCACCCGCGGCTGGCCATCATATTCGACGATGTCGGCCGTAGCGTAGGTCTCGCTCCAGGTATTGGGGATGAAGCTGCCGGTGCCGACCACGTCGATCGGCGCCTTTGCCTCATGCATCACCCGGCACTTCGAGACACCGAAGCCGGAAGACGCAACGATGCCCACCTTCGGGAAGCCCGCCTCGTCCAGCGCTTCCCGCATCCGCCAGATGGCGGCGGCGGAGACGCCGGTGCCGACCAGGTGCCGCAGCTCCGTCTCGGAGCGGTAGCGGCGGATGGTGCCGGGCGCATGGCGTTCCAGCACCGCGTAGGATTCCGCCGGGTCCAGCCCTTCCAGGAAGCGGCCGCCATGGGTGTCCAGCCGGACGGAGAGCCGCCCCGCCGCCGCCAGCTCGGCGAAGCGGCGGCAGACCTCCAGCCCGTCCGTCACCTCGCGGCCGAAATAATCCACCAGCACCGTCAGCGTCTCGGCCGGGAAGGTCTCGTGGAACATCTCCGCCGCCCGCACGGTGCTGCCGGCGTAGCCGATCAGCGCATGCGGCATGGTGCCGTAGCCGTGGTCCTTGCCGAACCAGTGCGCGGTGGAATCATTGGCGTTGCCGATGAAGCCCTTCGCGCCCTCCCGCTTCGCGGCGGCAGAGCCGACGGCGGCGGCATAGGCCATCATCTCCTGCATCTCGGCCCCGGCGCAGTGGCGGGCCTCCATGGCCAGGAAGGCGACCTCCGGCAGTTCCAACGCCATCTGGTAGGCGTTGTGGGCCGCCACGCAGGGCGCGCCCAGCTTCTGCAGGTACAACGTCTCCAAATCCGCCAGCTGCACGAAGGAGCCGCTGATGTAGAGGATCGGATCGCCCGCCCCCACCCACTCGCCTTCCTTGTGCATCAGCTCGATGCGGATCTCGGTGCCACGCTCCGCCGCCACCGCCTGCAGCCAGTCGATGGCCAGGCGGGGGGCGGAGACGACGGGGCGGCGCAGGAACACCGCGTAGGTGACCTGCGCATCCCCGAACCGCGCGACGATCTGCTTGGTCCGGTTGAAATAGACATCGGTGCGGCCAGCGATGGCCGCATCCGATGGCTCCGGCCTGGTCCCGACCGTCACTGGGCGGCGATCAGCGGCGCGTGGGCGCCTTCGGGGCGGCGGGCCTTCAGCTCCTCCGCCACCAGGAACGCCAGCTCCAGCGCCTGCTCCGCATTCAGGCGGGGGTCGCACTGGGTGACGTAGTTGGCGGCGAGGTCGGCCTCGGTCAGCTTATGCGCGCCGCCGATGCACTCGGTGACGTCGCGCCCCGTCATCTCCACATGCACGCCGCCGGGCCAGGTGCCCGCCGCCTGATGCGCATCGAAGAAGCCGCGCACCTCGGAGAGGATGGCGTCGAAGGAACGGGTCTTGTAGCCGCCGGCGGTGTGGGTGTTGCCGTGCATCGGGTCGCAGATCCACACCACCTCGCGCCCCGCGTCGCGGATGGCGCGCAGCAGCGGCGGCAGCTTCTCGGCCACCTTCTGGGCCCCCATGCGGGAGATCAGGGTCAGGCGGCCAGGCTCGTTGGCGGGGTTCAGGATCTCGGTCAGCTTCACCAGTTCCGACGCATCGGTGGTGGGGCCGACCTTCAGGCCCAGCGGGTTCTTCACGCCGCGCAGGAACTCCACATGCGCGCCATCCGGCTGGCGGGTCCGGTCCCCGATCCACAGGAAGTGGGCGGAGCACGCGTACCAGTCGCCCGTGGTGGAATCCACGCGGGTCAGCGCTTCCTCGTAGGGCAGCAGCAGGGATTCGTGGCTGGTGTAGAAGTCGGTCTCCCGCACCTGCGGGGCTTCGGACATGCCGCAGGCGCCCATGAAGCGCAGCGTCTCGTCAATGCGGCTGGCCAGGTCCCGGTACCGGTCCACCAGGGGGGAGCGGGAGACGAAATCCAGGTTCCAGCGGTGCACTTCGTGCAGGTCGGCATAGCCGCCCGTCGCGAAGGCGCGCAGCAGGTTCAGCGTGCCCGCCGACTGCATGTAGGCGAATTCCATCCGCGCCGGGTCCGGCAACCGTGCCTCGGCGGTGAAGTCCGGCCCGTTGATAATGTCACCACGGTAGGAAGGCAGCGTGACCCCTTCGACCGTCTCGGTATCCGAGGAGCGAGGCTTGGCGAACTGTCCGGCCATGCGGCCCAGCTTCACCACCGGCAACCCGCCGCCGAAGGTCAGCACCACCGCCATCTGCAGCAGCACCCGGAAGGTGTCACGGATGGTGTTGGCGTTGAAGTCGGGGAAACCCTCGGCACAATCGCCGCCCTGCAGGATGAAGGCGCGGCCTTGCCCGGCATCCGCCAGGGCCTTCCGGAGGCGCCGGGCCTCGCCTGCAAAAACCAAAGGCGGAAAGCCGGCGAGCTTCGCCTCCATCGCCTTCAGCTTTGCCGCGTCCGGATAGTCTGGCACCTGCCTGATCGGCATTTCGCGCCAGCTTCCGGGCTGCCACCCGTTCACCGTCATGACACTCAGTTTCCTCGTTGGAGCGTATAGTACCCCTGCACGATAGACCGAGGCCGGGCGAAAGGGCTACCGGCTGCGTGCAAGGCAGCCCCCCGCACGCCGCCCGGCCTCAGGCCCGGCGCAGATTCCAGAAGATCGGCAGCCCCTCCACCCGCCCGGTCAGGCTCTTCCGCAGGGCGGTGCGGAAGTAGTAGGTGCCGGTCGGGATATAGGCGACCTCGTCGATCACGGTGCGCTGGATCTCGCCGGCAATGGCCTTGCGCTGTGCTTCGTCCGGCGCATCGAACCAGCTGTCCCGCAACGTCTCCAGCTGCGGGATGTCGGCCCAGCCGAACCAACCCTGCCGGCCATTGCCGCGCACCAGCGGGTGGGAGGCCGGGCTGGCGAAGTCGAAGCTGGAGAAGCCGGTGGTGATGGCGGACCAGCCGCCCTTCTCCACCGGTTCCTGGCTGGCTCGGCGCTGCAGCACCGTGCCCCAGTCGGAGGTCGCGTAATCCAGGTTGAGGCCCAGCCGGCGGAACAGGTCCGCCGCCACCTGGCTCCAGGCGGAAGCGGCGGGAATGTCCGTCGGGCCCAGGATGCGGGTCAACTGGCCGGTATAGCCGGCCTCCTTCAACAGGCCGCGGGCCTTGTCCAGGCTGCGCGGCTCCCGCAGCGATTCCAGTCCGACATCGCTGGCGTAGGGGGAGCCGGGGGTGAACACGCCGGTATCGTCGCGCCAGTTGGCCCGCTCCGGCCCCGCATTGGCGGTCATGAAATCGGACTGGGAGATGGCGTAGCGCAGCGCCTGGCGCACCGCCTTGTTGTCGAACGGCGCGTGCAGGTGGTTCAGCCGCAGCAGGCCGTTATTGCCGCCGGTATCCAGCACCTCGACCGAGAGGTTGCGGTCGCGCTGGAACAACTCCAGCAACTCGTATTCCGGCATCTCGAACCAGTCGATCTCGCCGGCCTGCAGGGCGGCGGAGGCGGTGCCACCATCGCTGATGATGCGCCACTCGATCCGCTCGAAATGCGCGATCTTCGGCCCCGCCGTCAGGCTCGGCGTACCGGCCTGCACCGGATTGTAGCCATCGAAGCGCGCATAGGCGGCGAGCGAGCCGTTGTTGTACTCGTCCTTCAGGAAGCGATAGGGGCCGGAGCCGGTGGCGTCCTCGATCTGCTTGAACGCATCGGTCTGCGCGACCCGTTCCGGCATGATGAAGGCGGGCTGGCCTGCGAATGACAGGGCGTGGATCAGTAGCGGGAACGGCTTCTTCAGCCGGAACTGCAGCCGCCGGTCATCCAGCGCCGAGAGTTCCTCCGTCGCCGCCAGCAGCTTCTGGCCGAAGGCGTTGCGCAGGCCCCAGCGGCGGATGCTGGCCACCGCGTCCCGTGCCCGGATCGGCTCCCCATCATGGAAGCGGATGCCCTCCCGCAACGTGATGATCCAACGCTTGCCGTCCTCCTCCACGCTGTGGCCGGCGGCGAGCTGCGGGTGCGGCGCGTAGGCGCGGTCGGCGCCATACAGCGTGTCGTAGACCATGTAGCCGTGGTTGCGGCTGACATTGGCGGTGGTCCAGATCGGGTCGATCGAGCTGAGGTTGGATTGCGGGACGAAGCGCAAGACCTTGCTGTCGGCCGCCAGGGCGGGGCGGGCCAACGGCAGGGCGGCGGCCGCGCCGAATGCGGCCAGGAAGCTGCGTCGCTGCATCGGAAAGGGCATCCATTCTCATCTATTCGATGCGCCTTTTCTTAATGCACTAATTTTTATCGCACAAGAAACTCCAGAACGATTCTCCATGCTGAATTGGGGAGGCTGCCACCTCCCCTCGCCTTCAGCCTTCCTCTCGCAACATGCCGCCGCGCACCACTAGCCGCCGCGTCGCCACCGCCTGCACGAAGGCGCGGTCGTGCGAGACCAGCACGCAGGTCGCGCCCTGGGCAATGATCTCCTCCTCCAGCCGTTCCTGGCCAGCGATGTCGATATGGTTGGTCGGCTCATCCAGCAGGTAGAAATTCGGCTCGGCCAGCCGCAGCGCCAGCAGGCCCAGCCGCGCTTTCTGCCCGGGCGAAAGCTGCGCGATGGCCCGCCCCTGCCGGTCCATGGCAATGCCGGCCGAGGCCAGCAGGGACCGCACCTTCTGGTCCCCCAGGTCGAACCGTCCGGCGATGAAGGCGTGCGGCGTTGCCTTCTGCGGCAATTGCGACATCTGCTGGTCCATGTAGCCCATCACCGCCGTGGCACTGGCGCGGATGCCGGGGATGTCCGCCCCCTCCATCGCCTGCCGCAGCAGCCCGACGAGGCGGGACTTGCCGGCGCCGTTGGGGCCCAGCAGCACGACCCGCTCCCCCTGCGCGATGGAAAGCTTGCCGGTGCGGAACAGCTTCGTGCCATCCGGCGCGGTGACGGTGATATCCTCCAGCGTCAGCATCACCTTCGCATGAGTGCCGCGGTTGGCCAGGCGGATCTCGCCCGCGCGCTCGCTGTGCACGGGTTGCAGGCGGTCCTCCAGCGCCTCGGCACGCCGGGCCATCTGCGCCGCCTTTTTCTGCGCGGCGTCGCTGCTTCGGTTGATGCCGATATTCTTCAGCTCGCCGGCGCTGCGGCGCAGGCGGGTGGCTTCCTTGCCATCGCGGTCCAGCTGCGTCTGGCGGGCGGCGTCATCCTCCGCCAGCAGGTGCCGGGCGCGGGTATAGGGGTGGGCGTAGTACGCGCTGACACCCGGGCGCAGGAACAGCGTGCGGTTGGTGCAGCGGTCGAGGAAGCGGCGGTCGTGGCTGGCGATGACGATCGGCATCTGCCGTGCCGGGTCGTTGATCCAGCCTTCCAGCAACTCGATCTTTTCCAGGTCCAGGTGGTTGGTCGGCTCGTCCAGCAGCAGCGCGTCCGGCTCCGCCACCCAGGCGCGGGCGATCAGCGCGAGCCGCTGCCAACCGCCGCTGAGCTGGCGCACCGGCCGCTCATGCAACGCCAGCGGCGCCGCGAACTCATCCAGCACCACATCGACACGCCAGGCCTGCCCATCCCGCTCGGCGGCGGGGATAGCGCGGCGGATGGCCTCGTACAAAGGCAGGTCCAGCAGGTTGGGTGGCATGTCCTGCTCCACCAGCCCGACGCGAAGGCCGCGGGAGCGGGTGATCTCGCCGGCGCCCGGCTCGGCCTGCCCGGCCAAGCAGCGCAGCAGGGTGGACTTGCCGGCGCCGTTGCCGGCGACCAGCCCCAGCCGGTCGCCATCCTGCAAGGTCAGGGTCAGGTCCTGGAACAGCGGCTCGGGCGTCAGGATGCCGACGCCGCGCAGATTGAGGGAGCCCATGGATATCTCTCACACAGCGTGATGGCGGGCGGGCCTTGCCGCCATGGCCGTATCACGCGCCAGATCTTTGTTTGACCGCGCGATTCACGCCTTTGAGTGCTTCCACCTCAGGCGATCACGCTCTCGTCACGGCCCGCCGGCGCGGCAGGCCGCAGGAATGCCCGGCCGGCGAAACGCCAGGCGGGCACAGGCGCCGTTCAGAGCGGTCTGTGGAAATCCGGGGCCATGCCCGGCATCAGGCCCGCCCCGCGGCATGGTGCCACGGGGCCAGGCAGGGTCCGCGCGGGTGGTGCTGGTCGTAGGATGTCATGTCCAGCCCTCCTGCATGCCGGTTGCGCCGGGCGGAGGCTATCAAGCCCGGGCGCGGCGCGCCAGGGGCCGATAGCGGTCGCTCTCAGGCCACGCGGGCCCGGCGGCGCAGCACGCCGCTGGCCAGCACGACGCCGGAGGTGATCAGCAGGCAGCCGGCCAGTTCCGGCAGGCCCGGGGCCTCGCCCAGCAGCAGCATGGCCACCAGCGTCACCGCCACCGGCGTCAGCGCCGTGATGGCGGAGGTGCGGGAGGGGCCGAGGTAGCGCACAGCGGTGGTGAAGGTGATCAACGCCACGACGCCTGCCATGATGCCCTGGATCAGCACGTGCTTCAGCAACACGCCGGCCGGCATCTGCGCCATGCCCTCCAGCGCCGGCAGCAGGGCGAAGGGCGCCAGCAGCAGCACCGACCACAGCCCGACGAACGCCGCCGCCTGCACCCCGCTCAACCCGCTGCGCCGGAACGCGACCGTGTAGATGGACCAGGAGAAGGCCGCCGCCAGCACCAGCAGATGGCCGCGCCAGTGCCCGTCCGCGAACCGCAGCAACCCGGTGCCGGTGATGGCCAGGGCACCGAGGGTGATCAACACGATGCCGGCGATACGCGCACCACTCAGCTTCTCGCCCTGAACCAGCAGGGAGAGCAGGCCGATGAACAACGGCAGCGTACCGGCTAGCAGCGGCCCGGCTTCCGATGCCGGGGCGTAGCGCAGGCCCCACAGCACCAGGAACTGGTAGGGCAGCCCGCCGAACATCAGCCCGAGCAGCGCCAGCTTCGGCACGCCGCGCGGGATGAGGCCACAGCGCCACCACCATGGCGCCAGCAGCAGTGCCGAGGTGCCGAAGCGGATGACCGCCAGCAGGGCCGGGCTGAGCGGCTGCGCCCCCTGCATGGCGAAGCGGGAACCGACGGTCCAGGTCGTCCACATCGCCACCGTCATCAGCGCCGCCAGGATGCCGATGCGGAGGGAGGCGCGGGACGTATCGGGCGTGGCCGGCGCCTCAGCGGGCAGGCATTGGGCATGGCTCATCGGGGACCTCCGGCACAGGCGGTGGTGAGAGCGCGATCGCCCGGATCAGGGACGCGGATCGCGCAACCAGACAAAGGCCCAGCGCACGGCCGCCGCATCGCGCGGCGGCGGACGGTTCTGGACAGCGATCCTGCCGTTTTCCTCGCTTCCTCACTAACCCACGCAGCGCGGGGCGGGAACCCTTCAGGCCCGCACCGGCCCTGGCCGCCCGGCCTCGACGACGAAGCGCGCCCGGTCCTCCTGCGCCGCGCCGGGGGTGGTGACGTGGGAGACGGCCCGGTAGGTGGCGGAGAAGGTGGTGCTGTTCACCTCATGCAGCGTGTAGCCGCGCCGGGCATTGAAGAATGCCAGATGCGGGTTGCGCGCCATCTCCGCCGGCGTGCCGCGCTTTGCCTCGGACCCATCGCCACCGGAACTGATGGAGGTGGCGGTGAACTCGGTGCCAATGGCAGGGCTGTCCTCCCGGTCGTAATCCAGCTTCAGCGTGCCGGCCAACGCCACATGCACGTCACCCGAGACGACGACGAGGTTGCGCGGCGCCTGCAACGCCCCGAACACGCGGCGGCGGGCGGCGGGGTAGCCATCCCACTTGTCCATGTGCAGGCGCTGGGTGGCGTCCGTGCCCGCATCCACCCGCAGCATCGGCACCTGTTGCGCCAGCAGGCGCCAGCTGGCCTGGCTGCGGCCCAGGCCGCGTGCCAGCCAGGCCTCCTGCGCCGGGCCGATCATCTGCGCCGCCGGGTCCTGTTGCGCGGCGCAGACGGGCTCCACCCCGTCGCCACAGGGCTGGTCGGTGCGGAAGCTGCGCGTGTCCAGCACCGCGATATCCAGCAGCCGGCCGTAGCGCAGCGCCCGGTAGGCCTCGATCTCCGGCCCGTGCGGCAACTGGGCGCGGCGCAGCGGCATGTGCTCGTACCAGGCCTGGAAGGCGGCCTGCTTGCGCAGGGCGAAGACCTCCGGCGGCACGGCGGGGCGGTTCGGGCGGCTGCCGTCATCCTGGCTGAACGGGCCGGCCCAGTTGTTCTGCACCTCGTGGTCGTCGAAGGAGGGCAGGAACGGGTGTGCCGCCTGTGCCGCCGCCAGATCGGGGTCCAGCTTGTACAGGGCGTAGCGGGCCCGGTACTCGTCCAGCGACACAGGCTCCGGCCCCTCATGGAAGCGGATGGCGCTGGCGTTGCGGCCGGATTCGTAGATGTAGTCGCCATAGTGGAAGACGAAGTCGAGCTCCTCCTCCTCGGCCACGTGCTTCCAGGCGGTGAAGTAGCCCTGCTGGTAGTTCTGGCAACCGGCATTGACGAAGCGCAGCCGCGCCGGCGCGGCATCCGCCGCCGGTGCCGTGCGGGTGCGCCCGATGCGGGAGAGCCACGCGCCGTAGCGGAAGCGGTACCAGTAAGTGCGCCCCGGCTGCAGGCCGGAAACCTCGGCGTGCACCGCATGCGCCAGTTCCGGCCGCGCCAGTACCTCGCCCGTCGCAGCGATGGCGCGGAACTCCGGGTCGTGCGCGATGTCCCACGCCACCGGCAGTGCAAGGCGTGGCATGCCGCCGCCGGCCAGGGGCTCCGGCGCCAGCCGCGTCCACAGCACCACGCCATCCGGCCACGGATCGCCGGAGGCCACGCCGAGGGTGAACGGGTTCCCCGCCAGGGCCGGCGCGCCCAGCGCCCGCGGTGCCGTGCCCTGGGTGGCGGCCAGCGCCGCCATGCCCAGCGCGCCGCGCAGCAGCCCACGGCGGGAGAGGTCGAGGATATGGCGCTGTTGGCTGTCCATCGGGCGGGCTTCTCTGGCACGGCCGGGATGCGCGCGGCCGCATTGGCGTGCCCGGTGGCTGTAGCCGGCATCGCCGCCGCTTCCAACGCCGGCCGAATGTCACAGCCAAAACGTCATCCGCCAGCCATGTCGGCGCTGGTGGGCCAAGGGCATGACGTGGGATGACCGAAACGCCTGAATCGCGCGATCAGAGCAGGGCGTGCGAACGCGGCACGCTCTAGCGCCGCAGGGCCCGCACCAGCCGCCCCACCAGCCCCGCCGGTGGTGGCAGCCTGCCGCCGGCTACCGCTTCCAGCAGGCGGTGCAGCCCGGCAATCTCGGCGCGCAGCTCGGCCACCACGTGGTCGTGTTCCACCTTGGCGGCGCGCATGGCCACGCGCTGCGCCTTCAGTTCCTCCCGCATCCCGAACAGAATGGCCTCCAGCAAGGGCGAAGTGTTCTGCCAGGACGCATCGGTGAAGGAGAGGCCGTAATCCGAGCGCAGGATGGAGGAGTTCTGCCCATCCGACAGCCCC
>Ga0308171_1002259_pt1 | contig 21051 bp, 15 predicted proteins | sample PhyGR1_FD_202135 | JGI IMG/M metagenome (GOLD analysis project Ga0308171, IMG submission 202135) | Phyllosphere microbial communities from UC Gill Tract Community Farm, Albany, California, United States - DLSLSG.R1 | ecosystem: Host-associated > Plants > Phyllosphere > Unclassified | place: USA... | reverse complement strand
AGAATTCAGGGAGTCGTTGTTCAAAAGGGCGGGCATTTTAACAGGCTCGCAGGATTCTGCTCTGTCAGAACGACAGTGTGACGTACCACTCGATCTAAATTTGCCGGTTTTGATACTTTGCCGCAGGATGTCGGGGTTATTTGCGACTAATCTTTACAGTTCGCGTGTTTGGTAACCCCTATCATTGGTGATCATCTGGCCGCACGTCATAATGCCCGCTGTCACGAAATTTTGCAGAGTCTAGGGAGCTAGCTTGTCTACGCCTGTCGAACCCTTGCGTTTGCTGCTGCTGGCCGATGAGCCCGCGTGGGCAGCGTTGTTGCGCGAGTGCCTGGCGCCGATGGGCGATGGGGCTGTGCTGATCAGCGCACCAAACTGGGAGTCCGTGAGCCGTCTGTTCGATGACGACCACAGCGCCGTGCTGTTGACCACGCCCAGCTTGCAGCCCGGCCCTGGCCGCTGCAGCCTGCCGTGCGTATTGCTGCTGGAGCAGGAACCGCTGGTTTCGCCGCTGGGCGTCAGCGATTGGCTGGTGCGCGATGTATTGGATGCCGATACAGTGCGCCGCTGCCTGCGCCACGTCCGCGAGCGTGGCGTACTGGAAAACACCCTGCAGCGCCTGGCCGAACAGGACCCGCTCACCGGTATCGCCAACCGCCAGGGCTTCCAGACCTTGCTCGCCGCACGACTGGTCGAGAATGAAGGCCGTGGCCTGGCCCTCGGCCACCTGGACCTCGACAATTTCCGCCACGCCAACGACGCCCTCGGCCACCAGGCCGGCGACCGGCTGATCCTGCAAGTGGTCTCGCGGCTCAAGAGCCAACTTGAGGTCGGGGACCAACTGGCGCGCCTGGGCAGTGACGAGTTTGCCCTCTTGATCGACACCCGCCGCGCGCCCCAGCGTGCCGAGTGGATGGCCGAGCGCATCACCGAAGTCATGGCCGAACCGTACTGGGTGGATGGCGAAAGCCTGCTGATCGGCTGCAGCCTGGGGGTGGCCCATGCCCGTGCCCGCGCCGGCGCCGACCCGCTGATGTGGCACGCCCATATCGCCATGCAGCAGGCCAAAAGCACCCAAGGCTGCACCTTTCATATCTTCAACGAACGCATCAACCGCAACGCGCGCAGCCTGGCCGACCTGGAAAGTGAGCTGCGCCGCGCCTTGCGTCGTGACGAACTGGAGCTGCACTACCAACCGCGCCTGGACCTCGACGACGGGCATATCGTCGGCCTTGAAGCCTTGGTGCGCTGGCGCCACGACGAGCGTGGCCTGTTGCCGCCGAGTGAGTTCGTGCCCCTGGCCGAACAAAGCGGCCTGATCGTGCCGTTGGGTTACTGGGTGATCTCCCGCGCGCTGCGCGACATGCAGGACCTGCGCGAACGTGGCCTGCCGCCGCTGCACATGGCGGTCAACCTGTCATTCCGTCAGTTCCAGGACAGCCAGTTGCTCTCCACCCTCAGCCGGCTGATTGCCGAGCGGGGCGTTGAGGCACAGTGGCTGGAGTTCGAACTCACCGAAACCGCCGTGATGCGCCGCAGTGACCTGGTCAAGCAGACCATGGACGCCCTCGGCCGCCTCGGTGTTCGGTTCTCCCTGGACGATTTCGGCACGGGCTTTTCATCGTTCGTGCACCTCAACAGCCTGCCGATCGCCTTGTTGAAGATCGACAAGAGTTTTGTCGGCGGTATGGAAGAGCGCGAAGAGAACCGCAAACTGGTGCACGCCATGATCAACCTGGCCCACAATCTCAACCTTGAAGTGGTCGCCGAAGGCGTGGAAACGCCGGAGCAACTTGCACTGTTGCGCTTGTTTGGCTGCGACCAGGCCCAGGGTTACCTGATCAGCAAGCCGCTGCCGTTGGCGGAGCTTGTGGAGTACCTGACCTTCGGGAAAAGCCAGCAGGCCTTGCTGGGTTGATTGGGTGCCCACCCAATCAACTGTGGGAGCAGGCAAGCCAGCTCCCACACTGACCGACTACAGCCTTCAATCCGGCTGAGCTGCTTGCAACGTGCTGTAGGTTTCAGGCTCTCGCCGAATCATGCGCTTCATCTTCGCTTCAAATGCCCAAGTCAGGCTGACTGCCGCGCACGCCAGGCCCAGCGCCAAGCCCCACCATACGCCGGTCGGTCCCCAGCCCAGGGTGAAGGCCATCAGCCAGGCCGACGGTGCCCCGATCAACCAATAGCAACCCGCGCCGATCAGGAAGGTGGTCTTGGCGTCCTTGAGCCCGCGAATGCAGCCCATGGCGATGGTTTGCACACCGTCGAACAGCTCGAACCAGGCGGCGACAGCGAGCAGGCTGACGGCCAGGACGATCACGTCATGGAAGGCCGGGTCGTTATGGTCGATAAGCAATCCGATCAAAGGATCGGAATAAAGCCACAGCACGGCGGCAAATCCCAACATCACCGCTGCGCCAAATCCGATGCCGACGCGCCCGGCCAGGCGTGCCTGCAGCAACTGCCCAGCGCCGTAATGTTGGCCGATACGCATGGTCACCGCGTAAGACATCCCCGCCGGCACCATGAACGCCACCGAGACAATTTGCAGCGCGATCTGGTGCGCCGCCAACTGCGTGCTGCCCATGGTGCCCATGCACAGCGCCGCAAACGCGAACAACCCGACTTCCACCGCATAAGTGCCGCCAATCGGCAGGCCCAGGCGCCACAGCTCGCGCAGGTACTGGGTATTGAGGCGCAGCAGGCCGGTGCTCAACGGGTACGCCGCATAGGTACGGTTGCGGTGGATGTACCACATCAGCGCCAACGCCATGCCATTGGCGACGACGGCCGTGACCAGTCCGATGCCCATCAGGCCCAGTTTCGGCAGGCCGAACATGCCTTCGATCAACGCATGGTTGAGCAGGTAGTTGGCCACCGCGCCACCGAGGCTGATCACCATCACCGGCTGGGCCTTGCCAATCGCGCTGGTGAAGCCGCGCAAGGCCATGAAGCTCAGGAAACCCGGGAGGGCGAACGGCAGGATCGTCAGGAATTGCCCCGCCGAGTGCACGTTGGTCTCGGTCTGGCCGAACAGCAGCAGCAGCGGCTTGAGGTTCCACAACAGCAAGCCGGCCGCCAAGGCCATCAGCCAGGCGAGCCACAGTCCGGCCTGGGTCAGGCGGGTGGCGCCTTCGATATCCCCCGCGCCGTGACGGATTGCCACCAAGGTGCCCACGGCGGCAATCACGCCGATGCAGAAAATCGACACGAACGAATAGCTTGCCGCGCCCAGGCCGCCACCGGCCAGGGCTTCGGGGCTCAGGCGCGCCATCATCAGGGTGTCGGTCAGCACCATCAGCATGTGCGCCAACTGTGAGGCAATCAACGGCCCTGACAGCCGCAGAATGGCCCAGAGTTCGGTACGTGCCGGATGCTGCATGATCATCACGCTCGAATAGTCGAAGGGTTGAGGGAGGGTTGATTCTCGGCGCTCTCAGCGCATTGCACAAAGGGATAAATGCGATCGTTCACATGACTAAAACTCATGCCTGATGAATCTGGTACGTTACGGCATTGCTTGTAGGAGCTTGCCAAATGTCACGTCGCCTTCCTCCCCTTTATGCCCTTCGCGCGTTTGAGGCGGCATCGCGGCACAATTCCTTCACCCGTGCGGCGGAGGAACTGTCTATAACGCAAAGTGCGGTGAGCCGACACATCCGCACATTGGAAGAGCACTTCGCCTGCCGCCTGTTCCAGCGCAGCGGCCGCACCTTGCAGCTCACCGAGGCGGCGCGTCTGTTGTTGCCTGGTGTGCGCGAAGGTTTCGCCGCGCTGGAGCGGGCCTGCCATACCTTGAATGCCGAAGACGACATCCTGCGCATGAAGGCACCGTCCACCCTGACCATGCGCTGGCTGTTGGCGCGGCTCAGCCGGTTCCGTGCGTTGCAGCCCGGCAATGAGGTGCAACTGACCAGCGCCTGGATGAGTGTGGACGAGGTGGACTTCAACCAGGAACCCTTCGACTGCGCCGTGCTGCTGAGCTACGGCCATTTTCCGGCGGATTGGGAGGCCAGTTATCTATTCCCGGAATTGCTGATTCCGGTGGGCGCCCCCAACCTGCTGGAGGATGGACCCTGGGATGTCGAGCGCCTGGCCACCGCCGAGTTGCTGCACCCCACGCCTGACCGTCGTGATTGGCGCAACTGGCTGGAGCGCATGGGCTTGTCATCCCAGGTGTCGCTCAAGGGCGGGCAGGTGTTCGATACCCTCGAACTGGGCATGATCGCCGCTGCGCGGGGTTACGGCGTATCCATGGGTGACCTGCTGATGGTGGCCGAAGACGTGGCCCAGGGCCGATTGAGCCTGCCCTGGCCAACAGCCGTAGCCAGTGGTGAAAGTTATTACCTGGTGTGGCCGAAGACCCGCCCCGGCGGTGAGCGGCTGCGGCGCTTGGCGGAGTTTCTCCAGGCGGAGGTCAAGGCGATGGCGTTGCCTTCAGTCGAACGTCTCGATTGAGTGGTTGCAGAGCGTTCGTGCAATCGTTTGCGTGATACCCCTGTGATTCGCTCAAGTATTGCTTCGCCCAGCCGAAGAAGGTGTGTTGGAACAATCGTGCACCAACGTTTCCCACCAGATAATTTGCCGAGCAACGCTATGAGATCAGGATGATCCTGGCCTCGGCCAGGAGCCTTCATGACTCAACCTCGCGCTCGGATAGCCTCACAGCTAGGCCTCGCACTCGCCGTGATTCTGGCTGTCGTCATCAGCGGCAGTACTGTGTTTGCTCTGCGTTCCCTCGACTCCGCCAACCTCGCCACCCGCGAGGAACACCTGGCCAGCGAGGCGCGCTTGCTTGCCGATCAACTCAACACCTTCCACGGCACCTTGCGCGAGAGTACCCAGCGCTTGAGCGGGCTGTTCGAAAAGCGTTTTGGTGCCGGTTTGAGTGTGCGTGCAGACCAACCAGTGACCGTGGCCGGTGTGCAGACCCCGAGCCTGTATCTGGGCAGCGAGGTGTTGAACAACAACTTCGAGGATGTGGATGAGTTCAAGCAGATGTCCGGCGGCGTGGCCACGGTGTTTGTACGCAGCGGCGAAGACTTCATCCGCATCAGCACGTCGTTGACCAAACAGGATGGTAACCGCGCCATCGGTACGGTCCTGGATCGCCAAGGCCCGGCTTATCAGCGTGTGCTCAGCGGGCAGACCTACATCGGCCGGGCGGTATTGTTCGACCGCTCCTACATGACCCAATACAGCCCCGTGCGTGATAGCAGCGGCCAGGTCATCGCCGTGCTGTTCATCGGTTTTGACTACACCGATGCGCAGAATGCCCAGTTCGAGAATCTCAAGCGCTTCCGTATCGGCCAGACCGGCTCCCTGGCCCTGCTGGACGAGCAGAAGCGCTGGCTGGTGCCCCCGGCTGGCGTGCAGGCGCTGGACCAGGCGGTTCCAGTGATGTTGGACCTGGCCAAAACACCAGGCAAAGGTCGCTTCTGGGCGGACAAGAACGAAGAATTCTACAGCGTCTCTGTGCCCTTCGACGGCGGGCCGTGGGCAGTTGTCGCGAGCATGCCCAAGGCCGAGATTCGCTCGGTGACCTGGGACGTCGGCATCCGCCTGGTGATCGGCAGCGTGCTTGCCATGCTGCTGGCGGTCGGCGCAACGGTCTGGTTGCTGCGTAGCAAGTTGGCGCCGTTGGGCGACCTGGTGCGCCAGGCCGAAGCCCTGGGTGCGGGGGACTTGAGCGTACGCCTGAATGTGTCCAGCCATGACGAAATCGGCCAGTTGGCGCGCAGCTTCAACCAGATGGGTGAAGCGCTGTCGACCATGGTCTCGCATATCCGCAAGGCAGCCGAAGAGGTCAACAGCCGTGCCCAGGCGTTGTCTGGGTTATCCGGTGGTGCTTATGAGGGCATGGAGCAGCAGTCCGGTGAGATCACTAGCATGGCTGGTGCAGTGGAAGAGTTCAGCGCCACGTCGCTGAACATCGCCGATAACATGGGCAGCACCGAACGCCTCGCCCAGGAAAACGCCCAGCAAACCCGTATCGGGCGCAACTCGATGCAAGAAGCGTCGTCGTCCCTGGAACACATCGCCGCCGCGCTCAACAGCACGGCTACGGTGATCAACACCCTGGGCCAGCGTTCCCAGGAAATTGGCGGGATCGTCGGCGTGATCACCTCGATCGCCGAACAAACCAACCTGCTGGCACTCAACGCCGCCATCGAAGCCGCACGGGCGGGTGAGCAGGGTCGTGGGTTTGCCGTGGTCGCTGATGAGGTGCGTAACCTGGCGTCGCGTACCCGTGAGGCCACCGACGAAATTTCCGGGATGATCCAGAGCATCCAGCAGGAAACCGGCAACGCCATCAGCACCATGGAGCGCGGCAACGTATTGATGCAGGAAGGCCTGTCGCGCAACGCCGATGTGGCGTCGGCCCTGGCGCGTATCGACGAGCAAAGCCGCTCGGCCGGTCAGCAGTTCGCTGCGATCACCACCGCCACCCAGGAACAGAGCAGCACCGCGACTTTGCTCAGCAGCAACCTGCAGAGCATTGCGCTGGCCAACAGCGAGCAGCGCGAGGTGGTGTCGAACCTGGCGATCACGGCCAAGGAACTGGAGACCCTGGCGGCGGGCCTGCGGCATGAAGTGGATCGGTTTCGTTGAGACCTAGCGGTCGCCCAGCCCTGGGTCCACGCGCTTGCCGATGTCTTTGAGGCGCGCCAGTTGGTCGACCATGCCAGGGGCTTCGTCCATGCTGGTGACGAAGGTCCACAGGTAGGTCATGACCGCATACACATGACCGGCCTTGACTGCGGGGGACAAGGCCAACTGGCTGATGGCGACCACGAAGAGCAAGGCAGCCAGCGTGCCGAGAAACAGGTACGCAGCGGCCTCGCGGTCTGACAGCCAGATCCGCAGGCGAGACAGCACCTGGTAGTGGCGTCGCAGGGTCGGCGCACCGACTTTTTCCACCAGGCCGATTTCCTTTTCCAAGCGATTATTCAGGCGCTCATGCAGCGCTTGGTTACGTTGGGCAAAGCGCGGCAACAGCGTGATACACAGCACCAGTGCGCCCAGGCACGCGAGACCGACCCAGGGCTCGATCACGATCAGCATCACCGCCGCACCAATAATCGATACCAGCGCCGTGGCGATGATCGGCACGTGTTTCTCAAAGAAGTCGACGAACTCTCGTGCGAGCACCACCCGTGCCGCTGACTTGGAGGTGCTGTGATTCTGCAGGCGCTGGTTCAGAATCACCGGCACCGCCAGGTCGGCGTAGATCCGGGTGAAGGTTCGGGTGTCCAGCGCCCGGCGTGCCGCGCCGACGACCCAGAACGCCAGGACCACGGCGGCGTAGAACAGAGCGTTGCTGGCATCGCCCCGAATGATTGCATCCACCGCAAACCCGGCAAACAACGGGTATGCCAGCAGCAGGGCATTTTCCAATGCAACCAATGACAGCGTGCCGAACAGCTTGCCGGGATAGGCTTTGGCGATCGCTTTGAGGGTCTGGCCGGCGGATTGCTGGCCGATTTTCTTGCTTTCTTCGATCAGGATTTGAGGCGTGACGGATGTCATGGGTGCACCAAAGGGATGATAGACGCTATTATTGAGCGACTGCTCAAGTATCCTTGAGCGATCGCTCAAAAAGCAAGCGCCGCTTATCTGCCGGTGCCGAAAGGAATTGCCATGTCGCGTATCGACCGTAAAGACCAGATCATCGCCGCCGCCCTGGAGTTGTTTCGCAGCAAGGGGTTTGCCGATGTGTCCACCCGCGACCTGGCCGAACATGCCGGGCTGTCCCGTAGCCACGTTTATCACTACTTCAGTGATTGGAAGGAGCTGCGCCGCGAAGCCTTCGTGCGGTTTGCCAATGAGCAGTTGGACGAAGTACGGGCGCCTCTGGCAGAAGCCCCCCCGCTGGATGCCTTTGTGGGTTTTTTGCGTGACTGCCTTCCGAGCACCGCCGATGCAGGCTGGGCGCTGTGGCTGGATGCCTGGGACGAAGCGATGCAAGACCCGCAAATGGCCCAGGCTTACCTGGTGATCAATGCTCAATGGCAAGGCATGCTCGCCGAAGTGATCGAGCGAGGTGTCGCTGCCAATGTCCTGCGTTGTGACTCGCCACAACGCGCTGCCCGCCAAATCTTTGCAGTGGCGATGGGCTACGCCGACGACCTGATGCTCCAGCCCTCCACGGAGTCGGCCGAAGCGGCCTTGGATGAAGTGATGGAAGTGGCGCGGTTGCTGCTGGACTTTCCACAGTCACCCTAGCCAACAGCCGCGGGCCGATACTGCAACGCTTCCGCCAGATGCGCCCGGTTGATGCTATCGGTGTGCTCAAGGTCGGCTAGGGTGCGTGCCACTTTGAGCAGTCGATGGGCTGCGCGCAGGGAAAGCGTCAGCCGTTCACAGGCGTTTTCCAGCCAGCATTCGTCGACCTTCGCCAGCTTGCAGTGCTTGCGTAGCTCCGGCAGATCAAGGAAAGCATTCGCACAGCCTTGGCGTTGCTGTTGGCGATCGCGGGCCTGGGCGACCCGTGCCGACGCCTCGGCTGTGTTATCGCCTGCCTGCTGGGTAGGATTCAACGCAGTGGTTTCTCGCGCCACAGTGAGGTGCAAGTCGATGCGGTCCAGCAGCGGCCCGGAGAGCTTGTTGCGATAGCGCTGGATCTGCTCCGGCGTACAGCGACAACGTCCGCTGGGTTCGCCGAGGTACCCGCAAGGGCAGGGGTTCATGGCGGCGACCAGTTGGAAACGGGCCGGGAAGCTCACGCGGTCGCGGGCACGGGAAATCACGATGTGCCCTGATTCCAGTGGCTCGCGCAGCACCTCCAATACTTTGCGGTCGAACTCCGGCAGCTCATCCAGAAACAGCACGCCGTGATGGGCCAGGGTGATTTCTCCCGGTTGCGGCTTTGACCCGCCTCCCACCAGCGCCGGGCCCGACGCCGAATGATGCGGCTGGCGAAACGGTCGGTGGGGCCAATGACTGAGTGGCGCCACGCTGACGACCGATTGAATCGCCGCCACTTCCAGGGCTTCCTGCTCACTCAGCGGTGGCAACAAACCCGGTAGGCGACTGGCGAGCAATGTCTTGCCGGTGCCGGGCGGGCCGCTTAACAGCAGGTTATGCGCCCCCGCCGCCGCGATCAGCAGTGCGCGCTTGGCGGCGAGCTGGCCCTGTACTTCGCTCAGGTCCGGGTAAGGTTTGTTCAGATACAGCAATCCGTCGGATTTGTAGGGCTCGATGGGCTGATGCCCATTCAGGTGCGCTACCACCTGCAGCAAATGATCCACGGCGAGCACTTTCAACCCCGACGCCAGGCAGGCTTCTTCCGCATTCGCCCGCGGCACGATTACGGTGCGCCCCGCCTTGCGCGCCGCCAATGCTGCCGGCAACACGCCTTTCACTGCCCGCACTTCGCCGGACAGGGCCAATTCTCCCAGGCATTCCACCTCATCGAGCATCGACGCCGGCACCTGCACGCTGGCCGCGAGGATTCCCAAGGCAATCGCCAGGTCAAAACGCCCGCCGTCCTTGGGCAGGTCGGCAGGTGCCAGGTTCAGGGTGATGCGGCGGGCCGGGTATTGCAGGGCAGAATTGAGAATGGCGCTGCGCACCCGGTCCTTGCTTTCCTTGACCGCGCTTTAGGAGCTATATAATAGACACCCGTTCTATGCCGAAAGGTCTATCAAGTGACTGCGCACATATACAGCTATAAGCGAATTTCTAGCCGTACCCAAAAGGAAGGAACGGGTATAGATAGGCAAGAGGCCCTCATCAGTGAGTACCTTGCTAATCACAAGCTTGAACTGACCCGCGAATTTATCGATCTTGGCATATCAGGCTTTCGAGGCAAGAACGCCCGTACAGGAGCTTTGCGAGAATTTTTAGACCTGATTGCTACTGGTGTTATCAAAGCCAATGACGTGTTGCTGGTCGAGAATTTCGACCGTCTCACACGTATGAATGGCATTGATGCAACGAAGCTGGTTGTTGATATTTTATCGGCAAAAATCATCATCGTTACTCTCTCTGATAATCAAATTTATGATTACAGACAAGAGGACCATTCAAGTATTTTATTCAAAATAAATTTTGTGTTGAGCCGTGCCAATGAAGAAAGCCGTATCAAAAGAAATAGGTCTTTGGGTGCGTGGGCGAGAAAACATAACGAAGCAAAATTATCGAATAAGGTGATGACAAAAAGATTGCCTTACTGGATTAGGTTTGACGATGAAACTGAAACATTAAAACTTGATTCTAATAGGGCTGATGAAGTCAGAAAGATTTTTGACTTATTGGAAATTTATGGATGTGCAAGAACAGCTAATGAAATTAATAAAACGCCTACCGACAAGAAATGGACTTTGATAGCAGTTCGGCATTTGTCTCGCGCTAAATCTGTTTACGGGTGTCTTGAAATTTACAAGACAAAATCAGAAAGCGGGGAAAGTGTAGATTATGAAGAGCTGGAAAATTATTATCCCGCAGTAATTTCAAAAGAACGTTTCTTTAATCTACAAACAAAACTAAACATTCGAACCGAAACCCACGAAAAAATTGGTAGAGAAAGCAAAGGGTTTAGGAATATTTTTAAGGGTGTTATTTTTTGTGAGCATTGCTCCACTGCGCTCCATCAGAACTTTACCAAGCGAAAAGGTAAAGAATATATGTATTTGATTTGCGCGAAAAGTTTGGTGGGTGCATGTCCTGCTGGTCGTAAAATCTTCATCCCGTATAATTACATCGTGGAACCGTTTTTACTTTATTACAAAAATTATGGGCTAGAAAAAATCATTAGAAAATCTGGTGACGTACAAAGTCTTGTCGAAAGTCGAAACGCCTACAATGCTGAAATTGAAGACAAACAGAACACGATTGAGAAAATTGTTGAAAGCATCGAACTAAATGGCGGGGATATTCCGAAAATCCTTTTGACGCGTATTAGGAAAATTGAAGCCGAGATTAGTGCGCTGAATACTAAACGCGACTTGGTAGATATTGAAATAGCAAAAATCAATATTTATGTCGAGGTTGAGCAAGCCATTAGCAGGGCTGACATTGACGAGTTGCTGGATAGTGAAGAAGGGCGAATCAGGTTCAATATGCTTTTGAAAGAAAGCCAAGTACAAATCAGAGTTTTAAAACGCTTTGAAGATAGTGCGCCATTTGAGGGGCAAGACTTTAAAGACGAACATAAAATGAGTGAGGTTGTAATTAACAATAAAGCGAAGGGTTTTGGGGTGAGTTATTACTTTGATAGAAAGCACGCTATGTTGGCCGGTGGTAATTACTACTTTTATACAAAAAAACTTGTGGGTGGGTGGAAGAATGATTTTACATTGCCGTTGGGTTCACGGGCTGATTTTAATTAGCGAGGATTCGCCCGGAAACGCCGCATAGGCGCGGGCGCAGTATCTGGGCGTGAGTAACCCACCTTGACCCGTAGGGTCAATCAGTACGGGTTAATCAACAAGCAGGGCTAGCCAAACAGCTTTTAATGCTTTTGCTTTTCTGCTCCACCGGGTGGGGTACGGGAGATTAAAAGAGTAATAAAGTGAACCTGGATAAAAACCGGGCTTCTGAATGCTATAATTAAACAATAATAAAAAACATCCCACATGGAAGATTTCTTTAAATTCTCGTTAGTGTTGGCCTTACTATGCATTGCGGTAAAAGCCGGCTACTTTGAAAACGCAAGCAATGTACCAGTAGGTACTGTTATTGAAACTAAAGTATCAGCGAAAGACAGGCTAACTGACAAAGAAAGAAAAGAGTCTATAAGAGCTTTTCAAAAGGCTGCTAACGACTGTAAAAATAAAGACTCATTTGATGAGCGTGGTAGTACATTGCTACAGACAAGCCACTCATTTAATTTTAAGAACGGGACCTGTGAGGAAGCAAAAACATTATGGACGTTAAAGGACGAAGATTTTTGGAGGGAGCCTGAATATATTAGCAAGGGTGTTACTGTAAAAAGCTACTCTCTTCCAACAAATCCTTATTTCTAAAATTAGTCGAGGGGCTGTACTTCTTGAACGGTGATACCCTAACGCAATGTATAGCCGAGCCGTTAGGCTAATGCTTTTGATTTTGCTCTTCTTGGATAATTCTAAAACAACTCTCACAAAATAGGTAAAAGCCATATAACAAAAGGGTGGGGATGCCTAATTCAAACAATTGTTTAATTTTAGGATAGAAAAAAAGAGCCGAAGCTCTTGTGTTTTTCTTGCAAATGTTAAGATGTAGTTACTACACAAACAACTTAACAATGATTTACAATAACAGCATACCATTTTATTTTCAGCGCGCAATATCAAAAGAACAAAATAAAGAAAGTTTCCTCAATAAATTGCACGCCCATATTGAGGCTAAAAAGCTAACTGACAAAATATCCACTTTCAACCAAGGTGGTTTCGATTACAAAAAAACCTTAGAAAAACTTCAGTCGGATTCAAAGCCGGTCCATGCAAGTAGCAAACTTGTATCTAACCTTCAAGAAGTGTGTACGTCTTTCTATGAAATGGAAGTGCTCGTAAGCACCCAAGAGTTAAGCACAGCAAATCAAAGAAATCATTTACGATACTCCGAGCGTATACCATCATTCAGGCAATGGGATAGAGACGCAGTTTGTCTTGCCCTTGTAATTAACAAGCTATTTTTGCATATAACAAAAAGCACGAAAAAGACTAGCCAGGTTATTGAGCTTTCAAAGTGTAAAATCACTCGTCAAGAGCTACTAAATATTGAGTTAATCAAAGGCATTAAAGTTCGAGACTTGAAGGCGAGCGGCACTATATTAGACAAGCTCGACAAATATTATGAAGATGAGGACTTTATTTATGAGTTTGATTTGAACTTGTGTCGTAACGACGAAAGCAGACGGTTCAACGGTTTTCAAAAACACAAAAGAATAATAAGAAAAGTCAGGATTAGAGAAAATGAGCTTATACAACTTTCCAATAAAGCTATTGGCTCGCATAACAGCTATTGCAGTAATGTCGCTCTTGAATATCGCAAGTATGTCGATGAGTGTCAGGCTGACTATCTCAAAAACTCTTATATACAATATGGCGATGATGAAAAAACACAAAAGCCATTGGCTGATGTAGTAATGACTCCTGAACGACGTGTTGCAGAACTATACTCCTGTGTGAAAAATATGGAGCTTGTTGCAGAGCAAAGAAAATATGTATGTTTATTTCTAACTGCGACTTGCCCAGCTTCATTTCACGCAAACCCAAAATTTGGAAAAAATACGTGGGATGGTTCAACTCCACGCCAAGCGTCAGATTATTTGAGTAAAAAGATAGACCAATTGAGTAAGGCTCGCAATCGTTACGAGCTTAATGATTTTGGGCTTTGGACGAAAGAATTACACAAAGACCAGTGTCCGCACTTGCACGCACTATTATTTGTTTGCCCCACAAAAGTCGATAATTTAATACTGCATATAAATAGAATCTTCAAGCATTCAGGAAAGTCTACGACTATCGAAATAATATCTGCTGAACAAGCTCAAAAGCACGGTAAGAAAAGAGCATCTGCATCTTCTTATGTAATGAAATATCTAATCAAAGCAATACAGAACCCTGACAGCGAATCGTTGAAAGTAAAGGCTGGATGTATGGTTTGGGGGATAAGGCGCTATGGATTTTTCGGAGTTGAACGAGCAATATCAGTTTGGCGAAAATTTAATCGCTTCGTAAAAATGGAAGAGTGGCAAATAAAGCTTGAACTTAAACACCCCGTTTTTAGAAAATTAGCATCCCTGAGAAAAGAGTTAAAATTTTTAGATTTTTGTAAGGTCGCAAAAGAGCGGCTGGAATGGATTACAGAGCTTAAAATTGTTGAGCGTCTATACGATTTTGAAGAAATGGTTGTTTCTAATGTTGGGTTGAGGGTCGTAGGGTCTAATATAGAATTAGCGACGAAGATAGATTGTTCAATAATTTACAAAGACAAACCCTAAAATTTAGGGCTTATGTACTTTTAATGGTTGCAGTGGGTCAAGTCCCACTTCCCCTTGCCTGGTTAATTTTTCTAACAGTTTTTTATCAGTCTCTTGATTGTCGAATATTTTTTCTGCCTTTGATTTTGTTTTCTTATCAGTAGACTTTACGGTTATTTCCTTTTCAGGCTTTTCAGGTCTTTCAGTTTCAAGAGCTTCAATATTTTCTGGTTTTGAATGGCTTGGGAATAAATCAGAGAATGAAACTGGTGCTTTCAATAAATCATCGATCTCGAGGTTTTCTTTTTTCAGTGCATTTATATGAAGTTCAAGAAGCTTGATTTTTGCTTTTGGGTATTTTTCTTGATTGGCTTTGACACGCTCGAAAAGTGCAGACAAGTCAGATTTTGAAGGTTGATAATTAGAAACTTCTAAACCCATCATTGCAGATACCAGCCACGTTTTACGTTTAAAATCTTGCGAGCCGGTTAGGTAGAATGGTCCTCTATTACCTTGTTCAAGCAACGCTTGAATCCCCGCCTTAATGCTTATCTCGTTAGGGTTAGTAAAAGAAACACTATTGTCATTGACTGTAAAACTGGTTTTGTACTTCTCATTCTTGCTTGTGTAGTTCACTCCATCCGAAGTCTGAAATTTTGTATAAAGGCTTTCACGGCGGTTAGGTAGTGGTTTCGGGTCTGGTCCTAGACTCGAAGAGATTTCACCTAACTCATCGGGCGGTAATGGCGACTCGTAACGTAGGATTAATTCGGAAATCCCATTTTCATCGACCTTGTATTTTTCAATCAGTTTGCTCATTTGAAAACCGATGGAACTTGGCTTTATCGACGTTGAAGCTTTGCTTATGTAATAGCCTGAAAGCTTGCTAGGGTCAGTTTTGCTCTTATTGGCACGAATAGTAAACCCATCGGCAATCATCGCCTTGAACAACGCCTGCGGCGTCTGGGCGCTGGAAAGGAGACCTTTCAGTTCGCGCTTATATTTCTTCTCATCAGACTCTTGCCCGGTACGACTCTCGTACTGTTTAGAAGCATAATTTAGCCTCGTTGGGTTGGATGTGTTCCGGCTTTCAGATATTTGCTCATTTTTGAGCGAATATTTCTTTTCGAGTTTTTTGGCTAGGTCTTCTAAATCACGATAATTATCTTTTTTGTAAAATGGCTTGTTATCGAAATCCCTATTTTCCATAACCAAATGCAAGTGAGGATTGGCTGTGTCTCTATGAACAGCAAGCAAGAAATTACGATTATCACCGAAGTGACGTTTAATTAATTCATTGCCGATGAGTAGCAATTTGTCGTCTGAAATATCTTTGTGTTGTTCCTCAAACGAAACTATATAATGCATTTCATTGCTTTTCTGTTTTGCCGTTAACCGGCTATTAAAATCGGATTCGATAAACTTCGCTGATTCATTAATATTGCCCATATTGACTGGAATATTGCCACCGATGCGTGTGGCTTTATTTAAAACATACTTGGCAAGATTTTTGGTATTGGGCCGAATGCGTGGAACTTCTTTAATTAACATTGTTTCAACCCAGTATCATTTCAATTAGGTCACTGCTACCGTCCATGAGTTTGTCATTAATCATATCAATTCTTGGCATGAAATATTCTAGCGTCTCTTTTAGTTGGGATTCTTTTTTTGAGCCTTCAAGAACATACCTGTTGATATAATCGCAAATTTTAATTAACCCATCATTATGAGTAAACGAAACATTAGGGTTTGAAAATATGGCTTGATAAACGGAGAACTCACTCAAGAACTTATAAAGTTGACTGGAAAAGGATTTATCTTTTTCATCAAGCGTTAATAGCTTTCTTTGGTAAAGCGAAAATTCTTCTTGTGAAAAACTAATCGTATATTGCTTTTCTCGTTTTGAAAGCTGGTCAGTAAATAAAGGGTGATTTATCGTTGCTTCGACGTCTGGTTTTTTTGAGGTTTGAACTGCAAATGACTCAAAAAGCAGCGGCTTTATATTTACTCTGACTTCCATTATCTTGTTAATAGCGTTGCTGATTTGCTTTTTTAACGCTGGGTCTTCTGTTTCAATCCTGTTTAAATTTGTATGAAGATTTACAATCAGCTGATTATATTTTCTAAAATCCACAGCATTTGTGTTCTTTGAAATTACGACGTAGCTGCGGTCATTTAAAAAATGCTGCTTGAATGCATTTGATAGAGAGAATTTTGTGGATGATATTTGATTGTATTCTTTTCTCAACTGCTCAATAACGATTGAGTTTATCTCGGTTAGGCGCGTGCTTAATTTATATTTGCTCATAATGAATTTATTGGTTATGAGTATATAATAGCATTTTATATTTCATTGCTGGTTTGTTAGATGTTGGTTTTGCTTTGCTTTTAGATACGACCCTTGTGGGAGTAGATTTGCCCCCGTAATGACCAATAGGGAATGAGTGGGGCAAGCATAAACAACCGAACGACGATAGTCGTGATGGTTTTTTATTCTGCTTGCTTCTTTTGATTTCGATTAAAATTAGACTCCCTGACAAAGCAGAATTTTAATTCTGTTTTGTCAGGGATGTAGTTACTGAAGATTAGTACTGTCAAGAAGCGCCTGATATTGGTCAGGGTCTTTTTGCTTCATTGTGTCAAGCACGAAATTTGCCAGTTTGGTAATTTCGGGAACATCAAGAGGTCTCATACTTCTATCGAATATTTCTTCCAAATGCGATAGCTCGTTATTGACTCTATTTGCCAAGCTTGTGGCTATTTGGTCTCCTCCAAAAAAAGCCTTTAACTTTTCATCGTTAGATTTGTTATTCGGAAACTTGTAAAATAGATAAGCTTCAAGGAATTTTCTGAGATTGTTCCCGAAGTTATAAAATGATTCGTGCCCGATTTCTATAGCTGTCGAGTTAGCACAGGCATGTACCTGGCTGAACAAATAGTTAAATTCAGTAACGTACTGCTTCAGATACTTGGGCATCAATTTCAAATGACTTACATCGTTTGAGCGCTCAAGTATAAAATACTCACAGTCAATTTTGGGCTTGGGGGAATTATCCATCGGTTTGGATAGTTTTTTAAGGTACTTCAAGAAGTCTAAATTATGAGTCGAGATGAAAAGCTGACTATACTTATAGGTGTTTTTTTGATTCGGTATCTTTATTGGGCTTGCAAGTACGTGCTCTATGAGACTATAGACGAAGAAGATATGGTTGCTGTCCAAGCTTGAGATTGGGTCATCAATCCATACGATAAGTTCTTTTCCCTGCGTTTCAACGTCCTCTAATTTCGCAATAAAGTAGCAGAAAGCGACGAGACTGCACTCTCCTTCACTGAGATTTTCCGCAGGTAAATCACCACGGAATATTTTAAAGTTTATTTCTGTTACCGCTTCATTATCTAACGCTGACAGTTTTAATCCGGTATGACCAAAGTGGTTTTCGAGGTAGTGATTGACGCGCTCCGCTCCTCTTCTTTCGTCTTTGAGTTTATTCTTTAATGCCTGAATATCTTTTTCAAGCTGAAGTATTTCTGTGCTTGTCTTGCTTTTGGTTTCGGCTTTTGAAGTGACCTCGCCATTAAGGTCATCTATCGCGTTAAGCTCTTTTTTATAGGATATATCGGTTACAAATTTTGAAACTTCGTCGAGACGCAATATGGTTCTTGCGGTTGATTGGTCATTGTCTAGAGTTTCCGTTTTCTTGTTGTGTTTTGTTACCAACTCCGACACAGAACTATAAATTGCACCTATGTCTAAATCTTCCGGCATTAACGAGGGTGTGGGGAATGTGCGGAAAATATCGTTAAGGCGCAACGATAATACAGTAGTAATTAATAGTAAGTTGTCGTCATATTGCTTAATACCCTCTAAAAACTGCTCATTTAGGGCTGAAAATTCTTCATGGTAGGTGCTATAAAAATCTAACTGCTTTATCGGCAGCGATTTAGGTAACTGCTCTCGCTCTGTATTGACTCTATCTAAAAGCGCTTGGATGTCAGTCCGCAAGCTGTCGGACTCTTTACTAAAGTGCGCGTCTAATTTTGCCCATAGGTCTGCCGGTATCGGACTACCACAAAAGGCACAGGTTGACCGAACATTTTTATGGCTTTCAATTCCCTCACGAACCCACTTTTGCAATAAAGCATCATTGATTAAGTCCTGAATGCTTTGTGTTGGCTTAACTTCCTTTTCAAGCAAGAGCCGAGCTTCCGCCAAGAACGTGTTTCTTTTATCGGTAAATTTTTCACCAAAAACTATTTCGGGTTTTGCTTGGTCATTCAATAACGTAATGAATTCAGCTTGTTGTTCGGGCGTAAGGTTTGGCTGTGGCTTCTTATCCAGAGCGGTAATATCAGCCTTGATGTTAGTAATCGTATACGTGAATTGCCTATAGTTCGGATTTGTTTTTATAGGCCCGTTGGCTTTGTCACGAAGTTTGCTATCTAATCCAGTTTGTGCTGTTTTCACTCGGCCTTGAACTGCCGCTAAATCTTCTGACTCTATTTTTAGTCGATTACGCAGACTACCAATAGTATCTTCTGTTCCGAGCAGACTCTCCTTTTCTTCAATTTCTTTTTCGAGCGTAATGTTTTCATCACCTAACACAGCGAATGGTTTTATACTCCCGTCAGGATTTGAAAGCCATCGAAGATTATCGTCAACAAAGTCTTTGTTGTACACTCTGACGCTGTATTGGCAAGTATCTAAATTTTGCTGGTTTAGTAGTTCAGGCCCTTCATGTGAGAAGCTGTACTCTGCATTTTGATATTTATCATGCTTCTTTTTTAATTCTAGGCTTCGAACGATTCTTGAAAGACTTGTTTTCCCGGAATAATTTCGGCCATAGATAATGTTCAGCTTTTTAAATTTACCTATGGTCCTACCTTCATCCCTGACTGAAACGTCCCAGTCAAACTCCTTGAAGACAGCGAAATTCTTAATTTTATTGATTTTTGTGAACACAGCCCGCTCCTTGTGCTTGTCGATGGTGGCAGATTGCTTGCCCTCTACAATCTGGCACACACGGGGGGCTAATTGAAGAACAAACATTTTTTGTTTTTGTCTGTTAAGTCGCTAGTAAATCGCCGTTTCCGGCAAACCCACCAGTGTCAGGGACGGCAGACCATTGGCCATGTGCACCTCGACGGTGACGGCGGGAGCTTCGACGCCAATTTGGGCACGGCTGTGGACGATGGCGAGGGACATACTCGTTCCTTGAAGAATTGAGGCCGCTTCCTGCGGTTTCTTAAAGGTAGTCGAGGGAACGCATGGGCAACGAATCAGACTTTTACAGGACGTATCAACGTGCAAAGGCGTTGGGATACTTATCCAGATAGGCGCCGTTGAGTTGGGTGTCCGGGGCACGCATGAAGGTGCGGAAATCGGGGATCAGGAACACCAGCAGTGACAACCCCAGCACCATCGCCCCCAGCGACGTGATGGTCAGGGTGACACCGAGGTTGGCGATCAGGCCATTCATGGCGAAACTGCCCAGCGGGCTGGCTGCCGCGGACAGAAAGGACACGGTGGCGAAGATCCGGTTGCGGTGCTGCTTGGGGGTCGCCAGTAATCTCACGGCAGAGGTCGGAATGTTGATCAGCATCAGGCCCACCCCGCCACAGAAAAACGCCAGGGGCACGACGACTATCGATGAGAGCGCGCCGGCCAGCCACATATTGCCCCCCAACAGTGCAAAGCCTGCCGCGACACACAGGTCGCGGGGTACCCGTTGGGTCAACCAGCCGGTGATCGTGTAGCTGCCCGCCAGGATGCCCAGGCCGAAGCACGCATCCAGCAGGCCGAGGTAGGTGATCGGGTAGTGGATAACTGTCTTCACGTACAGCGGCAGCAGGATGGTAAAAAATGGAAACAGGGCAAAGTTGACGAGCATCGCCACAAGAGCCAGGTAGAACTCGACCTTCACCCCATAGACCGCCTTGAAACCCGAGTAAATCATGCGCCAGCCGCTGGAGGTCGGTTCAGGTTCATCTGGGGCGCTGGCGCCGAGGTGGAGTGGAATGGATGCGATCAACACTGCCGCGCCAAGCATCGCAATGAAGTCGACGGCAAACGCCAGCGGGGTACCGAAGCTGAAAATCAACGCGCTGGCCATGGCTGGCCCGAGCAGGTTGGAAATGGACGACAGCATGCTTTTGGTGCGCACGGCCAGTGAGACCTGATCGTCACGCGCAAACAATGGAATGATCGACGACTGCAGCGGCTCGCGCACACCGGCGACGGCACTGCTGACGAGCATCAGGGCGCCGACGCTCCAGGGGTTGAACAGCTGCGTCGCAGATAGAAGAAACATCAACAGCGCGGTCAACACGCTGGTCAGGGAAACCAGCCTGAGGATCAGGATCTTGTTGTACTTGTCGCCCAGCCATCCCAGCAGAGGGCGGGCCAGCACCTGCGCCGCGATGGAGCAGGCTATCATGTTGGCGAAGACGACGGCGGAACCGGTTTCCTGCAAGGCCCACCACGCCACGGCGAGTTGGTTGCAGCGGCCACCGAGCACCACCAGCAAAAAGCTGAATTGTATTTTCAGCAGGCGCCGGTCGAGGGCCGGCAAGCCCCACAGGGACCGGTTGATGCCGGTTATTCGCCCGCTGGCGTCAATCGCGCTTCCAGTTCCGCGACTTTTGCCTCCAGGCTCTCCAGCCGCGCACGCGTGCGGGCAAGTACCACCATCTGGCTATCAAATTCTTCGCGGCTCACCAGGTCGAGCTTGCTGAAACCACTTTGCAGCAAGGCCTTGAATTGGCTTTCGATTTCATTGCGGGGCAATGGGGTGTCACCGCTGAACAGGCGAGAGGCGTGGCCGCTCAGGGCGTCGAGGAGGTCTTTGGGCGCGAGCATGGGAAATATTCCGGAAAACTGTTGGCCGGCAGTGTATCACGCAGCGTCTATAGTCTTTTTCACGACGGCGGGCGCACGCTTTTCGCGCAGAGGGTCGGGCGGCTACGCACTGTTTTTGTGCGCATTGCCGTCGCCCAAAAGCCTCGCAGGTGGGGATAAGTGGGCAAAGGACTGATTTCAGTGATTTTTACGGAGCTGGCAAGGTTTCTGCTTAGACGAACATGACCCATGCACTGATGCAGTCGCTGTGACGAATGCAGTGCGCCGACGGATCAGGGGTACAGGT
>Ga0308171_1002252_pt1 | contig 21109 bp, 16 predicted proteins | sample PhyGR1_FD_202135 | JGI IMG/M metagenome (GOLD analysis project Ga0308171, IMG submission 202135) | Phyllosphere microbial communities from UC Gill Tract Community Farm, Albany, California, United States - DLSLSG.R1 | ecosystem: Host-associated > Plants > Phyllosphere > Unclassified | place: USA... | reverse complement strand
AATCCGCACGCGCAGCGAACGGCCCTTGATCTTGCCGCTGTTCAGACGCTGCAGCGCCTGCTTGGCGATCCCGCGTTCCACGGCCACGTAGGCCTGGAAATCGAAAATGGCGATCTTGCCGACCTGGGTGCCGGGAATGCCCGCATCGCCGGTCAGTGCGCCGAGGATATCGCCCGGACGCACCTTGTCCTTGCGTCCGGCGCCGATGCACAGGGTGCTCATCGGTGGCAGCAGCGGCTCGCCGCCCTTGGAGGTCAAGCTGTCGAGCTCGGCCCAGGCCAGTGGCGATTTCTGCAACTGCTCGATGGCCTGCGCCCGATGCGCCTCGGCCGGAGCGACGAAGCTGATCGCCAAACCTTTCTCCCCGGCGCGACCGGTACGGCCCACACGGTGGATGTGAATTTCCGAATCGCGCGCCAGTTCGACGTTGATCACCATGTCCAGGGCATCGATGTCCAGGCCACGGGCAGCCACGTCGGTCGCCACCAGCACCGACGTACTGCGGTTGGCGAACATGGCCAGGACCTGATCACGGTCGCGCTGCTCCAGGTCGCCATGCAGCGCCACGGCGCTGATGCCTTTGCTGGTCAGGTGATCGACCACTTCCTGGCACTGCTGTTTGGTGTAGCAGAACGCCACGCACGACTGCGGGCGGAAGTGACCCAGGGCACGCACCACGGCGGCCATGCGGTCATCCGGCGAAATCTCGTAGAAACGCTGCTCGATCTGGCTGTCGGCGTGCAGGGCCTCGGCTTTCACCTGCTGCGGATCGCGCATGAACTTGGACGACAGCTGCTTGATCCCGACCGGGTAGGTGGCCGAGAACAGCAGAGTCTGGCGCCGCTCCGGGGTCTGCTCGATGATGTCGGCGATGGCGTCGTAGAAGCCCATGTCGAGCATGCGATCGGCTTCGTCGAGCACCAGGGTGTTGAGCCCGTCGAGCACCAGCGAGCCCTTGCGCAGGTGCTGCTGGATGCGTCCCGGTGTGCCGACGATGATGTGCGCGCCGTGCTCCAGCGAAGCGATCTGCGGGCCGAACGAGACGCCGCCGCACAGGGTCAGCACCTTGATGTTGTCTTCGGCGCGCGCCAGGCGGCGGATCTCCTTGGCCACTTGGTCAGCCAGCTCGCGGGTGGGGCACATGATCAGCGCCTGGCAGCCGAAATAGCGCGGATTGATCGGGTTCAGCAGGCCGATGCCGAACGCGGCCGTCTTGCCGCTGCCGGTCTTGGCCTGGGCGATCAGGTCCATGCCCTTGAGAATCACCGGCAGGCTCTGCGCCTGGATCGGCGTCATCTGGGCATACCCGAGGGATTCCAGGTTGGCCAGCATGGCGGCGGACAGGGGCAGCGTGTTGAAAGCAGTGGCAATGGTGGTCACGGGACGGGCCTGCAAAACAAAATGTCGCGCAGTGTATCAGCCCCGTGACCTTTCGCCCTAAGCCTGCTTAGTGTTCAACCGGAGGTTCCTGACGAGGTGCGCGCCGTCCATCGCTGTCGGACAGCTGCACGAAGATCCCGGCGGCCAGCATTGCCATCAGGCCGATGGTCAGGAAGGTCGCCTGGAAGGCGCCCAGCACCGTGTCCACGCCCTCGTTGCCCAACGACGCGGTGAAACCGCCCAGCAGAGCACCGGCGCAGGCCACGCCCAAGCCCAGGGAAAGCTGCGCCACCACGGAGAGCAGACCGTTGCCGCTGCTGGCGCTTTCGTCGTCCAGGTCGATCAGGGTCACGGTGTTCATTGCCGCGAACTGCAGCGAGTTCACCGCGCCGAGCAGGCCCAGCTGGGTCAGCAGCAGCCAGTAGGGGGTGGTTTCCGAGACCAGGCCGAGGCTGGCCAGCAACAGGCCCAGCAGCAGGGTGTTGCCGGTCAGCACGATGCGATAGCCGAAGCGCTCGATGATCGGCCGGGAAAACGACTTGGCCACCATGGCCGCCGCCGCCAGCGGGATCATGCTCATGCCGGCTTCCGACGGCGAGTGCCCCAGCGCCACTTGCAGCAGCAACGGCACCATGAAGGGCAGGGCGCCGCTGCCCAGGCGCGCGAACAGGTTGCCCAGAATGCCGATGGCGAAAGTGCGCGTGTGGAACAGTTTCGGCGAGAACAGCGGGTTGTCGATCTTGCCCGCACGCAGCCAGTAGGCGGCCAGGCAGGCCATGCCGACGAACAGCAGCAGCATCACCCGCAGGTGCGGCAGGTGCAGCTCGCCCAGGCCTTCCATGGCGATGGTGATGAGCACCATGGCGGCACCGAACAGCAGGAAGCCGATACCGTCGAAGCGCGTGCGTTCGGCGCCGCGCAGGTCGGGCACCAGGTTCCAGACCGCCCAGCAACCCAGTGCGCCCACCGGCAGGTTGATGAGGAAGATCCAGTGCCAGCTCAACCATTCCACCATCCAGCCGCCCAGGGTCGGCCCGAGCAGGGGGCCGAGCAGCGCTGGCACGGTGATGAAGCTGAGGATGCGCACCAGCTCCGAACGCGGGTAGGCGCGCAGCACTACCAGCCGCCCCACCGGCAGCATCAGGGCACCGCCCAGACCCTGGATCACCCGGGCCACCACCAGCATCGCCAGGCTTTGCGACAGCGCGCACAACAGCGAGCCGATGCTGAACAGCATGATGGCGCTGAAGAACACCTTGCGCGTGCCGAAGCGGTCGGAAATCCACCCGGAAGCCGGGATCAGCAGCGCGACCGTCAGCATGTAGGCGATGATCACCGACTGCATGCGCAAGGGGTTTTCCGCCAGGTCGCTGGCCATGGCCGGCAGCGCGGTGTTGAGGATGGTGCCGTCCAGGGCCTGCATGAAGAAGGCAATGGCGATGACCCAGGGCAGCCAGCGAGCGGTAACGGGATCCAGTGTTGGGCGCGTGGACATGGGGCCTCTTGTTGTTTGAGGTTGATGATGAATGTTCATGGCCAGCCGGCAGGAGCGGTCATCGGCCGCGAAACATGCACTGCGGTGTAGCTGACACTGCGCGGTGCACTTTTCGCGGCCAGAGATCGTTCCTACAGCGTCAACAGCAACCGCTTCACCAACGCGCCGGGGAGCAAACTGGAATGGGTCTGGCGCTCGCCGTAGGTGCTGGTCGAGAGAATCAGCTCGCGCTCGGCCGTCAAGGCTTCCAGCTGGTCACCCAAGACACTGTAGACGCTGTCGTCGAAACGCATGGTATTGACCGGTGCAACGATGTGACCGTCCTCCACCCAGAAAGTGGCAAAGCGGGTCAGCCCGGTCATGCGCGCCGCCGGCATGTCGGAGTAGTTCAGGTACCACAGGTTGCTGATGTACAGCCCGGTTCCGAGGCGTTGCAGCACGTCGGCCAGGGGTAGGTCGCCTGCTGCCATCTGCAGCGCGCCCGGCATCTCCGAGTTGTCCGCGCCGTTGCCCTGCAAGCCGTATTCGGCCGCGCTGCGTGAATCCACCAGGCGCTCGGCGGCGAGCCCGTGGCTGACCAGCGAGAGGTCCTTGCGCGGATAGCCTTCCTGGGAAAACGCCGGGGTCAACGAACCGCTGATGTGCTCCTCGAAGCTCACCTGCGCGCTCAACCGGGCTTCGCCTGCATACAGTCGTTGCAACGGGCTGTTCTTGCTGGCGATGGCCTGCGCCGAGAAGCCGCCCCAGCCCAGCATGCCGATGATTTCATCCAGCGCAGCCGGTGCCAGGTAGGCGCGATAGGCGCCCGGTGGCAGCACCTTGAGCGGACGGCTCAGGTGGTCCAGTTGCTCGCAGGCCTGGGCCAGGCGGTTGGCGAAGGCCTGTGCCTGCCACTGCTGGCCGGCGTAGTTGGCCTTGACCGCTTCGCCATTGGCATGGAACAGGCTGAAATCGAAATTGAAGCTGTTGGCCTGATGCCAGCCAGTGGCCCCGTCGCTGCTGGCAAAACCCCGGCAGATCATGCCCGCGGCATAGATGCCGACCAGGTCCAGACCACGGGCCGCCGTGCCGATCTGCTCGACGACTTCAGCCGCATCGGGCAACGGCGTGTCGTCGACATGGTGCGTCTGCCACTGCGAGGTGTTGAGTTGCAGGTAGGGGTCCGGTTGCAGCAGCGGCAGGGTCTGGCTCAGCTGGTGTACGGCCTGGGTCAGACGCTGCTGGTCCACCTCCAGATCCTCGGACAGGGTCAGCTGCAACTCGGCCTGGCGGCCGTTTTCGATCAGCTTCAGCAACACTGTGGCCTGGGCCACCTGTCCCGCCTGGCGCACCTTGGCATGGTTGAAGCGGATGAAATCCGAGGCTTCGGCGTTGTAACTCAGGGTGAAGCGCTGGCTCGGGGCGACGGTGTGTTGCAACCCTTGCACCAGTGCCTGGAAATGCTCGGCGTGATGGCTCATGCGTCACCTCCGAAAACGTCGATCTGGCTGAACACGCAGCTGGGCGATGCATGCCCTACACGGATCACCTGGTTGGGTTCACCCTTGCCGCAGTTGGGCGTACCCAGCACCTGCAGGGTGCTGGCGTCGCCTACCGCCCGCAGGTTTTTCCAGAAGCTGGCGGAGATACCCCGATAGTTGGGGTTCTTGACCACGCCCTTGAGTTCGCCGTTCTCGATCAGTTGGCCCCACTCGCAGCCGAACTGGAATTTGTTGCGTGCATCATCGATCGACCAGGAGCGGTTGGTGGACATCAGGATGCCGTGCTCGATGCCGGCGATCAGCTGCGCCTGGCTGTGCTCGCCCGGCTCGATGTTCAGATTGGCCATGCGATCGATCGGAGCCCGGTTCCAGCTGCTGGCACGGCTGTTGGCGACGCCGTCCATACCGCTGCGGTATTGCGACAGGGCGCCGCCCAATGGGCGCACCAGCACGCCATCGCGGATCAGCCACTGCTTGCTGGCTGGAGTGCCGTCGTCGTCGTGTGCGTAGCTGGCCAGTTCGTGCGGGATATCGGGGTCGAAGGTCACGTTGAGCAACGGCGAGCCATAGCGCAGGTGGCCGAAGTCCTCGACCTTGACGAAGCTGGTGCCCGCATAGTTGCGCTCGTCGCCCAGAATCCGGTCCAGCTCCAGGGGGTGGCCGATGGATTCGTGGATCTGCAGCATCATCTGGTCGGGTGTCAGCAGCAGGTCACGCGGGCCTTGCGGGGCATTGGGCGCCAACAGCAACTGCAGGGCCTGGTCGGCGACCTGGCGGCCGGCGCCGACAATGCCACAGCGCTCGATCACGTCGACACCGCCTTGCTGGCCGAAGTTATCGCGGCCCAGGCTGCGGGTCTGGCTGTCGCTGCCATCGAAGGCCGTCACGCTCAGGCCGGGGAAGACGAAGCGCTGCGCCTGGCGAATCTGCGCGCCGGCGCTGTTGAGGTAGATCTGTTCGACATCGGTGATGCCCAGGCCGGCATACCAGCTGACCAGCCGCGGATCGTCCGGCACGCGGGCGGACTCCTCGCCAAGCATCTGGTAGCACTGGGCCAGAGACGGGAAGGCGGCCTGCCTGTCGGGCGAGAGATAATCGCTGCGGGCGCTGCTGACCGGGTGTTGCTGCAGGTCGAGCAAGGCATGGGCGGCGATGGCGCCTGCCTGTTGCTCGGCCCGCTCCAGCGCCTGCTGCAGACCGCGTACGGACAGATCGCCGGTGGCAGCGTAGGCTTCCACGCCTTTCACTCGTACGGTGATCATCACGCCTTCGTCGAGGCTCAGGCTCGGCGGTTCGGCGATGTTCTTGCGTACGGCCAGGTGCTGGCTGGATTGGCGCACGTGGCGCAGGGAGAAGAATTCGGCGCGAGTGCGCAGGGCGGCGAAGCGTCGTTGCAACAGGGCGGTGGAATCGAACATTCAGGGGCCTCTGTGGTGGGGCAGTTTCGGCCCCTTCGCGGCGGCTAGCCGCTCCTACAGAGGAAACGCGATCCCATGTAGGAGCGGCTAGCAGCCGCGAAGGGGCCGGCATGCCGAGCCGAGTTGAGCAGGCCCACAGCTTAGGCCCCACCGCCGCCATGGGGCAAATCCATATCAGCTGTGAGGCGCACCCACTTCGCGCATCGGCTTGCCACGCACCGGCGCATCGCCTGCCACGTAGTAGGCCGCGGTCGAGCGTGCTTCGGGCTTGCGGCCACGAATGCGGTCGGCGATCTTCTCGGCGATCATGATGGTCGGCGCGTTCAGGTTGCCGGTGGTGATGATCGGCATGATCGAGGCGTCGACCACGCGCAGGCCTTGCAGGCCATGCACGCGACCCTGACCATCGACCACGGCCATCTCATCGGTGCCCATCTTGCACGAGCACGACGGGTGATAGGCGGTTTCGGCATGCTCGCGGATGAACTGATCCAACTGCTCGTCCGTCTGCACCTCGATGCCGGGGCTGATCTCGCGGCCGCGGTACTGGTCCAGCGCGGGTTGCTGCATGATTTCGCGGGTCAGGCGGATGCCGTCGCGGAATTCCTGCCAATCCTGCTCGCTGGCCATGTAGTTGAACAGGATGCTCGGGTAGTCGCGGGGGTTCTTCGACTTGACGTTGACCCGGCCACGGCTCGGCGAGCGCATGGAGCCGACGTGGGCCTGGAAACCGTGCTCCTGAACACCCTTGGTGCCGTTGTAATTGATCGCCACCGGCAGGAAGTGGTACTGGATGTTCGGCCATTCGAACTCAGGGCGCGAACGGATGAAACCACCGGCCTCGAACTGGTTGCTGGCGCCGATACCGGTGCCCAGGAACATCCATTCGGCGCCGATCTGCGGCTGGTTCCACCACTTCAGCGACGGGTACAGCGAGACCGGCTGGGTGCAGCTGTATTGCAGGTACATTTCCAGGTGGTCCTGCAGGTTCTGGCCGACGCCTGGCAGGTCGTGCACGACGTCGATGCCCAGCGGCTGCAGCACCTCGGCAGGGCCCACACCGGAGCGCTGGAGAATCTGTGGCGAGGCGATCGCGCCGCCGCACAGCAGGACTTCCTTGCGGGCACGGGCCTGGATGCGCTCGTCGCTGTCACCGACCAGGTAGCTGACGCCGACCGCGCGCTTGCCTTCGAAGACGATCTTGTCGGTCAAGGCGTGGGTGACGATGGTCAGGGTGTCGCGTTGCTTGGCCTGGTCCAGATAGCCACGTGCGGTGCTGGCGCGGCGGCCCTTGGGCGTCACGGTGCGGTCCATGGGACCGAAGCCTTCCTGCTGGTAGCCGTTGAGGTCGTCGGTGCGCGGAAAGCCTGCCTGCACGCCGGCTTCGACCATGGCGGCGAACAGTGGGTTGTTGCCGGGCTTGGGCGTGGTGACGCTGACCGGACCTTCGCCACCGTGGTAATCGTTGGGGCCGATGTCACGGGTTTCGGCCTTGCGGAAATACGGCAGGCAGTCCAGGTAGCTCCAGTCTTCAAGGCCGGGCAGTTTGGCCCAGCCGTCGTAGTCCATGGCGTTGCCGCGGATGTAGCACATGCCGTTGATCAGCGAAGAGCCACCCAGGCCCTTGCCACGGCCGCATTCCATGCGGCGGTTGTTCATGTGCGGCTCGGGCTCGGTCTCGTAGGCCCAGTTGTAGCGGCGGCCCTGCAGGGGAAAGGCGAGGGCGGCGGGCATCTGGGTACGGAAGTCCAGGCGATAGTCCGGTCCGCCGGCTTCGAGCAGCAGGACGGTGACGCCTGGATCTTCGGTCAGGCGCGTGGCCAGGGTGTTACCGGCCGAACCGGCGCCAATGATGATGTAGTCGAATTCCTGGGACATGGAGGTTCCCTCTTTGAAATATGGCAAGGTGGGCAGGGTGTCAGGTCTGGCCTATTCGCGGGCAGAGCCCGCTCCCACAAAAAAGCCCGACACAGCTGATCCTTGTGGGAGCGGGCTCTGCCCGCGAAGAAGGCGCCGCAGTGTTGCTCAAGGCCCCTTCTTGGGCAGTGGGCTCACCGCCCGCCCCACACGGGATTCAGGCTCAGAACACCGAAACGTAATCGCCCAGTTCCACCTGTACCGATTTGATCCGGGTGTATTGCGCCAGCGAGCTGATGCCGTTTTCGCGGCCCACGCCGGATTGCTTGTAGCCACCCACCGGCATCTTCGCGTCGGATTCGCCCCAGGCGTTGATCCAGCAGATGCCTGCTTCGAGCTGATGGATCACGCGGTGCGCACGGTTCAGGTCGCGGGTGACCACACCGGCGGCCAGGCCCATCTCGGTGGCATTGGCGCGGCGGATCACTTCCTCTTCGCTGTCGTAGCCGAGGATGCTCATCACCGGGCCGAAGATTTCTTCGCGCACGATGGTCATCTCGTCGCTGCAATCGGTGAACACGGTGGGTGCGACGAACGCGCCCTGACCCAGCTCACCGTCGGTCAGCCGCTCGCCGCCGCACAGCAGCCGCGCGCCTTCGACCTTGCCCTTGGCGATATGGCCCAGCACGTTTTCCATGTGGGCGAAGCTCACCAGCGGACCGAAATTGGTGTTTTCGTCTTCAGGATCGCCGATGCGGATGCGCTGTACGCGCTCCAGGATCTTGGCTTCGAGTTGCGCCTTGAGGGCATTGGGCACGAACACCCGAGTGCCGTTGGTGCAGACCTGACCGGAGCTGTAGAAGTTGGCCATCATGGCGATGTCGGCGGCCTTGTCGAGGTCGGCATCGTCGAAGATGATCAGCGGCGACTTGCCGCCCAGTTCCATGGTCACTTCCTTGAGCGAGGAGCTCGAGGCGCTGGCCATGACTTTCTTGCCGGTGCTGACGCCGCCGGTGAACGAGACTTTCTCGATACCAGGATGCTCGGTGAGCCAGGCGCCGACTTCGCTGCCGCTGCCGGTCAGCACGTTGAACACGCCAGCAGGCAGGCCGGCTTCAGTGTAGATTTCGGCCAGCTTGAGGGTGGTCAGCGAGGTGACTTCGCTGGGCTTGAAGATCATCGCGTTGCCAGCGGCCAGCGCCGGAGCGGACTTCCACAGGGCGATCTGGATCGGGTAGTTCCAGGCACCGATACCGGCGGTCACGCCCAGGGGCTCGCGGCGGGTGTAGACGAAGGACGTGTCGCGCAGCGGGATCTGCTCGCCTTCGATGGCAGGCACCAGGCCGGCGTAGTATTCGAGCACGTCGGCACCGGTGACGATGTCCACGTAGCGGGTTTCCGAGTAGGCCTTGCCGGTGTCCAGGGTTTCCAGCAGGGCCAGTTCGTCGTTGCGCTCGCGCAGGATGTCGACGGCTTTGCGCAGCACACGCGAGCGCTCCATGGCGGTCATCGCGGCCCAGATCTTCTGGCCCTTTTCGGCGCTGGCGACGGCTTTTTCGACGTCTTCGGCGGTGGCGCGCTGAACCTGCGCCAGCACTTCACCGGTGGCCGGGTTGACGGCATCGAAGGTGCCGCTGCCGCTGGCGTCCACGTAGCCGCCATCGATGTAGAGTTTTTGCGTTGGGAAACGGGCCATAAGATCCTCGCGGTGCAGTTAAGGTGGCAGCAGGCGAGGCGCGAAGCTTCAGCGCTGCTGTTTTGCCAGTTGCATGTCCATGTATTCGCAGGCGATGCGATGTGCCTGCGCGGTATCGAAAGCATCGCCCGACAGGGCGCCGCGCAACCACAGACCGTCGATCAGTGCAGCCAGGCCGCGTGCGGCGCTGCGTGCCTGTTCCACCGGCAATTCACGGCGGAACTGGCAACACAGGTTGGAATACAGGCGGTGGTCGTTGATCCGCTGCAACCTGTGCAAGGACGGCTGGTGCATGCTGGTGGCCCAGAAGGCCAGCCAGGTCTTCATGGCCGGAGCGTTGACCTGGCTGGCGTCGAAGTTGCCTTCGATGATCACCTGCAGGTGCGCCCTGGCGCTGTCGTCGGTCAAGGCCTGTCGGCGCGTGGCGACGTTGTCGATCAGCACATTCATCAAGTGGCGCATGGTCGCTGCGATCAGGCCGTTCTTGTCCTGAAAATAGTGACTGATGATGCCGTTCGACACACCCGCCAGGCGGGCGATCAGAGCAATGCTGGCGTCACTCATGCCGACCTGGTCGACAGCCTGGAGCGTGGCTTCGATCAACTGTTGGCGGCGGATGGGTTGCATACCGACCTTGGGCATTGCGCGAATCTCCTTGGGCCTGCAGTACGGGCAGTGAGTGACAGCCGACTGAAGCCAGTCTAGTTTATTTTTATTGAACGATCAATCAATAAAAAGGGATGAGGGAATGTGTGCAGGGTTTTTAGAGGATCGGGGAGGGGAAGGCAATAAGGTTTGAGCGAGGGCGTCAGGGAGATTGCGGTGAGGCGTTCGCGGGCAGAGACCCGCTCCCACAGGCGGCGCGGAACCCTGTGGGAGCGGGGCGGGCGGCGAGCCCTCTGCCCGCGAAGAAGACGCCGCGGTGTGTCAAACCGGCCGCGGCAGGGTTGCTTCCAGCGAGGATCAGCCCAGGTTCTTGCCGAGCAGGGCATGGTACAGCTCGGTATCCCCCAGAATGCCCACCACCTGTTTGTCGCTGTCCTGCAGGACCAGTTTGTGGCCCGTCTGATAGCGGATCTGCAAGGCGTCGCGCATGCCGATGTCGGCACTGACCAGTGTCGGCCGGCGGCCCAGGCCTTCCATCGCCTGCCCGGGCGCCCAGCCTTGCACGTCGAGCACGGTGTCGCCCTGGCGTGCGCTGGTCAGCGAATTGCCGGCGCCCAGGTTCAGCCATGAATCCACGCCCGGATCCAGGCACACCGAGCCGTTGACGCGGGTGCACTTGTCCAGGGTGCGCATGAGGCTGCGCCCGCACAGCACGTTGAGTGGATTGGTGTGGGCGACGAAGGTCCGCACGTAATCGTCGGCCGGGTTGAGGACGATTTCCTCGGGTACGCTGTACTGGACGATCCGCCCGTCTTTCATGATGGCGATGCGGCTGCCCAACTTCAGCGCTTCGTCCAGGTCATGGCTGACGAAGACGATGGTCTTGCTCAATTTGCGTTGCAGCTCCAGCAACTCGTCCTGCAGACCTTGGCGGATCAACGGGTCGAGCGCCGAAAACGGTTCATCCATCAGCAGGATGTCGGCGTCCATCGCCAGCGCGCGGGCCAGGCCCACACGCTGCTGCATGCCGCCGGACAGCTCGTCGGGCTTCTTGTTACGCCATTGGGTCAGGCCCACCAGTTCGAGCTTCTCGTCGACCAGCTTGCGCCGTTCCTTTTCCGGACGGCCCTGCATCTCGAGGCCGAAACTGATGTTCTCGCGCACCGTCAGCCAGGGCATCAGGGCGAACTTCTGAAACACCATGGCGATGCGCTTGGTGCGCATCATCTTCAGTTCTGCCGGCGTGCACGAGGCGATGTCGATCTGGCGGTCTTCATGCTCGACGAACAGCTTGCCGCGGCTCACCGTGTTCAGCCCGTTGATGCAGCGCAGCAGGCTCGACTTGCCCGAACCGGACAACCCCATCAGCACGCAGATCTCGCCCTTGTTGATGTCCAGGCTGGCCTTTTCCACGCCGACGATCTGCCCGGTCTTCTTCAGGATCTCGTTGCGGGTCAGCCCTTGGTCGAGCAGTTTCAGCGCTTCGCGTGGGTCCTTGGCGAAGATCACATCGACGTTGTCGAATCGAATAATGCTCATGCATCACCCCCTATCTTGACGTCGGGTTGTTTGCAGATACGGTCGAGCATGATCGCCAGCAACACGATGGCCAGACCGGCTTCGAAGCCCAGCGCGATATCGGCGGTGTTCAGTGCGTTGACCACCGGCTTGCCCAGGCCATCGGCACCGACCAGGGCGGCGATCACCACCATGGACAGCGACAGCATGATGCACTGGGTGATGCCGGCGGCGATGCTCGGCATGGCGTGAGGCAATTCGATGCGCGACAGCAGCTGGCGGCGCGAGCAGCCGAAGGCCTTGCCGGCGTCCATCAGTTCCTGCGGCACGTCGCGGATGCCCAGGTAGGTCAGGCGAATGGGCGCGGCGATGGCGAACACCACCGTGGAAATCAGGCCCGGTACCACGCCCAGCCCGAACAGGGTGAGCGTGGGGATCAGGTAGACGAAGGTCGGTACCGTCTGCATCAGGTCGAGGACCGGCCGCATCATGGTGTAGAACATCGGCTTGTGCGCGGCGACGATGCCCAGCGGCACGCCGATGATCACGCAGACCAGGGTGGCGAACAGCACCTGCGCCAGGGTCTCCATGGTTTCCTGCCAGTACCCCAGATTGAGGATCAGCAGGAACGACAGCGCCACGAACAGCGTCAGGCCCCATTTGCGCTGGATGAAATGCGCCAGCGCAGCGATCAGGGCGGTCAGTACGTAGGGGTTGAACCAGGTCAGACCGGCGGTGAAACCATGAATGATCGCTTCGAGCGTGGACGCGATGGCATCGAACGTCGAAGCCCCGTGTTGGGTGAGCCAGTCGACGAAAGCCGCGATGTACTCGCCCAGGGGGATCTTGTGGTCTGTCAGCATGGTAGTGAGTGTCCGCATGCGAGGAAACGAAGGGCCGGCCGGTGAGGCCGGCAACCGCCGGCCTGCGGGCCAGCGTTATTGCGCGAGCTTGGCCTTGACGGCTTCAAGACCCGGCTTGCCATCGACGGTGGTGACGCCCGCGAGCCAGGTGTCGAGCACCTGAGGATTGTTTTTCAGCCAGGCCCGAGCAGCCGCGTCGGGTTTCTGCTTGTCGTCCAGGACGTTGCCCATCAGCGTGCTTTCCATGGCCAGGCTGAACTGCAGGTTCTTCAGCAGTTGGCCCACGTTGCTGCACTCCTGGGTGTAGCCCTTGCGTGTGTTGGTATAGATGGTGGCCTGGCCGAAGTTGGGGCCGAAGAAGTCATCGCCACCGGTCAGGTACTGCAGCTTGAAGCGGGTGTTCATCGGGTGCGGTTCCCAGCCCAGGAACACCACGTCGGTGTTGCGCCGCTGGGCGCGGTCGACCTGGGACAGCATACCGGCCTCGCTCGATTCGACCACTTTGAAACCGGCGTCCTTGAGGCCGAAGGCGTTCTTGTCGATCATGCTCTGGATCAGGCGATTGCCATCGTTGCCCGGCTCGATGCCGTAGATCTTGCCGTCCAGCTCCTTCTTGAATTTGACGATGTCGGCGAAATCCTTCAGGCCCTTGTCGTACAGCGCCTGGGGGACGGCCAGGGTGTACTTGGCGTTTTCCAGGTTGGCCCGCACTGTTTCCACAGTGCCGGCGTCGCGGTAGGGCTTGATGTCGTTTTCCATGGTCGGCATCCAGTTGCCCAGGAAAACGTCCATGTTCTTGCCATCGGCCAGGGACTTGTAGGTCACCGGCACGGAAATCATCGTGGTCTTGGTCTTGTAGCCCAGTGACTGCAGCACCGCACTGGTGACGGCGGTGGTGACGGTGATGTCGGTCCAGCCGACATCGGAGAAATTCACAGTGGCGCATCGCGCCGGTTCCGCTGCTTGAGCCAGTACAGGCAGGCCCAGCAGGGTGGCCAGCAGAATCGATGTTGGACCTTTCATGGTGTGCTCCTGGTTTTCTCGGCGTGGGGCGCAAGGGCATGCCACGCTTGTTTGAATGCTCGATCGCCGCGTCCGCGACGGGTGCGCCGCCAAGGTGCCAGGCGATCGGGCCGTGAGTGATCATGTACCAGCGCAAATCAGCCGCCTACCGGGTGCGTCGTATCCAGTGCGGGCAGAGTCGCATCCAGTGTCGGTGACGTCGCTTACAGCTCATGGGCTTGCAGCAGCGACCTTACCCGCGACACCTGCGTACATCCACTTATATGAAGTTGCCACACGAATGTGCAGAGGCGAGCTGCACGCCTCTTTTTCGCGCGCAGCTCATCACCGGTGCCTTCGACCGCGCTCCGCAGTGGGCTGCGGCGAACAGCGTGCTTGTGGTGACACTTGGCGGTGCGCTACCCCAGCGGTTGCTACCGAATTGCTCAGACCCCACGGCGGGTATGCTTTTGAGGAGAATCGACGGTCGCCCGCGAAGGTCTTTCGCAGCGCTCTGCATAGCCCTGCGCGACGTCGTTTTCAGGCGCGGTGGAGTTCCCGACCAATTGTCGGCATGGGGTTTGCGTAGCAAAGCAAAGCCCCTGTTAAACAGAGGGCAATAACAAGAGCCTGCCTGAGGCCACCATCCGCTTCGCGTAAGGAGATACCGCAATGACATCCTTCACCACCGGCGCTCAGCCGCAGACTCGCAGTCCTCAGTCCATCGGCTTCCTGTTGCTCGACAACTTCACCCTCATCTCCCTGGCCTCGGCAGTCGAACCGCTGCGCATGGCCAACCAGCTGTCTGGGCGCGAGCTGTACCGATGGACCACCCTGAGCGCGGACGGTGGCCAGGTATGGGCCAGCGATGGCCTGCAGATCACTCCGGATTCGGCCATGCACAAGGCCGCGCCGATGGACACGGTGATCGTCTGTGGCGGTGTCGGTATCCAGCGTGCGGTGGGTCGCGACCACGTCAGTTGGCTGCAGAGCCAGGCACGGCAGTCCAAGCGCCTGGGGGCGGTCTGTACCGGCAGCTGGGCGCTGGCTTGCGCCGGTCTGCTCGACGGTTTCGAGTGCAGCGTGCACTGGGAATGCCTGGCCTCGATGCAGGAGGCCTTTCCCCGCGTGGCCATGAGCACGCGTCTGTTTACCCTGGACCGCAATCGTTTCACCAGTTCGGGCGGCACGGCGCCGCTGGACATGATGCTGCACCTGATCAGCCGCGATCACGGCCGCGAGCTGTCGGCGGCGATTTCCGAAATGTTCGTCTACGAGCGCATCCGCAACGAACAGGATCACCAGCGCGTGCCGCTCAAGCACATGCTGGGCACCAACCAGCCCAAGCTGCAGGAGATCGTCGCGCTGATGGAGGCGAATCTGGAAGAGCCGATCGACCTGGACGAGTTGGCGGTATACGTGGCGGTGTCGCGGCGTCAGCTGGAGCGGCTGTTCCAGAAGTACCTGCATTGTTCGCCGTCGCGCTACTACCTCAAGTTGCGCCTGATTCGCGCCCGGCAGTTGCTCAAGCAGACGCCGATGTCGATCATCGAGGTGGCGTCGGTGTGCGGCTTCGTGTCCACGCCGCATTTCTCCAAGTGCTATCGCGAGTATTTCGGCATTCCGCCGCGTGACGAACGCGTCGGCTCCAATACCACCCAGCAGGTGGCGATGCTGCCGATCCCGCAGGCCATCGTCCTGGCCGGACCGTTGTCGGCACTGAGCCAGGCGCGCAACGAATCGACCTTTGCCAGTGTGAGGATCTGATACCGCGGCGCGACCTTCGCGGGCAGAGGGCTCGCCGCCCGCCCCGCTCCCACAGGGTTTACATCACACAGAGCTTGCATCACACCTGTGGGAGCGGGCTCTGCCCGCGAAGGGTCCACCGCGATGGGTCAGACTACCCGCCACGCTCCCACAATGAGCTCAGCAGGGGTTGCGCTGGAATTCAGGCCCGCTTCGAATGCTGGGCCAATGCCGGCAGCAAGGTCCGGTCGATCGCCTGGCGGACCGCCGGCAGGATGGTCGCGCTGCCCGTCAGCATCTGTTCCACCATCTTGCGCAGGGCCTGGGCACGGCCGCTGTCCAGGCCGCGCACTGCACATTCACAGGCCTGCTCGGCCGTGGCGCCTGTGGGCATCTCGAAACCCAGTGCGCGCAGCTGGCCCAGCAGGTCCTCCTGATCAATCAAGTCCGCATGCATCATGATGCTGATCCTTTTTATGGGTGGCGTGACGTTGTCCGGATTCTGGTAGCCGCGCACGCGCTGGGCAAGAGGCGGTGGTCAGCATGGCCGGATTGCACACGAACAGGTCGTTTTTCGCTGTGTTCGCAGCGGCTGTAAGCCAGCCATGTAGCAACCGGGTATGGCACTTGGCGGGGCGGGCCTGAATACCCTTGCCGTTCACTTTCAATGGACGGCAACGGACATGCTCGACTTTCTCTCCTTTCAAGGCGTCGGCCCCTCTCCAGCCCTGGGCCCGATCGGGCTGGCGCCACGCCTCAACTTCATCACCGGCGACAACGGCCTAGGCAAGAGTTTCGTGCTCGATACGGCGTGGTGGGTGCTGACCCGTACCTGGGCCGCAGGCAAGCCGATCAAGGCGCGCGAGTCGTCGGCGCTGCCGGTCATCGATTATCGTTTCACCGGCGCGGACCGCAGCGCCGGGCAATGGGCCTGGCAGCGAGACCGCTGGACACCGGTAGGCGACGCCACGCCGAACCGTTCGCTGGTGGTGTATGCCCATGCCAATGGCACCTTCAGCGCCTGGGACCCGGTGCGCAACGCGGGTGAGCTGGCGGCCTATCACTTCGATGAAAACCAGCTGTGGCACGGTACGTCGATGGCGGGGCAGGGGCGCCTGTGCAATGGCTTGATCAACGACTGGGTACGCTGGCAGCGAACCCACGGCTGCAAGGCGTTCGCTGCCTTGAAGCAGGTCCTGCGCGCATTGTCGCCGTCGCGCGAGGAGTTGCTGCTGCCCGGCCGGCCGTGCCATATCGGCCTGCTCGATGAAACCGAATACCCGACCCTGCAGCGGCCCCAGGGACAAGTGCCCCTGCCCGAAACCTCCAGTGCGATCCGCCGCGTCGTGGCCCTGGCCTACATGCTGGTCTGGACCTGGGAAGGGCACCGCCGGGCCTGTCGCCTGGCCGGAGTACGGCCGAGCGATGAGCTGGTGTTTCTGGTGGATGAGGTCGAGTGCCATCTGCATGCGCAGTGGCAGCGTCGCATCGTCCCTGCGCTGATGGATGTGGTCGGCGCGCTGACTCGCCAGCGCCTTGCGGTGCAGATGATCGTGGCCACCCATTCGCCGCTGGTGCTGGCCTCCATGGAGACCCAGTTCGTCGATGCGCGCGATGCGCTCTTCACCCTGAGCGTACAGGACGGCCAGGTGCAGTTGCACCGGCAAGCCTGGGCGGCGCAGGGCGATGCGGTGAACTGGCTGGTGTCCCAGAGTTTCGGTCTGCGCCAGGCCCGCTCGGTGGAAGCGGAAGCGGCCATTGGCGCCGCCGAAGCCTGGATGCGCGGCGAGCGATCCGGCCTGCCCGAGGGGCTGGACAGTGAGGCATCGATCGAGTCGCAGTTGCTGCGAGCCTTGCCTGCCGGGGATCATTTCTGGCCGGTCTGGGTCGTTGCCAAAGGAGGCGTGCAGGCATGATCGAGCTCGTTCATCCACTGCCCGAGCCCCACGGCTTCGACGAGCGCTGCCGCCAGCGCGGCAACGCCTGGTTGCAGGACAATCCTGACGTTGGCAGGCCGCGGGACTACTGGTCGCCGTTCCGTCCGCAACTGGGCGAGGGCTTCGCCAACCGCTGTGCCTTCGGTGCCATGTACATTCCCAGCGGCACCGTGGAGCATTTCATCAGCTGTGATGAGGACCGCGGCATGGCCTACGAGTGGAGCAATTATCGCTATGTCGATGCCTGGATGAACAGTGCCAAGGGCAGCAAGAAAGCCGAGGACTTTCTCGATCCGTTCGAGGTGCGCGAGGGCTGGTTCGAGGTGTTGCTGCCGTCGCTGCAACTGGTGCTGACCGACAAGGTGCCCGAAGCGGTACGGCCGCGGGCCGAGTACACCCTCAAGCACCTGCCATTGCGCGACGACGAGCGCGTGATGCGCGTGCGGCGACAGTGGTTGCGCTTGTTCGAGGAGGGCAAGATCGGGCTCGAAGGGCTGCGCGAGATGGCGCCGCTGATTGCCGCGGCGGTGGAGCGGCGGGGTGGTTGATTGAACTGGGAGGGCAGTGTTGGCCTCTTCACGGGCAGAGGGCTCGCCGCCCGCCCCGCTTCCACAAGAAAACCTTGCCTTCCAAGGCGAGTACCCTCCTGTGGGAGCGGGACTCTGCCCGCGAAGGGCGCAACACGGTATTCAGCCAGGCAACGCAATCCGTCGTCCGGCATACTCGGCTGCAGGCTGATGCCGCTGGGCCTCGAAAGCCTCGCCCAGCACTGTCAGCGAAGACTCCCCGAATACCGCCGATTTGGGCCCCTGCAAATCCACATGCAACAGCATCTGCTCGCTGGCCGCCAGTACCTCGTCCACGCCTTGCAAGTGCAGCGTGTGGTACACCTGCACTCGCTTGCGGTCATGGGCCAGCACCCGCGTGCGCACCTGCACCTCGGCCCCCTGTTTCACCTCGTGCAGATAGTTGAGGTGACATTCCAGGGTGAACAGCGAGTGCTGGTCACGCTGGGGATCGACGCCGATGCGGGCCATGAATGCGTCGGTGGCGTAGCTGAAGATCAACAGGTAGAACGCGTCGCGCAGATGGCCGTTGTAGTCCACCCACTCCGCGAGCACGGGCGTTTGATAGGTGATCATTCGGCGAAGCTCATGCCGTGGCGGGCCTTGGTCACCCGTACCGCGTCCAGCACCGCCAGCAGGCAATCGTCGCGGTAACGCTCCAGGGCGCCGATACTGCGTTCCCCCAGTTGTGCCGAGGTCCCGGCCACGACATCGTCGATCAGCGTGTCGGTCAGCTCCGGCGCGGGCAGGTAGGTCCAGGGCAGCTTCAGGGCCGGGCCGAACTGGTTCATGAAATGCCGCATGCCGGCGTCGCCGCCCGCCAGGGTGTAGGTCAGAAAGGTGCCCATGAACGACCAGCGCAAGCCGGCACCGAAACGAATGGCGTCGTCGATCTCACCCGTGGTGGCCACGCCGTCGTTGACCAGGTGCAAGGCTTCGCGCCACAGCGCTTCGAGCAGGCGGTCGGCGATGAAACCGGGCACTTCCTTGCGCACGTGCAGCGGGCGCATGCCCAGGTTTTCATAAACGCTGATGGCCGCCTGGATTGCCTCGGGTGCAGTGTGTCGGCCGCCGACCACCTCCACCAACGGCAGCAGGTAGACCGGGTTGAACGGATGCCCGACCACGCAGCGTTCCGGGTGTGTGGCGCCCTCGTAGAATTCGCTGGGCAGCAGGCCAGAGGTGCTGGAACCGATCAAGGCGTCGGGCTTGGCGGCGGCGCTGATGCGGGCGTGCAGTTCCAGCTTGAGTTCCAGCCGCTCTGGAGCGCTTTCCTGGATGAAGTCGGCGTCGCGCACGCAGTCTTCCACTGTGGCTACGAAGCGCAGCCGCGATTGCGCTGCACCCGCCGCCAAGCCCTGCTTGACCAGGGCGGGCCAGGCATTGGCGATGCGCTGGCGCAAGGCAGCTTCGGCACCGGGCGCCGGGTCCCAGGCGACGACGTCCAGGCCATGGGCGAGGGCGCGGGCAACCCAGCCACTGCCGATGACTCCGCTGCCCAGGGCGGCGAAGGTGTTGATGTGGGTGATGTAGGTCATGGGTTGTTCCTGGAGAAGTGTGTGGGGTGAGGGCCTCTTCGCGCTCCCACAAGATGAGCACGAACCGTGTGGGAGCGGGTCTCTGCCCGCGAAGAGGCCTTTGAGGGCACAAAAAAATCACCGCCGAACGAGGTTCATCTTTTTCCGTCCCTCGGCCGGTGTCAGCACCCGTGCCCCGAGCCGGGTCAGAATCTCGCTGGCCCGTTCCACCAGTTGACCGTTGGTGGCCAGCACGCCTTTCTCCAGCCAGATGTTGTCTTCCAGCCCGACCCGCACGTTGCCGCCAAGCAGCACGGCCTGTGCAGCCATGGGCATCTGCATGCGGCCGATACCGAAGCCGGCCCACACCGCCTCTGCCGGCAGGTTGTCGACCATGGCCTTCATGGTGGTGGTATCGGCCGGCGCGCCCCAGGGGATGCCCAGGCACAGCTGGAACAGCGGATCGTGCAGCAGTCCCTCCTTGATCATCTGCTTGGCGAACCACAGGTGACCGGTGTCGAAGATTTCCAGCTCCGCCTTCACCCCCAGCTCGGTGATGCGCTTGGCGCCTGCACGCAACTGCGCGGGAGTGGATACGTAGATGCTGTTGCCGTCGCCGAAATTCAGGGTGCCGCAGTCCAGGGTGCAGATCTCCGGCAGCAGCGCTTCGACATGGGCCAGGCGCGCCAGGGGACCGATCAGGTCGGTGCCAGCACCGAAGGCCATCGGCGTTTCTCCGGAGCCGATTTCCAGGTCGCCACCCATGCCGGCGGTGAGGTTGACGATGATGTCGATGTCCGCCTCGCGGATGCGCTCCATCACTTCCCTGTACAGCGCCACGTCGCGGCTGAAGCGGCCGGTCTGTGGGTCGCGTACGTGGCAGTGCACCACGGTGGCCCCGGCCTTGGCGGCCTCCACGGCCGCAGCAGCGATCTGCTTTGGCGTAACGGGAACGCGGGGGCTTTTGGCAGTGGTATCGCCAGCACCGGTCAAGGCGCAGGTGATGATGACGTCGTGGTTCATTGCAGGGGTCCTTATGGGTCTGTGCTGTGTGGCTGGTGCAGCGCGGTCTTGTCCATCTACGGTGGTGAACCGTTCGCGGGTAGAACCAGCTCCGACAGGCGCCGCTGCTACAGGGATTGCTCAGGAGGCGGGTTTGCCGTCGAAGGTGGTCACGCCCTGCAGCCAGCGCTGGCGGTCTTGCGGGTGGTCCTTGAGCCATTGCCGGGCCGAGTCGAAGGCGTCCTTGTGCTCCAGCAGCGGTTGCATCATTCGGCTCTCGTCTGCGGCCGTGAAGGTCAGGTTGCTCAGCAGCTTGTCCGCGTTCGGGCAGCGGCTGGCGTAGTCCGGCGCGGTCACCGTCCACACCGTGGCCATCCCTTCGTTCGGGCCCAGGGCGTCTTCGCTGCCGGTCAGGTAGGTCATGTCCTGGTTGACGTTCATCGGGTGCGGCGCCCAGCCGAAGAACACGATGGCCTCGTTGCGCTTCACCGCGCGAGTCACCGCCGACAGCATCCCGGCCTCGCTGGACTCCACCAGTTGAAAGTCGCCCAGGCCGAAGCGGTTCCTGGCGATCATGTCCTTGATCTGGGTATTGGCGCCGGACCCCGGCTCGATGCCGTAGATCTTGCCGCCCAGCTCCTTCTTGAACCTGGCGATGTCGGCGAAGCTTTTCAGGCCCTTGTCGGCCAGGTAGGTCGGTACGGCCAGGGTGGCGCGGGCGTCCTTGAGGCTCGGTTGGTCGAGCACGCGCACCTGCTTCTGCTCCACGAAGGGGGTGATGGTCTGGGTCATCAGCGGGTTCCAGTAGCCCAGGAACATGTCCAGACGCTGGTCGCGAATCCCGGCGAAGATGATCTGCTGGGAAGCGCTGGTCTGTTTGACGTTGTAGCCCAGGTCGTCAAGCAGCACTTGGGTCATGGCGCTGGTGGCGATCACATCGGTCCAGTTGACCACGCCCAGGCGCACGTTCTTGCAGCTGGCCGGTTCCGCAGCGCTGGCGGTGCCGGTCAACAGCGCGGTACCGG